>Ga0213872_10001159_pt1 | contig 17917 bp, 16 predicted proteins | sample VelepicomBERX_R2_FD_160071 | JGI IMG/M metagenome (GOLD analysis project Ga0213872, IMG submission 160071) | Rhizosphere microbial communities from Vellozia epidendroides in rupestrian grasslands, the National Park of Serra do Cipo, Brazil - RX_R2 | ecosystem: Host-associated > Plants > Roots >...
CGAGTCCGAGATTGCGCTGGTCTCGCGCGATCTCGGCTGGCCCACGAAGGCGCTGGATGCGGCGCGGGTGACGCTTGAAGAGCACGGCGACTGGCTAAACGCCGCGCATGCTCGGTATCTGGAAGTCCGGCGCTTACTATTGATCGGGCGCCTCGACGAGGGTGAACGAACACTGGCCAGGCTTAATCCCGCGCTGTTTCCCCCTGCATTGAGGGCCACGCACGAGCTAGTGGTGGCGGGGATCGCGATGCGCCGGCTCCAGACAGAGACGGCACGCGCCGCGCTAGGTCGGGCCGAGCGCGCCGCGCGCAACGCCGGTATCCCTGAGCTCACAGCGGAGGTCGAAAGCGCATCCCTTGTCCTGAATACGCCCGCGGCGCGCTTGATCGCGCGTCGCGAAGAACGACTCCTACTGCTGGAGGAGGTTGAAGCGTTACTGGCCTCGAGTGCGATCGTCGTGGATGCGTGCCGCTATGTAGTGCGTACTGCAGGCCATGTGCTTTCTCTGGCAAGGCGTCCGGTGTTGTTTGCACTCGCGCGTGCGTTGGCCGAAGCCTGGCCGGGAGATGTGTCGAGGGAAACTCTGATTGCGCGGGCTTTCGGAGGGAAGCGTGCTGATGAATCGCATCGTGGGCGGTTGCGAGTCGAAATCGGACGGCTTCGCAGGGCGCTTCGGATGCTGGCCGGTGTGAGCGCAACGAAGCAGGGGTTTGCGCTGCTGCCGCGCCGGGCACGCGAAGTCGTCGTGCTGGCGCGCCCGGTAGAAGAGGAACATGCGACGGTGCTCGCTTTCCTCGCGGACGGTGAGTCATGGTCGAGTTCGGCTCTTTCTCTTGCACTTGGAGCCAGCCAGCGCACCGTGCAACGGGCGCTCGAATCACTAGCAGCAGCGGGCAAGGTGCAATCGTTTGGTCGCGCCCGCGCCCGTCGATGGATGACACCACCGATGCCGGGGCTCACGACCACCTTGTTACTCGCAGCTCCACTACCGATTGAGTAGGTTGAAAGCATGAATCTATCAGCAGCCGAAATCGTCCGTGAGTATGGACCCTTTCCGGGCGTCACGAAGGTGAATGGCGTCACCTATGACGGTCAGCAAGTCTGGATTGCCGTCGGAGACAAACTGAACGCTTTCGATCCGGTTAGCGGGAAAGTATTGCGCTCGATTGATGTCCCCGCACATGCCGGAACGGCCTTTGACGGCCAACACCTGTATCAGATCGCCGATGATCGCATCCAAAAGATCGATCCGAAAACCGGCGAAGTGCTGGCCACGATCCCGACGCCCGCCGGCAGCGGTCACTCGGGTCTGGCCTGGGCCGAAGGGACGCTATGGGTAGCCCACTATGAGGAGCGGAAGATCTATCAAATCGATCCGCAAACGGGGACGGTTCTTCGCAGCATCGAGACCACTCGCTTTGTTACGGGGGTCACCTGGGTTGACGGGGAGCTCTGGCACGGTAGCTGGGAAGATGAGGGGAGCGATCTGAGGCGAGTCGATCCCAAAACGGGCGAGGTGCTGGAAAGTCTCGAGATGCCGCCCGGAGTAGGTGTCTCGGGGCTCGAGTCCGATGGGGGCGATCAGTTCTTCTGCGGTGGCGGCAGCAGCGGGAAAGTGAGAGCTGTCCGTCGGCCCAAGAGACGCACCTCGGCCACGACCAAGTGAGGGAATCGTGCTCCTGCTCGTGCTCGTGCTCGATCTGTTGGCCATCCGCGCTGAGAAGAGGGCCCGATCTTGCCACAGCTGTTCTTGCCCCAGTAATCCAAGATCCGGCTTTGAAGCGGCCGAAGCGCCTTCATGCGGAATTTCGGCGCTTTGATAAACCCCGACACTTCCTTGTCAGGACGTATATAGCTCTCTCGCAAGTAACCGCACGTTTTCACGCACGCGGTTATAACGTACTTGTCCCTGTCGATATGCCTGCTGCAGCGCTTCTTCAAGGGTCCGTTTGGTCCAATCTCCACGACTCATCTGCGAGGCTTCTTCTATCGATCCGTAAGTTCCTGCTCCAAGGCCGGCCAGGATTGCTGCTCCGCGCGCTGCCAGGTCCGGTTGTTCGGCGAGACGGAGCGGCACACCATTAATATTAGCTTTGATTCGTTGGAACAACTTATTCTGAAAAGCCTTTCCTACGCACCAGATCTCCGCCGCCGGTTCCGCTCCAGCCATCGAGATGAGATTATCGCTGATATATTTGCCTTCGAACGCAATCCCTTCCAAAACAGCCCGAAAAAGCTCACCAGTCGAGGTGTCTATCGTCAGACCAAAGAAAGCTCCCCGCCCATTTCTCTGTGGAGTCGGACTCGACACATACCTGAGGTGCGGAACAAAAAGCGTGCGATTGGGTTCGCAACCGCTTGCAGCATCACTTAAAGACGCGATGTCTTTGTCACCTTGGTGCAGCTTGAGGAACCATTCAATGCACTCCCCGGCGGATGGCATCCCCGCGATCGCGTAGTAGGACGCGGATCGGTTAGCGACCTGGACTACCCCCTGGCAAAATGATGCCTTGAGAAATCGAGCGGCCCGCGTCGGCGCGCTCATCGGAACAAACAGAGCTTCTGAAGTTCCTATGCTGTCTAGCAGGATACCGGGTCTCACCGCTCCTGCTGAGATCGCGCCACATACATGATCATGGCCGCCAACCGCCACTACTACGTCCCTGGATAAGCCGCATCGGTCGGCGACTTCGGGAATTATCTTTCCCATCGGAGTGCCGCTGGGGCGTACTTCTGCAAACGTCGTTGGGTCCAGGTCCGCGGCTTCCAGTATCCTGTCGGACCATTCCAGTCTTGAAATATCAAAGGCTAACGTGCGAGACGCCAAACTGGCATTTGCGGCCATTTCTCCGGTGAGACGGAACGCGATCCAGTCGGCCACAAGCAGCCAGCGCACTGCCGCACTGAACTGCTCCGGCCGGTGCTGCTTCACCCACAAGATTTTGAATAGAGCAAATGTCGCGTCGATCGGTGAACCGGTAATCGCGAACACTTCTTCTTCCGAAATTCGCGAACGCAGCCATTTCTCCTCCAATTCGCTGCGGCGATCATGCCATGCGATAATCGGACCGGTGGCATGACCTCTCTTGTCGATTCCGACCACGGATTCGGCAACACTTGCGACGCTAATACCCACCGGGATATAGCCGGACGGCAGGTCTCGCATTAACCCTTGGAGAAGCTTGACCAGAGTGTCCCAGATCTGAATTGGATCCCATTCAGTCCATCCTTCTTGTGGATGAATTTTCGGGGTTTGCGTCTCCCGCCGGACCAACGATTCCCCGGTCGTCTTAAAGCAGACCCCTTTGAGGTTAGTTGTCCCGAAGTCCAGCCCTATTAAAACTGGTGTACTCACAGTGGATGAAGAATGTATTAAGCCGGGGTGCGGGAAACCAGATCTCCCGCTGTAGAGGAAAACTCTTCCAATGACGTTCAACAGGCCATTGGTTCATGAGTTGCCCGCCGCACTCTGCCGGCAAGGTCCTCTTTCGCAGACACAAGTCTGGCCAGCAGGGTTTTACCGTGGCCGGACGCTCCGAACGACGAGATGCGATTCCGCGCGATATCGCGCAATTTCCCTACGACATGCCGCAAGATTTGCTGATGCCTTGGTTCGTGGTCGGGAGGTAGGGTCGCCGCCTCTTCTAAGCCCTTTACGAAGCCTTGGATCAGGGCGGCTCCGATGTTAATCTTATAGACATTCAGCTGCGTAGCGGCAGCCTTAGTATCTTCAGGGTGAATTCCACTACCACCATGCAGGACCAACGGAACTCCGGTGCTCCTTGCGATCTCACCCAACAGGTTCAAATCAAGGCGTGTCTGCTGGCCGTGAACGGATCCCACCGAAACTGCCAGCGTGTCGGTTCCGCTCTTCTCTACCATCTCCGTCGTGTCACGTGTAGCGGCTCTAATGGCCTCTCCCCCTTGATATTCACCCCCGAACAACCCGATTTCAGATTCGAGAATTGCACCTGATTCATGTGCCATTTCAGCGAAGCGGGTTGCCCCGGCTATGTTCTCGGCCAATGGTAAAGCCCCTCCATCATACATGACCGAATAATAGCCCCGGCGTAAGCTGCGAAAAATGTTGTTGTCTTTTCCGGGATGATCCTGGTGCATCAAAACAGGTACCGGAGCCTTTTCGGCGAGGGTGTGAATCAGGGCAGAGAGTTCGTCCATTCCGCCATAGTTAAAATTGATAAAGTCGGTCTGCACCATCACAGGCGCATCTTCCAGCTCTGCAGCTTCGATGACTGCTCGCGCCATCTCGAGGTTGCTAACATTAAAGGATGGAACGGCAAACCTATTTTCGAAGACGTAAGCGAGAAATATTCTTGGTTTTGTAACAAACATATTTTGTTGATTTTCTTTTTTGAAGGGCCTGATAACGAACAGGCCCCTTCTAACTTCGTGACTAACCTGCCACCATCAGTCGAACGACCTCATCATGGTTTGTTTCCGAGATCAGGCGTTCTCCAACCTTTTCCCCGCGGCGTAACACCAGGATCCGGTCGCTCACTTGAAAGATGTCGTTCAGATTGTGTGAGATGAAAATTACTCCTACTCCGCTTTTTTTAAGTTTCTGAATGATTTCCATGACTTTCCTTTGCTCTGGCACGCCAAGAGCCGCCGTCGGTTCATCCATGATCAACACGCGCGCTTTCCAATGGATGGCGCGTCCGATTGCGACCGATTGACGTTGGCCGCCCGATAGAGACCGCAGCGGGTTCTCCGGGTGCTGGATATGGATATCGAGGTCCTGCAAGGTCACCAGCGCCTCTGCCCGCATGCGGCGACGATCGACAAACGGCAAGCCGCAGATGCGCTTGACCATTTCCCGGCCAAGAAACACGTTCCCGCCGACATCCAGATTGTCCGCAATCGCCAGATCTTGATAGATGGTCTCGATGCCTGCGTCCCTTGCCTGATGGGGTGTCTCGAGATGGATTTGTTCCCCACAATATTTAATAGCGCCCGCATCCGGTTTGTGTACACCCGAGATGGTCTTGATCAACGTCGATTTTCCCGCGCCATTGTCCCCGGCCAGCGCAAGAACTTCGCCGCGATAAAGCGTTAACGATACATCTTTGAGCGCCTGCAAACCTCCAAAGCGTTTTGAGATATGCTCAAGGTCCAGCACAGGTTCACTGTTAGAAGCATTCGAATTCACTTTATTTCCTGCCGCCTTTCTGCATTTGATCGACGAGTACAGAGATAATGATCACCACACCGACGGCCACAAACTGCCAGAACGGTTCCACATTTATAAAAACCAGGCCGTATTGAATAACTGCAATGATCAACGCGCCAATGATCGTGCCAACGATCGTTCCTGAGCCGCCGAACAGGCTGGCGCCCCCGATGACGACCGCAGCGATACTGTCCAGAAGAACAGGTTCGCCCGCCTGAGCCGCACCGGCGGAGAATTTAGCTGTATAAAAAATACCTGCGCATGCTGCCCCGAGCGCCGACAAGACATAGAGGGCAATCGTGTTCTTGCGCACATCGATTCCTGCCCGCAGAGCTGCATTTACGCTTCCACCAATCGCGTAAATGTGCTGGCCATAGGGCGAGTGAGAAAGCACATAGTGCATTCCCAGGATGATCACGATGGTCAGAAGAACCAGATTGGGGAACCCGAACGTTTCGCCGTTCCCAATTTCTCCCAACAGGCGACCCTCGACCGGAACGGTTGTCCCTTTTGCTAGCAGGAAGGACACGCCCCTGGCCACGCCATACATTCCAAGCGTGCCAATAAACGGTGGTATGCGCAGATCGGCTATCAAGTGGCCGTTGATCAAGCCGGGGATGACCGCAATGGCAAACGCGGCGACAACCGCCACGACGAGGCTGATCGCCGGATTTCCAAACTGTGCAGCCCAATTGTAAACATGGGCGGTGACGACTGCAGAAAGACCCATCGTAAACCCTACCGATAAATCGATTCCTCCGGAGATGATCACGAACGTCTGGCCAAGGGCCAGCAAGAGGGGTGTGATGGTGAACAGCGCAATCGCTTTCACGTTCATCGGGTTAAACAAAAACGTAGCATTGTACGCAACCCGAGCCCAGATCTCGAAGATAGCTAATAGAACTAGCAGAAATAGCCAGGCGCGAAAGGAAGCTAGAAGTGATAGCCAACGGGAGGATGTCTGTTCTCCACCACTTGCAAGGAGCACCGATTTTGAAAAATACTTTTCTAGAAACATTTGATTCGTTCCGTATCACGAGGTGGCGGCATTTCTGAACAACGCCGCCTGTTTCGTGTATTAAAGTGGATCCTAATCTGAATAGATGAAGCGCTTGACGTTCGGATCGTCGACATTCGTCTTTTCGATCACCGTGAAGCCGGTGCCAATCAGCGGAGGAATCGATTGGCCGGTCAAGTGCGCATACGCTGCGAGAACGCCAAAATATCCGATTTCGGCTGGATGCTGAGCGATTGCGATATCGACAGTTCCAGCTTTGATTTCAGGGACGATCGACGTCGGAGCATCAAAGGCCGCCACTTTCACTTTTCCGGTTGCACCGGCCTGTTTTGCCCCACTCGAGGCACCCATCGCTGAAAAAAGGTTCGCGCCGAATACGCCGGCAAGATCGGGATTGCGCGCCAGAACCGATTGGAATTGGGAAGCTCCCTTGTTCGCATCGTCGTCGTTGTACTGGGTCTCCAAAACCGTAATGTTCGGATGCTTTTTCATTTCATCCTTGAACCCCTGTTCGCGCTGATCGGTCGTCGAGATACCGGGCTTGACGTTGGATACGTAGACTTTTCCTTTATCGCCTATCGCCTTCGCTAGAGCGCGCGCGGCGATCTCACCGCCCAGAACGTTATCCGATGCTATATAAGAGAGCGGAAAATCGGCATTCCCGCTGCCGGTCTGGTAGTGACCATCTCCAATAAATGTGTCAACAGTGATCACCGGTATCCCCGCTTCAGAGGCCTTCTTGAGCGGCTCGACCAGCTGGACCTTGTCTGTCGGGGCGATCAAAATGGCGCTCGGGTTTCGGGCAGTAAGCGCGTTCAATACCGGGACCTGCGTCACGGGATTAAAATCGGATGCGCCCTGAAAAACCAGGTCCACACCCAACGCTTTAGCGGCCGCTTCCGCGCCCTTGTGCATTGTGATGTAGAAAGCGTCCGTCGTAAGCCCTGGAATCAGGGCGATTGTGTACTTGCCAGCGGCAAATGTCGTTTCGATTGGCGAAAGAGCGGCAAGCCCGAGGGTGCTGATTATTGTTAGGGTATTTATGCAACGTTTCATATTTTGGTGTAGGCAGGTGACGCCGCGACGCTATGAACCAATATGGTAATCATAGAATCAGACGGGGAACCTGAGGGTTTATGTCAGTTAGCCACATCATGGGATGATGGCGATTTTGATTCCTTCTCGTGCGAAGGCCAAATCCAGCGCTTTTTGATAGTCTTGTAAGGGAAACTCGTGGGTGACGATTTCGTCCACTTTGACCTTTCCGCTCTCCAGATAGTCAAGCGCTCTGGGGAAACAGTCGATCTGAGCGAAGGAGCCCTTGATCGTCAATTCGCGACGCATAATGTCAGCAGGCGTTACCTGGGCGATGGCATGGTCCGGATAAACGGCATAGACCATGATCGTCCCGCGGCGGCGGGTAAAACGGATCGCATCCTGCAATATTTCGGTAGAACCGGTTGCCTCGACAACGTAGTCGAATCCATTTGCACTAACACTTCGGAGACCGCCGCGATGAACTTCGGGATCTTTTCTATTAATCGGCACGACTGCATCGGCAGCGAGGCGTGCTATGAGATCCAACTTCGGACCCGCGGGGGCAGCTACGGTTAAATGCGAGGCGCCATTCAGTTTTAGTAGTTGGGCTAACACCTGTCCGGTCGGTCCGGCACCAAACAAGAGGACTCTGCTTCCCGGCTTCATGGCGAGAGTTTGCATGCCGTGCACGGCGCAAGCTGTCGGCTCGACCATGACTGATTCGCGAGTGGAAAGCTTTGCAATCGGGAACACCAGGTCGGCGCGAAGTTTAATGTACTCCGCGAAAGCTCCATTAATTTCTACGCCGATCCCATCCAGGTTTTCGCACTCCAGGAAGTCTCCCCGTTTACAATAGAAGCATTTACCGCAAGCCATCGTGGTGCTGGCGGTAGCGCGCTGACCTTTCTGGAGTCCAGTCACTCCCGAGCCCAGCTCAACGATCTCACCCGAAAATTCATGACCGGGCGTGAGAGGAAATCTGGGTCCGAATTCACCTTCGTGGACATGGAGATCTGTCCCGCAGACACCACAAGCGTGAACGCGGAGAAGAACCTCGTTGGCTTGGATTTTTGGAACAGAGATCTCGCGGTATTCGAACTTCCGCGGGGCATCATAAACAATGGCTTTCATAACGAGCATTGGTGAAGGAGCAGGGTTTTGGTGGGCGCATTCGGGGAAGACAGCATGCTAGTTTGTTGTAGAAACAAACAAAGTCAAGCGGTTTTCGGATTTTTATTCTCGCCGGTTTGCGCAGGGTCACTTTTTGAGTTCCGGATTGACTCTTAAAAAATCGTTTGTTGCGAACATTGACAAACGCCTGCTCAGGGTGACAATGGCGCATGAGGTGGATGCTTTCGTATGGCTAGACCGAGTCTTATCCGTCATATCAACCAAGCTCGCGTTTTGAGGCTGCTCAAGGATAGAGGAAAACTTTCGCGGGCTGAGCTTGCCCGCTGTTTAAATCTTACACGATCCACCCTTACATTTGTGACCGGCGAATTGATCGAGGCAGGTTTAGTCAGAGAGGCCGGTGAATCTTCCATGGCGCAGGCGACGGGTCGGCCCGGTACGGCTTTGAAGTTGAACCCGGAGGGAGCATTCTTTTTGGGTGCCGAGATCGCTGCAGAACAGCTTCACCTGGTTTTGATAAACCTTGAAGGCTCAGTCATTTATCGTGAGACCGCAAAACTACAGTATAGAAAACCGGAACCGGTTTGTGAACAGCTTGTCCAGATGGTGGAAGGTGTTTGGTCTAGCCATCTCGCGAGTTCGAATCGGCTACGCGGGGTCGGTGTGACGGTATCAGCGCTAGTCAACACACAAGGAGTGATCCGCATAGCGCCAACCTTCGGATGGCATCGAGTCGATCTTAGAGGCGTGCTCAAATCCAGATTAAGCATCCCGGTATTCGTGGACAATGATGCTAACGGTGCGGCGTTGGCCGAACTTTCGTTCGGTAAGAGGGTTGGCCAAATTGATCTTTGTCTCCTCCGTTTGGATGTCGGGGTGGGAGCCGGCATGATTTTTAATAGAAAAATTTTTCGCGGCAGCGAGGGCCTGGCGGGTGAAATCGGGCATCTGACACTTGACCCGATCAAAAACGCAAAAGCCGAAGGAAAGGGCGCGCTCGAGACGCAATTAGGGCGTGACGGTTTGCTCACGTCTTACCGCCAGGTGGGGGGAGGAGCCGGAAACTTCGAGGCTCTTCTTCGAGATCTGAGGAAAGAGAACCCGCTTGCTCAAAAGGTCGTCAGAAAATGGGGGGAGTGGCTTACTCTGGCAATTGAAAATCTGGCCGATCTGTTCAATCCGCAACTCGTGGTGCTAGCCGGACCTTTATCCGAGCTTTTTCCTTTCATCGAGGATGAAGTGAAAGTCCGGTTACGAGACAGGAGTTTCCCGACGGTGGAAAGTCTGCATATTGAGGTCTCCTCATTCGGGAAGTACGGCTCCGCGCTTGGAGGAGCGGCTCTGGTATACGATCAGGTTCTCAGTGTACCGGACAGCAATTTCCTGGAAGATCTCGATTTGGATGCAGTTGCGATCGAGTAAGACTTTCATTGTTTGGATATGCCAAATGAGAGCTGGTATGGCTCAAAAGGCTAACCCGACTTCCTTATTGACGCACCGCCGGCTAGGTGTAAATGCCGTGGAAGGCTGCATATTCGCTTGCAGAAAATGCATTCCAGACGTTTTTTGTCGTTCAGTTTGAACTGATGGCATGATCCGTAAGGTCCCGTTTCTCAAAGGTGCTTTCACCCCGCTCGTAGTACCCTTTAAGAGCGGTGCGGTTGATTACGATCAATATGTTGAGCTGATTGAGTGGCAAATCGAAGAGGGTACGCACGGCTTGCTCGTCAATGCCACGAGCGGCGAGCCGAATACCCTCACACTGGACGAAAAGGCGCGACTGATCGAGGTTGCTGTGAAAACATCGGCGGGCCGCAGCCCGGTGGCCGCTGGTATTCCCGCGGAATCGCATTCTGAAGCGGTGACGCTACTTGCCCGGGCTGAGAAAGCCGGTGCCAATGCGGTCGTGTCAGTTACGCCCTATTATGCGCGCCCTCCCCGGCGCGGCCTGGTAGCGTTCTTCACGGACCTTGCGAGGAGAACAGAGCTGCCTTTTCTCATCTATCATATACCGGGACGCGCTGCGGTGTCGGTTACTGTCGAAACGTTCGAGGCCATCGCCGCAGATTGTCCGAATTTCGTCGGATTGAAAAACACCGATGATAACCTCGCGTTGGTATCGCGGCTTATGAACCGTTTCGGTCCGGATTTCCGTATTTTCGGCGGCTTGGAGAGCACCGCCTTCCCCATGTCCGCCTTGGGCGCGTGCGGTACGATGATCACGACGTCAAACGTCGTGCCCAAACAGATGGCCTGTCTCAACGATCTTTGCATAGCGGGCAAGCTTCATGAGGCGCAGAAGCTGGCCCTTGGGGCGCATGTTGACACGCACAACATTCGCATTATGTTGACATCGTCAACATCACCGAAAAAATGCAAAAACTTTCTACTGCAACTTTCATCAATGCCCACAAAATCTTGGTAACTCCGCTCGTGCTCGGGTTGATGTCGTTTTACAGCAACTGGAGCACCGAAGCCTTTGTGTATCTGGCTTTACATGGCACGTACGCCCTCTTGTGGCTGCTGAAACAAACGTACTTTCCCGACCGGCGATTTGCAGAACGGCTGCCGTTCTGGATCGGCATTGGGTTCGTGTTCATGCCTCTGGCGGGCTACTATCTGGCTCCGTATTTACTGATCAGCCGACACGTGACTTTGCCGCCGTACGTCTTCGCCATCGCGCTGGTCCTCTACATCACCGGAATCTTTTTTCACTACGTGAGTGATGCGCAAAAGTTCTACATATTGCGGGAAAGAAAAGGCCTGATTGAGGATGGGCTCTTCACAAGAACCAGGAATCCGAATTATCTTGGCGAAATCCTCATCTACGTTTCTTTCGCGATTCTGTCCATGCACTGGATTCCCTTCGTCGTGCTGGGCGCGTGGGTGTTCGGGTTTTTTGCCCGCAACATGCTGAGAAAAGACAGGAGTCTCGCCCGTCACCCCGGGTTTGCCGAATACAAAAGCCGAACGGGGCTTCTCTTCCCGAGGGTATTTCCGGTCGCGGTCGCCACAGGATCGATGCGTCACTTGTAGAGTCGCTCGCTTTGCATCTCAAGCGTTTGTTTGATAACACTGGACTCCCCACAAACCGAGAGACAGCGTGCTGCGAGCTGTCACCAAAGAGGTAGTCGAAATTCGCGTCCTCCTGACGCACTCGCCTTTTGCCTCCGGTATTCCGCATAGGTTCCTTCGGCGCGCTTCTCTAACGAAACCGACTTCTGCTCGTTTGCGATTCTGATGGCTGCCCGAAATGAAGCTTCAATTTGGGATTCGTCGGAACCGATAGCCGCGAGAAACACGCCACGGAGCCGGTGCAGTTCGGCACAGAAATAGGGCTGCTCAAATCTTTCTGCCAATGCTTCCGCCTCGTTGATTAACTCAAGAGCTTCAGAGTTACGATCCGCCAGGTGTAACGCCTCCGCCTTTCGTGCGAGAAGACTCGGAAGGCCTAGTACCGTACCCACATATTTTTCGCCGATGACTTTCAGCGTCACCGGAAACTGCAGATCGACGTCGAACGCCTTGTAAGTGACCCCCATTGCACCGCGACCCAGCTCGACCGGTTTTCCGTCGTTGTCCGTCACCAATTCATAATGCTCAAACCGGTGCGTCGTCTGTTCCAGCGCCGGCTGAACCGTATCCTCGGAAGGCGACTCGCCGGATTCAACTCCACCGGACAGAGCGTTGCGGAACATGCAGACCGGACAGAATTCCATTGCTCCAGAGAATTCATTACCGCAGCTCGGGCATGTACGTTTTGGCTCTGCGCTCACGATCCTCCTAACGGCCTTTTCAGCCGCAACCTGAGCCAAGGGCAACGTCACGCTCTACCGAGCGATACGAAACCGACCAGCACAGCACGTAGCTTCTCCTGTTGCCCTGTTGCACGAGTAATCGGGTGTTACGTAAAACTAGCGCATTTAGGTCACATTTCGGAACAAAATTCCTGGCGCCCGCGGCCTGCGCTGTCCTGCAAGTGTACCGTCGATGGCTTAGACGGCCATAGACCGAATTGTGTAATAGCTTTATCGCTAGGTGCCTATGAACATGCGGTTTAGAAATCACGCAGTTTTAGCGCACTTTTCTCGTGGACCTCGGCGCCGAGGACTCTTAAGCCAGCTTTTAAATGGACGCACAACCCAAGCTGAAGCCTGGGCTCGGTCCTCGCCAGGTTAAAAGCTGACACTAAAGCCGCCAGTAACCGCATTTCGCGCTGTAATTGCCTCGGCCTAGTTAGCTGACCTTGGTACCCCAGGTAGGTTGAAAGCCTTGGAGTCAGTTGAAGCGCAGCAGCCACGTTGACGATTGCGCTATCGTGGCCGCCTTTTTCTTGATGCCATCGTCTGGACTGTTTCCGCTAACGTTTGGCCTGCGTGCACAATCGTGGGGCTATGAATCTCTTAAGCAGGCGCTCGACGCCCATTTAGCTAGGGAGCGCCACTCGAGCGCCGAAGCGCAAACCAACTCTTAGCTTCTTTCTCCTGGCACGAGAGTATCATTTGCAGCTGTCACGCTGCTTCGCGGATGAGCGTCAGTTCGCGCAAGACGTGTATGTCGCGGAGTGGAGGATCGCCGAAAAGTCGCTTGTACTCCCGACTGAAATGAGAGGCGTCGTCATAGCCAACCTGAAAGCCCGCCTCGGCCGCGTCCAGGTTCTCGGTCAACATCAGCCGCCGGGCCTCCTGTAGACGCAATCGTTTCTGAAACTGAAGGGGGCTCATAGCCGTGACCGCCTTGAAGTGGGCATGGAATCCCGAGACGCTCATGCCAATCTCTCGCGCGACGTCTTCGATGCGCAATGGCTTGGCGAAATCCTCACGCAGTTTGTTGACGGCTTTGACTATGCGATGAGCTTGTCCTCTAATCGTGGTGAGATGGCGCATGCGATGTGCCTGTTCGCCGATGAGGAGGCGATAGACAATTTCCCGAATAACCAGGGGACCAAGTACCCGATATTGCTCGGGCGTTTGAAGCAGCCGTACCAGGCGCAGGCAGGCATTCAGCAAATCCGGATCAAGCGCGCTGACGGCAATGGCCTTGACGCCGCTCTCATTTTGACGATGAACGAGACCTGCCTCAACCATCGTCGAGGTCACGACGGCGGGCTCAAGGATAAGGCGCAGTCCTAGGTAGGGTTGCTCGGAAGAGGCCACCTCAATCTGGCTGATGGTCGGGAGGCCGACTGTACTGATTAGATATTGGTGGGGGTCGTACCGAAATCGGTCTTCGCCGAGTATGACGTGTTTGGCTCCCTGTGCGATGACGCAAAAGCTTGATTCGGAGACTCCATAAACCGGTTCGGTTGGAGTCGAAACCCGGAAAAGCGTAAGCCCGGGCTGCATCTCGACACGTCCGTCGCGTGGCAGCGCGCGCCGGATTGCTCCCGCGAGTTCCTGCCGCTCGATCTCCGATCGGTCCTTCGGCCGTGCCACTCGGGACGATGATTTGTTACTCATGAGGGGAAGATTGACTTCGATTGAAGGGTTGGTGGACTTAGTTGGAGAATTCTCCAAGTATCGTCGAGAATCGTCATACCGGATTCTTATCCACTAATGTACGGTTGCTTTGAAGTCGTGGAAACGCTTTTCGAATAGCCTATCAGCGCATTGGACTTAGGTCCAGGCCGCAAGGGCTGGCGCAGAGGTCCAGCCGCGACTTAACGAAAGGAAAACCAAATGCAAAAACGCAAACTTGGAAAAAGTAATCTGGAAGTCTCAGCCATCGGGTTCGGCTGCATGGGCCTGAACTTTAGCTACGGCCACGCCTTAAGCAAGGAGGAGAGCATCACACTAGTTCGCCAAGCCGTGGATCGCGGCGTCACCTTCTTCGATACGGCGGAGGTCTACGGGCCGTTCACCAACGAGGAGATTGTTGGCGAGGCACTTAAGCCCGTCCGCGACCAGGTGGTGATCGCTACGAAGTTCGGCTTCGCCACTCATTGATCTGCTTAAGCGCATCGCTGATGAAAAGAAGGCGACTCCCGCCCAGATTGCATTGGCGTGGCTGCTAGCGCAGAAGCCATGGATCGTGCCGATTCCCGGAACCACGAAGCTTCATCGTCTCGATGAAAACCTCGCGGCGGTCGACGTGGAGCTGACATCCATCGATTTGACCGAGATTCAAAAGGCCGCGGCGGATATTCAGATCGAAGGTGAGCGCTATCCCGAGCACTTGATGAAAACCATCGGGCGCTAAATGGAAGCAGTCGAAGGCCCGGTTAGACAATGTCTGCCTGGCGTGATTTACATGGAAGCCGTCGTGTCCCGCGGTGTCGATCCCAATCCATCTTGTCATATTTGCAAACAGACCGCCTTCTGTCACGGATCGAACGGGCTCTGGCAAGTCCACCCGTGAGCGTCTTGCGAACTACACCGCGGACGATGTCGGGGCTTCTTGGAACACCCATTACGGCAGTTGAGACGAAAACAGGTGGTTCCCCGTTGCTGAGATTTATTCCTGTCCTTTACTAGTATGAAGTCTGCCACTGAATGGCCGATCTATGCGCACCCAGGCTCCGGTCAGATGAAACGCAATCACAGGCTAGCGAATCATCTGCGACCTGGGCAGCCCCGCGGCGGGAGGTCAACGCGTTTGCAGCATGATTTTTCGCACGGTGGACCGGAGCCGACAAGCCGGAATTTAAGATCGGTTGGTTTACAGGCAGCCCACTATCGCGACCTCGACAGCGATGAAATTCGAATCGGTGCGCTTTCGCAGCATCTGATCGTCCTGTTCACCAAACCTCCTGCGGAGATGACTATCAGATGTGAGGGAGTGAAAAGAGATTTACCGCCTCCGGTCGGTTCGATTGCGCTTGTACCGGCCGGGGCTGTCGCTGATGTGAGTTGGCGAGGTAAAAAAGACTGTCTGCATATTGGCATCGAGCCAGACTTGGTTGAGCGGGTAGCAGTGAGATGGTTTGACCGAGACTTATCCAGCGCAGCAATCCCGCCGTTCGACGCTTCCTTCGTACCTGCGCTCCGTTCTGCCATGCTGGCCGTAGAAGCCGAGTTACAGGCTGCAGCTACCGGCGGAGTGCTTGTGATTGAGTCGCTAGCCAACATCCTAGCTGTTCAGCTGGTCCGCCATATCTTCGGATTCCGCCGGGCAGTACCTCGAGGGCGTGGAGCGCTGCCACGCCGAAAGCTCGCCAAGATTATCGACTACATCATGGCGAACCTAGACAGCAAACCGACACTGGAACGAATGGCCGAGCTGGTTCATCTCAGCCCTGATCATTTCGCGCGCCAATTCAAAGCGGCAACCAGTTTGTCGCCATACCAATTCGTTATTGGGCGACGAGTTGAACGTGCGCAACAACTCCTGTGCGGACGTCAAGAAGTCAGCCTTGCCGAGGTAGCTATATCTGCTGGTTTCTCAGACCAAAGCCAGCTCTGCTTCCATTTCAAGCGGATTGCCGGAGTCACACCGGGACAATTCCGCATGTCGAGAATCGCCTAAAAGAGAACGGCTTCCACCAATACGGGAACGGTCGTCCCGCTAATGTTCTGCCCATGAAAATAGGTTGCATCTGTCCTAACTTGCCCGGTCACATTAATCCAATGACCGGGCTGGCCCGACATCTCCAGGAGCGCGGCCACGAAGTCGTGTTTCTCTATTCATCGAGTGCCAATGGTTTGCCATGTATTCCGGGAGACAAGCACGACGACATGAACGCGAACCGGCCTGAAATTAGCAAGCTTGAAGGGAACGAAGCTCTGGCGCTCTACTGTAGTATCGCCGCGAAAGAAACCGAGGCGATTTTCAAATCGTTACCGAGATTATTGGACAAGACCGGCGTGGAAGCACTCCTTCTTGATCCAATACAATTCTTTGTCGAACTAGCTGCGATGAAATCGCGGATACCGTACATCACGGTAGCCAACGCGCTTTACATTGATTTCTCCGGTTATACTCCCGCCGGTATTTTTGGTTGGCCGCACGAGACCACACCGGAAGCTTTAACCAGAAATCTAGAGGCGATCACTCAAGCGGTTAGATTTTGTTACAACGAGGGAACCAAGTCTTACGCTAAAGAACTCGGGTTCAAAACCGATTTAGATCATCCTTCGTGGGTATTCTCCGAACTCGCTTATATCACCCAGCTTCCGAAAGAGTTCGATTTTGAACACCCTTTACTACCTCCGCAGTTTCATTACACGGGCCCGTTTCGTGATGCCAAAGGCCGGCCCAACGTGGACTTTCCTTGGGACCGATTGACCGGTGAACCACTGATTTATGTGTCCATGGGCACTGTCATGAATGGCCGGGCGGATGTATTCCGCACGATTGCAGCCGGGGTAGCGAAGCATAAGGAGACCCAGCTAGTTCTTTCTATCGGGGATCGGCTTAACCCTAAAGAGATCGGACCGGTACCCAGCAATGCGATTGTTGTTAATCACGCGCCGCAATTGGAATTGCTAAAGCGAAGTTCGGTCTGCATCACTCACGCGGGGCTAAACACCGTGCTGGAATCTCTTGCTGAAGGCGTGCCACAGCTGGCGATACCGGTAACCTTTGAACAGCCCGGAATTGCCGCAAGAATCGCGGCCAAAAAAACCGGCGTAACCTTGTCGTTCGCGGATCTGACCTCGGAGCGCGTGTCAACGCTTTTGGATGAAGTGCTGAACTCCTCAACCTATCGTGAAAACGCGCGGAAGTTTCAGAAGATAATTGGTCAGAGGAATGGTCTTTCGATGGCAGCGGATATCGTTGAACGAGCCTTCGGCGCTATTACGAAATCGACGGATGCATATGCAGATGAAGCAGGGAGAGGTCACGAATCTCCAGCCTAGTTTCAGAACCGGCTTAACCTAATTGTCGACTGAAAGTCTGGAGGGTAAACCAAACGAAGACGAATGAGTCGCTACGGTTGTGACTCGTTTGTCCATTGATCGGCTGAACGGATTTCGAGATTACGTTGAACGCAGTGAACGAGTTGTCGAAGATTCGCCGGACTACGGCTTAAACGGCCATAGAGCGACATTTATAACTGTCTAACATATAGGATCTTATGACTCACTTATTTAGAAATCCCGCACTTTTGACACTTGATGCGAGGACGCGGTCAGTTCAGTCGAACACCACCGTCGATGATCAACTCCGTGCCGGTGATGTTGCTCGAATCCTCCGATAGCAGGAATCTGGCTGCCCGGGCCACTTCGTCGGATGTGCCCCACCGTTTCAAGAGCGACTTTGCAATAATCGTTTCTTCAAACCCCTTCAGCTGGTCAGCAGGAAGGCCCGTTTTCTTTATTATCGGTGTGTCGATCGGTCCGGGGCTTAACACATTCACCCGTATACCGCGCGGGGCTAACTCGACGGCTAAGGTCTTACCGAGGGAAATGACCGCAGCCTTGGTCGCCGAATAGATCGACGTGCCGGGGAAAGCGATAGAACCCGCGATGGAGGACGTGAATACGACCGAGCTCGGATTGCCTAACAAGGGAAGCAGCGATTGCAGCTGGAAATAGAGACCTCGCACGTTCACATTGAACATGTCGTCATAGTTCTTGGGCGTTGCTGCGTCGAACGGT
>Ga0213872_10001160_pt1 | contig 17917 bp, 14 predicted proteins | sample VelepicomBERX_R2_FD_160071 | JGI IMG/M metagenome (GOLD analysis project Ga0213872, IMG submission 160071) | Rhizosphere microbial communities from Vellozia epidendroides in rupestrian grasslands, the National Park of Serra do Cipo, Brazil - RX_R2 | ecosystem: Host-associated > Plants > Roots >...
TGAGCGTCACGACCAGCGAGCCCAGCGAGGCCAGCACATCGGTCAGGGCATAGTCGAGCAGGTTGGAGGCCACGAACTGGCTGATGGCAAACGAGCCGCCCGAGACCAGCAGCACCGGCCACAGGGCCTTGATGGAGCGCATGCCGCCATACACCCCCATGACGTAGAAGGGCAGCAGCAGCGCCAGCACCGGCAACTGGCGCCCGATCATGGCGCCCAGGGCGGTGGCCGGCAGGCCGGTGACGGCGCCCAGCACCGTCACCGGGGCGCCCAGGGCTCCGAAGGCCACCGGCGCGGTGTTGAAGATCAGCACGAAGACCAGGGCCTCGAGCGGCTCGAAGCCGCACAGGATCAGCAGCGACGAGGTGATGGCCACTGGGGTGCCGAAGCCCGAGACGCCTTCGAGCAGCGCCCCGAAGCAGAACCCGATCACCACCAGCACCACGCGCCGGTCATTGGGCAGGTGGTCGATGACCCAGACGCGGAAGGCGTCGAAGCGGCCCGACTTCACCGCGATGTTGTAGAGCAGCAGGGCGTTCACCACGATCCACATCACCGGCCAGCAGGCGAAGACGGCGCCATTGGCCACCGAGCCCAGGGCCAGGCCGACCGGCATCTGCCACAGGCTGACCGAGATCAGGAAGGCCACGACCAGTCCGGCCAGCGCGGCCTGCCAGGCCGGGCGGCGGGCCACGCCGAGCAGGACCAGCACAGCCAGCACGGGCAGGGTGGCCACGAGAAAGGACAGCCCCAGGCTGTCGCCGACGGGGGTCAATAGTTGTTGGAACATGAAGAAAGCTCCGGTGAGGTGGGTCGGTGATCGGGCTTGTGGTCCGGCCGTTCAGTGAGGCAGTCTGGGCAGCGGCCTGCCATCGGCCGGGATCGGGTAACGGGCCGCGTTGAGTTCGATGGCCAGCAGCGTGTAGTAGCCGACCAGGCCGCCGATGTCGACGACGCCCTTGTCGCCGAAACGCTGGCGGGCCCGCTCGAAGCTGAGGTCGGAGACCTGGTGGTGCTGCAGCAGCTCGCTCACGTAGGCATAGAGGATGCCTTCGTCCTCGCTCATGCCGTCGGGGCGGCGGCCTTCGGCGATCGCCTGGGCCACCTGGGGCTGGATGCCGGCCTTGAGCGCGATCGGGTGGTGCACATACCACTCGTAGTCCTGCGACCACTCCCGTGCGGTCAGCAGGATCACGAATTCGCTCAGCGTGTTGCCCAGGGCCGATTTGTAGCGCAGATAGTCGCCCATGGCGCGGGCCTGGCTCATCAGCTGCGGGCTGTACATCAGGGGCTCGAAAGGACCGAAGACCGGGGCCTTGCGGGCGGCCAGAAATTCCTGGGCGGCCTGTTTCTGCTCCGGGTCGTACTGCTCCGGGGCCAGTGGCGGCAGGCGTTCGGCGGCCTGGACCGCGAAGGTCAGCAGCAGGCTGGCGGCGGCAATCATCTTGTTCAAGAAGCCTCCTGGGCGATCGGGGCGCCGGTCAGCCGGGCGGCCGGGAAAGCCGGCGGCCCGGACCGGGCGACCTCGAATCTACCGGCGTCACAAATTGTGACGCATTCAGACAAACCAGTAGGACCGCGTTGAACCAGGGCGCCTGGGGCCCCTGGGCAGGCCGGCCCGCAGGGCGGGCCAGAGCTTCACTTGCCGGCTGCGCGGCGCTCCAGCAGGGGCTCGCTCACGCCCTGCACGCCGACCAGGCCCAGCACGGTCAGCAGCGAGTTCTGCGCCCCCTTCCAACCCTCGCTGAGGTCGATCCACTCGCCTGGCGAATGGAAGCCGCCGGTCTTTCCGCCGCCGCCGATGATGATGGCCGGGATGCCCAGGCCCATGGGCACGTTGGCGTCGGTGCTGGCCCCGCGCAGCCGGGTCTCGTGGCCGAACAGGGTGTTCGAGCGGACGGCCGCCTCGACGATCACCGAGTCGGTCGGGGTGCGCCCGCCGGGCCGGTCACCGATCAGCTTGCGGCTCACGCTCAGGCTGTGCACATGCCAGCGCTGGTTCTCCTCGTCGACCGCCTGGTCGATGGCCGCCAGCACCTGGCGCTCGGTGGCGAGCAGGGGCTCCATGGCGTCCGAGCGGATGTCCACCGCCATGTGGGCTTCGGCCGCGATCGCATTGACCGAGGTGCCGCCGCCCACGGTGCCGACGGTGAAGGTGGTCTTGGGCTGGCGCGGGGTCTGGATGTCGGCGATCTTGGCGATGGCGCGGCCCATGGCATGGATGGCGCTGGGCACCTCGCCGAAGGCGCCGTAGCTGTGGCCGCCGGGGCCCTTGAAGCTGATCTCGTAGCGGTGGCTGGCCGTGCCCAGGACCAGCACCGTGCCATCGGGCGAGGGCTCCAGACCGACCATGCCGTCGATTTCAGGGTGCTCGCGGAAGATGGCCTTCATGCCGCGCAGATTGCCCAGCTCTTCTTCGCCGGTGTTGCCGACGAACAGAAGATCGCCCACGGTGTCGATCTTCTGCTCGTTGAGCACCTTGAGCCAGGACAGCAGCACGCTCAGCCCGCGGGTGTCGTCCGAGATGCCGGGGGCATACAGGCGTCCGTCGCGCCGCTTCACCTTCACGTCGGTGCCGGCCGGGAAGACGGTGTCGAGGTGGGCGGAGATCAGCAGCGTCGGTCCCGGGCCGCGGCCTTTGCGCAGGCCCACGACATTGCCTTCGGCGTCGAGGTGCGCATCCTTCAGGCCCAGGGCCTGGAGGCGAGCCAGGAAGGCCTCGGCCTTCTTCTGCTCGCCGAAGGGCGGGGCCTCGATCTCGGTCAGCAGCTGCAGGTCCTCGATCGAGCGCGCATGGTCGGCCTGGACGGCGGCCAGCAGGCGCTGGACATCGGCCGAGGCCTGCAGGCGTTCAAAGGCTGCATCCACCGCCGGTCGCAGGGTGGTGGGCGTGGCCGCCACGGCGGGGGCTTCCTGGGCCAGGGCCGGGACCAGGGCGGCGCTGCACAGGCAGGCCAGGGACAGGGTGCGCCATGGCGCAGCGAAACGGGACATCCACATCGTTCATCTCCTCCAGCAAAGTGACCCATCGTCAGCACGATCTGACGGGGCATTCTGCGGCGCGGGCCGGGAGGCCGCTCGGCATAATTCTGGGGACCTGTCACTTTTTCTAACATGTATCGACACCTGCCCTCCCTGCGCTCGCTGTTGGTGTTCGACGCGGTGGCCCGGCATCGCAGCGTGAGCCGTGCGGCCGAGGCGCTGTGCCTGACCCACAGCGCCTTGAGCCAGCAGTTGCGCCAACTCGAATCCCGCCTGGGGGTGCGGCTGTTGCAGCGCAGCAGCCGTGGCACCGAACTGACCGAGGCCGGGCGCCGCTACCACGCCCAGATCGCCGCCGACCTGCTGCGCCTGGAAAACCACACGCTGGAAGCCATGGCCCAGCGGCCCGACGGGGGTGGCCTGCTGGTGGGCGCCGTGCCCGGCCTGGCCGAGCGCTGGCTGATGCCGAGGCTGCCGGGCTTCCTGGCGCGGCATCCGGGCTGCCAACTGCACCTTCAGGTCTTCCCCACCCAGCGTCTGCTGGACGCCCCGGCCTTCGACATCGGCCTCCAATACGAGGACGCGGTCTGGCCCGAGGCGCGCTCGCTGGCGCTGATGCCCGAGCGCACCGTGGTCGTCTGCGCACCGTCAGCGGTGGATCGGGTGGCGCTCGGTCGAGGGGATTTCCGGAACGCCCGGCTGTTGCAGCTGGCGTCCCGGCTGGATGCCTGGGCGCCCTGGTTCGAACAGGCGGGCATCCGTCGCCTGCCGCTCAACAGCCTGGGCGGGCATCGGTTCGATCTGTTCTCGGCCCTGCTGGAGGGGGTGCGGGCCGACCTCGGCATCGGCCTGGTGCCCCATTTCCTGGTGGCGCGCGAACTGGCCGCCGGGGAACTGGTGCTGGCCCATCCCCACGAGGGCTGTTCCAAGCGCGGCTATGCGATCTACCTGGATCCCCAGCGGCAGCACGACCCCCTGGTGCAGGCGTTTGCGGACTGGCTGCTGGAGGTGGCCCAGGACCCCGCGTGAGGAAGGGCTCACCGGCGGTCTGCCGCCTGCGGCCAGGGCGTCCCGGAAGGACTGGGCGTCGGACACAGAAGTTTTGCTTCGCAAAAAGTGTCTCAAATTGAGAATACCTGAAGGCGTCAGCCTGTACTCAGGGTTAACCCGTTACGTGACGCCGCGGCGCTCATCGATCTTCGGCATGTCCAGACCGCATGACACGAAGACGGAGACACCCACCATGAGCGTTCAATTCAAAGTCAATGGCAAGCCGGTGACGGCCCATGCCGAAACCGACACCCCGCTGCTGTGGGTGATCCGCGACGAACTGGGCCTGACCGGCACCAAGTTCGGCTGCGGCGCCGCCTTGTGCGGGGCCTGCACCGTGCACATCGACGGCAAGCCGGCGCGCTCCTGCCAGACCCAGCTGAGTTCGGTGGCGGGCAAGCAGGTGACCACGGTGGAAGGGCTGTCCAAGACGGCCGAACACCCGCTGCAGGTGGCCTGGATCAAGCACGAGGTGCCGCAGTGCGGCTATTGCCAGTCCGGCCAGTTGATGAGTGCGGCCGCCCTGCTGGCGCGCAACAGCAACCCCAGTGATGCCGACATCGATGCAGCCATGAGCGGCAATCTCTGCCGCTGCGGCACCTACAACCGGATGCGCGCCGCCATCAAGGATGCGGGCGCCATGATGCGGCACAAGGCCTGAGCGCCAAGGAGATCGACATGAGCATGCAAGTCACCACCTCGCGCCGCAGTTTCCTCAAGGGTTCGGCCGCTCTCTCGGGCGGCCTGATGCTGGGCGTCAGCCTGCCCCTGCTGCAGGGCGGGCCGGCCCTGGCCGCCGGCACCGTCCACACGCCCAATGCCTGGGTCCACATCGCCGACGACAACCGCATCACCCTGATGGTGGCGCGTTCCGAGATGGGCCAAGGGGTCTACACCTCGATGTCCATGCTGCTGGCTGAGGAGCTCAACGTCGGCCTTCAGCAGGTCCGCGTCGAGGCGGCGCCACCGGCCGCAGTCTATGTGAACGCGCTGCTGGGCGCCCAGATCACCGGGGGGTCGACCTCGGTGCGCGACGGCTGGGAAAAGCTGCGCGTGGCCGGTGCCCAGGTGCGCGAGATGCTGGTCCAGGCGGCTGCCGACCAATGGGGGGTGGATGCCTCCAGCCTGCAGGCCAGCAACGGTCAGGTCAGCGGCCCCGGAGGCCGCAAGGCCAGCTATGGACAACTGGCCGAGGCGGCGTCCCGGCTGCCGGTGCCCGAGAAGCCGCAGCTCAAGGACCCGAAGGACTTCCGCCTGGTCGGCAAGCGCACCGCCCGGGTGGACACGCCCGCCAAGGTCGACGGGTCGGCCCAGTTCGGCATCGACGTGGTGCTGCCGGGCATGGTCTATGCCGCACTGGCGCAGTGCCCGGTGATCGGAGGCAAGGTCCAGGGCTTTGACGCCACCGAGGCCAAGGGCATGCCCGGGGTGCTCGAGGTGGTCCAGATCTCGGATGGCGTCGCGGTGGTGGCCGACAGCTGGTGGCGCGCCCGCAAGGCCCGCGACACCTTGAAGATCCAGTGGGACGAGGGTCCGGTGGCCCTGCTCAGCAGCGAGGGCATGATCGACGCGACCCGCGCCGCGGCAGCCTCGGCCACGCCGATTGAAATCAGCAAGCCCAGGGGTGATGTGGCGGCCGCTCTGCAGTCGGCGGCCAAGGTGATCGAGGCCGAGTATGTGCAGCCCCTGCAGGCCCATGTGCCGCTGGAGCCGATGAACTTCACCGCCCATGTGCAGGGCGATCAGGTGCTGCTGCTCGGGCCGACCCAGTTCCAGCAGGGCGCCCAGGGTGCGGTGGCGGCCGCGCTGGGCGTCAAGCCCGAGGCCATCACCCTCAAGACCACCTACCTCGGCGGCGGGTTCGGGCGTCGGCTCGAACTGGACTTCATCGTCCAGGCGGCCCAGATCTCCAAGGCGGTGGGCAAGCCGGTCAAGCTGGTCTGGACCCGCGAAGATGACTTCACCCACGACTTCTACCGCCCGGTGGCGGTGAACCAGCTCAAGGCCGGGCTGGATGCGGCCGGCAAGCCGGTGGCAGTGCAATTCAAGGTGGCCTCGCAGTCGGTCACCCAGCGGGCCTTCGGCCTGCCGGCCAACACCCTGGACCCCTTCATGGCCGAGGCCTCGGTGCCGGCCTACGACATTCCCAACACCCGCCACGATCTGGTGATCCACGACACCGGCTACCGGGTCGGCTACTGGCGCGCGGTGAGCCACAACATGAATGCCTTCGCCAACGAGAGCTTCATGGATGAGCTGGCCGCGGCGGCGGGGCAGGACCCCTACCAGTACCGGCTGGCCCTGTTGCAGGACAAGCCGCGTTTTGCGAACGTGCTGAAGCTGGCGGCCGAGAAGGCCGGCTGGGGCCGCCCCTTGCCCAAGGGCCATGCCCGGGGCATCGCCTTGATGGAGGGCTACGACACCCACATGGCGCAGGTGGCCGAGATCAGCCTCGACGAGCATGGCAATGTGAAGGTGCACCGGGTGACGGTGGCGGTCGATGCCGGCCACCTGGTCAATCCGGACACGGTCGAGGCCCAGATCCAGTCGGGCGTCATGTTCGGCATCGGCGCGGCGCTCAAGCACCAGATCACGGTGGAGGCGGGGCGGGTCCAGCAGACCAACTACGACCGCTTCCAGCCGGTGCGCATGTACGAGGCGCCCCGGGTGGACATCGTGCTGGTGCCCAGCACCGAGAAGCCCGGCGGCATCGGCGAGCCCGCCACCGCCGTGGTCGGCCCGGCGATTGCCAATGCGGTCGCCACACTGACAGGCAAGCGCATCCGGCGCCTGCCGATCACGGCCGAGGTGCTCAGCCGGGCCTGAGCCAGGGCGGGGGCCGAGGCGCCAGCAAGGCGCCTGGCCTCAGGCCCCCAGGTGCGGCGTCTCCTGCAGCAGTTGCAGATAGGCGCTCTTGGGCATGGGCCTGGCAAAGTGGTAGCCCTGCCCGAACTCGGCGCCGAACTGCCTCAGGGTCTCGGCCTGTTCGGCGGTTTCGATGCCTTCGGCGATCACCGACATGCCGATGGCCCGGGCCAGCGCGCACAGGGTGCGGACGATCTCGAAACTCTTGGGGTCGCTGTCCAGGGTGGCGATGAAGGAGCGGTCGATCTTGAGCGCGTCGATCGGAAATCGGTGCAGGTAGCTGAAGCTTGAATAGCCGGTGCCGAAATCGTCGAGTGCGATCATCACCCCCAGTGCCTTGAGTCCCTTGAGCGTGAGCAGGGCGTTCTCCGGGTCCCGCATCAGCAGGCTCTCGGTGATCTCGAGCTTGACCAGCTGCGGTGCGATGCCGGTGCGCGCCAGCACCTCGGCCACATCCTGCACCAGGGTGCCGGCGTCGAACTGGCGCACCGACAGATTGATGCTGACGAAACCGCCGCCCTGGCCCTGGTATTCGTGGGCGTCGCGGCAGCCGGTCTCCATGATCCAGCTGCTCATCGGCAGGATCAGGCCCGACTCTTCGGCCAGAGGAATGAAGGTGTCGGGACTGAGCAGGCCGCGCTCGGGATGGGCCCAGCGGACCAGGGACTCGGTGCCCACCACCCGGCCGCTGCTGAGCTCGACGATCGGTTGATAGCGCAACTGGAAATTCTGTTTCTCGAGCGCTTCGGCCAGTTCCGATTCGGCTTCAAGACGCTCCTTGGCGAGCGCGGAATCCTGGATGTAGGACGGGGCAGGGCGCCGGGTCACCTCCTGCCCGGCGCGGCCTTCGAGGGCGCGGTGGAAGTTCTCGCGCATGTCCTGGTAGCGTTCGATCAGCACCTTCAGGAACAGGCGCAGCAGCACGTCGGCGGCCGCCAGCCGGACCTCGAAGCGGGCCCGCGGCACCACCAGCAGTTGGGTCGGCACCAGGGCCATGGCGCTGGCACGCCGGGGCGACTGGTCGATCAGCACCATCTCGCCGAACAGCTCGCCCTCGCCGACCTTTCCGATGGGCACCTGCTCACCTTCGGCCGTGCGCGCGGTGATCAAGACCTCGCCCGACTGGATGACGTAGGCACAGTCGCCAAGGTCGCCTTCCTCGAAGATCAGCTGGCCGGCCTGGACGCTGAGTGAGTCATTATTTGCCATCTGCGTAGTGTGCGACAGAAACACTGTCTTGGGGGTGTCCCGAGCCGCTGTGGCGGCGTCGGCAAGGTCGGAGCAGGCGCGTGGATGGAGGGGCTCAGAGCCGGGTGTGGTCCGGGGTGCGCAATGCGGTCTTGCCCGCGCCGTTCTTGCGCAGGCCCTTGGCGTAGTCGCGGATCACCTTGTCGCAGGCCGCCTGCGAGGCCGCAATGCTGTCGTTGAAGTTGCTCTGGGTCCAGTGGTAGTTCGTCCCCGACCAGACCGGCAGCTGGATCACCTCGATCAGGTGCGGCTCATGCCGGGGGTCGCCGCCATGGCGGGCCTGGTGCAGGGCATAGCTGAGTTCTTCCATGTGGTGCCGGTCGACGAACAGATCGATGTCGTGTTTCGAGGTGGTGCCGGCGTACAGCATGATGAGGTTGTTGAGCGCATCGAGCAGGTTCTTCGGCGGCTTGACCTGGCTGTGGTCGACGATGCGGCTGATCCAGATCTCGTTGAAGTCGTCGTGCAGTTCCTGCACCGCGCTGAGGTTGAAGGAGTCGATCAGGGCCCCCTCCATGTGCAGCTCCTTGTCCTGGCCCAGTTCCACCGGCTGCAGGATGTAGGGCAGGGCGCTCGAGGCACACAGCGTGGGCATGTCGAGCGGCCGGACGCCCTTCTTGCCTTTCACATGGTTCGAGTAGAGGTCGAGCCGGTGCTGGGTCAGGTTGTAGGAGTTGAGGTAGAGATCGGGGGTGCCCGGACCCTTCAGCAGATTCAGGTCGAAGGCCTTGAGCAGGCTGTAGTCCGGTCCGAACCAGAGCTTGTTGAGCCCGTTGATCTCGGTCTTGTAGAGCAGTCCCATGATGAGGCGGCTGGCCGGGTTGGGGGCGAACACCGAATTGAGCAGGGTGTAGGCCAGGTCGCCGGGGTTCCAGCGGCTGGGGGTCAGGTAGAAGTTGGCCAGGTCCTGGTAGGCCTTCAGGATCTCCTGCGGCACCACCAGGTTCTGGTAGGTCGACGGCGTGACCATGAACTTCAGCGCCGCCAGCAGCATCTCGGGGACATCGGGGGTGAAGGTCATCGGCGCCGGGAACAGGTCGTACATGCGGTCGTCGCGGAAGAATCCCCGGACCATCTCCTGGGCCTGCTCGGCCTTGTTGTGGCCTTTGCCCAGGTGGTAGAGGCAGGTGAGCCAGCCGCCCACGCAGCCCGCCACCCAGACCGGGAAATCGATTTTCCGGAAGGGCTCGCGCTGCACCTCCGGGCCGTTGTTCCAGGCGTCCAGGGCGAGCAGGAAGCCGACGCTGATGCCGACGGCCGGGCCGCCGCCGCCCAGGGCCAGCACCCGCTGCGGGGTGCGGGGTTTGGCACCGAAGAGTTGTTGTTTCTGTGCGGCAGTCAGTCGGTTCTTCATCTCCACCTCTCCCGGCCCTCGGCCGTGTCAAAGAATCGGGTCGCGGGGGCGCAGGCCCAGGATGCGGGCGCCCCCATGTTCGCAGGCCTGCAGGTCCAGGCCGCTGCCTTCCGCCAGTGCCATGGCGCTGGCCAGGGCGGTGGCCGAGGCAGCGGCCTGGCCGGCCCGCTCCAGTGCCTCGGCCCAGAGCAGGGCGCTGTAGGCCTGTTCGGCGCGGGCGCCGCCGCGTTGCAGGAGTTCCAGCGCCCGGTCCATGTGCCGGGCGGCCTGCGGGTCGGCCGCATCGAGCGCCAGGCGCGACAGGGCCAGCACCCGGTGCCCCAGGGCCTCGGTGAAGAGGCCGCCACGGCTGGCGCCGGCCTCGACGGCGCGGGCCCCGAGCAGCAGGGCCTGGGCGGCATCGCCTTCGAAGCAGGCGATCTCGGCCTCGATCATCGGGGGGTAGTCCAGCACCGAGATCAGGCCGTCCTCGAAGGTGGCCAGTCGTTCGCGCACGGCGATCAGGTCGTGGCGCGCCAGCTCGAAATCGCCGTTGCGGCAGTGCGCCATGGCCAGGAACACCAGGCCGTGCCAGATCAGGTAGGGCACCTGGGCCGCCTGGCCCAGCTCGACGCAGCGGCGGGCGCTCTCGATGGCCTCGGCGTGCCGGCGGCAGGCCAGCAGGGCGTGGGTCTTCCAGGCATAGGCGCCGGCTCCGTAGACGGCCGATCCCAATTGGCTGCCCTCTTCGATCGACTGGTCGTTGCAGGCCAGTCCGGCGTCCACCTCGCCGCGCTGGCACAGCGCGTAGCCGCACCAGCCCAGGCCGGCGAGGTAGTCGATGTAGTTCTGGTGTTCGCGGAAGCGTTCGAGCTTCTCGCGGTCCAGGAAGGCCAGCGCGTCGCTGAAGTGGCCCTGGCAGCACAGGGCCATGGTGAAGGCCGAACCCGGCTTCATCTGGATCTTTTCCGAAGCGCTCGAGCGGCCCAGTTCGACGATCTGGCAGAACGCCGATCGCGCCTCGTCGTAGTGGCTGCTGTAGAGATGGGCCCGGCCCTTCTGGAACAGGATCGAGGCCAGGGTGTCGAGGTCGTGCCGGCGTGCCGAACGGGCATGCATGTCCTTGACCTTGTCGGCGTACGCGATCAGGGTGCTGGGCAGGAACATGAAGCGCCCCGCATCGAGCAGCATCAGGATCACGTCGATGTGGCGGGAGACGTTCTCCTCGGAGGGCGGCAGGCCCGCGAGGATCTCCTCGGCGCGGCTCAGGTAGCCCAGGGCCTCCTTCACCGCCACCAGCCGGGTGGCCACCCGGGCGCTGAGGATGAGGTAGCGCGCTTCCTTGTCGAGCAACTGGCCGTTGCGGCAGTGGTGGGCCATCATGCCCGGGTCGGCGTGGGCCTGCTCGGGGAAGTTGGCTTCGACGATCTCCACGATGCGGGCATGCAGTTCCCGGCGCTTGCTGCGCAGCAGGCTTTCGTAGGCCAGGTCCTGCAGCAGTGCATGCTTGAAGGTGTAGCTGGCCTGTGGCGGCAGGCCGGTCTGGATCAGCAGTTCGGCTTCCATCAACTGCTGCAGCGCCAGGTCCAGCACGGCACCGGGGCGCCCCATCAGCAGCGCCAGCACCTCGTGGCGGAAGGTGCGCCCCAGGCAGGCGGCGACCTGGGCGGTCTCCTTGGCCGTGCCCAGCCGGTCCAGACGCCCCATGAGGCTGTCGTGCAGGGTGGCCGGGATGCCGCTGGCCATCAGCCGGTCGCTGACCTCGCTGCGCACCCGGTCCACCACGGCCTTGGTGAGCTCTTCGATGTAGAGCGGAACCCCCTCGGCCCGCTCGATGATCTGTTCGATCAATTCGGGTGACAGAGGGGTGCCTCGGGTCGCGTGGCCGATCAGGGCCCGGGCATCGGTGGCGTCCAGCCGGTTCAGGTTGACCACCGTGCCGGCGATCTCCGGCGGCAGGCGGGGCGCGTATTCGGGGCGGGCGGTCAGCACCAGCATGAGCCGGCTGCGGCCGAGCCCCCGCACCAGCTCGTCGATGAAGGCCTGGGTGACCGGATCGATCCAATGGGCGTCCTCGATCAGGATCAGCATGGCCCGGTCGCGGGCCTTGTGACGGAACACCTCATGGATCAGGCTCTGGGTCCGGACCTTGATCTGGTCGAGGGCCATGGGCAGCAGGTTCTGCAGCGCATCCAGCCGCACGCCGATCAGATTGCCGATCAGGGCCACCTGCTCCGGGCTGGCCAGCGGTCCCAGCCAATGTTCGATCTTCTGCAGGTCCTGCGGGCCATGAGTCAGGCCGTCGAGGCGGATCATCTGGCGCAGGCCGGCCACCAGGGGATACAGGGGGTTGGTCGACTGGTCCGGGCTGCATTGCAGCAGCAGTTCCAGATGTTCCGCCGCGCCGGCCCGGTCGACCAGTTGGCGCACCAGGCGCGATTTGCCCAGGCCGGCCTCGCCGCGGATCAGCAGGTATTGGGGCACACCCTGCAGGGCCTGCTGCCAGCAGGCGCTCACCTGGCCGAGTTCATGCTCGCGTCCCACACAGGGGCCCAGGTCCTGGTGCAGGGCCTGGAAGCGGCTCAGCTGGGAGGCGGTGCCCACCACCTGCCAGATCTGCACCGGATCGTCGATGCCCTTGAGCGCGTGCACCCCGAGGTTGAGGTAGTCGAATTGCCCGCGCACCAGGCGGCGCGTGCTCTCGGCAATCGCCAGGGTGTCGGGCTGGGCGAAGGATTGGAGCCGGGCCGCCAGGTTGGGCGTCTGTCCGATCACAGAGCGCAGCTCGGAGGCGCCTTCGCCGATCAGGTCGCCGACCACGGCCATGCCGGTCGCAATGCCGATGCGCACCTGGATCCGGCTGCCTTCGGCGGTCTTCAGATGGCCCAGGGCCTCCACCATCGACAGCCCCGCCCGGATGGCCGATTCGGCTGCATCTTCACGGGCCTCGGGGTAGCCGAAGTAGCTCAGCAGGCCGTCGCCCAGGTAGCTGGCGATGAAGCCGTGGTGCTCGGTGATCGTCCGCTCGCAGGTCTTGTAGTACTGGTGCAGGACCGCGCGCAGATCTTCGGGGTCGAGGCGCGAGGACAGGTTGGTGGCGCCCACCAGATCGCAGAACATCACGGTCAGTTGCCGGCGCTCCAGATCGCGTTGCGGCGGACTGCTTCGCACCGGCTCGGCCGGGCGCGCTGCGAGCGCTTCCTTGAAACGGCGTCGATGGCCGATGGTCAGACCCAGTTCGCGCAGGTCCTCGTCGCTCAGGGTGGCGAGCAGGGACGGCTCGATGTCCTGCTCGATGAACCGCGCCAGATAGATGCTCAGACCATGACACTCCAGCCATTGGGTGATTTCGGCGATGGCAGGCGCTTCCATGGGCTCTCGGTTTCCAGGTTCAGGCGCCGGCCGGCGGCGGCACAAGTTGGTAACAATTTATATCAGACAGTTATGAAAAGTTACATTTTGCTGCTGGGGTCGTTGCGTGCGCACGTCACTGGGGCCCGACGGAAGGCCGTCCTGCGCCGGTCTTGCTGGCGGCGCGTACTACGGCCCGGGGAGATCGCGGACAGGCGCTCAGAGCAGCCGGCTCTGGCGCCGTACCTCGTCGGCCAGCGGGTGCAGGTCCGGGGTGGCGGCAGGGGCCAGCAGGCTGTAGCCCATGCCGCGATCGGCCCAGGCGTATCCCGCCACGCTGCCGCGGCGCTGGGCCTGCATGGGGGTGTCGGTCTGGACCTTCATCGGTCGCAGCAGGATGGACAGGCGCTGTCCCGACTGCTGATCCGCATAGACGAGCAGCGCCGCCGGACCATGGGCCGTGGCGACCAGGCGGCCGCCCAGGAAGCGGTAGCCCGCCGCGCCGAGTTCAGGAATGGCCACAGGGCGCTGCAGCCGCGCGGACACCCAGCGCACCAGATCGCTGCGCCGGCTGGCGTCGAGTTCGACCGGGCGCAGGGGGTCGCCTGCATAGACGTCGTGGCTGGTCAGGGCCTCGTCGGCGAGCGCGGCGATGCCTGTGCCGCCGGCCTGACGGTGGCCCAGGCCCCAGCCCGAGAGCCCGCCGACCGTGAATGCCAGGACCACCGAGGCCAGCAGGCGCCAGCGCTGGCGGCCCCGGGCGTGGGCCTGGGCCAGTCGCTTCAGGTCCAGCTGGGCCGGGATGCCGGAAGGCGGGGCCAGCACCTCGCGCAGCAACTGTGCCTGGGCCTGCAGACGGACCAGGCGCTGCCTCAAGGCCGGATCGGACTGCAGTTGACGCTCGAACCTCAGCTGTTCAGCGGCGTCGAGGCGTCGGTCGACGTAGGCCTGCAGCAGCGCCTCGTGCTCAGGCAGGGGAGCGGTGACAAGATCGGCCATCTATTTGATTCTCCGAAGGGCCGCCGTCGTGGTCGACGGTCGGGGCGAGCCGTCCAGGGCATCGAGCAATCGGGCGCGGGCACGCGACAGGCGCGACATCACCGTGCCCAGCGGGATGCCGAGCAGCGCGGCCACTTCGGCATAGGGCATGTCCTGCACGGTCACCAGGTAGAGCACGCTGCGCTGTTCCTCGCTCAGGCGCTCATAGGCGCGCTGCAGTTCGAGCGCGCGCATGTGGTCTTCCTGGGGCGCCTCGATGCGGGCTTCGGGCTGGTCGGCCTCCTCGGGGACCAGCCCGTGGCCGCGTCGTTGGCGGCGGCGCAGCACATCCATGGCCAGGTTGTGGGCGATGGCAAACACCCAGGACCGCGTGCTGGCCGCCTCGCGGCGGCGTGACCAGCGGGCGATGGCCCGCTCCAGGCAGTCCTGCACCAGGTCGTCGGCCTCGTGCGGGTCGCGCAGCAGGGCGCGCGCATAGCCCCGCAGGGCCGGGATCAGGGGCTCGAGCTGCTCGATCAGGTCGTGCAAAGAGGCACTCCTTGCGCCGGGGCGGTTCAGGTCCGGCGGCGCCTCATTGCCCGGTCAGGCGCCGGCTGAAGGACAGGGCATAGGCCGGCGAGCGGAACAGCAGGATGGGGTCGTCGGTGGGGGCGATGCCGTCGGCCATCACCAGCGGATCGAAGTTGATCTTTTCACATTCGGCACCGGCTTGCGGGGTTGCGGCGCTGATGCTCAGCGTGCCGGCCACCTGGTGCGGTCGGGACTCGGGCCAGGCCAGCGTGGGGTTGTCGGGGACGTCGCCGGGCTCGCCGAGGATCACCCACATGTCCCAGCGCAAGGGGCCCTGGGCCAGCCGGGTCAGCAGGCGTTCCTGCAGGAAATCGTGGGGGGCGCTGGCGAGTTCGGCGGCCTCCAGCGGGAGGGGGCCGTCCTGGGGCACGAAGCGCCATTTCACCAGATGGGGAGTCTGCTGCGCGTCGATGAACCGGAAGGTGTGGATGCTGTAGAAGGTGGCATGGCCATAGCTGGCCGGTGGCAGATGGCCGGCCATGTAGTCCGCCTGGGCCAGGGCCTCGGGATGGGCCTTGAGCGCCGCCGCCAGACGGGCCGGATCGGGTTTTCCGGTGGCCGGATCGGGCCGGGCGGCCTGGATCATGGCGTTGAAGGTCTCCGGGTGGGCGGCGCCGAAGATCGGGATGTCGAGCATGGTCATGTGCTGCCGTTCGCCCTGCGGCAGCCGGAACTCGAGGGCCATGCCGCGGGCGCTGCGCGCCGCATCGGGCACCTGGGGGTTGCCGCCGGCCAACGAAAAGCGCGCCACCACCGGCACCGGCTCACCGGAGAACAGCGCCGAGCGGCTCAAGGCGGCGCCCGCCGGGGTGCCGACGAAGCTGCCGCTCGCGCAGGTTCCCTTGATGTGGTTGCGGCGCTGGCCGGGGTGGACGCCGAAGGTGGTCTCCAGCGATTGCACCACCTCGTCGGGCTGCACGGCCGGCTCGGCCGTCTGGGCCCGGGCCTGGGGCAGGGCTGCGAGCAGGGCGATGCCCAGGGCCAGTGGCAGTGCGAGGGGCGGGTGAAGGGCCGCAGGGCGGCGTGAGAAAGAAGGCATGGCGGGTTCCTGGAAGGTCCGGGTCCGGCGGCCGGGATGGCCGCCTGCCAGGGTGGACGACCGGGCCACCCGTTTTATTCCATGCCTTTGCGGGCCGGATGGGCCCGGGGGCTTACTTCGACAGTTCGGCCTTGGTGGCGTCGTCCAGTTCACCGGTGGCCGGGATCTGGCGCGACTTCTGGAACTTGGCCAGTTCGCGGTGGGTGCGCGGGCCCATCGAGCCGTCAGGCTTGCCCACATCGAAGCCCAGGGCGCTGAGCTTCTGTTGCGCAGCCAGGACCGTCATCCCGCCGGCTGCCGGAGCAGACGCCGCCGCGGCGGCGGCCGGAGCGGCATTGCCGGCGCCATCGACACCGAGGCGACCGCCCGTGCCCAGGCCGCCCTTGACGGTCTGGGCCTTGTAGTTCTGGACGGCCTTGACGATGTTGGCATAGGCATCCAGGAAGGCGGCGACGATCACCTTGCCTTCGGCGGTGTTGGTGTAGCCGCCGCCCAGACCGCCGAAGCCGGCGCCCAGGATGCCGCCGAAGGCACCGAAGTCCCAGTTCTTGGCGCTGCCTTCGGCGGCAGCGACCTGCACGCTGGAGCGGTTGTCGTCCAGGGTCAGCATGGTGCTGGCCTCCTTGGCACTCATGCTGCCGCCCACCAGGGCGCCGACCGGGCCCAGCAGGCCGCCGAGGGCCGCGCCGGCATGGCCGGCGTTGTTGTTGGAGAAGGTGATCGAGGGCGTGAGCGAGTAGTCGGCCGACACCATCTGGCCCTTGCCGAAGTTCGAGTTGGTGCGCAGCTCGCCGGACTGGGCCAGGGCGCGCTCCTGCATCATGTTGTTCATGGCGCGGCCGCGGTCGACGATCACGAAGCAGTTGGACTGCTGGACCAGCAGCTTGAGCACCGGCGTGGTCGGGCCGAGCTTGTACTGCTGGGTCAGGGCGAGGTACCAGGGCGAATTGGTGTCTTCCACGATGGCCAGCGTGCCCAGCGTTTCCGCGCAGCGCGGCAGCTTGGCGTTGGCGCCCTGGCTGTTCTCGCCGCCGGCCGAGCCGGTGGCCTCAGTCTTGGCCGCGGCCGAACCGGTGTCCATGGTGGCGCAGCCGCCCAGAGCGGCCAGGGAGGCTGCCAGGGCCAGCAGGGTCAGCGTCTTGTTCGTTGGTCGTGCCATGTCTCAACTCTCATGAAAGGTGCATGCGCTGCATGCGGGTTGCTCGGTACGTTGACCAGGCGCTGGGGCCGCGCGCCGGAGGCGGGAATGCCTCGCGCGGCCTGTTGCCTGGGGATTGCCCACACCGCCCTCCCGTCGGGCCGGCGAGCAAACCCGCAGATATTACATCGGTAAACGGTCGGGTCGTAATGCGCAGGATCAGGCATTCCGCAGGCTGCTGCCGCCGCCGCCAGGGATCGCGGCACCGTCCTTTGCTTTACCCCGCGTTTACCTCGGGGGCGGTCGGATGTGTCACCGGCAGGACCGCTTGTTTCGTTAGATTCCAAGCGCCGGTTCCCGGATTGTCAGTCGGGTGCCGGCGCGGCCGCGCACCGGACGGGCCCCTGGACATCGACCATCGACCGGGGGCTCATTTTTTCAACAATGTCCCTGGAGAAGTCCGATGCGAGTCCCCTTCCTGTGCGCCAGCAGCCTGGCGCTGGCCTCCCTGCTCAGTGCCTGCGCCGTCCAGGCGCCGGCGCCCCAACCGGCACCGCATGTGCAATACCACGAGGACCATCCGGCCTATCTGCATGCACTGAGCGATCTGCGTGCGGCCCGCTGGCTGATCGCCCACCGTCCGGGGGACGTGCGCGTGAGCGTCGATGAGGACGCCGCCCTCAGCGGCATCAACCAGGCCATCGGCGAGATCAAACGCGCGGCCATCGACGACGGCAAGAACATCGACGACCACCCGCCGATCGACGAGCACCTGGACCACCGCGGTCGCCTGCACCGGGCCCGCGAACTGCTGCAGAAGTCGCGCAACGACATTGCCCGCGAGGAGGACAACGGCGCGGTGCGGGGCCTGCGCGACCGCTCGCTGCACCACATCGACGAGGCTCTGCGGGCCACCGACCTGGCCATCCGCGACGCGGCCAACGGCATCTGATGGGTACCGGAGGCCCCTCGGCCGGGGCCTCTTTCTGTGTTTCTGTCCATTGACATCGAGCTTTCAGGGAATCGCCATGAACAAGTCAGTCCTTCTCCTGTCCTTGCCAGCCGTCCTCGCCCTGAGCGCCTGCGGGGGTGGTGGTGGTGGCTCCACGGCCTCGACGGGCTCCAGCACATCGAGCCCGCTGCTGCAGGTGGGCATGCAGCGCCAGTACTCGGGCAGCAGCACCCGCAGCATCGTCTACACCACGCCGACGAGCACCAATCCGAACAACACCCTGGCCTACACCTTCACCGAGGTGCAGAACGTGCTGCAGGCGCCGACCGATGCACTGGCCAGTTTCCGCATCAACACCGTCTACACCTAGGCGTTGACCCAGGACCCGGG
>Ga0213872_10001161_pt1 | contig 17905 bp, 18 predicted proteins | sample VelepicomBERX_R2_FD_160071 | JGI IMG/M metagenome (GOLD analysis project Ga0213872, IMG submission 160071) | Rhizosphere microbial communities from Vellozia epidendroides in rupestrian grasslands, the National Park of Serra do Cipo, Brazil - RX_R2 | ecosystem: Host-associated > Plants > Roots >...
GGTCCGTACGCGTATATTCGGAATCCGCTCTACGCCGGAACGCTCACTGTCGCGGCCGGCATCGTCATTGCTGCGCGAAGCGGCTGGATGGCGCTGATCTTTGCCGCTGTCTTCCTGCTGGTCTACTTCCCCGTGATCGAGCTGGAAGAGCAGCATCTGCGGGAAATCTTCGGCGATTACGGGGCTTACGCCGCACGCGTCCGCCGGTTGCTTCCCGTAAGCAGGTGGAAGGGAGGGGAAGCGCGCTTTTCCTGGCCGCTGTACAAGCGCAACCAGGAATACAAGGCGTTGCTCGGCTTTCTCATCGCAGTGCTGTGGCTGGCCTGGAAACTCGTATCCCTGTGATACCCTTGCGCTCATGAGAGTTGGATGTTTCACCCCATTACTGTCACAGTTTCCGCTTGAAAAAGTATTCGAGAAGCTGAAGAAGTTGAACATCACGACAGTAGAACTCGGCACCGGCAACTATCCCGGCGACCCGCATTGCAAGCTTTCCATGCTCCATCACGAAAAGGAGCTTAAAGAGTTCAAGAAGAAGCTGGATGATCACGGCTTTACCATCAGTGCGCTGAGCAGTCACGGAAATCCACTACATCCGGACGCTGCTGTCGCCAAGGGCTTCGCCGAGACCAGTAAACGCACCGTCGAACTGGCGGCCAAACTGGGCGTGCCCGTCGTAATCGATTTCTCCGGTTGCCCGGGTGACAGCGACCACGCAAAATATCCCAACTGGGTCACTTGCCCGTGGCCTCCTGAATATCTCGAGGTGCTCGATTGGCAGTGGGAGAAGAAGGTAACACCGTACTGGATCGAACACGCCAAATTCGCCCGCGATCACGGCATCAAAATTGCGATCGAGATGCATCCCGGTTTCGTGGTGTACAGCCCCGAGACGATGCTGAAGCTTCGTTCCATCGCGGGCGAAAACATCGGCTGCAACTATGACCCGAGCCACATGTTCTGGCAGAACATCGATCCCATCAAGGCGGTCCGTGTGCTCGGCGACGCGATCTTCCACGTCCACGCCAAGGATACCCAGATCTATGACTGGAACCTGCCGAAGACGGGCGTGCTCGACACCAAGAAATACACCGACGAGCGCAATCGCGCCTGGATCTTCCGCGCTTGCGGCTACGGCCATCCCTACGGCTGGTGGAAAGAATTTATCTCCACGCTGCGCATGTACGGCTACGATTACGTGCTCTCTATCGAGCACGAAGACACGATCATGTCACCCGACGAAGGTCTGACGAAAGCGGCCGATTTCCTGAATGAGATCGTGATCCGCGAACAACCCGCCGCTCCCTGGTGGGTCTAGTTCGCCCGGGCCGCCGCCACTCCGGGGCGGCCCGCGAAGAACCCAAAGAGCCCTTTCAGCCGCCAGAGCCATCAGCGGTCAGCTGATAGCTGAATGCTGACGCCTGAAAGCTATCAACAGAGTCTTGTCCACTAACTCAAAAAGTTACTAACTGCTCCGAGTTCAAACCACAGCCTCGGAGGTCGAAAAAATTGTTACAATCGCGCCTATGAAAAACCTCCGATGGTTGCTGGTGTTTGTCGCCGCCCTTGGACTGGTTGCGAACACCAGTGCTTTCCAGCAAAAATCTTCCGGCCAGGCTCCGGCATCAACCACGGCGTCTTCTCAATCGGCGAACAAAGGGGAACTCCTCGATCTGAATAGCGCAACCGCGGAGCAGCTCGACGAATTGCCTGGGATTGGTCCAGCCTACGCGCAAAAAATCATCGCGGGCCGGCCATATCATGCGAAGACGGATCTTGTCACGAAAAAAATCATTCCGCAATCCACTTACGACAAGATCAAAGACAAAGTGATTGCGAAGCAGAAGAAGTAGCGCGATTCGTCGCTCGCGAACCCCTTTTGGAGCGAACGCGCCGAACTTCCAAAAGCGCCTGACTCAAGGGCCTCTGTAACGGCTGCCTGCTCTCCCTGCACAGCTACAATAAAGAAGATCCACTAAAAATCGCGCTTTATAAACAGGAGAGTCATGCCAGGCAAAAAAATCGGCATCTTGACCGGAGGCGGGGATGTTCCGGGTCTCAATGCAGTAATCAAGAATGTGGTCTACCGCGCCACTTCAGACGGCCACGAAGTAACCGGCATCCGGCTTGGCTGGAAGGGCTTAATAGATCTCAATTTTGAAGATCCGAAGAGCGTGGAACGCTACGTCCTGCCGCTGACCCGCGAAAACACCCGGCGCATCGATCGTACGGGCGGAACGTTTCTCCACACCAGCCGCACAAATCCCTCGAAAATGAAGAAGCTTCCAAGCTTCCTCAAGCCGGCGGATTTTCCCTCCGCGCAGATCACCAAGGACGGGGTCACCGAAAGTACCTGGGACCTCACAAAGCAGGTTCTATCGCGCCTCGAGAAGCTGCAAATCGACAGCCTCGTGGCCATTGGCGGGGACGACACTCTCAGCTATGCCGCCGTTCTCGACAAGCAGGGTTTCCCGGTCATCGGCATCCCAAAGACCATGGACAACGACGTTCGGAACACCGAATACTGCATCGGCTTCTCCACCGCCATCTCGCGCGCCATGGACGCTATCCAGCGCCAGCGTACAACCGTTGGTTCGCACGAGCGCATTGGAATCTTTCGCGTATTCGGCCGTGATGCCGGTTACACCGCTCTCTACACTGCGTACGCTACATCGATACGCTGCGGCATTCCGGAATTCAAATTCAACCTGGACCACATGATCGACCTGATCATGACGGATAAGCGGAATAACCCGAGCAACTATGCGCTCGTCATCCTCTCGGAAGGCGCGGAGTGGGAAGGTTATACGGTGAAGGAATACGGCGAGCCTGATGCCTTTGGTCACCGAAAGAAATTCAGCGTGGCGGAAGCGCTCAGCGATGAAGTGATCGCCCGAACGGGCTCCGAAACAGTCGTCAGTGACTTGACCTATGACCTGCGCAGCGGTGCGCCCGACTTCCTCGACACTTTGGTCGCCACCACCTTTGGCACCATGGCCTATGACGCCATTGCCTCCGGTAAGCATGGCCTGATGACTGCCATCAACGAAGGCAAGTTCTCCATGGTCGGTATCCCTGATCCCAAGTACGGACCCCGCCACGTCGACGTCGAGCACATGTACAACAAGGAACGCTACCGGCCCAGCTATGCATGCAAAGAAGGATTGCCGGTCTTCCTCACGCATCCTTAAATGGCGGATTCATCATTGACTGCGAACCATGCCGCATCTGACCAGGTCGTGTCAGATCGGGCCGTATCGGAAGTTGTCGAAGCACAAGGTCACCTGATCGATTCGCACATTATGGAGCGAATCTTCGATGCGGTCGTCGAATTCGGCGGCCGCTTCGAAGTGGAGCAGTTCTCCATCGGCCGCACGAACAGCGATCCGTCCCGGCTGCGCTTGCGCGTGGAAACATCTTCCGCGGAAAAAATGGAAAAGCTGATGACCGAGTTGCTCGGTCTTGGCTGCGCCCCCGTCGATTCGGGCGCCGCGGAGCTGAAGGCGGCTGAGGCGGACCGCTGTGCTCCGGAAGACTTCTACTCCACCACCAATCAGCGCACGCTAATCCGCTACGACGGCCAGTGGCTTGAAGCGCGCAACCAGCGTATGGACGCCCTGATAGTAGTTAAGGACGGGGTTGCCACCTGCCGCCGCCTGCGCGATATCAAAGCGGGCGACCAGATCGTGGTCGGCATGAAGGGCATCCGCGTCATTCCGGAAGCGAAGGAGCGCGACCGCGATGCCTTCGCCTTCATGAGCAACGAGATTTCGTCTGAACGGCAGGTCGAAACCGCGGTCGGCCAGACGGCTGCCATCCTGCGGCAGGTTCGCGCCGAGGGCAAGAAAATTGTCGCTGTCGCCGGACCCGTAGTGGTCCACACCGGCGGCGCCGAAGGACTTTCGCGGCTCATTCGCGGCAAATGGATCGATGCCGTTCTCGCCGGCAATGCGCTCGCCGTGCACGATATCGAAAGCGCGCTGCTCGGTACCTCGCTAGGGGTCCGTAGTTCCGACGGCCGCCAGGAGCAGCACGGCCACCGCAACCACATGCGCGCCATCAACGCCATTTACCACGCGGGCGGAATCGCTCAGGCGGTCGCCTCCGGCCGTCTGACGAAAGGCGTCATGTATGAATGCGTCAAGGCAGGTGTCCCGTTCGTGCTCGCCGGCAGTTTGCGCGATGATGGGCCGCTTCCTGGAGTAATCACAGATATGAATGAGGCGCAGGACGCCTACGCGGCGCAGCTAGGCGACGCGGGTGTCGTCCTCTGTCTTAGCTCCATGTTGCATTCCATTGCCGTTGGCAACATGCTGCCCGCCTGGGTGAAGATCGTGTGCGTCGATATCAACCCCGCCGTACCTACCAAGGTGAGTGATCGTGGCACCGGGCACGCCGTAGGCGTCGTCACCGACGTTGGCCTGTTCCTCGATCTGCTGGCGACCAAATTGCAAACAAAATGAAAAAAAACCAGCAGTATACCGACGAGCACGCTGAATCCGGCGTGCACGCAGAATTACCGGAAATCGAAACTTGGCCGAACCAGTTCGGGGAGTACCAGATCCGGATTGAAATGCCGGAGTTCACCTCCGTCTGTCCGAAAACGGGGCTTCCCGACAGCGGAACGCTAACTTTGATTTATACGCCGTTTCGCCGTTGCCTGGAACTGAAGTCGTTGAAGATGTACACGCTCGCGTACCGTAACCTGGGCATCTTTCAAGAAAATATTGTGAACCGCGTGCTGGCGGATGTAGTGAAAGCCACTGATCCGGTCGAAGCCACAGTGGTCGGCGACTTTGCGGCGCGCGGCGGCATCTCTACCCAGGTAACCGCGACATACAAACGCAAAAAACGCAACGGATCCTAGCCGATTCCTGTACTATTTGGAGGAGACATGGTTCCTCGCACCGCCATCGGGTTGTTGCTTGCCGTGTCCCTCCACGCCGCTGAGTTCCAGAACGGGCAAGCGGCGCGCGCGGTGATCGGCCAGCCCGGTTTTTCTGCGCACGAACCAGGTATATCGGCGCTAGCGCTCTCGCTCGGCCCGAATCGGCTTTATGCCGCCGATGGTTCCAATCACATCCAGACCTTCGATCTGACCCGGCTCCCGGGCCCTAAAGAGGATATGACGGCGCTGCATGGCGGGGTTTGCAGTCTTTGTGGATTTTCGCCGGTCGCCGTTGCTCCCCAGAGGGTATTTCCCGGCTTAGCAGGCTTTAGTGCGTTTGGCAAAACCGTCGTTGCAGCCGATCCAGCGACGCATCGCGTCCTTATCTGGCGGGATACTTCTATCCCGCACGCCGGGCCCGACCTTATCCTCGGACGCAGTGAAATATCGTCTCCCATCTCCGGGACCACTCTGGTGAATCCTGTTTCCGTCGCCTTCGATGGGAAGCGTCTTTTTGTCGGGGACGCATCACTGCACCGCGTTCTGATCTGGAACTCGCTTCCATTCTCAAGTGATCAGCCTGCCGATGTTGTTCTGGGACAGCCCGATTTCAGTTCAGCCGAACCTGCTGATTCGCCGCGGGCAGACAACATACGCCTTCCGGCCGCCCTCGCCTCGGATGGAACGAACTTGTACGTTGCCGACCCGCCCGACCGTCGGATTATCGTCTTTACTCCCGGCGATACGTCGCTTGCTAGCAGTGCGCTGGTGAACTCCGCTACTCTTTCGAACGGTCCCGTAGCGCCGGGAACATTGGTTACCATTCGCGGCGCAGGCCTGAGTTTCCGGTCTGAAGCGGCCGCGCAGAATCTAGACGAGAAACTCCCGCTGAAACTCGCCGGTGTGGAGGTCATATTCAACGGCGCACCTGTTCCTCTTCTTTCGGTCTCGCCCGAAGAGATCCAGGGTCAGGTCCCCTATTCGACCGATACTACGGGCTCGGCTAGTGTGTATATTCGCCAGGAGCGCGCTGACGGTTCTGTTGTCACCACCAACGCGATTCCAGTCAATCTGGTGCCCGCTTCCCCCGGGCTGTTCGCATTCGCCGGAAAGGAGCCTCGGCTCGGAATTCTGCTGCATGGCGATGCCAACGCGGCGGCCGGTACTCCCATTACTCAGGACAGCCCGGCCTTCGCCGGTGAGACCCTCACCCTCTGGGCAACCGGCCTGGGTCCTGTGAGTGATCCCGACGCGGCCGCCAGCGAAGGCGTACCGTTCACGGGAGAAGCTGCGTCGGTTATCGTGCCTGTGAGCGCGTCCATCAATGGGCGTTCCGCCGAAGTAGTCTCCGCCACGTTGCCGGAAGGCGCCATCGGCGTGTACGAGGTACGCGTCGCCTTACCCCCTGAGCTTGCGGCCGATCCAAAGGCCCAGCTCGTTCTCACGCAGCACGGAATCAGCAGCAACACGATCCTGTTTTCGCTTCAAACCAATCCCTAATCCGTATATGCATCAACTCCGTTGGCACGCCCTGCTCCAGCAATGGGTAGTTGTCACCACTGACCGCCAGAACCGGCCCCAAATGCCGGCCAATTGGTGCCCGTTTGACCCTGGTTCCGGGCGGGTGCCGGATCATTATGACGTTCATCTCTATCCGAACGATTTCCCGGCCTTCTCTCCCGCTGCCGATCCCTTCGATCCCGACGCCGATGGGCTGTTCGCGGAAACCGGGCCGCGCGGCGCCTGCGACGTTATTCTCTACTCGCCGGAGCACACGCTGCCGCCTTCCAGGCTGACACTCGAAAACTGGCGAAAAGTGATCGATCTCTGGACGCGGCGCACCTGCGAACACGCCGCCAATCCGGATATCGCGTTGGTTGCCGTATTCGAAAATTGCGGCGAAGCCGTTGGCGTCACTATGCCGCATCCTCATGGGCAGATTTACGCCATGCCGTTCATCCCGCCCACCGTGCAGAGAGAGCTCACTTCGGCGCAGCAATATGCGGATGCGCACGACGGTGAATGCCTGTTCTGCCGCCTGCTTGAGGAAGAGTTGAAACAAGGCGCCCGCATCGTATCAGCCGATGAGCATTTTGCAGCCTTCGTGCCTTATGCCGCCCGTTTCCCGGCTGAAGTCGCCATTTATGCGCGTCGCCACGTCCGCACGCTGCTCGATCTTTCAGAAGAAGAAAAAGCCAGCCTCGCCCGCACCATCAGCATCATTCGCAAGAAGTACGACAATCTCTACGGGTTCTTGATGCCCCTGATGATGCCCGTGAAGCAGGCGCCTCTGCGCGCGACCTCCACGCCTTATCATTTCCACATTCAATTCCTGCCGTTGCAACGCAGCCCGACGAAGCTTAAATATCTGGCCACCATCGAGACGGCATATGGCACGTTCCTGGCCGATACCGCGCCGGAACAGATGGCCGAAAGCCTTCGCCGCGCCGAGCCCGCGACCTCTTGAGGCCGCGGCGAAACAGCCCATGCACGTGCGGGGCGGCGTCCAAGCCGGAACTTCCGAGCACCCTGCGGAGTCTATCCTGGCTTGCGGACAACTGCACAACTGCTGACCATTCTCTTCGTCTGCCTCGCTGGATGTTGGCTTCTTGACCGGGAAGTTGGCTCGCGCCCGACGCTGATTTCCGGCGAGATCGTTGACTGGGGGACCGGTCAACCTGCCCCATACACAGATGTTCGGATTGCTCGGCTGAACTTTTCTCAGGTCGTGGCAAGAACAGACAAGCGCGGGCAGTTTGCGTTTAGCGGCCCAAAAGGGCCGGGCGTATATTTTCTTTTTGCGGGCAGTCCGCGCTACGGCAGGCTGCTGCAAACCACCTTTGGCCAAACAATTGTCGCGTATCGAGCAGGCCAACATATACGGAAAGTGGTCATTCCGGCGATTCCAGCAACCGAGCTATCGGGACACGTGTACGCGACCGACGGGCATCCGCTGTCGGGCTGCAACGTGTCGGGATTTACGCCAGACAACAGCGATTCACACAAGTCTGTTGAGCTTCAAGCGCGAATTGCACAGGCGTTTACTTACCACATTGCCCAAGCTGACGACCCGAACAAGTTTATTGAGGTCGAAACAGATAGGACCGACTCTCATGGGGCATACACGTTCAAACGGCTAGGGGCGGACCGCTATTTCGTTTTGGCCCGTTGCCTAGAACCTGGCACTGGTGGAGAAAACTCGCCGTTCTCATGGGAGCCGACGGCATATCCACAGGAAAACTCAATTGCTACAGCGCAACAAATCGTTCTCCTTCCAGGCGAACACCGATCTGGCATCGACCTCCGAATGCAGCGGAAGCGAAGCTATGTTCTCGAAGGCAAAGTCATGTTCAGCGATCACTCGGCGCCGAAGCCCTGGCCGCAAGCGATCTACGGACACGATTTGCAGATGTTCCGTTCGGATCGTGCGCTAACATCCACTTGGATTGGTCAAGAGGCGTGCGACTGGAACGCCAACGCTGGCGCGATCCGCTGCCATTCGCTGTTTCCGGGAACATACACGTTGTACTTTGACATTTCAGGCGGACCCGGCGCATTCCACATGCAAACGCAGTTCGCAGAAGTTTCGTACACGATTCGATCAACCGCGAAGCAGTTGCCGCTGATGGTGCAGTTGCACAACGTCCCCGAATCGCGATATCTAGAGCTGAAGACAGGTTCAAGTGGGACCCTCGACCTCCGAAAAGTGTGCGAAAGCGCAGAGGAAGGAAGACCGGCAATTCAAGTTCTTGCTTGGGGGCACGGCCACGCAGGCGGAGCTTGCTACTATATGACCTTCAGAAATGACACCCGGCTTCCATTACCGGAGGATAAGTACATCGTGAACGCTTTTGAGGCTGCATTCGTCCCACGGCACTCCTCGTATCTCGGTGAAAATTCCAAGTTCGAGGCCCTTTTAATGCAGCATGGAATCTCTGTACACATTCGCGATGGACAAACAAGCGAACCGAACCTGCCAGTGGCTTCAACCGAGGAACAGATCAATACGGCGCTGGACTCACTTCGATCTGCCCGCTGAAGCAACGCCGCCATCTGACACGCTCGGTGCAAGCCGTAATCTCGTAATCCGCATCGGTAGGTAACGAGGTTACGACCTTGATTACCTTGGCATTCGCCAGAGTCGTTCGCTCGTTTTGTGCGCTTTCCGGCGTGGGGCGGGCAAAGTGGCGCCAAAACTCTATCCTGCCGACACCGTGCTGCCGCGCAAAGAGCCGGACAAGTTGTTCTGCTGTCAGCCTATCCTGCTCTTATCATTTTATTCAGGGTCTTTACGGCTTATGCTACGCCGCGCAGCCGAACCACGCTGGCTCGTGCTCTCGGGATTGCCGCAATCGTTGTGCAGCACCGGGAAGGCATACTGAAGAGCGGGTGGAAGGTCGCTTGGCGCAGCCGGGCCTTCGATGCACGGAATGGCACTCAGATACTCATAGATAGCGTCCAATTGATGATCGGTCATGTAATGAAACACGGGCCATGGCATGACTTGCAAAAGACTCCCGTCAACCGGAGGCGGAACGCAGTTTGTGGGCGAAGGACTCGGCAAAGCTGTTGTACAGGTTGGATGGAGGTTATCGAAATCCGTGCCATGCCTCATTATTTCCTTAAACTGCGCACGCGTATTGCCTCCTTCCGCACGCCCCGCCTTGTCGGGTGTCAAGTTGCGGGAAATGATGTCCGGGCCAACATAGGTCCCAAAATCTGCTGGCGGATACACACCTGGGAGCGGTGGAACGGCTGGACCGAAGTCTGTGCCCCCGGCCAGGTACGTGGTCGGATCGGTTTTCTCTGGCTGCCCAAAGTAGGGGTTTCCGCCTGCGGCATAGTTGAAGTTCGGAGGCCCGCCCGCAGTGTGGCAACCATTGCAGTCACCCTGGGCATTTACAATGAAGCTACCTAATCCTACCAAGGCCCGGTTCTTTCCCTCCAAATTCAGGGGGACGGGCGCGATCTTGAAACCTATACGGATGAGTGAGTCCTCGTCATTGCGATGGTCGTCGCCACGGTCGTCCGCTTGTACGCCAGGAGAACGAAGGACCATCACCGCAAACAGGGCCGCGGCAAACATAAACGTCGCTCCCAAGCCCTTAACTCGCTGTCTTTGTGTCATACGAAGTTCCTTTCAAATTCCCTCCGAGTGATGGAAGAGCTTCCATGGGAGGCGGACCATACGGCGGAATTTTGCCGCGCACAGTATGCCCGGCGCCTTTAGCCGAGTCAACCCCAACTTTCGGCTTAGCCCAAACGGGCTACTCTTGCCCAGCATCCAAGAGGACTAATCATCCGTAGCTTCTTGAAATCCCGCATAACGGCCCGAGAACTCGGTCATGGGTTCAGGCATTCACCTCCTGGTATTGGGAAAACTTGGAACCCGGCTTTGATCTTTTCGTACAGTCCGACGTCACGGATGTAGTCGCGTGCCTGGGTGCACAGCACGATCTCGTACACGAGATCGTCCTTCTCGCGAAAAACGATGAGCACCCTATTCTGCTGCTGCTGGCCGTTTACCGTAGCGCGATACTCCGCTTCGACGGCAGGAAGTTCTCTGAATACAATCTGCTGAACATCGATCAGGTCCGGATTGGGTATGTTCTTCAGTTCCCAATCGAGATAGGCTCTTGCGCTGCCCAACTTCATCGAATTGTATTCATCGAACACACCGATAAAGCTTGGGTGCTTCGAAGTGACCCGATCGGTCGTTCCAGGCGCTGAAGTGGACACAAGGAAGCCATGATTAGGACTTGGGGAGCAAACGGCGTGGGCGACAACGCCGGGCGGAAGGTCGACGAAATAACCCTTGTCACAGTTCGTATATTTTCCTCGCCAAATCGTTTCGGCTGAAGTTTCAGTCCAATGCCGAACGGAGGCTGACATCAAAAGCAATGGGATAGAAGGGAATGCAATTGCGATAGATAGCGTAAGCCCTGAAATGCACACGGTGATCCCCTGTTATTCTTACACCGCGCCCTTGTCCGAAAATCGCGTGTAACAGGCCCGCAACTTACACTTCCGCCGCGCCGCGATCCTGGGCACGCGTCCCAGTGCGTTATTCTGATAAAACTGTGGAGGGGTTGACTGTCGCCGTTGCCGCGAACAGGCGCGTTTTTCGCGTCGCACAATTTTTTCGAGTTGCAGAAGAGGCGCGATGGCCACTTTGGATGCTGGCCATCGCTGTACTGGCGTTAATCGCCGTTCGCATCGCGCTGCAGTCGATCACAATCGATGAGGCCGACACCTACGTCTACTGGGTCAGCGGCAAGTTTGCAAAAATCTGGCAGCCTAATGCAAACAATCATCTCCTCAACAGCTATTTGATCTGGGTATCCACCCACCTCTTCGGGCTGAATAATTTCTCGATGCGCTTGCCTTCCTTTCTGGGGGCACTCTTGTACGTGTCGGCGGCTTATCGCTTCTGTATGTCATTTGCCGCGCGACTTTCGCTGCGGTTGCCACTGTATGGATGCTTTCTCCTCAATCCGTTTCTGCTGGATTTTTTTGTTGCGGCGCGGGGTTATGGGCTGGCGCTGGGTTTTTTCACGACCGCAGTGGTTATGATGTGCCAGCTTATCGTGGAGCACGGGATTTCAAGACGTTCCGTCTCTATTCGGTTTGCACTTGTTTCATCATCGTTAGCCCTCTCCTTTGTCAGCAGCTTCTCGTTCGCCTTTGCATGCACGGTATCTTTCGCCTTGTTTTTGGCAATTTGGATCGGCCAGGAACTGAGCCGGCCGCCGGAAGAACGGATTGTGCAGAACGGCGGTCTTAGCTGCTATTTGCGGCTACTTTGCGCCGCGCTGGCGCCGGCTGCGTGTTTGACCCTCGCACTCGCCGGGTGGACGCTCCTTCATTGGCCCAAAGGCCAGATTGTGGTGGGCGCGTCGTCGCCTGGCGAATCGTGGAGCACCTTCCTGCGTTTCACGTTTTCAAAGCTGAATGCACGGATCCTCAGCCCCTACCTGATGAAAACATTTCGTCACTGGCGTAAGGCGCTGCCTTGGATCCTGATAACACTTACGCTCCTTGAGACCTGCTATATCTTCGCTCGCTGGAGGCATTGGCGGTACCGGCCGAAGACGAATCGCAGGGCGCTTCTGTGCGCATACCTCGGCGGCGTTTTTGTCTTAACACTGCTGTCGCACCTGCTCGCCTTTCACTACGCGGGTTTGCTTTTGCCGAAAGACCGGACTTCGATTTTTTTCGTGCCGCTCTGTTTGATGATTGTTGGCGCCGTGGCGGGGTTCCCGCATTCCGATGTGTTAGGCAAGGCAATGCGCTGGGCGACAGTGGCAATTTTGATCGTGGGCAGCGCCTATTTTGTCGGTTGTATCAGGCTTCATTATTTTCTGCTATGGCGGTTCGATGCGGATATGGAGCCCACTTATCGAAAGCTTGTGAGCGTTGTGGGACGCGGGCACGAAACCCAAGTACCCTGCGAGTACCTGTACACCTCAGCGCTTAACTATTATCGTGAGTATTTTCACGACGATTCGTTCGGTTGGTTCTGGTTGTGGGATGCTCCGGACCGTGCTCCCTCTACGCACTATCAGCCATATCCGCTGAACAGCGGCGTTTATGTGCTGATGTTCCCGCAAGACGAGAGTTTTGTAGCGCAGCAGCATCTTCGAATCGTTTATAGAGGACCGGTTAGCGACGTCGTAATTGCGGTACGGCCGAAATAGGCGAGTTATAAAGGAACTGATCTCTCCTTTTCTTGTCGTCCCGGCCGCGACATACGCTTCCCAAGAGTCTGTAAACAGTCTTCGTGGATCGTTGCTGGCCGGTTATCCGTCGCGACCAACTGATCGGGATGTTCAGTGCCAAGCGAATGCAAACCCACCACTTTCCGAACCGTCCTCATTCTCCGCCGTCCCTACTATGTATTGGGGTGATCGGCATCCTGCGGAGCAAGCCGGGCTTTGCGCGATGACGATTAAATCGAGCGGTCAATCCACACCCCTCCCGACTGCCTCCCATTAGTTCCAAGCGACCTTTTCATTCCCGAGTTCTTCAGCAGTAGCATCTCGTCCCCACTCAGTTGGTACGTAACGTGAAAGGGCGCCAGCAGAGTCTGTGTCAGGGCTTCGCCTTCCGGGTACCAGCGGAGGTAGGAGATGACAAGCGCTGTTCTGTGGTCCAATTCCGCAGCCCTTTCAAACCACTCTTGTGCTTGCTCCAGGTCTGCGAATACTCCTTTCCCTTTCGGGTACAAACAGCCCAGAGACCATGCTGCGGGACCGGAGCCATGCTCGGCAGCCACTCGATACCATCTTTGCGGCTCGCGGAAATCATGAGGGACACGTTTGAAATTCTCGTACGCTTGCCCAAGTACAACATCGCCGCAATATTCTGGAGAACACGGATGCAACCGGCAGGATCTCCGGACAACAGCCGTTGAAGAGCTTTCTCGGCATGGAGGGCCATCCCGGTATTTCCGGCATTTGCCCTGACAAGCGGGAGCTGAAGGCGAACAGTAGGAAGATGCTGACACAGGTAAAACCAGATCGGCACCTTGCGAGCTTCGTTTCGTTCACTCAGATCGAACTCTTTCGGTGCCCATTCTGGCGAATTCTTCGGTAACTCGTCAAATCTACGAGCACCGAGCTCAAAACAGCACAATCCTATGTGAAGCGCTGCGCCTCCGGTCGGGAGTCCTGGTGGAAGGAATCGTACTACTCGTCGCACTACGCTTTGTGGAAAGCATGTTGTATGGCGTTGCCGCCTTCGACCCACTTACCTTGTTGGCCACACTCGCGGCGGTCGTGAACGCAATGCGACTTGCCCGGTATGATGCCGCCGCACGGATATGGCATCTAGAGATTTCTTGGACTACAATCATCCGGTACGGAATGCCAGGAGCGGAAGTTCCGGTTCAACTGAGGAGGAGAAAGCCATGTCAGCTTCGGCAAAGCCAGTTTTCGAGCGAGACCCTGTCAAACTCGACGCCAAACATTATAAAGTCGACCTGGAAAACGACCGCGTGCGCGTCGTCCGCATCAAGTACGGCGGCAAGGAGGGTCCGTGATGCATCAGCACCCTCCGGGGGTTGCGATCTTCCTGACCGACGCCCGCTTTAAATTTTCCTATCCGAACGGTAAGACCGAAAATATTCAGGGCAAGGCCGGCGAATTTCTTTGGTTCGGCGAGGTGTGGGAACACAATCCTGAAAACCTTATGATTCGGATGCGGAAGTCATTTACGTCGAACTAAAGTCCTGAAGCAGTGAGCGTGGGGGTTTGACACCCTTCAGGGACGCATTTTGTCCAACGCTCGTTGCAAGGCAGAAGCCGCTGTTCGCAGTTCCTCTTCCCGCGTGAGGCAGTCGGGGCACAGGCGCAGCCATTCACCGCGAGCATCGGTAATGACATTGCTTTCGGCTGCCTTTTTTGCAAGCACTCTTGCATTCTTATGTCGAAAACAGAGAAATGCGCCACGGTCCGCATCGCCGCCAATTGCGGGTATGCCGGCATCGGCAAGATAACGTTTTAGACGATTGAGTTGATCTCGCCCATATTCGCGCAGCCGCTCCACACCCATAGCCAGTGCAAACTGCTGCCCGCTTCGTGCTTGATAGTAGGTGAGCACGGGAGGCGTCGATTCAAGAAAGGCATCGCCACCAGTACGCAGCACTGGCGGATCAGGCCTCTCGTACGCAAATGTATTTTCGCTCGCGAACCAACCTGTATCGAGCGGACGCAATCCACCGGCAAGGATTTCCGGCGACAGATAAAGAAAACAAGCGCCGGGACCACCGCGAAGATACTTATAACTACCGCCAATTGCGAAATCGGCACGCAGGGCGACAATATCTACAGGAAAGACACCGACAGCGTGATAGGAATCGAGCAACAGCTTTGCTCCGACTGTGTGACACGCATCAGCGAGTTGGTCCAGATTATGCACGACCTGTCCGTTCAGAAACATAACCTGAGAAATGACTACTAGATCGATTCCCGGCCGCAGATGCTCCATCACTCCCGGGACAGTAAACAGACCTTCAGCATCGGGTTCGATCCACTGAATTTCAATACGTCCGAGCGATGCATACTGTTTCAGCAGCACGTCGATGGAGTCGAATTCTCCACGCGTGCTCAAGATGCGCGGCGTTCCGGACAGTGCATTCAACACAGCGCGTAGGCCTTGTCCGGCAGATGTTTTTGGCACAATGCAATCGACGCGCGGAGCATGGATGAGTTGGGCAATGCGGGTGCGAAAGGCTTCCTCTTCCGCCAGCCAGGCATCCCAAGCATCGCCGAGCTTTGTTTCCCAAACGCAAGTTGCTTCGCGCACGTCCTCTGCCATAGCATCAAGAGGACGGCCCAGGGAATGGTTGGCAAGATAGATGCGATCACCGGCCAGGACACGGGAAAACAACGGCGCAATGTGCTGCTGCAGAGATTCTTCTGTAAGCGCACCCGGGACGAGGCGAGCAACGGCTTCGTCTATTCTACGGCTCGTTGCTGCCACACGTCTCATCGTTGCTTCAGTCCCGTGCGGACGGCAAACAGTTCTGGGAAAAAAGTCAATTCCAGCGCCTGACGCAGAAAGCCGACACCGGATGAGCCTCCGGTGCCAGGGCGGAAGCCAATAATACGCTCGACGGTTTTCATATGGCGAAAGCGCCACAACTGGAAGTACTCTTCTACATCCACGAGCTTTTCGCACATCTCATATGCGTCCCAATATTCCCGAGGATGTTCGTAAATCCGCCTGAAGACCTCTGTTAGTTCATCATTTTTCTGATAAGGCTCGGACCAGTCGCGCTCAGTGCATGCATGGGGAACAGCAAGGCCACGGCGCTTGAGATGGCGCAGAAACTCATCGTATAGGCTGGGCGACTCAAGCGTCTTCTGCAAATCCTCATAGATCTCTCGAACATGGGCAAACACTTGGAGCGCATCCCGATTTTTGTTTCCTAATAGAAACTCAAACTTGCGGTACTGGTACGACTGAAAGCCTGAAGCCTGACCTAGCACTCCGCGAAACTCCATGTATTCAGATGGAGTGAGCGTTTCCAATATGGCCCATTGATCAAAGAGCTGCATCTGGATGAGCTTGGCACGCGACAGAATCTTGAAGCAGGGATCGAGCTGGTCCTGCTGCACATAACGGATCGCTGCCTCCAACTCGTGGATCAGTTGCTTGATCCAAAGTTCCGCGACCTGATGCTGGATGATGAAGAGCATTTCATCATGGTGTGGTGGCCGGGAAAGCGGCTGCTGTTGCGCGAGCAGGCCATCAAGACAGAGGTAGCCTGCATAGCTCATCCGATCCTTGAAATCAGTGACGATTCCGGCTTCCAGAGCTCGCTGATTTTTTTTCGATTTCATGCGGGTTTAGCGGCTTTTCGACTTCAATCCTACCGTGTCTGCGCGAGTACACGCCGCACATTCGGATTTCGACCAATCATTACGATCGAGGATCGGAGCAACCAGACGAGTAGGGCGAGGTAAAATGAACCGTCTGGTTCAGTCGGTCTGCGGGCGCGGCGGATTAGCCCAGTGGCGCGATTCATCCTTTCCGCTCACGATGACGCCCTTTGCATTCCAGCCCAGGTCTGCTCTGACGACCGCTGGGCAATACCGCAAAGTCAGACCGCACCGTCGCTTGCTCGATTGGTTCGCTTCGGAACCATGCAGCAGCAGGTCGCTATGGATTGAGATCTCTCCGGCCTTCAGCTCAACATTTACCGGCTCGCCAAACGTCTCAGCACCAGCCACGGTCTGATTCAAAACATTCCCTTCGTCATTTTCACTCAGCGCGTAAGTCAGATGGCCAAACAGATGCGAACCTGGTATGTAGCGCATGCAGGCGTTTTCGACAGTTGCGTCATCGATCGCCAGCCATGCCGTGACAGCCATCGATGGCGTCAGGGGCCAATAACTAGAGTCCTGATGCCAAGAGACCCGTTTGCCATCTCCAGGCATTTTGCAGAAGAAATGCGATCCCCAGGCAATTACGTTCTCGCCGAGCAGGTCCTTAATTCGAACCACAATGCGCGGATGCGTCAGGATATCGTACACACGTCCATATCGGAGATGCGCCGTGCTGATGGAATAACTGTCGCCGCCCGAGGCGAGCGTCTTCGCCAGCACTTCATCAAAATAATGTCGGATACCCGCTATCTCTTCGTCATCGAATATGCGGATTCCGGCCAAGTACCCATCGCGATTAAACGCTGCAATTTGTTCTGACGTGAACGTCGAAGGATTCTCTGTCGTCGATGGGCGGAAGCGAAGGTCGCGTTTAAGCTTGGTCAGTTCTTCCGAACCGGGGATGAAATTTGGTGTTGTCGACGCGCTCATTTCTTGCCCTGCTTTATGCTTCCACTCTATCGCCCAATGCATGCGGATGAGATCACGACGCATCTCGAGCTCCGCGCCAAAGATAACGCCGCTATCACTGAGCGACCCGCGATTTATTAACAATTGTCAGTTTCCGGCGAGGTGCGCCTGGGCACCAGGATCTTCGCAGTGAGCAGGTAAACGGGCTCATGGCTCTGATTGAACATGGTGCCCCGCACGGTGACGACGCCCTGATGGGGTTTGGAGCGGGATGGCGTGATTTCCAAAATTTCGCTTTCGATCCGCAATATGTCGCCGGGACGTGTGGGTTTGGGCCAGGCGATCTCTCCGCCCAAACCGATGATGCCACCGACGAATGGTAGACCGCCAGCAACGAGGAGCCGCATGGCTACAGCGGCGGTGTGCCAGCCGCTGGCTGCCAGTCCTTTAAAGACACTCGCCTCAGCAGCCCTTTCATCAAGATGGAAGGGCTGCGGGTCAAACTCAGCAGCGAACTCCTTGATCCGGTCCTCTTGCATCAGATACGTCCCCGATGTGAATCGCTGGCCCACGTGCAGGTCGTCCAAATACAATTGATTCATTTTTTCAATCACAGCAGGCCACCTCGTTATCGAGATACCAATTCAAGTGCGTCTGGACGCGCCGGAGGGCTTTCTCATTCCGTTGCAGCCGGCTCATCATCAAAGCACCTTCGAGC
>Ga0213872_10001162_pt1 | contig 17891 bp, 19 predicted proteins | sample VelepicomBERX_R2_FD_160071 | JGI IMG/M metagenome (GOLD analysis project Ga0213872, IMG submission 160071) | Rhizosphere microbial communities from Vellozia epidendroides in rupestrian grasslands, the National Park of Serra do Cipo, Brazil - RX_R2 | ecosystem: Host-associated > Plants > Roots >...
TGAAACTATGTGCGAGCCGCAAGCAGTAACGCCAGCCCAAAAGAAACCCCGCCAGATAGGCCAGCGCATACCAACGGATCGCCAGCGGACCCAAATGAAACGCCACGGGATCAAAAGCTGGAAACATAAGTGCGGACATGGGTTGCCTCCTTTGCAGGAGGCCATCATAGCCAATGCCTGCGCGACGTAAAAGTCCCGCCTGTACATTTGATAATAGGGGTTTTATACAGGTTCCGTTAACCTATAAGGATCAATCCATGACCAAAATCCCTGCTGATGCCGATCTAGACCGCTCTTTTTCCGAACGTCCGTGGGGTGGTTATGAATGCATCGCGCGCGGCACCAATTATCAGGTCAAGCGCATTACCGTGCTGCCCGGTCAATCCATCTCATTGCAAAAGCACCTGCACCGTGCCGAACATTGGGTCGTTGTCCAAGGGGTTGCTAAAACCGAATGCGATGGTGACGTCAGGCATCTGAACCCCAATGACAATGTCTATATCCCGCTGGGTGCGGTTCATCGCCTGACCAACCCGGGCACCGAGGTAACCGAGATTATCGAAGTACAATATGGCGACCAGATCAGCGAGGAGGATATCATCCGCCTGCAGGATAATTACGGCCGCGTATAGCCTATAGCGGCGATATGATCTCAACCGGGTTCGGGAAGATATCCAGATAAAAGGTTTTGTCGGCAATGGTGCCGCCATAGCTTTTACGGTGGCGGAGCTCACTGCTCTTTCCCACCTGGGTTCCTTCCTGCAAGTGCACCCCCGTGCCAAGGGTAACAAAGTCAGCCAGCACAACCTTGTTGTCTATCGTGACACCTTTGCCGACAAAGCATGATTTGTTAATGACGCAGTGATTGCCGACAAGGGCGCGATCGCTGATATAGCTGTTGAAAACAACCCTGGTGCCGTCGCCGATATAGGCGCCACGGCCGACCAGACAGTTTTCTCCGACAACCGCGTCCGCCCCCAGCACGGCATCCGGCGCAACAAGCGTGGCCAGTTTATATCCGCGCAACTTCAATTCGGCTACCGCCTGCGTACGTGCCATATTCAGGCCGCGTTCATCCAGCGCCACAAAGGCGCGCCATTCTTCCTTGGGATAGGCCGTCATGTCCGGCAACGAAAAGGTATAACCGTCGGCGGTGACAAGGTCGCATACCTGCACATCATCAAAGTCAGGGATCGTTTTTGCCAAAGAGACGATAGGGGCAAAGGCGTCCCCCAACCCAAGTATGATCAATTTCCCGGACATTTACACCTCACCTGCCAGAACATTGTCCCGATACCATTTGCCGAGACGGATAAGACGGTATTCATACGCGCCGTGCAGCGCAGATGAAGCGCCTGTATGCAGGTTGCGTTGTAGATTGTTCAGAAACACGACATCTTCGTCAATAATCTTTTTCTCAGCCTGCATCAGGCCAACCATCAAGGCCGTCAGGTCGCGCTTCTTATTCAAACGTTCGGCTGTTGTCACCCAGAGGTGATAGCGCATTCTTTTTGGCGAAATCGGTTCATATTGCTGTATCAGAAACCATTCACCGGCGACCGAACAGAAATTGACATTCGGATACAAATGCCAGCTGTAATACAGGTCGCGGTCACCGTATCGGCGCACCAGATCCGTATACCAGCGTGGTTTTAACGACATTTCGGCGGTGCCATAATAGCTCAACTCCGGTAGGGCAACAGTCGCCTTCCGGGCTTCCTCGGCATCCCAAACGACATCTTCGCGGAATTGGTTTTCTTCACTTGCCGCTTCCTTGCGTTTTATCAAACCGCCAAAGCTTTGCGTGTGAACAAACGGAATGTGGTTGTAGTCCATGACGTTTTCGAGATTGAATTTCCAGTTATAATCAACCTCAAACGTCGTGTAGGCATATTGCGGATCGAAATAGCTGGTAACATCGGCAATCTGCGTCAAAAATTCAGCCGAGAATTGATCGCCGATGGGACGTGGCTTATCGGCCAAATTGACAAAAACAAAATTGCCGATGACTTCGATCGCGAACTCACGCAGTTTGATGCCGTCTTTTTCCGACTGGCGCATCTGGTACAACTCAGCCGATGCGACGGCGCGCAAACATCCATGATGATCGTAAGACCAGGCATGGTAGGGGCATACAAGGGCGCGTTTGCCGAACGCCTTGCTCTGAATCGGCATTTGCCGATGCGCGCACAGATTTTCAAACGCTTTCAGTGTTACGCCGTCATCGGTCGTGATGACGACCGGCACACCACCTATGGTGCGCGTCAAAAAAGCGCTCTTGCTCGACAGGGTACTGCGAACACCGGCGAACATCCACATGTCGCGGAAAATTTTTTTATTTTCCAGATCCAGATATTTTTCCGATAGATAAATATCGGGCGGCAAGTCTGATCTGAACATGGCAGTATCCTTAGCCTTCCAATTTAGAATCTGACGATGCGCGTCGGCCCATCATAACCATCGACATAGAAGGTTTTGTCGGGAATGTTGTTGACATAAGTCATGGCGGTTAAAAGTTCGCACTGCTTGCCCACTTTGATGTTGGCACCAACTGCGACACGGTTGCCGACGGTCGTATTATCGCCAATCACGGTGTAGGGGCCGATCACAGCACCTGACTCCAGATAAGCAGAATTCCCTATTTTACACCCTATTTCCAGCAGGCAGCCGGTTCTGACAACCGCGTTATAGCCAATGGTGACGTCCGTCATGACAACTACGCCCGGATAGATAACCGAATTTTCGCCCAGCTTTAGGTCTTGCGGTACCGAGGCGCGGCTGGACACCAGACGCGCCATTTTAAGACCGCGCCCCTTAATTTCAGACAGCAGATAGGTACGGCTGAAATTGACCGCGCGCGCATCAAGCGCCAGAAAAACTTCGCAAGATGCCGGATCAAGCGCATCAAGACAGGTCAGGTCAAATTCAAACGGCGCGGTCTCTATCAGATCAACCAACTCGATAACGCGTTCCGGCGTTGTCTCACGGGCGATCGCCGCCACTTCTGCGGCATGCGGGGCAACGCCAATGACAATAAGTTTTGTACCGCTCATCGTACCCCCCTGACCAATGAGGCGATCAGGTTGCGCAGCGCGCTCATTTCATGTTCGCCGCCACCCAGTACCGAATGCCCCGGCGCCTGCCCAACAACCGCCTGCACGGCTTCCAGCGCGCCATAATCTTCGTCCAGAACAACCCGGGCGCCCTTCATCTGGCCCCACAGAAAGCTGGCGGGAATATTCGCTTTTGTCGCCGCCGTCATCATGTAAACTGTCGCCTGCGTTTTATCCGGTGCGATGGGGTGATGATATTCAATGGAGAATCCATAACCGCCGCGCGGGCAAACGACATGCAAATTGGGGAAAAAGCGCCATTCGAAATAGCCATCCACATCACCCCAACGGTTTACTTTATCCGCATAAACGGGGTGTTTATCGTCGTTGAAAATGTGCGTCAGGCCGCCGCCGCTGATTTCCTGCACATCGGGAATCCTGCTGGAACGCTGACCGTGATCTTCGGGCGGCGGGTCCACTTTGTGGTCCAATTGGCTGAACAGCGACCGTGTATGCAGGAACGGAATATGCGTGTTGTCACGCAATACTTCGTTCACCAGTTTCCAGTTCGCATTAAAGCTGAATTTCGAGATCAGCATTTCACGATTGAAGTGCCCGGACAGATCCTTCAGCAAATCAGTCATCTCTTGCGAGAACTGCTTGTCGATGGCGATTGGATCTTTATCCAGATTGACAAAGACAAATTCGCCGACAATTTCCACCCTGAAGGATTCAAGCTTGATCTTGCAGATATCTTCCTGCGACAAATGATAATACTCGTCATTATAGGGGACGGCCAGCAATTTGCCATCTGCGCCATAGTGCCAGCCATGGTATTTGCACGTCATCTTGCGTGTGCCAAAATCTTCGTCCTGCAGTTTACGCTGCCGATGCGCGCATACGTTCCTGAAGGCCTGAATTTCACCACCGATGTTCTGCACCAGAACGGGTACGCCCGCTATGTCACGCGTTGCAAACCGGTTCGGTTGATCCACCATGAATTTGAAGCAGACAAAGATCCAATATTTTGAAAAAATCCTTTCCTGCTCCAGCCGGAAAAAATCATCCGAGGCAAAACCCTTGTTGTCGAAGCTGCTGATCATCGTGGTTCACTCTGGCGCTGGAAATCAGGCGGACAACGGCGCCTGTGGCCCATACTAATCGGTTTGTCGTTCGGCCTCAAGCCCCACATCCAGCATCCTGACGACGCGCGCAGGGTTCCCGAGCACAAAGGCATTGGCCGGAACGTCTTTCATAACAATTGAACCCAGACCAATAACGGCGTTATCGCCGATAGTCAGGCCTTTCCCGATGATGACGCCGGGATGTATTGTCACGCATTCGCCGATGCGTACGCCTCCAGCCACAAATGTTTTAGCGCCGATATGCGAATACCGCCCTACATAACAGTCATGCCCAATGGTCGCGTTGTTATCGATATAGACATATTCGTCAATCGTGGTGTCGGTAGAGACCTCGGAGTTCATGCCGAACACGACACTAAAAGCACAATTAGCCCGGTCACCCACACGCACCATGGTGCGCAGGTCGGTAAAGAGCGCCCCCTTTTCAATCAACGGCTGCAAATACTTCTTTTTCTCTACGGGGTTGCCGACTGCAGGCATGAAGCGCTGATTTTCCCGCGGGACCCATGTCATCGGATCACCGATAACAGGTATGTCACAGTTGGCAGGAAGAACGGATTGACCGCCGCTATCCAAAAAGCCACTTAACGACCAATCTTTTCCATGCGCAGCGTCGCCCCGCACCTGCGACGCCACACAACGTCCCAATCCACGCGCGCCGACGATAATCAGCTCCTTCATTTCTTCTTGAGACTCAGACATCACGACATCCTCTTAGCGACACAAGGGCAACTCTCAACGAACCTGTATGCATCCGCCATCCATCACCAATGTCGTCGCCGTCATATAACTGGATGCGCTGGACATAAGGAAAATAACGGCATTGGCAACATCTATTGGGCGACCAAGGCCAAGCGGATAAAGTTTTTCCTGCTCATCCAGCCATGACTGCTGAATGTCAGTAAAAATTTCCGTTCTGACAATCGCGGGGGCAATAGCATTGACTCTGATTTTTTTAGGCGCCAATTCAAGGAAGAGCGGGGCCATGACACCCTCAAGACCCGCCTTGATGGCTGAATAAGCCCCCATGCCTACCGTACCCGTATGCGCAGCGATGGAGGACGCCAGAACGATTGAGCCACCTTTGTTAATCTTGTTTTTTGCAATCAGGCGCTGGGTAAGCAGAAAGACAGATTTAAAATTACTGGCGATTATGTCATCCAGAAATTTCTCCGATATCATCCTGAACGGCATCGGCACTGAAATGCCGGCAAAGTGCACAACCCCATCTACCGCCTGAATGGCATCAACAAGTGCTGCGATTTCATCCGCTTTGGTCAGATCGGCGGCATGACTAATATGCCCCTCGCCTTCCATCAGGCTGAGCGTCTGCGCCAATTTCTCGGGGTTACGCCCTGTTACTATGACAAGTGCGCCACGGCGCGATAATTGCACAGCCGTTTCGCGCCCCAGTCCGGAACTGCCGCCGGTTACCAGAAATCTTTTGCCCTTTATGTCGATATAGGATGCCATTTTACAATGTCCGCGACTGTTTCAGCGTGACGCCACCATCGACGATCAGCGTTGTACGCGTAACCCATCGGCTGGCGTCAGATAAGAGGTACAAAATAGGCCCAACGACCTCCTCAGGTTTTGGTACGCCCAAGGGAACCGCTTCAAACAGTTCGCTTGATACATTGCTGCCCATCAGGGCTTCGGTCTGTACATAACCGAAACAGACACTGTTCGACCGGATTTTCTTTCTACCCAGATCATTGGCGATGGATTTGGCGACAACAGCCAACGCGCCTTTTGATGCGGCGTAAGCCGAGGTCGCCGGTGTCCCAATCAGCGATGCCATCGACGTATTAAAAACAATCGAACATCCGGATGCCACTTTCTTCTTTTTTACCAATTGATTAAGCAGATTCACAGGGCCAAAGAAGTTCACATTCATGACTTCTTGCATATGTGCTGCATCTTCCATCTGAAACGGCCGCAGTTTGGCAATAACACCTGAGTTCAGAACAATCCCGTTCAATTCAGGAGCGGCGTTCACCAAATTTGTGATTTGGTCGGGGTCTGTCAGGTCGGCAGTTTCACCGCCATGGCCCGTGCCATGCAGTTCGGCCAGAACTTGATCCAGTCGTTCCCGTGAACGGCCCGTCGCAAAAACACGTGCCCCCTCTTGAGCCAAGGCCTGCGCCAATGCACGCCCTATCCCCGATGTCGCCCCCGTGACCAAGACGGTCTTACCGGACAGGCTGAAATCGTCATCCATAACTACACCTCAAAAATGGTGGAGCAATATGTGTTTGGTGTTGTTTCAACAAGCATCGTCGCCCATGAAAGGCCGATACCGAACCCGCACAAAATGAATTTTGTGCCAGGAGTAAGGAATTGTTCGCGCGCGCGATAGACAATGGTTGTTGGCACCGATGTGGAGCTGGTGTTGCCATAGTCGTACAACGACTCCGGCACCTGCTCAGGCGTACGCTTCAATTTGCGACGAATGGTGTCGTTGATCATTTTGTTAGCTTGGTGGAAGATCAGACGATCAACACTGTCCAACGCCACGCCTGAAAATTCGCAAATGCTGTGAACAGCGGCAGGCGCGACCTCAATCGAGAAGTTGAGAATGGCAGGCCCGTCTAGTGATACGTCGATCCCCTTGCGGATGACACCATCTGCACATTCGGTCGGGATCAAGCTATAAGGTGTCAGGGGGTTTCTGTGACCGCCATCGGGCACATAGATCGCCTTGTACCCGCTGCCGTCGCTGAAACCTTCGAAAAAGATATCAGGCGCCGTTTCGTCGAATTCCAACGCGGTGGCACTGCAGGCGTCACCAAACAATATCTCGCGCCCGCTATCCTTGGCACCGCGCGATGCGGATTGGTCGCCCACAACGACAACGGCACGCTTCAGACCGTGAGCGCCAAGCATACGCCCAACCGTGTACAGGCCATAAGGATAACCAGAGCAACCCAGATTGATGTCGAACGCGAGTGTCGTTTTGGGCAGCCCAACGCGATGCTGACACACGATGGATGTTGATGGGATAATGTATTCCGGCGATTGCGTTACAAAGATATAGGCGTCAACGGTCGATTTATCCCAACCGACGCCAGCCAATACATCGTTCGTCGCTGCTTCAGCCAGATCAGAGAAGATAATACCTTCTTCACAAATACGCCGATAGCGAATACCAATATTGCGCACCAGCCTGTCGCGTGATTGCTGCTCTTCCGGCGGCACTTCCAGATTATCAATAACCGTTTTAGGGACGCAGACGCTTAGCCCTGCAATGCGCACGCCTTTTAAAACGGATCTTGCCATGGTTTGTTATCCCTGCGCCCAGTTATACAGTCCTTGCACGGTGCGACAGGTGACAATGTCATCCGCCGTCAGTGTCTTGGAAAACTCGATGTCGATCATGACGATCACGCCCAACTGAGCGAGTGAATCCCAATTATCCAGTTCCGCAATAACGGTGTCGGGCGTAATTTCAACCGGCTCCGCAAAATCGATTGCTTCGATAAATTTTTCAATGAAGGCGCTGATATCCATACTGGGGTTCCTGGATGAAGTTGACACACTTAGGCGGCTACAGACAGCAACCACGAATCTAAGCAGTTTTTAACAATAGGACTATTAACAGATCAATTCAGGCTCGGCAATATGGCTCAAAGTATCCATGCGGCAACGCCGCCGACTCTAAGTGCCTGAAACGGCCCTCTGACGCACCTGCTGCGCAAATGCGGCAATGGCCCCGTATGACTTCCTGGACGTAAAGTCGCGCCAGGCCCGTTCTAAGGCCTGTCTACACAGTTCAGGTGAAAATGCCGCTTCGTTTATGTGCGCCTGCACACGATCTTGCCAGCCAGCGGACCAGTCAAAACGCTTCAGTGCCTGCAAGTCACTATAGCGTGCATCCCACCAACTGTTGGTGTCGGTCAGGACGGCACAGCCGTTCAATAGCCCTTTGACCACGCGTTCATGAATAATGTCGGCACCGTGCGGGTTGGTGTTGCAGATGAATTGCGTATCCGCAAACAGGGCGTAAGCTTCCTCGATTGGCAGAGTGGGGCGGAACACGGCGCGCGCATTCGTACGATCAATAAAATCCCAGCCATCGCCAACGATGACGGCCCCCTCCTGCCCTTTCAGCCATTCAACGAAATCAACACTGCGGCGCGCGCGGATATATAAATCCATAATCTGCACAATGCCCCAGAATTGCCTGTCATAAACCGTACGGTCATAACCGACATCCTGAAAGACCTGGGCCACCAAGTCGCATAGCTCAATGTTCGGATGTTGGCGCGCATAGTCTATTTGTTGCCATATGGCATCGCGCACGCTTTCGTGGATGTTGTTCACATCATCGGTGACACGGCGAATATCCGTACCGGATTTCACATAAAGGAATTTTATCGGACGCTTTGCAACGTCAGCCCCCGTTTCGGGCGTAATGCCAGGCATGCGTTTAAAGAAATCGGGTGCTATGGTTCCCGACAATTGCGGCCCACCTATATAATTCTGTCGGGCTGCACGGAAGCTGTCGAAATAGTAGAGATTGCCAACAAACGCACTCTCGCTGAAATGATTGAGCGGGTTATGGCACGGATGATCAAAATGCACACCGACGAACGGCGTGCGGCTGGCCGTCCAGAGATTGACATCCCCAACCTTGAGGTTGGAACCAATCCCCTGCACACCATAACAGAAATCAACAGCGCCGGATTGCAGATGCCGTGACAGAAGCGTAAGTCCATCGGCCTCACTAAGATTCACAACAATGGCATTGCGCCCCTGTTCACAAAAGTCTTCGACAAAAGTGACGGTAGCGCTGGTCAGGGCGTCTTGCTGTTGCGGAAAGCATAAACCTATGATCAACCCGCCTTCAGCCATACTTTGCCCCTCAAACAGGTGTTGCCGTTATCCGAAAACGCGTTTTTGCGGGATCTCGGCTGTTTGCGAAGCCTGATCGTCATAAAAATCGGCATCACTGGCGGCATCCAGCCCCTGCTCGAACATCGCCAAATGGCTGCCACGCGTTTCCATTTTGATCGGCACCTGCACCAGTTGCGGCAAAGCATCACGCACCGCTTTCTGGCGCTCAGGCTCAACCATAAACAGCAGGAACCCGCCGCCGCCCGCACCCAACAGCTTGCCGCCCGATGCCCCGGCCTTCATCGCCGCTTCATAGGCATCATCGATGTCGGAACTGGATACAGCGCTGGACAGGTCGCGCTTCAGGCACCAACCTTCATGCATCAGCTTGCCGAATTCGCTGATCGACGCATTCGGATTCAGAAGGATGTTCTGACCTTCATCCACCATTTCGCGCATGCGGTGCAGGTTCGCCTGCTTCTTCGCAAAATTCCTCAGCTTGTCCGTTTCAACAGCCGACGCGCTGCGCTGATAATGCGTGAAGAACAGCATCATATGGCTTTCCAGCTCTTCGCGCCGTTTGTTCATTAAAGGCAGCGGGGTCACACGGAACGGCCCATTCTGCAGAAAGTCGATGCGGTTCAACCCGCCGACGCTGACCGCAACCTGATCCTGACAACCGACCGCTTCCTTCAGCAGGTCTTGTTCGACATGCATGGCCTCCAGCGCCAGATCATAATTGGATATCAGGCGGCCATATTGCGCCCAAAGCCCCTGTAACAAGGCCACCGTGAACGCCGACGAGGAGCCAAGGCCGCTACGACCCGGCAAGTCCGCGTTATAGACAATCTCAAACCGCGGCGGCGTCTTCTTGAAGTAGTTGCCCAATACCTCGCGTACGACGGGATGCTGGATTTCCGCGACGGTCTTCACTTCTTCCAACATGCGCCACGACACACGATAGTTGAAGGAGAAGATCGACGGCAGACGGCGCATCTGCAGATAGACGTATTTATTGATCGAGGTTGAGAGAACAGCCCCGCCATGCTCACGGAACCAGGTGGGATGATCCGTGCCACCTCCGAAAAATGAGATGCGTAAAGGCGTGCGTACAATAACCATTTGGGGAATCCACATGAAAAACGCGCCCGCACTGCGGGTCACGGGCATACTCGCCCGACTGCCAAAGTAGTGTCAACCCCAAAGGGCGCCAAAAACCCGCGATCAACTGAGGCGCGGTACGCGTACGGAACTGCCCAGCGTGATAGTGCTGAACGGCAGATAACTGCTGACAGCGTTGAATTTATAAGAGGCTGATATGGTTGTAAAAGTCGTCGTGCCTGTCGCCGAATTGCTAAAGGTCAGCGCAACGCTGGACGCAGGAATTGTGGACAACACCTGCCCGAAGTAGGTCTGTAATTGAGAGGAACTGGCCGACGCATTACAAGTGGCATAGCGCCCCGTCAGGGTCAGCGCGTCCGCAATCGCGCTATAGGTCATAAAGGCACGGCCGAACTCCATGCTGCCAAGCAGAAGCAACAGCAGAATAGGCAAAACAAAAGCAAACTCTACCGCCGCCGCCCCGCGCGCCTTGCGTTTATGACGGCGAGGCCGGATCATTGGACCCTCGTGCTGGCTGTGTTGGTTAGCAGGCTCGGTGGTGAATAAAACAGGGATGACGTCACGGGCGGTGTGTAATATTGCGAGACACTGACCTGCATATATTTGCGAACATTGCCGCTGGTGCACGTGCCGGTGCACGAAATTGAGCTTCCGTCATTACACTGGCAATAGGTCGATGTAGAAACGGATGCGCCGGTTGTAAACGGTGCGGCGGCCTGTTGCGCGGCAGAGGCAATGCCGGACGTATCCGTACTGTTTTGCGTCGCGTAATTCAGGGCCGCGTGCACAGCAGTATCCAACTGGACCTTATTATACGCGGCCATACCGTATTCGGTCAGCCCCAGCGTCAGGATCACCAGAACAGGCAGCATCAACGCCATCTCGACAATCGCGTTACCCTGTTCGCGGTGTCGGTGGATACGTTGCATGGCTTACTCCACCAGCGCGACCTGAACACCCGGCGTCTGCGTATAAATCATGCCCGCACCCTGGCTGTTGCAAGCCGTGTCGGTCATATTCGCCGTACCGTTCAGCATGACGGTATTACCTATCACCTGTACGCAAGCGTTGTTCGCGTTCGTGACCGAGTTACCATTCCATGTCACCTGCGCCCCCGGAAAATACAATGTACCGTTCATGGTCGAATTGCTGTTGCCGTTAAATATGGCCGATTGCCCACCACAACCGTCACTCTTGCTCTGGTAGAACAAAAAGCCGTGCAGTGGGTTTGACGGGTCCGTTGGCGCATTCAGCGTCATTGTCGAATTCCCGTTCATCGTCACATTGCCTGGGCTGGAGCCCGTCATAACGAAAGTCACACCATCCGTGCTCTTCGTGCAATTACACGTGATAGTGGTGCCGCCATTCGCGATAAAGTCGCCGTTTGTAATGTAATAAGTGCCGGGATTAAGCGTGACATTCTGCTGCCCGTTAAAGGTTAGTCCGCCGCAATACACACCGGGGTTCAGCGTTACATTCACGCCGCTGTTGTACACGCTGTTGGTATGGTTACATCCGCCGTAAGAGGGCACTGTTACCTTGCTGTACGGGTCGGCAACAGGCGTGCCGTTTGTTGTTTTTGACTGAACATTCAATTTAATATTGCCATTGGTCAAAATACCGCCTGCCGTATAAAGGGAGCTGGCCGTTATTGTCGCGTTGCCATTCGCAATGATGGATGTGCTGCTGGTTGAATCCGACACGATGGCGCAGGACGGCATATTCGCCTGCATGTTACCGTTGGCGGTGATGCCTGTGTTGGTGCTGGAGAGCGCCAGAATACAGGCTGAGCCTGTACCTGATCCTGTCGTCGTGCCCTTCATCAAGGCAACCGCACGCGCGGCGATCGTAAAGTTATGCGCAAACAGCGAAGACAGATAAAGCTTGGCGGGGGTTTGTACGATTACCTCGACTGCATTCGCGTTACCCGCATAACTGCCCGACTTGGGCGGATTATTGACGGTGACGACAGCACCGCCGGTTCCGTTGGCATAACCGTTCTGCGTCGCGTCATGCAAAGCCGCGGATTGTATCGCGCTGCCGCCCGTATTGTACCCGACCTCGAACGCACCTGCGCGGGCCGCCGCATCCGCTGCCGCCTGCGCTTTCTGTTGAGTGTCGTACCAGACGCCCGTGTCAACGGCCAGACCGCCAAAGCCAAGCACGGCAGGCAGCAGTAACGCGCCGACGACCATGACGCTGCCGCGTTTGTCGCGCGCGAATAACGCCGCCACATCTGCCCACGCATATCGCCCGCGCTTGCGCCCAGCCATCCCCTACCCCTCAACGATTCCTGTAACGCTTCATTATCGCTGGAAATAGCTTATGCGCGTTTAATATTGGGTAGCGTTTTATCATATAGAAATTGATGGTATTTTATCGAAAAATTGGTTTGAAAGTCGGACAATATCGACGATGCCTTAAGGCCTGTGCTGTACCTTGTTGGCATAGCAACGGAGTCGTTCATGCTCGCAAAATCCCCTGCCGTCACATTATCCGAACAGCCGACACCCCACCCCGCACGTGACTGGCAAGACGCGGCCTGCCGGTACGGCATGTCAATCCTGTTTGCGGTGTGCACCGGGTTTTACCTGAGCAATGTCGGTAGCAAGTTACAGGGCATCGCCACGCATGATGTGATGCAGGTCAGCCAGGCCCTGTCCATTCTGGCCATCAGCCTGTACAGCTTTACCATCGCCTGCCTGTATATTCTGCGCCTGCCTGCCCGTCACCGCGCAAGCGGTTGGAAACCGGTGGCCAGCGCGTTACTAGGCGGGTTTATGATCGCCATCATGCCCTTGATGCCCATGGCTGAGCACCCGCCGGTTGCGGCACTGATGACCGGCAATGTTCTGGTTCTGGGCGGCAATATTCTGGCGGTCATAAGTTTGATGAGCCTTGGCCGTTCGTTCTCCATCTTGCCCGAAAGCCGCGCATTGGTGACCAAAGGCCTGTACCGTTTCGTGCGCCATCCCGTTTATTTGGCTGAGGGCATTGCCGCCATCGGCGTGGCGATCAGCTTTATGACATGGCCCGCGCTGTTGCTGGTCATGACGCAACTGGGTTTCCAGTTGGCCCGCATGCATTACGAGGAAAAAAGCCTGCGCCATACCTTCCCGGAGTATGAATCCTACAGCCGCAAAACCGCCCGCCTGATACCGTTTCTCTACTAATTCAATGATGGCTTGAAAGCGTTGTCATCACGCGGATGATGGCGGGCCCGATCAGGACAACAAACAACGGCGGCAGGATGAAAAGGATCATCGGCACCGTCAAGATGGCCGGGAGTTTGTGCGCTTTTTCTTCCGCGCGCATCATGCGTTCGTCGCGCATTTCACCCGCCAGAACGCGCAGCGCCTGCGCCAACGGCGTGCCGTATTTTTCGGTTTGTTGCAGCGTGTTCACGAGCGCCGTCATGTTCGGCAACGGCACGCGTTCCGTCAATCGGCGCAGCGCCTTGCCGCGGTCGGGCAGGAAGCCAAGTTCGATAGAGGTCAGGCCCACTTCTTCGGCCATTTCCGGCGCGCCTGCGGCCATTTCCTTGCTGACGCGACTGAACGCGGCGTCGAGGCTGAGCCCCGCCTCAGCACATATCACCAGCAGGTCGAGCGCATCGGGCATGGATTTCCGCAAAGTATCCATACGTTTTTGCGTCAGGTTCTTAATCCACACATCCGGCAGCACCCAACCAGCGGACACAGCCCCCAGCAATTGCGCCAACAGCCCGTCATCGTGCCCGCCGGTCTGATGCCGCAGGAAAGACAGAAACGCGACAAAGGCCGCAAACACAAACGCCAATGCCAATTTTGAAAACAAAAAGACGAACACCGCGTCGCGCCCGCGTTTGCCCGCGCGCTCCAGCTTCAGTTTCAACTGGTCAAAATTGCGGCCCTGCGACAGTTTCAGCCAGGCGATAATCTGCTTGATCATGCTCATGCGCTGCATGCTGGCGATGCGCGAACGGCTGGCCATATGTTCGGACTGCATCTGCTCACGGTACAGGGTCAGGTTTTTCAACCGCGACGCCAGCGGGTCGCGTTCCACCAACGCCGCCCACACCAGCACCACAACCACCGCCGCCGACAGGCCGCATCCGGTCGCGATCCAGTCATTCATCAGCGCGGGTGCTGTGGTTTGCAGCATGTCAGACCTCGAACGCGATCATTTTATTCATCACGCCCCAACCAAGCGCGATCATGCCCAGCGCGAAGCCGATCATGAACTTGCCTTTCGGGTCGGTGAAGAGTGTGGACATGTAATCCGCGTTCACGACCATCAGCAGCGTGAACATGATAAAGGGCAGCGAGCCGATGATCATCGCGCTGGCCCGCGCCTCCGACGACAAGGCGCGGATTTTCAGTTTCAACTGGCGACGGCGGCGCAGCAATTCTGCCAGATTGGCAAGCGTCGCCGACAAATTACCGCCGGTTTCGCGCTGGATCGCCATAGCGATAATCAGAAAACGGAATTCAGGCACATCCAGCCGCGTGGCGGCCTGCCACATGGCGTTTTCGATACTGACGCCCAGTTTGATGGCGTCGCTGATCTGTACAAATTCGGTGCTGACCGGGTCGGGCATTTCCGATGCCACGGTTTTAAAAGTCTCGACCACCGGCAGTCCCGAACGCAAACCGCGGCACATGGTGTCTATGGCTTCGGGAAAACTCGCCAGAAATTTCTTGGCGCGCTTGGTGCCCCACATGCCCACAACCTTGTGCGGCACGCCAATGCCCACCACCACGCCCACGAAAAACGCCGTCAGCTTGGGCCATGCAGCCAAATAGACCAGAAGTGAATAGGTGCCGAGCAGCAACACAAGACTGACCAGCAGATATTCACCCAATTTGATGTTTTTGCCGGTACGCGTCAGACGCACGCGTATTTTCTCGGGGTTAGGCAATATGTTTTTAATCAGCCTGTCGAACTGGGGGATGGTGCTGTCCGACACGCTGCGCCATGTTTGTTCGGTTTTTGCCGTATCGACCACCGTCGTTTTCTGCGTCACGTTTTTGATGCGCGTCAGACGGCGCTCCAATGCTTTGTCGCCATCATTTTTACCGAACAGCAGCAAGAACACGCAGGTCGACACAATACAGGCGGCAAGCCCCATCAGGACGGCGTCATCCATCGGTCACCTGCCCCATGACGGCTTCCAGCAATTGCTTGTCCAACCCGAAATAGGCGGCCTTGGCCATGCAATGCGGGCGCAGGCCGTGATTTTTAAATTTGACCACCAGCTTATTGTCCACCCCTTCGCCCGCCACTTCACAAGTGAACAAATCCTGCATGGTGATAACCTCACCCTCCATGCCCGTGATTTCCGTGATGTGCGTAATGCGGCGTGAACCGTCGCGCATACGGCTGACCTGCACGATCATATCAACGGCGGAAGCGATTTGTTGCCGGATGGCGCGCGGCGCAAGGTTCACGCCCGCCAACCCCACCATATTTTCAAGACGCATCAACGCCTCGCGCGGGCGGTTGGCGTGCACTGTCGATAATGAACCGTCATGGCCCGTATTCATGGCCTGCAACATGTCAATGGCTTCGCCACCACGCGTTTCACCCACAATAATGCGGTCGGGGCGCATACGCAGCGCGTTTTTCAAAAGGTCGCGCATGGTGATCTCGCCATGCCCTTCCAGATTGGCGGGGCGCGTTTCAAGGCGCACGACATGCGGTTGCTGCAATTGCAGTTCAGCCGCGTCTTCGATCGTCACAACACGTTCGCCATGCTCGATCATCTGTGACAGTGCGTTAAGCAGCGTGGTTTTACCGGAGCCAGTACCACCGGAAATAAGAATATTCACACGGCTGCGTCCCGCCACGCGCAGCAATTGCGCCATGGCGGGTGATAAACTGCCGAACCCCAGCATGGTGTCGAGCGTAATCTTCTTTTTCGAAAACTTACGTATGGTGATGCTGGGGCCGTCAATCGCCAACGGCGGTATAATGATGTTCACGCGGCTGCCATCCGCCAAACGCGCATCGCAAAGCGGGCTGCTTTCATCAATACGGCGACCGATGGCCGTCACAATACGCGTCGCGACTGCCAGCACATGCGCGTTGTCGCGGAAAACCGTATTGGACAAAATCAATTTGCCCTTCTGCTCAATAAACACCTGACGCGGACCGTTCACCATGATTTCGGAAATTGTTTCGTCCGCCAGCAACGGCTCCAGCGGGCCAAGGCCCAGCATGTCATCCAGCAACTGCGTCACCAGTTCGGCGCGCTCGCTGCCGTTAAGCTGGATCTTATGCTCATTAATCAACTCACCGACCAACAACGCCACATCGCGCTCCAGATCGTGGCGCGACATTTTGATAGCCACCGACGCGTCTATGCGTTCCAGAATGATGGGTTGCAGAGTTTGCTTGGCCTGCGTCACGCCGGATGCCACCACCGCCTTGGCAGGCGGTGGCGTCACAGGCGGCAGTTCTGCGCGCGCGCGTTCCTCGGCACGGGCAGAGGGCGTTTGCGATTGCTGCGATGACGGCGACGGTGACACCGGCGCCACAAGCGCCAACAGCCCGTTGACCAGAAAGGTCGTCAGGTCGCGCTGCTCCAGTAAATTCAATTCCAGCCCTTGCTCAGCCGCGTAATCCAATGCCTTCTGTTTACAATGGCGGGCGATATCGCCGCGCGACATGGTTTGCAAAATCTCAGGCTTTAATTCAGCGCGCAAAATCGGCATGAGAATATCGCGCAGCAATTCAATCAGCGGCACAGACGCCCCACCATCCTTGTGCAACATATGCACGTTGCTTATTTCCTGTCGCGCATCCATGCCCATAACCTTTTGGTTGGTTTCGGCGCTTCTTCAAACTGACCACATAACTGCAACGCCAATGCGCGTACTGTTTTGGCATAGGCCGACTGTGGCGCGCGGTCCAAAACCGCTTTGCCCGCATTAGCGGATTCTGTGACGAGCTTTGCTTCATCCGGCAACTGATACAAAAGCTTCGTTTGCACATTCTTTTCAAATGTCGCCTTGTCTATGGCGCTGCCCTGTGGCACGGCGTGATACCCGCCAACAAGCGTCAATTGCGCGGCTGATCCTTCCTTTTGCAGCATTTGCTTGATACGCAGCACATCGCGAATACCCGCGAGCGATTGTTCAGCCACCACCACGACATCCGTCGCGATCGCCAGTAAGCCCTTTTGCGACCCCAGCAAGTGACGCGGCAAATCTACAATGACGGTGCTGAATTGGTCCCCCAATGTTTTAACCAGCGCTTGCACCGCTTCATCATCCGCCAAAAAAGGCTCATCCACCGCTTCCTCGCCGCACAATACGGACAGACGGTCCGTCACGGCGACCATGGCGCTGGAAACCATGAGCGCGTCCAAACGCCCCACGGCACCCAACAGAACACGCAGCCCACGCCCGGGTTCCAAATCAAGTGCCAGCGCACCGGTACCAAAATGCAAATCCAGGTCAAACAACGCCGTCATGGCATTGCGTTCCTGCGCCGTGTGCCATGCCATATTGACCGCAAGCGTACTGGCCCCCACACCGCCACGCGCGCCGATAACAACGATAGTTTTTGTTTTCTGCACGACCTGCTCTTCCTTACGGTCATTTGACAAAGCACGACATGTCTGCGCCATCAGGGCAGCCGTCACAGGCTTTACAATATAATCGGCAGCGCCTGCAGCCGTGAGCGTGCGGTACAGCTTGACGTCATTTGCCGTGCCCAACGCCACAATCGCACTGGCCTTGCCTGCCAGATT
>Ga0213872_10001163_pt1 | contig 17875 bp, 13 predicted proteins | sample VelepicomBERX_R2_FD_160071 | JGI IMG/M metagenome (GOLD analysis project Ga0213872, IMG submission 160071) | Rhizosphere microbial communities from Vellozia epidendroides in rupestrian grasslands, the National Park of Serra do Cipo, Brazil - RX_R2 | ecosystem: Host-associated > Plants > Roots >...
AATCTCGTCGACATTCGACAAAGCCTCTGCATTCATGATTGTGCATGATCATGCATGATAGATCGCCCGATTGCAAGGGAAGTTTCTGGATAGTGCCTGTTTTACTTAATCGCGGTTTGTCTTCCTCGTCCCGGAGGGACTGCCGATAGTAGCCCGACTCCGCAAAGCCTACGTCGCGACCGCAGAAGATGGTTGCGCAAACCTCTGGCTGTCGGGCGCGCCGTAGTCTGCGAAGGCGGCCTGGCACGAAGTGCCTGGAATTCATAAGAGAAAGGAGCCCGTCCCGGAGGGACGGTGTGATTATGTATTCGCGCGTTAGTCTACAAAGATCGTGTTGGCATGGGCTAGGTTCCGTGATGGAGTCGACAGCGGCTCCTCCCCAATCATCCTGTCCCTCCGGGACGGATCGCTTCTTTTTACGCCATTCCAGGCACTTCGTGCCAGGCTACTCTCATGCGTCCCTCCGGGACAATAAGTCGCCGGGCGATAACAATTAAGTTAGCGCTTATGGGCTGAAGCCCTGGGCTAAGATCTCTAACCGCTGCGCGGTAAAATCCGACAGACATCTAGGCACCAAGCCGTAGTCACGTCGCCACGCGACGCAGCCGACAGGCAGGATGCCTATGCTACCTTACCCCTTGCGAGCGCCTTACTTCGTAAGCAGCTCTGCAATCTGCACTGCGTTCAAGGCGGCGCCTTTCAAAAGCTGATCGCCACAAACCCAGAAAGCCAGCCCGTTGTCCCAAGCAGAGTCCACCCTGAGTCGACCCACCTGGCACGTATCTTTTCCAGCCGCTGAGATTGGCATCGGATACTTGTTCGAGCTCGGATCATCTACGAGCTCCAGGCCTTCAAAGTTCTTCAAAGCGTCCCGGGCACGATCGATTGACACCGGTTGTTCAAATTCTGCGTTAACGGCCACCGAATGCGCACGGAAAACGGGAACCCGCACGCAAGTAATGGATGCGCGAAACGTCGGATGATGCATAATCTTCCGGCTCTCGTTCACAAACTTCTGTTCCTCTTTGGTGTAGCCGCCGTCGAGAAAGATATCCACCTGAGGTAACACGTTAAAAGCGATCGGGTGCGGAAAAACCTCCGGGCTCACCGGCTCTCCGGAGCAGAATGATTTGGATTGAACTGATAGTTCGTGAATGGCCTTAGCGCCTGCGCCTGACACTGCCTGGTAACTGGAAGCGATCGCCCGCTTTACACGAAAGGCCAGGTGCAACGGATAAAGCGCCATCAGTGCGATGATGGTCGTGCAGTTAGGATTAGCGATGATGCCGCGATGTTTTTGGATGTCGGCCGGGTTGATCTCAGGCACCACCAGAGGAACGTCGGCCTCCATTCGGAAAGCCGAAGAATTATCGATCACAACCGCTCCGGCGCCGGCGGCAAATTTCGCGTACTCCCTCGACGTACTGCCCCCGGCGCTAAACAGTGCAGTATCGACCCGCTTGAATGAACTGTCCGAGAGAGTTTCGACCCGGATATCTTCACCCTTGAATTTGAGGACTTTGCCCGCAGACTTAGGTGTGGCAAGCAGTTTGAGTTCTCGCACCGGGAACTCTCGCTGTTCCAGAAGCTGTATGAGCTCCGTCCCAACGGCGCCAGTGGCTCCAACGATTGCTACGTGAGATCCATTACTCATGAAAACGGCGCTACTCTAGGCTGGAAAATAACTGTGCACAAGATCGTCATTGATAGCCAAACCCAGTCTCTGAATCTACTTCGTGACGACGAATTGGTCTTTGCCGCCTTCATCTCTACATCCCGATTTGGGCTTGGGTTTGAAATCGGCAGCCGGAAGACTCCTACGGGTCGGTTTCGTATTGTTGAAAAGATAGGCGGCGAGGCAGCGATTGGCACTGTATTTAAGGGGAGACGGCCGATTGCTGGTCCTGTTGACAGGTCAGCGGAGTCGGATTTGATCACCTCTCGAATTCTTTGGCTCGATGGCCTGGACGAAAACAATGCTAATACCAAAGACCGTTACATCTACATCCACGGTACTAATCACGAAGAGTCAATCGGACAAGCGTCCAGCCACGGGTGTATCCGCATGCGAGACGCGGACATCATTGAGCTATTCGATCTGGTTGAAGTCGGCGCGCTGGTCGAGATTGTTGGATAAAAAATGAAACCTCTGTCTGGCTGGCGTGTTTCTGAAGAAGTCAACATTAACCAGATTCGCGGTCGAACGAATTTTCTAAAAATCCATTTGTGTCCGCGCTGTGTTCAACCTAATACGGATGTGCTGCTAGCTAAGAAAGGAGGCGAGACTGATGAACATTGTGAAATATTTCGCTTTAGTGGCTTTGGCCGCTGCGGTGCTGGGCGTTTCTGCCTGCGCTAAGAAGGAGCCACCACCGCCGCCACCACCGCCGGCTCCGACCGGAAAGTAAGGTCTCGAAATATCGGAGGATTTGTACCCGCCTCAGTTGGCTCTGGGGCGGGCTTTTCTGTTGGCATCGCGATCACCTCTTGACCCTTGATCGGGTCGAACGCCGCTAGTCAGCAGAAGACCATTTCGTTCAGCGTTCGCCGTTCGACATTCGCCGATTCGTTGGGTGTTCGGCCTTCGGCGTATCCACGCCACGCAACTATTTGAACGCCAAACGCTCCATTTCTGAAAATCCATTTGTGTCCGCGATGCGTTCAGCCTAATACGGATGTGCTGCTAGCTAAGAAAGGAGGCGAGACTGATGAACATTGTGAAATATTTCACTTTAGTGGCTTTGGCCGCTGCGGCGCTGGGCGTTTCTGCCTGTGCTAAAAAGGAGACTCCTCCGCCGCCACCGCCGGCGCCCCCAACGACCGGTTACTCCAAATAAGGTCTCGACCTTAGGAGGATTTGTACCCGCCTCAGTCGGCTCTGGGGCGGGTTTTTCTTTTGGCAAAGCTCACAAAGCCGGATCCGGCCAGGAGAAAACGCCAATCGAGCTCTGCGGACTTCGTGATCCCGACACGGCGATCAACCTCGACATTGACCGGGTGGCGGGGATGTAACAGTTTTGCCTGGCTAATCGCAAAAAAGTCTTCGCCATGAAATCTGTCATTGATAGCAAGCGCCTGCGTTAACTTACCTGGCCCGGAACAAAGCCTGCGATGCTCTGAAATTCCCCGGCGCTCCGCCATCACTTCGCAACCCCTGGTCGGTTCGAGCGCGCGAATCAGCACAAATCCATTCGTTCGACCGCCCTTAACCAGAAAATTCAGTAACCAGTGGACTCCATAATTCAGGTAGACGTAGAGCGTGCCGGCGGGATTGATTCGGATGAACTCCCGGGTGCCGCGGCGCAAAAAGCTGTGACTCGCCTGATCGCCATGTTCAGTATACGCCTCGGTTTCGACGATTAACCCCGCAGTCTCTCCCCATACGAGTTCACATCCGATCAATGCGCGCGCACAGATCAGAGGATCAGTTTCAAAGAAGGTTCGTTCAACTTTCACAACGTTCATGACGTTCACCGCTCGGCGTTCGGCGTTCAGCGTTCATCGCGGCGGCATCGCTGAACGCCGCCGAAAGCGGCGAACGCGAAACGGTGAACGCCGAACGTCATAGTCCTGACGGGTGATCCAGAAACAAGCAGGGCAAAGCAAACTGCGCAGAGACCTGCTCCGCGAGCGCCCGCACACCAAATGTCTCTGTGGCATAGTGACCGCCGTATATCAGATTCATCCTGAGTTCTTCTGCTAAAACGAAGGTGTGATGCGGTCCCTCGCCAGAGACGAAGGTGTCGATCCCTTCCGCCTTGGCCTGCTCCAGTTGCGCACCAGCTGCGCCGCTGACAATTCCAACCCGGTGCACTTCGGCCGGTCCGGCTGCGCAAACCCACAGCTCTTGCCCAAGGACGCGCTTCAATCGGCCGAGTAGTTCCGCGCGATCAATTTTTGTCGATACGGCAAATCCGAGCTTGTGGCCTTTATAAAGGAAGAACGGTTCTGGTTGGCCGAGTTCAAGGGCCTGAGCCAAGAGGATGTTGTTCCCGACCTCGGGATGCAAGTCCAGCGGCAGGTGCGCACTGTAGATTGCGAGATTGCTCGAGACAGCTCGTTTGAGTTTACGGAATTGAGCCCCCACCAAGCGATTCAATCCGCCCCAGAACAACCCGTGGTGCACGATAAGCAGATCGACCTGCCGGTCGATGGCCAGTTCAATAATCACTTCGCTTGCGTCGACGGCTGCCCCAATCCGCGTCACGTTTCCGTCGTTCTCCAGATGGAGCCCGTTCAGGGCGTTCGGATAGTCTTCTACTTCCTGAATCTTCAGGAATTCATCCAGGAAATTGCAGATCGAACGGAGCATAAAGAAATTCAGCGGGCGTTGATTTTAGGGTACCGTCTCGAATCAAATGTTGAGATCACGATTTGATGCGAGACGGTGCCCTAAATCAGCGCCCGCTGAATTTCTTTGTCCGCGTACAGGATCGAGAGCTTCTTTATTCCTTTGATCCTCTTAGCAATCGCTCGAAGCTGCGCGAGAATCCGAACAAGCACCAGTTCGTTTTTGTAACCGATTGAGTAGCAATACTCTGGCCGCACCGCCATGTGCAGGAGCACCAGCGTGTCATCATGAACTCGCGTGTACACCAGCACACCGGCGAGATCCTTCTTCGCTCCGCGGTCAACAAAGGCGTAGAGCGTTTGCACCTCCAGTCCCTCGATGCCGATTCGGAGAGCGCCTTTCTCGTCGATCACCTTTGGAAACCCGTAATTGGCTATCGATGCGTTGATGCTGGAACTGTGCTGGCCCTGTTCCGGATGAAAAAACATCAGCGACTCTAATTCGTCGCGCTGGTCTGAGCTTAGAGAAGAAGAAAACACCAACGGCAGCACGAAACATCTCATTAGGGCGTCCGCAAATGATTGTCAATGGAATGCACTCGACTTGGTTTTTGGGGGTAGCTATGTTGTTCGGAGTTCCATGGCGCAACTCTCCCCCCAGAAGCGCAAGAAACGCAGAGTCCAGCTTCGTGAGGCGCAACGCAGACGGCGCGCCAGATTGAAGGAGGAATCAAAGAGTTTTCTGCAAATAATTCTAAGTCGAGAGATCCTCTCAGCTCTCCGAAACTACAGCGACTTAGTTGGTAAACCGCTGCACAGCTGCGCGGCGGAGTTGATCGAGGCTGGCCTTGGCGTTCATCAGGTCCAGGACAAACAAAAGGAGCAGCTGCAGCAACCTCCCCGCTCAGAGGATGTATTGCAACGCGACGGCGAATCTCCAAAGGAAACCGGAGAAGCGAAGTCATCGGAAGGAAGTGCGAAAGCGATGGGTAAATCTACCGATCAAATGGATCTGTTTGCCGGCTAACCCATAAAATCGCCCAGCCTGCATCGCTCGCAAATCTTCAGAGATTTGCGAGCGATGCAGGCTCAGGTAAATGAGGCCTCGGTTTGACGTCCAGTGCGTACCTGCTCTAGGTTCTTATTGATGCGAGCGGAGCAAGTCGTCGCTAGTTCGCATGAAACCGTTTAAACCCTGTTATTCCTATGGCTTACGAACTACCACCTTTGCCCTATCCATTCGACGCGTTAGAGCCGCACATCGATGCCAAGACGATGGAGATCCATCACGGCAAACATCATCAAGCCTATGTTACGAATGCCAATAACGCCTTGAAGGATTACCCGCACCTTGCCGGGAAACCGGTCGAAGAATTGATCGCCGATTTAAGCGCGGTACCTGAGTCAGTCCGGACCGCTGTCCGGAACAACGCCGGCGGCCACGCCAACCATTCGTTCTTCTGGCCGATTCTAGGGGCTAACGCCGGCGGATCACCGAAAGGCAAGCTGGCAGAAGCCATTAATTCAAAGTTCGGCAGTTTCGACCAGTTCAAGGAGAAGTTTCAAGCGGCCGGCGCTGGGCGATTTGGCAGCGGCTGGGCTTGGTTGGTGATCAATAAGGCGGGCGCTCTGGAAATCGTATCCACGCCGAACCAGGACAACCCGATTATGGATGGACTTAAGCCGGTGTTCGGTGTCGACGTTTGGGAACATGCCTACTACCTCAAGTACCAGAATCGTCGGCCCGACTATCTGAAAGCGATTTGGAACGTCGTAAACTGGGATGAAGTGGGCAAGAATTTCGAAGCGTTGGCCTGAAAGAGCCCGTCAGCGAGAAATTCGTTTGGAGGGGAGTCGCTTGCGGCTTCCCTAGCCCGCAAAAAATGACGCAAAAAGCAGCGGAATTGTCCGGCGTAGCCGGAGATTCTGCTGCCTTAGCCTGCATCGCTCAAAAATCTCTAAGATTTGTGAGCGATGCAGGCTCCTCAGTTTCTTCCATGGCTTATCTTAACGATCACTATTTCAAACTCAAAGCCGGATACCTTTTTCCGGAAATCGCTCGCAGAGTTCGCGCGTTTAGCGACGAACATCCGGAACTAGGGAAATCCTTGGTGCGGTGCGGTATTGGGGACGTCACCGAGCCTCTTCCAGCTGTGGTAATTGAGGCAATGCACCGGGCGGTCGATGAGCTCGCGCATCGTGAGACCTTTCGCGGCTACGGCCCTGAGCAGGGCTACGAATTTCTCCGTCACGCGATCGCGGAAAACGATTACCGCAAACGCGGCATGGATGTCGCGGACGATGAGATCTTTGTGTCCGACGGTTCCAAGTGCGATTGCGGTAATATTCTGGACATTTTCGGCCATCAAAATCGAATCGCGGTCGTCGATCCCGTCTACCCGGTGTATGTGGACACCAATGTAATGGCTGGTCACACCGGACCGGCCGACGAATACGGCGCCTATCAAGGGCTCGTTTATCTCCCATGCACGAAGGCAAACGGCTTTGTCCCGGAGATCCCGAAGCAGCGCGTCGATCTGATCTATCTCTGCTTTCCAAACAATCCAACCGGTTCGATCGCAACCCGGGAGCAACTTCAGGTTTGGGTCGAATACGCGTTGGATAGCGGCGCAATCATTCTCTATGATGCAACCTACGAAGCTTACATTGTCGATCCTGCTATCCCCCACTCCATTTACGAGATCCCGGGTGCGCGTGACTGCGCGATCGAATTTCGCAGCTTTTCGAAAAACGCTGGTTTCACCGGTGTTCGGTGCGGATTTACGGTGCTGCCGAAATCGATCGCGGCACTCACGTCCGGTGGCGAGAAGAAAACGCTGCACCCGCTCTGGAATCGGCGGTTCAGCACAAAATTTAACGGTGTAAGTTACCCAGTCCAACGCGGTGCCGAGGCGACTTATTCTGATAAGGGTCGGGAGCAAATACGAACACTGATCAACCACTACCTCGGCAACGCGGTAATTCTCGCAGAATCGCTGCGCTCGACCGGACTTGAAGTCTTCGGCGGACGAAACGCGCCCTACATCTGGGTGGCGGCACCGACCGGTTACAGCAGCTGGCAGGTTTTTGACAAGATCCTCAGAGACTTACAGGTCGTCGTTACGCCGGGGGCGGGTTTCGGGGCCCAGGGCGAGGGCTACTTTCGCGTTTCGGCCTTTAATTCGCGACAGAATGCTCAGGAGGCCGCGCAACGGTTTAGGGACGTCAAGTGGTAGGGCGGCGCGTAGTCTCCACCCATAGGACCTATAGGACCTATGGGACCTATGGGTAGAGGCTCCGCCCATCGGCCACCAGCCCGTCGCGGCAACGCCTGTCACACCGTATCCTACGGGCCGCGCTTGGAATTAAAGAATTTTTAATCTTCAGCCCGGGCGGAATTTAATTGGAATCTGGCAATCTGCGTTTCGGACAGCCAACGCAACGTGCCTATGAACATTATTCGAGAAGACGTTTCCGCTGATCAGCTGCGCACACCTCCGCGCGGGTACAAAGTGAGAAGCCCATGGATGCGCAATCTGCTCACGTTTCTTATGGTGTTTGGTCCAGGGCTGATCGTCATGGAAGCCGATAACGACGCGGGTGCTGTTTCTACTTATACTCAAGCCGGCGGTCAGTACGGGCTGGGTTTGCTCTGGGTGATGCTGTTGTTACTGCCGGTCTGCTATTTCATCCAGGAAATGGTGGTTCGTTTAGGAATCGCCACGGGTCGTGGCCACGCTGCCATGATCTACGAGCGCTTCGGCAAGTGGTGGGGCCGGTTCTCGCTTTTTGACACCAACTGTGCGCTGGTCACTCTTCACCTTGCGCGCTTACTTGATCCTGATGATAATTCTGTGTTTCTACCATGTCATCGGGCTCGCCGCTCATATTGTGAGTAGGTAGGATTCCCGTTTCTCGTGGTTCGTTTCCAGTTGCTCGTGTCCTCGTCTAGCCAGTGCAACGAGAAACGAGAAACCAGAAACGAGAAACCAGAAGCGCCGCTTGGATATGCGAATCCTTTTTGCTGACGACGATATTAGAATTGGCAAACATGTACGCCAGGCTCTGATCGCGGAAGGCTACGCGGTTGACTATGCTCAAGATGGCGATGAGGCGCTCTGGCTCGCGGAAAATAACACCTACGATGCAATCATCCTGGATGTGATGATGCCCCTTCGGGACGGATTTACGATAGCTCGCGCGCTGCGGCGGAACGACAACCAGACTCCCGTTCTCTTTCTAACCGCGAAAGGAGAGGTTGAAGACAAGGTTCGGGGACTGGACGTAGGCGGTGACGATTATATGGTCAAACCGTTTTCCGTGGTGGAACTGTTGGCTCGCTTGCGGGCTCTCTTGCGTCGGCAACGTCCGCAAGCTTCGAATTTGCTTCGTTTCGAAGATCTTGAGCTTGATATAGTGGCGCGTCAGGCACGGCGTGCCGGCAAGATCATCGAACTCACTAATCGCGAGTTTGCGTTACTGGAGCTTTTGATGATGACGGCACCCAGGCCGGTCAGCAAGGCAGTCATCATCGAACGTGTCTGGGATCAATTCTTCGACTCTCAAACCAACGTCGTGAATGTCTACGTAAACCATCTGCGATCCAAGATAGACATGCCCGGCCTGGCGCCAATCGTTCAGACCGTTCGCGGTGTGGGATTCGCCCTCCGCAAAGCCGACCCATGAAGGCTTTCTGGTCTAAAATTCTTTTGTGGTTCTTCCTGACTTTTCTCGGAATCTCTCTTTGCTTCTTCGGTGCCGCATATTTCATCGAAAGCACTGCCAAAAACAGCGAACGATCGCAAAACGTCGATGACGCTACTGGCCACCAGAGGATTGCTGCGGCCGTGCCGAAAGTTGAGCTCTCCGCAAGCTTTCTAGTTATATACGGCGTGGCCGTCGCGGCGGCCTTTGCCATTACTGGCTGGCTTGTCGCCCGAAAGGCGTTTAATCCTATTATTTCACTGAACGATCAGTTGGATGCCATTGATCCGAACAATCTCCAGGTCCAGATCAGAATTGAAACCGCCGAAAGCGAGTTGCGGGAACTCCAGGACCACATCAACGGCTTGCTCTCCCGGATCAGCCTCACGTTTCATCAACTTCAGAGCTACTCCGCTCAGGTGGCACATGAACTTCGAGCGCCATTGACAATCATCCGGCTCAAAATCGAAGAAGCCGCAGATAAGATTGAACCCTCCCTGGCGGAAGAGATCCAAACCGAGCTGTTGCGACTAACAATGCATGTTGAACTGGCGCTGCTGGTCGCCCGCGCCGAGCAGGGACACCTGCGACCCAATCGGATCAGATTCAATCTAGCCGCATTGCTAGACGATGTGGCGCAAGACTTCCGCCTGCTCGCGAGGGAACAGGACCGTCAAATCGAAGTCACCGCTCCGGAGGCCGTAATCACCGCCGACCCGAAATACGTAAAGCAGATGCTCTACAGTTTGCTGACAAACAGTCTCCGGCACGGACGTGGAACAATTTTTGCCCAGCTGCAGACCGAATCAAAGGAAACAGTCCTATCAATCAAGAATCGGGTCAGAGAGGATGATTCTGACGAGTCTCTGGATCTTGGTTTAGGCCGCCGGATCGTGGCCGCGCTGGCGGCTCTTCAACAAAACATGGAAGTGCAAACGCTGCGTAAGGACGGCTGGTATGAAGTGCGCCTGTTGATTTCAGATACTGTGCGGTAGGGATGCGCGGGATGCGTCCTGGCTGTCCGGGCCAAGGTGAAACTTGGCCCTACCGTATTTTGGCACAGCGTTCGGTAGGGACGCGCTTCGCCGCGTCCTGGCGGACCGAAGTCGGGGGAATCGTGCTCGATCCGTGGGAGTTCTCGGCGCCGAAAAGATATCGAGGACGAGCACGAGCACGAGCACGACTTCTCAACTTCGGCATTTAGGTTTAAACGTAGCAACTGAGCATGATATGCGAGACGGTGCACTAGTTTCGGCGGCCGGGAGAGCGACCTCGATCCCGGTCTCCCCGAAAATTCGTCCGCAAACATTGGATGCGGCTTATGCGACTTCTGAAGAACTATTTGCCTCACTTGAAACTTCAGAGTCGGGACTCAGAGATCACGAAGCTGCGAATCGTTTGGCAGGGTACGGATTCAACGAGGTTGCCTATCATCGGACTGCGCCGGTTGTATGGCAGTTTGTCCGAAATTTTGGAAATCCATTCGTCGGGCTCCTTTCGGCCCTGAGCCTTATCTCTTTTCTGGTAGGCGCCCCGCAAGCCGGCTCATTGATTTTTCTAATGGTTGCGATCAGCGTTCTCCTTCGATTCGTTCAAGAGTTTCGGTCGACTAGGACGGTGGCGCGTTTGCGCGCGCTTTTACCGACGAATGCGACGGTTACGCGAATCGGCAATCCAGGGGAGCGACGTCGCCGTGAGGTACCGCTAAGGGAGATCGTCCGTGGCGACATAGTTCATCTCGCCGCAGGTGATATGGTTCCGGCGGATGTCCGGCTTCTGTCAGCGCGCGATCTATTTGTTAGTCAATCGGTATTGAGCGGCGAGGCACTGCCGGTCGAAAAATTCGAAACGCTTCCGCCCCAATCTGTCCGCCAAGAACAAATGAACAGAAAGGCAACCCCGAATCTCACCGAGTTGCCAAATCTCTGTCTGATGGGGACCAACGTCGTGAGCGGGACCGGTCACGCGGTTGTAATTGCCACCGGCGAAGATACTCTATTCGCCACGCTTGCGCGCAAGGCGGTCGCCCAACGCTCATTTACCAGCTTCGACCGCGGCATTAACAGCATCAGCTGGCTATTTATCCGATTCATGCTTTTGCTAGTGCCGGTCGTTCTGCTGTTAAATGGGTTTACTAAAGGCGATTGGGCTTCGGCGCTCCTTTTCGCGCTTTCTGTGGCGGTTGGCTTAACCCCGGAAATGCTTCCCGTCGTCATCGCCGCCAATCTGACTCGCGGCGCGATCTCAATGGCTCGAAACAAGGTAATCGTCAAGCGCCTCAGCTCGATTGAAGACCTCGGGGCGATGAACGTTCTTTGCATCGACAAAACCGGCACGCTAACGATCGACCGCATCATTCTGGAGCGGCATTTGGACATTCTCGGTAATCCGGACGACGAAGTTCTCCGATGCGCCTATCTCAATAGCTATTTCCAAACCGGATTAAAAAACTTGCTCGACGCGGCGATCCTGGAGCACGGCGAGCTGCATAAGGCACTTCGCGTCGGCGAGAGTTATCGCAAAGTTGATGAACTACCATTTGATTTTGCCCGGCGCCGGATGTCGGTCATTGTAGAAAAAGAGCGCCAACAGCATCAACTGATCTGTAAGGGCGCTGTCGAAGAGGTGCTAGGCGTCTGCCTGTCGGCTAAAATCCGAGGTGAAATTGTCCCTTTGGATCGGGAGCTCAGGAGTTCAATCTCACAACTGTGTGACGAGATGAACGAAGAGGGCCTGCGCGTCCTCGCGGTAGCCTACAAAGAGATCGCCGTGGCCAACTACCAATACCGGTCCAAAGACGAGACGGAATTGGTGCTGGTAGGCTTTATCGCGTTTCTTGACCCACCCAAAGAATCGATCACCGAAGCGCTCGCGGCTCTGCGTGCGGAAGGAGTTCAAGTAAAGATCTTGACCGGCGATAGCGAACTCGTCGCGCGTCGAATCTGCAAGTGGGTTGATCTTGAAGTACAGCACTCGATACTGGGCAGCGAGGTCGACGGCATGAGCGACGCTCAGATCCAGAGCGCATCGGCACGAACAACTCTTTTCGCAAAACTGACTCCTGCCCAAAAATGCCGAGTCATCGCTGCGCTCAAGGCGGCCGGCAACACTGTCGGATTTCTCGGCGACGGCATTAACGATGCCACCGCCTTGCGGGAAGCGGATGTTGGTATCTCGGTCGACACGGCGGTCGACGTGGCGAAAGAATCCGCAGACATCGTCATGCTCCAAAAGAGTCTGACGGTTCTGGTCGACGTAGTCATGGAAGGTCGCCGAAATTCCGCGAACATCGTCAAATACATCAAAATGGCCGCGAGTTCGAACTTCGGCAACATTCTCACCGTCCTGGGTTCGAGCGCTTTTCTGGCGTTTTTGCCAATGCTGCCTCTGCAACTCCTGGCACAAAATCTTTTGTACGACCTGTCCCAAACCACAATCCCGTTCGACCCGGTTGACGCCGAAGACCTGGCCAAACCACGACGTTGGGAAACCCTTGGCATTGCGCGGTTCATGTTAGTGCTTGGACCCATCAGCTCCTTGTTTGACCTGGCGACGTTCGCTCTGCTCTGGTGGGTTTTTGGTGCAAACGCGGTTGATAAGCAGGCCCTGTTTCAGTCGGGTTGGTTTGTGGAAGGATTGCTTTCGCAGACGCTGATCGTTCACATGATTCGAACTCGAAAAGTACCTTTCTTTCAGAGTTGGCCCTGTACGCCTCTCTTGTTCAGCACGGCGCTCATCATGACAATCGGGGTAATCCTGCCATTTACGGGAATAGGTTCAGCGATCGGTCTGGTGCAGCTTCCGCTGGCTTACTTTTTTTGGCTTGCACCAATTCTGCTTAGCTATTGCCTAGCTATACAGGCGGTCAAAATTTGGTATCTCAAACGGTTCAAGGCCTGGATCTAAGTACGCGAAACGTCTTGGGTGCGATGTAAGCGAAGCGTCCCGCTTTGCTTCTTCCCCAAGACGGCAAAGCGGGACGCTTCGCTTACGCCGCCTAGCCGACAATGGCTGAGTGCAACTCTAAAATCGCCTTTAGAGTTTGGCTTCGGCATCAATTGGCCTTAACTCACCCCTCAAACGACCGATCATAAAACGTGTGAAACGCGCCCGTGATTTTGAGCCGGTCGGGATCGAGACAGCCCAATGGGGCTTCTGGCTTGCCGTCGCCCTCACTATTTGCATTGCAATGGCCTCCGTCATACTCGTCTAGCGAACCTCCACTCTAAACCCGAAACACCGACCCATCATAGGGCCGGTTTTTTGCCCCAGATCTACAGCCTGGTCTCGCGACTGGCCAAGGAAATGGCCCTTCTGGCCTACGCCCAGGCGAAGGAAAACCGTTAGAATTTGGGTTTTTTCAGCCCTTGAGGTGCCTTGTGCCGAGGCACTTCCACCAGCTTAAGAGGATCATAAACTTTTCTTAATTTTCAAGCTGCCCGCTTCTTAACCTTCGTTGGTCCATAATGTGATATGCGGTACGCAGCTCACGTTCAAAGCCACCTGGAAAGACAAAAATCGCGGTGGTCGATCCTGACTCAACCGAAAACGGCGAAACTTGACCAGAAACCGAGGACGTCTCGTTCAACCGTTTCACCGCTGCTTTGGGAGCTTGCTCAGGGCGACCCTTCCACTGCTTTGAAGACGATGAAGAGTTCTCTCGAAGGCCTGACCGACATCGAGGTTGAACGAAGGCGAAGTCTATACGGATGGAACGAGGTCGCTCATGAAAGACCGTCTCCCTGGTGGGTTCAGCTTCTGAAAGGGTTTTCGAGCCCATTCATTCTGGTCCTGGTCATTTTGGCGATTGTTTCATACATCACGGACATTTACCTGGTTCGCGAACCCCATGCGGTCGATTGGAAGAAGGTCTCGATTCTCGCCGTGATGATCCTGGTCAGCGGTATACTGCGTTTCTGGCAGGAATTTCGCTCTAACAAGGCGGCGGTCAGATTAAGGGCGATGGTGCGAACGACGGCTGCCGTAAGCCGCTTTCCAACGAGTGGGCCGCAATCAGGAACGCTTAGCAGTATCCCAGGTCGAGACGTTCGACAGGAGGTCCCGATTGCAGAACTTGTGCCTGGAGACGTCATTCATTTCTCCGCCGGTGACATGATTCCGGCGGATGTACGCCTGATTGCGACCAAAGATTTTTTCGTCAACCAGTCGGTTCTGACCGGAGAATCCATGCCTGTTGAGAAGCGTGAGACTCTGGGTCAGAGCGAAGAAGCCTCATCCAATGCCGCATTCTCCAGGCACGCCAGTCCTCTCGAGATGAGCGATCTCTGTTTCATGGGGACGAACGTGGTGAGTGGGACCTCTACAGCGGTAGTGGTCGCCACCGGACCACGAACTTTCTTCGGTTCCCTGGCCGGCAGAGTCGTCGGGCGCCGGGCGGCGACAACCTTCGATCGAGGCGTTAACAAAGTCACATTTCTCCTAATCAAATTCATGCTGATCCTGGTGCCCGTGGTGATGGTCATCAATGGCATTACGAAAGGAAATTGGGGGGAAGCATTCACCTTTGGACTCGCCGTGGCCGTCGGATTAACCCCTGAAATGCTCCCCATGGTGGTCTCCGCGAACTTTGCCAGAGGCGCGATTAAACTGTCGAACCACAAGATCATCGTAAAGCAGCTGAACTCAATCCAGACACTGGGTGCTATCGATATACTGTGCACGGATAAGACAGGCACTCTCACCGAGAATCGAGTCGTGTTGGTTCGCCATATTGACCCGACCGGAAGGACTAGCAGCGCGGTCTTGAAATATGCCTACTTAAACAGCCTTTTCCAAACCGGCCTCAAAAACCTGATCGACCGGGCGATCATCGAAAGAGCCGAAGAAAAATCATTCCAAAACATTGCTGACCGTTATCTCAAGCTGGATGAGATCCCATTCGATTTTGTGCGGCGCCGCATGTCCGTCATTTTGCGAGAACATGATCTGAACCGAATCCTGATTTGCAAGGGGGCGGTGGAAGAACTTCTTGAGGTGTGCACCCGCATCGGTGACGAAAATTCTCAGCAACCGCTCACTGAATTCGAACGCGCAAAACTGAAAGCGCTTCGGGACGAGCTCAACGCCGAGGGCATGCGCGTGGTAGCCGTGGCCTGGAGACCGGTGAGCGCATCCGAAAGAGAGTTCTCGACACGGGATGAAGCGGATCTCGTCCTCGCAGGCTTTATTGCATTTCTCGACCCACCGAAGCCGTCGGCGGGCAACACCATCAAAGCCCTCTATGACCATGGCGTTAGGGTCAAGATCATCACCGGAGACAATCCGATGGTAGCGGCTAAGGTCTGTCGTGAAATTGGGCTCGAGCCTGGAGAAATCATCTTGGGTCACGAAATAGAGGACTGGAGCGAAGAGGAGCTCGGGCTATTTGCAGAACAAACCATGGTGTTTGCTAAGATGAATCCACTGCAAAAGGCGCGAGTGGTTCGAGCCCTCAAAGCCAGGCGTCACACTGTCGGGTTTCTGGGAGACGGTATTAACGATGCCATAGCGCTGCGGGATGCGGACGTCGGGATTTCGGTGGATACAGCGGTCGACGTGGCGAAGGAATCGGCTTCGATCATACTGCTTGAGAAGAGCCTGATCGTCCTGGAGGAGGGAATAATTCAGGGCCGAGTCGTGTTCGGTAACATCGTCAAGTACATCAAGATGACGGCCAGTTCGAACTTTGGAAATGTATTCAGCGTCCTTGTAGCGAGTGCGTTCATTCCATTTCCGCCGATGGCAGCTCTTCAGCTGCTGATTCAAAATTTACTCTATGATCTCTCGCAGCTTTCGCTTCCCTGGGACAAGATGGACCAGGAATTTGTTCGGCGTCCGCGAGCATGGGACGCCTCAGGGCTCGCGAGATTCATGGTCTCTGTTGGTCCGATCAGCTCGATCTTCGACATCACCACGTTCTGTCTTCTTTGGCACGTCTTCGGAGCGAACTCGGCTGCACACAAATCGCTCTTCCAATCCGGCTGGTTCGTGGAAGGACTACTATCACAAACACTGATCGTTCACATAATCCGTACCCAGAAGATACCTTTTATTCAGACTATAGCCTCTGCGCCGGTGCTACTTCTTACCGGTCTCATCATGATAGTCGGGCTCATTATTCCGTTCACTCAATTTGGAGCAAGCATAGGTCTGGAACCCCTTCCCTCGACCTACTTTGCCTGGCTAGCCGCAACCTTGTTGACCTACTGTGTGGTAACCCAACTTATAAAGCTTTGGTACATGCGAAGGTTTAAGTCGTGGCTATGATCACCGCAGGAAGAAAATTCTAATAATATGCTTTTGCTAAACATAGCGACCGGTATCATCCTGATCCTGCTCGGCATGCGATATCTCCGGAAGGGGCTCGACCGGCTGTTTGGCAGCCATTTGGTCGACTGGCTCCAGCAGATGACGCAGAACCGGTATCAGGCTTTTTTCGCGGGACTTGTGGCAGGCACAATCGCGCCCTCCTCAAGCGCAATTGCGTTGCTATCGGTCCAGATGCTGAATCAAACGGCTCTGACCGCCGGACGAATGCTGGCAGTTGTGCTTGGCGCCAGCGTAGGCATAACGGTCTCAGTTCAGCTGATCGCGTTCCGCCTGCAGAACTACGCGGGTGCGTTTATACTTGTCGGGGGCGTCGGATTTTTGTTCTTAAAGCGAGCGCTATTTCGTGGGGCCGGCCAGATGCTGCTTGGAATCGGCCTGGTATTCCTGGCGATGGGAATGATCAGTTCAGCCGGAGCAGCCGCGGCGTCGAATCGAGATCTTAAACTACTCATTGGAGTTGTCGAAAACTATCCGCTCGTCGTCTTCATTGGAACGGCGATGCTGACCGTAGGGCTTCAGAGTTCGACAGCTTCGATCGGACTCGGTATCGGTCTTGCCCAGGCCGGGTTGCTGCCGGGAGTAACCATGGTGCCATGGGTGTTGGGAGCGAATCTCGGGATCGCTGTTACGATGATGATAGCCGGTTGGGGCAGTACTGAGGGCCGCAGACTCGCCGTTGGAAGCCTCCTGGTTAAAGGATTTGGCGCTCTGCTAGTTCTTTTGGGCGGCTCCAACCTCTTCGTTCTCATCCTTCATCTGTTGCCCGGAGCAATCGACAGGCAGGCAGCGAACTTCAACACCTGTTTTAATCTTGTGCTCGGATTGGTCGCTTTACCTTTGCTTTCGCCGATCTCACGCATTCTGACGTTTCTGGTTGAGTCCCAGGCGATCGACGATTCCGGCGAACCGGATAGCTATCTCGACCCGCTATTATTGCAGGCACCTTCCCTGGCTTTGAACCAGGCCGCCAGAGAAGAGCTCAGGTTGATGGATGAGATAAAGCTGATGTTGCGCACAGTCTGGACTATGATCTGGGGAAAAAATCTCCGACTTGTGAGCAAGGTAGAGGAACATCAACGGCGAATCGAAAGTACGCTGGACGAACTCAAAGACTATCTCGGCCAGATTAGCGACGAAAACTTGAGCGCAGAGGATGTTGACTGGAAGTTCAGCATTCTGGATTTTGCCCAGGAACTGGCGGCGATAGGAACGTTGATCAAGCGTGACCTCGCTGATGCTGTTATTCGACAAATTCAGCTGAACCAGGAGCTAACTGCGGAAGACAGGCAGGAACTTGAATCGTTCTACGCTCGAACCCTCGAAAGAATCGAAAAAGCGACGCTATTACTCATGTCGCGTGAGTCTCGTCAGGCGGCGGAATTCATTCGGGAAAAAGAACAAATGAACCTCCAGTATAGATTGTCTCGCAAGGCGCACCTTGAAAAGCCTGTCACTGTACAGAACGCCGGTTCAAACGTCGTTGATATGATGAATTGTCTCAGGCGGATCAATAGCCAACTGACCACCCTTGCTTACGCCATTGTGCAAGATT
>Ga0213872_10001164_pt1 | contig 17870 bp, 14 predicted proteins | sample VelepicomBERX_R2_FD_160071 | JGI IMG/M metagenome (GOLD analysis project Ga0213872, IMG submission 160071) | Rhizosphere microbial communities from Vellozia epidendroides in rupestrian grasslands, the National Park of Serra do Cipo, Brazil - RX_R2 | ecosystem: Host-associated > Plants > Roots >...
TGCGGAGCCTTGTTGCTCTTTCAAAGCGCCGACTGCCTTGATGTCGTCTTGGTACTGGGACATGACTATCTCCTAAAGAAAAAACAGAATTAAAAATCGTTGAGTGCGCGGTACGTTTGTCGAAGCAAACTGCATGACTTAATAGTAGGCGATTTTTGTGCGACACATCAACTCTTATATAAGACATATAAGTTAAATTTATTCGTTTATTTTCAATGAGATAGTTATAGTTTTTTGTAATACGGAACGACTTTTCAAAAAATGGGAAAAATGATGCGGCATTCCAGCATGGCATTTTCCGCCATGTGAAACGTCTTTTCTTATTCTGATGAAATGGCCCGTCAGGCGGCCTGGCGGGCAACCTTGACGCAGTTGCGGCCGTCGCTTTTTGCGCCGTACAGGGCCTGATCGGCCCGCATCAGCATGTGGCCGGCGTCGTCGCAGTGGTCGGCGGCATTCAGTTCGGCGATGCCGCCGCTGATGGTGAGAGTGAAAACCATGCCCTCGTCGGCATGCAGTTGTAAGTCCGCCACAGCCAGGCGCAGGCGGTCGACCAGGCGCTGGGCCAGTACCGCGTCCGTTTCCGGCAGCAGCACAACGAACTCTTCGCCGCCGAAGCGGGCGATCTGGTCGCTGTCGCGCAGCGAGGCCGACAGCAGCCCGGCCACCGCCACCAGCGCGCGGTCGCCCGCCAGGTGGCCGTGGCTGTCGTTGACGCGCTTGAAGTGGTCGATGTCGATCATGCACAGCGACAGCGGCAGCTTGTAGCGGCGCGAACGCTCCACTTCATGCTCGATCTGGCTCATCATGCGGCGGCGGTTGAGCAGGCCCGTCAGCGCATCCGTGCTGGCCTGGAACGCCAGCTCCTGGTTGGCGCTGCTCAGTTCGCGCGTGCGCTGGGCCACCCGCACTTCCAGCTGATTGCGCTCGCTGACCAGGTTGGTATGCAGGTGCAGCGCGCGCCGCGCCAGCGCCAGGCAGAAGATGGCGGGCAAGGTCAGCCAGGTCAGCGCGCCGTTGAAATGCAGCGCGGTATTCTGCGCGGGCGACAGGGCAAAATTCCAGTGCGCCTGCAGCCACGGCGCCAGCCACGGATCCCACAGCTGGTTGACCAGGTCGATGAACATGGAGGGGACCAGGCAAGCCGCCAGCAGCAGGCCGTCGCGCCGCTCGGCCCCGCCGGCGCGCCACACCAGCCAGCCGCCCAGCATGATGAAGAATTCGACCACCATGTCCTGGTAGTTTTCGAACTGGAAGCGGCTCAGCGGCATGCCCGCCAGCGATGGCAGCGGCACACCCAGCAGCCCCAGCAGCGACCACAGCAGCAGGCTGGCATCCAGCGCGATGATCAGGTACAGCGCCCGCACCACCCACACGCTGCGCTGGTGGAAGCGGCCGAAATGCGGCGCGACCCAGCACAGCAGGCAGGTCGACAGCGGCGTCATCACCTGCCACAGCCAGTAGCAGTCGCTGCCGAACAGCAGCAGGTCGAAGCGGCGGTAGCCCAGCAAAGACAGGCCCAGACTGAAGGCATAGGCGGCATAGGCGCCGAACAGCCACTCGCGCACGGCGAAGCCGAAGGCGGCCGTAAAGGCGGCCGAAGTCAGCAGCAACGTGGCGGCCAGCAAGGTGGTCATCAGATCGTGCTGCTGGGCTTGCAGCAGCGCGGGCAGGTCGCCGCTGCCGCGCAGGATCACCCGCTCGCTGAAGGCGCGGTTGGCGGCGTCCAGACGCAGGATTAAAGGTGCGGCCTCGGGGCGGGGCTGGGGCAGGAGGATGCGCCAGCCCTGCTCCAGCGCCAGCGCGGACGCAGGCATGGCGGGCTCGGGCGTCATCTGCAGCATGGGCGAATGCTGCAGCACCACGTAGTCGGGACGCTGGCCCGGCGCCAGGGCTTGCGCCGAAGGGATGCGCAGCCAGCAGGGCTGTCCGCGCGCCACCAGCAAGCCCGCTTCCGGCAGCGGCTGCCAGCCGGACGGCGCCGGTCCGCAGCGGTAATCCGGCAGGATCTGCTGCGCCATACACACCGGGGAGGCCAGACACGTCAACCACACCAGGAAGCAGGCAAAGACACGGCAGATTCTGCGGTACATGGAACTCCAGTCAGTCGATGGCACGCCAGCGGACTCAGCCGACGGTTTCTTATCATAAACCATAATGTCACCTTGTTAAAACTGCTGGGCAAAACACAACAAACCCGGCGACCCAAGAGGTGTATGCTGTCCAGACCATGGATATCACGCCATCAGCAGCGGCGCCTTACAGCGACGGCCGGCTGCATTCGCGTCCCGGCCAGCCCTGCAGCATGGCGCCGCTGGCGGTGGGCCTGCATACCCTGAGCTTTCCCGGCGGCCGCACCGCGCTGTTCCTGGCGCCGGAAAACAGCGGCCGTCCCCTGCCCTTGCTGGTGCTGCTGCATGGCGCCACCGGCCTGCAAGGCGGCGCCGACCACCTCGCCCTGCCGATGGCCGCACGCCTGGGCGCGGCCGTGCTGGTGCCCCATTCGGCCGGCACCAGCTGGGACATCATTCGCGGCGGCTACGGCGCCGACCTGGAATTCATTGACCAGCTGCTGAGCTGGACCCTGCACCGCTATCCCATCGCGGCCGATGCGGTAGCGATCGGCGGCTTTTCCGACGGCGCCTCTTACGCCCTCTCAGTGGGGCTGATGAACGGCCAACTGTTCAGCGACATCCTGGCCTTCTCGCCCGGCTTCATGCGGCCCTTGCGGCGGGTGGGCGAGCCGCGCATCTTCATCTGCCACGGCAACGCCGACAAGGTGCTGTCGGTGGTGCGCAGCCGCGAGCTGGCCGACCAGCTGGCCGACCAGGGCTACGACGTGCTGTACCAGGAATTCGACGACGGCCACATCGTGCCGGCCGGTGTGGCGGGGCCCGCCCTGCAGCGGGTGCTGAGCCTGTCCTGAACCGATCAAACTACCATCCCGCTACGCAAGAAAGCGCGCATTTTTAAGCCCTTCCGAGGTGCTAGAGTTTTTTCAAACTCACTACCTCGGAGGGCATGCCATGCGCTTTTCCAACCTGGGCATCAGCCGCAAATTGTATCTCGGCTTTGGCGCCGTGGTCCTGATCCTGGCCGTGCTGCTGGTCTCGGCCTACAGCAATTTCGCCCGCCTGGCCACGGCCAATGGCTGGAACAACCACACCCACGAAGTGATCGCCGAAACCAAGAGCTTGCTGGAGAGCCTGCTGAACATGGAAACCGGCGAGCGCGGCTATGCGCTCACCGGCGAGGAGCCTTCGCTGGCGCCGCTCAAGGCCGGACAAGCCGCCTTCAAGACCCACCTGGCCAAGGTGCGCAAGCTGACCGCCGACAATCCCGCCCAGCAGGGCCGCCTGCAAAGTCTGGAGCAGGAACAGGCAGCGTGGTACGGCAAGGCGGTGGCGCCGGTGCTGGACATGCGCAACAAAGCCAACGACGGCGCCAGCATCGATCCCATGCTGAGCTTCGAGCGCGAAGGCCACGGCCGCCAAGGCATGGACGCCATGCGCGCCCTGCTGGCCGAGATCAGCGGCGCCGAGGAAGCGTTGCTGGTGCAGCGCGCCGCCGATGCACAATCGCTGCAGTCCCTGACCGCCAACGTGCTGATCTTCGGCGGCCTGCTCACCATTGCGCTGGCCGCCGCGCTGGCCTGGATCCTCAGCCGCGCCATCGTGCTGCCGCTGAACCACGCGGTGCAGGTGGCGCGCACTGTGGCGGCGGGCGACCTGCGCAGCAGCATCCAGGCCACCACCGAGGATGAAACGGGCCAGATGCTGCGCGCCCTGGGCGACATGAACCAGAGCCTGGTCAATATCGTCGATGAGGTGCGGCGCGGCACCGACACCATTGCCAGCGCCAGCGCCGATATCGCGCGCGGCAACCACGACCTGTCCTCGCGCACCGAACAGCAGGCCGGCTCGCTGGAAGAAACCGCGTCCTCGATGGAGCAGCTGACCGGCACCGTGCGCCAGAACGCCGACAACGCGCGCGAGGCCAACGCGCTGGCAGCCAGCGCTTCGGAAGTGGCCCGCCGCGGCGGCGCCGTGGTCTCGCAAGTGGTCGACACCATGAACGACATCACCGCCGCCTCGCACAATATCGCCGACATCATTTCCGTCATCGACGGCATCGCCTTCCAGACCAATATCCTGGCCCTGAACGCGGCGGTGGAAGCGGCCCGCGCCGGTGAACAGGGACGCGGCTTTGCCGTCGTCGCCACCGAGGTGCGCAACCTGGCCCAGCGCAGCGCCGCCGCCGCGCGCGAGATCAAGACGCTGATCGACGACTCGGTGAACAAGGTGGAAACGGGCAGCAGGCTGGTCGAGCAGGCGGGCAGCACCATGAATGAAATCGTCGCCAGCGTGCAGCGCGTGACCGACATCATGCAGGACATCGCCCACGCCAGCGCCGAGCAGATCGACGGCATCGAGCAGATCAACCACGCCATCAGCGAGATGGATGCCGTGACCCAGCAGAACGCCGCCCTGGTGGAGCAGGCGGCAGCGGCGGCGGAAGCGCTGCGCGAACAGGCCAGCAATCAGGCCCAGGTGGTCAGCGTGTTCAAACTGGAGAATGTTCTGCCGGCGCTGAAGCAGCCGGCGATAGCATTATTGAAATAGAATATAATAAATCTTTCCATTTTAACCAAAATGAGGAAGACATGAAGATCCGGTTTCTGCCTGCCGCTGTCCTGACTCTGCCGCTGCTGCATGGCGCGGCCGCCCTGGCCCAGAATCACGCGCCGGTGCCGCTGACCGTCCCCGTGGTGGGCGACGCCTGGACCTACCAGTACACCGATGTCTGGAAAGGCGCCAAGGGCAATGTCAACCAGGTGCTGGTGACGGCGGTCGACCAGGATGGCGTCAACCTCGACATCCGCCGCGCCGCCACTGGCGCGCTGGTGACCAAACAGCGCATGACGCTGGAGATGAATCCGGTCGACCGCGGCAAGATGCACTTCGCGCCAGCCTTTGTGCGCTATGCCTTCCCGCTCGAACCGAGCAAGACCTGGCAGTCCAAGGCCACCGGCGAAAATGTCTCGGCGGGCAAGCGCTGGCGCTACACCATCGAGGGCAAGGTGGAAGGCTGGGACAAGATCAAGGTGCCGGCCGGCGAATTCGACGCGCTCAAGGTGGTGGTGATCGCCTACTACCAGGGCGAGGAAACCGGCAGCCGTGGCGGCTCCGGCCAGCTGCGCGAAACGCTGTGGTTCGCGCCCGAGGTCAACAACTTCGTCAAGCTGGATTATCACGACACCGACTGGAACGGCAGCACCTATAACCGCGACAGCTAGGAGCTGACCACCTACGCGCGCAAGCCGATAGCAACGCAGGCGGCGCAGGCCTCGCGCTGAGGCTTATGCCTGGGCGTCGGCGGCGTCCGGCGCCGGCGGCGCTTCCGCCACGGATTCCAGCGGCGCTTGCGGCAGCTCGGCCGGACAATCGTCCGCCGTGCAGACGCGGTTGCGCCCCGCCGACTTGGCATGGCGCAGCGCCGCCGCCGCCTGCGTCACCAGCATGGAGACGGCATGCTGGTCGCGCTGTGGCACCACGGCCGTCACGCCCACGCTGACAGTCACCTGGCCATACGGGCTGCCGCCATGGGGCAGCTGCATGTTCTCGATGGCGCTGCGGATGCGCTGCGCCACCGCCAGCGCGCCCGCCTTGTCGGTATTCGGCAGCAGCACGCCAATCTGGCCGCCGCTGTAGCGCGCCGTCAGGTCGCCGGGACGGCGCGGCGTCAGCGCCCGGATCAATTTGCACACGGCGCGCAGGCAATCGTCGCCCGCCGCGCTGCCGTGCGCATGGTTGTAGCGCTGCAGGTAATCGATATCGACCAGCAGCAGGGCCAGCGAGGTCTGATGGCGCAGGGCGCGGCCGAATTCATTCTCCAGCATCAGGTCGAACTGCTCGCGCTTGGCCAGGCCGCTCAGATCGCACAAGCTGGTCTGCTGCTCGAGCAGGCGGTTGGCGCTGTCGAGCGCTTCGCGCGCTTCCACCAGCTCGGTCTCGGTCTTGACGCGCAAATCGATCTGTCCCACCAGGCGGCGGCCGAAGAAGCCCAGCAAGGCCGCCAGCGCCAGCACGCCCAGGCTGTGTAAGGCGGTGTCGCGCCGCCACGGCGCCAGCACCTCGTCCTTGGACAGCGCGGCGGAAACCCAGAGCGGATAGTGCTGCAGCGGGCGGTAGCTGTTCAGCCGCACTTCGCCATCCTGCGGCGAGGCGAACACGCCGCTGCCGATGCTGTTTTCGCGGTAGGCCTGGAATACTTCGCTGCGGCTGCCGTCATGGCCGATGGCGGCGTCGTTGAAGGGACGGCGCAGCATTAGCACGCCTTCGTTCGACAGCAGCGCCACCGCGCCGCGCTCGCCGATATCGAAGCTCTGGTAGAAGCGGCGGAAGTAAGCCATGTCCAGGGTGGCCAGCACCACCCCGCCAAAACCGCCGTCGGCATGGTTGACGCGGCGCGACACCGGCACGATCCAGCGCCCGGTCGAGCGGCTGATGACCGGCATGCCGACATAGGTTTTGCGGCTGTTGTGCTGCTTGTGATAGATGAAGTATTCGCGGTCGTCGTTGGTGGGGCCGGGCAGCAGCACCGGCCGCGAATTGACCACCCAGCGGCCGCCTTCGTCAAACACGAACAGGCCCGCCAGCTGCGGCAGATTGTCCACCTGGTTGACCATCTGCAGATGGATGCGGGCGGTCTGCGCCGGCCCCAGGCCGTCGGTCTCGATGCGCTCGACCAGATCGGCCAGGCAGGTGTCGGCCGCCTTGATGGTGTCGTCGGCCTGCTGGGCCATGGAGCGCGCCAGGTTGAAGGCGTCGCGCTCGGCCTCCGCCAGACGCTGGCCGCGCGCACTCCAGCTATGCCAGGCGTCGATGGCAATCAGGGAGGCACAGACTGCGCCGACAAACAGCGCAGCGCGGAAGCTGATGGAGTGGCGCTTGGACATGGTGGCCTATTTATACACCTATTTCAGTCACGAAGGGGCGTTCAGCATGGGTTGCAATCGCTGCCACACCATGCCCGCGTCCAGCTTGCGCATGCAGTCCTGGTGGCCCAGCGGGCATTCGCGCTGCTTGCAGGGCGAGCACTCCAGCCGCAGCGAGATCGACGCGGCCAGGTCGGAGAACGGCGGCGCGTGGTCCGGATCGGTGGGACCGTAGATCGCCACCACCGGACGGTTCAGCGCCGAGGCGATGTGCAGCAGGCCCGAGTCATTGGCCACCACAGCGGCCGCGCGGGCGATCAGGGCAATGGCTTCGGCCAGGCTGGTGGCGCCGGCCAGGTTGAACATCGCGGCGCCAGCCGGATGGCCGCCCTGCCCCGCCGCCGCCAGCACCGCCGCGCAGGCTTCCTTGTCCTTGGGTGAGCCCAGCAGCGCCACCTGGGCCTGCGGATCGGCCTCCACGATGGCGCGCGCCAGCTGGCCGAAATGCTCGGCGGGCCAGCGCTTGGCGCCGCCGAATTCCGCGCCCGGTGCAAACACCACCAGCGGACGCTCCAGCGCGATGCCGCCCTTGCGGCAGGCGGCGGCGATCTGTTCGGCGCTGGCCACCATGCGCGGACGCGGCACGGCGGCGCGCGCGGCGCTGTCCATCTGCGCCAGCGGCGGCGCAGATAAGGCGGCATAGAACGGCACCATCGGCCGTGGCGGCGTCTCGTCGTGATGCATCACATTGATCAGGCCATAGCGGCTTTCGCCCTTGTAGCCGACCCGGCGCGCGATGCCGGCCAGCCAGGGAATCAGCGCGTACTTCAGCGTATTCGGCAGCACGTAGGCATCGGCATAGCCGCGCGCGCGCAGCTGGCGGGCGTAGCGCCAGCGTTCTTTCAGCTGCAACGCGCCGTGGCGGAATGGCGTCTCCAGCACTTCGTCCACTTCCGCCATCTGGCGCCACACGGGCGATACGGCGGGCGGCGCCAGCACGTCGATGGGACGCTCCGGGTGCGCCGCGCGCAGCCGCTGCAGCAGCGGCTGCGCCATCACGGCGTCGCCGATCCAGTTGGGAGAAATGACCAGAGTACGTGCCAAGGCAGGATTCATGCAGTGTCTTTCGGAGTGGAAGGCTGCGCCGTCAGGCACAGGCCGATCAGCAGGAACAGCATCAGGGCATAGAACATGGTGCTGTGCACCGACCAGAAAATCACCTCGGTCAGGCCGAAGCTGAAGTAGCTCAGCACCAGCAGCATGCCCGCCAGCGCGGGCGCCTGCGCCGCCGCGCTAGCTGGATCGTTGAGAATTCTACGGAAGAACAGGAAAGGCGTGAGCACGGTCAGCAGCCAGGTCAGCAGGCCCAGTACGCCGCCGTACACCAGCACCTGCAGGATATCGTTGTGGAAGTGCTCGAACTCCAGCACAAAGGCCGGCACCTTGCCCTGCTCGACCAGCTGCTTCATCTCGGCTTTGACCTGGGCCGCGCCGGCGCCGCGCCAGGGATGCTGCTCGATCAGCAGCGAGGCGGTGGTCCACATCTCGAAACGCACGCCCACGCTGGTATAGGTATTGCCGCCGTCGAGGTAGTTGCGCACGTCGCTGATGCCCTGCTCGATGCGCGCGCGCGCGCCGGTCTGCGGCACGAACCAGGATGCGCCCAGCAGCAGCACGGCCAGCACCACCAGTCCCTTGCGGAAGCGGCCGCGCAGCACATGGCCGTATTTGACGAACACCACCGCCGCAATCGCCACCGCAAACCAGCCGCCACGGGTGCCGGTGGCGATCGAGCCGATCAGGCCCGCCAGCGCGCCCAGCGCGGGCCACAGCTGCTGGCGCCCCTTGAAGTCGAGCGCACCGGCCATGCACATCAGGCCCATGCACAGCACGATGTCGCCGAAGGTGATCGAGTTAATCAGGCCGCCGGGACGGTCCATGCCCATGCCCCAGCGCTGGTAAGCGGCAAAGATGGCGCCCGCGAAAGCGCCCGCGATCAGCCCCCACCACAATGCCTTGCGGCTGGGCCGGTAGACCAGCACGGTCAGCATGACGCTGGCGGCGGCCAGCACGCGGATGGGCTTTTCCAGGTCTCGCAGGCGCAGCCCGCTCCCCACCAGGAAGGTGGCCAGCGGCAGCGCCAGGTTCAGCACAAAGGCCAGCAGCACCCAGCGCAGCTGCGGCAGGCGCGGCCATTCGGCCATCAGGGCGACGCGGCTGGCGCGCCAGCTCAGCAAGGCGGTCAGCAGGAAGGCAAAGCTGCACAGGCCGACGGCAGGCCCGCTGATCAGCACCAGGAAGGGCAGCGCGAAGATCAGCAGGTGAATCAGGAGCAGCGGACGGCGGAAGATGGAGTCGGAGGCGGGTGATAAGGTATTATTCATTTTTTGTAGGCATTCTTGCAAAAAATCAACACGGGCAGTATTCGACCTCATCGACCTTATGCAACAAGCATCAACAATCTCCGTCATCATCACTACCTACAATCGTCCCGACGCGCTGACTGCCGTGGTGGAGGCGTGTTTTGCGCAGGACGACCAGAATTTCGAAATCATTATCGCTGATGACGGCTCCACCCACAACACGCAGACTTGCGTAGAGGAATTACAGAGCCGTTCGCCCGTGCCCTTCCGCCATGTCTGGCAGGAGGATCTGGGCTTCCGCGCCGCCCGGGTGCGCAACCTGGGCACGGTGGCCGCCAAGGGCGAGTACATCGTCTTTTTGGACGGCGACTGCGTGCCCCAGCGCGACTTTATCCGCCAGCACCGCAAGCTGGCCCAGCGCGGCTACCTGGTGCAGGGCAGCCGCATCCTGCTGGACCAGGCCGCCACCGGCCGGGTGCTGGCCGAACATATCGACCTGCAGCGCCTGAGCGCGGGCGACAAGCTGGCCTGGCGCCGCAGCGGCGGCCTGAACAAGGTCATGCCGCTGTTGCTGACCCTGCCCGACATTGCCCGCACCAGCCGCCGCTTTACCTGGCGCCGCATCAAGAGCTGCAACCTGGCCGTGTGGCGCACCGATCTCGACCTGGTGAACGGCTTCGACGAGAGCTTTACCGGCTGGGGCCACGAAGATTCCGACCTGGTGGTGCGCCTGTATAACGCCGGCGTGATGCGCAAGGACGGCGCCTATGCCACCGAGGTATTCCACCTGTGGCACAAGGAAAACCAGCGCGACCAGGAAACCAGCAACCGCAAGGTGGTGCTGCAGCGCGCCGCCGACCGCACCACCCAGGCTACCCAGGGCTTGAAAGGGCTGACGCTGTGAACACTCCCACCATCAGCCTGATCGTCCCGGCCTTCAACATGCACCGCTTCATCGGCGAGACGCTGTCGCTGGTGGTGGCGCAGATGCTGCCGACGCATGAATTGATCGTGGTGGACGACGGCTCCACCGACGGCACCCGCGACGACGTGCGCGCCATCCAGGCCGCCCATCCGGAACTGCGCATCGAGCTGGTGGAACAGTCCAACCGCGGCATCTCGGAGGCCCGCAACACCGGCCTGCGCGCGGCGCGCGGCGAATACATCGCCTTTGTCGACAGCGACGACCACCTGCTGCCGGGCGCCCTGGCGGCGCTGGAACAGACCATCGCCAAATACCATCCGGACGTCATCGCCACCGCCTTCCGCATGTGGCATCCGGACGCGCCGCACAAGGACCGCGACGTCTACATGGCGTATGAATCGGACCGCATCATCACCTGCCAGGAAGAGATGCTCAATCCCTTCTTTGCCGACCGCCATATGTACGTGTGGTGCAAGGTATGCAAGCGCGAGATCTACACCCAGCTGGAGATGCCGCTGTTCCCACCGCAGCGCCTGTTCGAGGACGTGGCCGTGGTGCCGCGCCTTCTGCAGCGCTGCAAGACCATGGTGTATGTGCCACATGTGCTGTTGGCCTACCGCCAGCACCCGGTCAGCATCACCCGCGTGATCAGCGCACAGTGGTGCCTGGACTTTGTCTCGGCGCTGGCCTCGGTCAAGCCGCACTTTGAGGCGGGCGATGCGAGCACGCGCATCCGCGATCACTTCGACGTGGCGGTGGCGCACTTCTATATCGGGGTGGTGAAGAATTCCTACCAGCTGCCTGCGCCGGTGGGCCGCAAGGTGCGGCGCGAGGTGCGCGACATCTTCCTCGACAGCCTGTTCCATCCGCCGCAGCGGGTGCTGGCCAATATGCGCGGTGCCGGCGAAGTGCTGCTGTCGGCCGACCGCCCGCTGGACGCCCACACGGCGCGCCAGGTGCGCCAGGCGCTGGACGGCAGCTGGCGCTTCCATTTGCAGCAAAGCGTCAGCCGCAGGATCAAGCTGTGGCAGCGCATGAAACGCACGCGCGCCCAGGCCAGGGTTTAACTACTGTTCGAGCATACTGATGCGCACCAGGTCGGCGACGTTGTCGACCCCCAGCTTGCTCATCAGGCGTGCCTTGTGCACTTCCACCGTGCGCACGCTGATGCCCAGCGCCGGGCCGATGTCGCGGTTATGCTGGCCCGTCACCACCAGCTCCATCACTTCCCGCTCGCGCGGAGTCAGCTCGCGCAGCAGGTCCAGGCTGCGTGATTTGCGCTGCTGATCGTCGCGCTGCCGCTGCGCGCGCGATAGCGCTTCCTCGATGGCGCCAATCAACTTCACATCGTCGAACGGCTTTTCCAGGAAGTCGCTGGCATTGGCCTTGAACGCCGCGCGCGCCTGCGACACGTCGCCGTGCGCCGTGACGATGATGACGGGCAGACGGCTGCCACGCCCATTCAGCTCCTGCTGCAAGGTCAGGCCGTCCATGCCGTTCATACGGATGTCCACCAGCAGGCAGCCGGCCCACTCGGGCTTCCAGGCTTTGAGAAAATCCTCGCCGCTGGCGAACATGGCGGTGCGGTAGCCGCGCACGCCCAGCAGCAAGCCCAGTGCGTCGCGTACGGAAGGATCGTCGTCGACGACAAAGATGGTCAGATCATGATGCAAGATGGGCTCCTTGGTTTTCTTGTAGTTGCTCGGTTTCTTTTTCTTCCGTGCCGGCCAGCGGCAGCACGATGCGGAACACGCCATGGCTGGCCACTTCCGCCCACAGCGCGCCGCCGTGCGCTTCCACGATGGCCCGGCTCAGCACCAGGCCCAGTCCCAGGCCGCTGGCCTTGGACGACACAAAGGGTTCAAACAGGCGCGCCGCCAGCGCTTCCGACACTCCCTGGCCGCTATCTTCCACCGACAGGCGCAGGCGCGCATCGGCGCCGCGGCCCAGCTGCAGCCGCGCGCCTTCCAGACGCTCGGCCGTGACGGTGATGCGGCGCTGCCCGGCGGGGCGCGACTGCACCGCCTCCACCGCGTTGGCCAGAAGATTGCGCAGCACCAGCTCGATCTGCAGGTGGTCCACCTGCAAGGTTACCGGCGGCAGCTCGCTCACCACCAGCTCCACACCCTGCTCGCGGAAGCTGGTAAAGAACTGCTGCGTGATATGCGACACCAGCTGCGCCAGCGGCACCGGCTCCAGCTTCATCGCGCCGGTGCGGAAGAAGTCGCGCAGGCGCCGCACCACGTCGGCGGCGCGGCCCGATTCCACGATCATGCGGTGGATCGCCGTCTTCAGCATTTCGTCACCGTGACCATGCTCCTGTTGACGCTCCAGCATAAACTCACAGGCCTTGCCGTAGGCCGACAGCGCCGTCAGCGGCTGGTTCAATTCATGCGCCAGCGCCGCCGCCATCTCGCCCGCCGCCGCCAGGCGCAGGGTCTGTTTCAGTTCGCTGGCGACCTTGCGCAGCTCGTCCACCACGATGCCGATGAAGAAGCCCACCAGCGCCAGCACCGCATCCAGCATCTGCAGCTCGTGCACATCGATGTTGGGCATATGGGTCCACTTGACCAGCGCGATGATCCCCCCCTGCAGCAGGAACACCATCAGCGCCGTGCCATACAGGCCATGGCGCGACGCGGCCCATACCACCGGCAGGAACAGGAAGTAGAACTGCTTGAATTCAAAGCTGGCGATGGAGCCGAACACCGCATACAGCACGCAGATCGACAGCAGCAGATAGCCCGCCGTCTCCCACTGCCACAGGGTCTCGCGCAGGCGCTGGCGCCCGACCGGACTGGCCAGCATCCAGATCAGCGGCATCGACACCAGCACGCCCACCATGTCGCCAATGCCGAAGCGCAGCGCCGCGGCACCGCGCTCACCGGCCGGCACCAGGCCCGCCAGCGACAGCAGGCCGATATAGCCCACGGTGTTGAACAGCGTCCCCACCGCCACGATCACCACCCACTGCACCAGGCGCTTGCGGTTGTCGAAAATCCCGGCCGTGCTGAAGTTGCGCCGCAGCGCCTCGCCGATCAGCCCATAGCCCAGGGTCAGCCACAGCGATCCCAGCACGGTGGCGTCCAGGCCCGCGTGCAGGCCGCGCACCATGATCTCCCCGCCCAGCAGAGCCAGGAACCACGGCACAGCGGCGCGGCGGCCGTAATACAGCCAGAACACCAGGCCCAGGGCTGGATCAGGACTCCAGGCGGTGATGTTCAGGCCATACAGAGGGTCGATAAAGGTCGCCCAGTCGAATAGCAGGTACAGCCCGACAAAGGCAGGTATTTGCAGATGGCGTGGCTGAAGCAGGCGCATGAAGTTGCCGTCAGGAATCTTTGTTGAGACCGTTATTTTGTATCGTTATGTTGCATTATGCAGTGCCGCATGGAATCGCGCATTGCATTTTACGCCTACGTGTTTTACTTACGATACGGGAGGTAAGGTCTTGTTTTTACTTCGGAAGCTTATTTTTCTCCAATTACATAAGGCTAAGGCATTTACCTAATGTATTCCCCGAATTTACATTACGTTACATTACGAGTATGATAGTACTTAGCCTGTAAAAGGTGCCCATTTTGCTAGCCGAAACCACGCCAGCCTTTTTTCACAACATTACGAAAACGTAACGATGTCGCAGTTGATTACTCTACGCTCTGGCCTGGCTGGCACCTCTGGTGGTATGTCGCATTTCCGCGAAAGCATCAAGATGGCATGGCGCTCGGCGCGCAACCGCCAAGCCACGTTTGGCTGGCTGGAATTGCTCAATTCCCATCCCCTGTTCCGCGAACTGGTGAAGGCCCGCCCGCGCCTGCTGTACAAGATTTACCGTCCCTACATGACCAGCACTCTCAGCTGCGCCCAGCGCCTGGCCGTGCTGCAGGACCATTACCGTTTCGTGTTCCGCCACGGCCTCGGGCCGCTGGTGGTGCGCGCCGCGCGCGGCCCGGTGTCGCTGGGCGGCGTGGAAGGCAAGTCCGGCCAGCACTATCAGCTGGAACTGTGCGCCATCGAGCCGCTGGAACGCGAGGGCGAGCTGGTACTGCGCCTCAAGCAGGGCGAAGACCTGGTGTACTCCACCGCGTTTTCCTTCTTCTATGACGAAACCGGCCTGCTCAACCTGGGCATCGGCTGCATGCAGGGTCCGCAGGGCGAACAGGGCCTGCAACTGATCAAGAACGCCACCCGCGAGCTGCACGGCCTGCGTCCCAAAAACCTGATGGTGCGCTTACTCAGCCACCTGGGCCACGAATACGGCTGCCACCAGCTGCGCCTGACCGGCAACACCAACCGCGCCCTGACCAGCAGCGCCACCCGCAAGGGCAAGGTGCATGCCGACTACGACGCACTGTGGCAGGAACTGGACGCGCAGGCGCGCGCGGACGGCGACTTCCAGCTGTCCTGCGAGGCAGTGAGTGCGCCCGATATGGCCGCCATCCCGTCCAAGAAGCGTGCAGAAATGCGCCGCCGCCACGAGACGCTGGAAACCTTGGTGACTTCGGTGCGCGCCGGCCTGAACGCACCGCGCTTTGAGGCGGTGCCGACCCTGGCGCCGCTGGTGACCCTGCCAGTCTACGTCAGCCTGCCGGCCGACGACGAAGCGGAAGATTTCGCCATCGCCTAAGAGTTTCAGGCCTAGCGGGAGTAAAATCCGTTGACGTCCTCCCCGCATTAAAGAGCCGGGATTCCTACAGCTAGCGTCGCACGTCCGCGACGGAGAATGTTCATGGCGGCGTTGCGATCACGATCATGCGTAGTTCCGCAGTGCAGGCATGTCCATTCTCTTATTCCAAGATCTTTCATTCCTTTCGGGCCGCTGCGTGCATCGCACACAGAACAGTCTTGGGTGGAAAACGCTTCGTTGATTTCACCGAACAACACGCCTGCGCTATCGCATTTGTACTGAAGCATTGTTCGCAATTGAGACCAGCCCGCATCCAAGACGGACTTTTCCATCTTGGTTTGAGCAAGGCCGGTAGCATTGACGTTACCGACGAAGATTGCACCGTACTGGCGAACCAGCAGGGTGCTGAGTTGATGATGATGGTCGCGGCGCCGGTTTGCGATCATCGCGTGGATGGTTCTGACTTGCCGTTTCTTCTTTGCCCGCTGCGCCGTCGCCAGCCTGTCCTCCATATGACGATAGAACTTCTTGGCCTCGACATTCTCCAGCGCGAGATCAGAGAAGGCAGCCAGGGACTTCAGGCCCAGGTCGATACCCAGATCTGCGGTACCGACTGACTGCTTTGGCTTCACCCACACGGAGATGTTGATGTACCAGCGTCCACGCGCATCTTCGCTGATGTTCCCGGAGCCTAGCTCATAGTCGGCCAGCCCGTAGCTGTCCCACAGCGACAGCGGCACGTCGATCCCCGACATCCACAGCTGGCCATTTCGGTATCGAAGTGCCGACGCCTTGAATGGGATCCAACCAAGTGAACGTTTTGCCCCCTTCGATACGCGCCAGCGAAGTTTGACCTTGCGATGTTGTCGGCGCCGCGTTACCAGCTCGGCACTAATTGCCTGAATTGTCTGGGAGTGAAGTGGAACGCCCTCTTTACCAGCTCCCTTCGTGTATGTGTCAATTTCGTAGTTGCCGATAAATCGGCGTTCACGCTCGAAAACCTTCACCGACAACGCGTTGGCGTAATTCCAAACTTGGTTGACCCACTTCGCCCTATCTCTCATTACAGCGGCGTGCTTATCTTTCAATCGAAGTCGAAGGACGCGAATCGAATCTGACTGATTTGCCGAGGCGGGTTGAGGGATCATGAAATTATCACCTGTATTTCTATACAGTACCACAACTAAAATGCAGTGTGCAAGGTGGCTTCGCCAACTTGCTATCCATCACCTCCCAAACGACGGTACCTTTCGCGCAATTCTGGTAATATGGATTTTTCCCAAGGAGGTGGGTCATGCGCGTTGATATCTATCGCCGAGCAGAGCACAAAGGCTTGTTTTCCTATCTCGCAGTTCCGGAAGGCAAGCGCATTCCCGAAGAAGCCACCAACACCGAATGGCAACCCGAAGCCCAGCGGGTAGAGGTCGACGAGGCAGCCGATGCGCTGCCCGAATACGACATCGATAAGCCGATGGCGCAGATCAGCGCCAAAGGCTATGCCATCACGGCGCTAAACGGCCATGGAAACCATCGCTGAACGCTAATATTCGAACGCTGCATCCATCGCGCCCAGCTCCTTGCGCAAGGCCAGCAGCAGCGCGTCCGATGGCGTCACACGCCAGCCGTCACCAAAGCGCAGCTCGCACTGCACGCCTTGCGGCGCGATGCGGGCCAGCAGCGGCAGGCCGTTATCGTTGCGGAATGGCGCCAGCACGTCGGCGATCTTACGGCTGTCCAGCGCATGCGACAGCTGCAGGCCCACCTGGCGGCCGTGGTTGACGCGCGCCGTGACGATATCGAACACCTTTTCCGCCGAGATGCGCAGGCCGCCCGAGAAGCGGTCTTCCGACACCTTGCCCACCACGGCGAGGAATTCGTCTTCCTTGAACATGTGCTTGTTCTCGTCGAAGACTTCCGAATACACCGTCACTTCCACCACCGAGCTCTTGTCGTCCAGCGTGACGATCATAATCTTGCCGCGCTGGGTCATCTGCGGACGCAGGCCGGTGATCACGCCGCACAGCATGCGTGGGTCGCGTGACGGTTCCAGCTCCGACAGCTTGGTGCGGGCAAAGCGGCGCGCCTCGGCAGCGAAGGAATCGAACATGTGGCCGGACAGGTAGAAGCCCAGCGCGATCTTTTCCTCGGCCAGCTTCTGGCGGTCGGTGAAGGGTTCGGCCTTCACGTATTCCGGCGGCGCCACCAGGTCAGCGTTGTCGTCGCCGAACAGGCTGACCTGGTTGGCGGCCTTGGCTTCCTGCTCGGCGCATTCCATGGCAAAGCTGACGGAGGCCAGCAGGATGGCGCGGTCGATGCCCAGGCAGTCGAAGGCGCCGGCGCGGATCAGCGACTCAATGGTGCGGCGGTTGATCTGCTTCTTGTCGACGCGCTTGCAGAAGTCGAACAGGCTGGTGAACGGGCCGGTGGCTTCGCGCGCGGCGATGATCGCCTCGATCGCGTTCTGGCCAGCGCCCTTGACCGCGCCCAGGCCGTAGCGGATCTGCGTGACTTTTTTCTTGGTGATGGAAGGCGCTTCGCCGTCCGGAGTAAAGCGGAACTGCGACTGGTTGATGTCTGGCGGCAGAATGGTCAGGCCGCAGATATCGATGGCGTCTTCCACCAGGATCTTGACCTTTTCCGTGTCTTCCATCGCCAGCGACATGTTGGCTGCCATGAACGCGGCCGGATGGTGCGCCTTCAGGTAGGCGGTGTGATACGACAGCAGCGCATACGCGGCGGCGTGCGACTTGTTGAAGCCGTAGCCCGCGAACTTTTCCATCAAGTCGAAGATCTCGTCGGCCTTCTCGGTCGACAGGCCGTCTTTCGCCGCACCGGCGCGGAAGATGGCGCGGTGCTCGGCCATCTCCTCGGCCTTCTTCTTACCCATGGCACGGCGCAGCATGTCCGCGCCGCCCAGCGAGTAGCCGCCGACGATCTGCGCCATCTGCATCACCTGCTCCTGATACACCATGATGCCGTAGGTTTCGGACAGAATCGATTCGGTGCGCGGATCGGGAT
>Ga0213872_10001165_pt1 | contig 17855 bp, 14 predicted proteins | sample VelepicomBERX_R2_FD_160071 | JGI IMG/M metagenome (GOLD analysis project Ga0213872, IMG submission 160071) | Rhizosphere microbial communities from Vellozia epidendroides in rupestrian grasslands, the National Park of Serra do Cipo, Brazil - RX_R2 | ecosystem: Host-associated > Plants > Roots >...
TCTTCCGCATCGACCCCGAGGGCGAATGGACCCAGGTGGCGCAATGGGACGGCGAGCCCAACGGGCTGAAATTCCTGTCGCCCGACGAGTTGCTGGTCGCCGACTACAAGAACGGCCTGATGGCCGTGCATGTCCGCAGCGGCCAGGTGCGCAGCTTCCTGGGCCGGCGCAACAGCGAGCGCTTCAAGGGCGTCAACGACCTGGTCTTCGACCGCCAGGGCAACCTGTACTTCACCGACCAGGGCCAGACCGGCCTGCACGATCCCACGGGCCGGGTCTACCGACTTTCGCCACAGGGCCGGCTGGACCTGCTGCTGGCCAATGTGCCCAGCCCCAACGGCATCGTGCTGTCGCCCGACGAGCGCTTCCTGTACGTGGCGGTCACCCGGGGCAACTGCGTCTGGCGCATGCCGCTGCAGGACGACGGCAGCGTCTCCAAGGTCGGGCAGTTCTTCACCTCCTACGGCCCCAGCGGACCGGACGGTCTGGCCATGGACCAGACCGGTCGCCTGCTGGTGGCCAATCCGGGCCTGGCCTATGTCTGGGTGCTGAACGCGCGGGCCGAGCCGGTCGAGGTGCTGCAGGGCCCTGCCGGCCATTCGCTGACCAACCTGGCCTTCGGCGGGCCGGGGCGCCGCCTGCTGCATGTGACCGACTCGACCAGCGCCACCCTCCTGCGCGCGGAGATGGACGTGGCCGGCGCGGACATCCATCAGCCGGCATCGCCGGGCGGCGCAGACTGATCTCTTCGCAGGACGGCGACGGCGCTGCCATCGGCGGCGCCCCATTCCACAGACCACCTTTCGATCTGCGAGAACCCATTCCTGTCCGGCCTGCGGCCCGGCAGCCCGGGTTCTGTGCCTCGGCGTGCTTAACCTGATCCACCGATCCGGCCGGCCCACCGCCCCGGGCCTCGGCACCCGATCCACCGAGAGGCGCACCATGACACGACGCAGACATCTTCTGGCCCCGTTCGCCGCCTGGGCTACCACCACCGCCACCGCGACAACGGCCTGCGCCGCAGAGCAGCCCTCGCCGGCAGCAGGCCCGGGGCCTGGGTCGACGACGCGCGCGCAAGGCACCCGCCTGCTGCTGCTCGGCACCATGGCGGGCCCGGTGCTCGACGCTTCGAGGGCCATGTGCAGCCAATTGGTGCAGGTGAAGGGAAAGTCCTATCTGGTGGACTGCGGCTACGCGGCCATCCAGCGCATGACCGAGATGGGCGTCGCGCTGCGCGACCTGCATCAGGTGCTGATCACCCATCACCACTCGGACCACACGGCCGACTACCCCGCCCTGGTCAACCTGTCCTGGATCATGGGACGCCCCGAGCCCTTGCGGGTCTTCGGCCCCCCGCCCCTGCTGAAGATGCACGCGGCAGCCCTGCAGGTCTTCGAGGAGGATGCGGCCATCCGCATCCGCGCCACCGGCCGCCAGGCCATGGCCTCGGCCTTCGACGTCCAGGAGATCGCGCGCACCGGGGTGATCCACGAAGACGCCGGCGTCAGGATCACCGCCATGAAGGTGGCGCACCCGCCCTTTGAGACGGCACTGGGCTACCGCTTCGACACCGCCGACCGGTCCATCGCCCTGTCCGGCGACACCGCGCCCTGCGAGCAGATGGTGGAACTGGCACGAGGCTGCGACGTGCTGGTCCACGAAGCCATGCTGGTGGACCGCATCGACCGCATGCTGGCAAGGCGCCCCTATGTGCCGCCGCAGCTGCGCGAATTTCTGCTGCAAGGCCACAGCACGGCCGCCGATGCAGGTCGGGTGGCCGCCAGGGCCGGTGTCCGGACCCTGGTCCTGTCGCACCTGCTGCCCGGCAACGAAGGCATTCCCGATGCGGAATGGATAGGCGAGGCACGAAGGCATTTCAAGGGCCGGATCCTGGTGGGCCGCGACAGGATGGTGGTCTGACGCCGCCATCGGGCCCGGACTTCAGGCAGGGCCCGGACGTCTCTTCACGGCCGTCATCCGCCGGCCGCAGGCGCCACCACCGCCCCTTCGATGCCGTGACGGCGCAGGCTGTCGGCCACGAAGCCCGAGGCCTTCATGTCCTCGATGAAGCGGCCCAGCCAGGCCTGGGCCGCCGGGCGCCCCTTGGGCACCGCCATGGCCTGCTCGATGAGCATGAAGCGCCCCGGCAGCAGACGCAGCGGCGGCGCGCCCGGGCCGGCGAGGCGGTGCTGGTCGGCCTCGAGCTGCTGGCGCACGCCGGCCGCCACCTCCAGCCCCTCGGCCAGGAACAGATCGGTCACCGCCGGCGAGGTGGGTGCGCGCACCAGCCGGGCCTGGTGCAGCGCGCGGCTGAGGTAGAGGTCGTAGGCGCTGCCGCGCCCCACCACCACCCGGATGGCGGGCCGGTCGACCTCGTCATTGGATTGCAGCGGCGAATCGGCGCGCACCAGGTAGGCCCCCTCGATGACCACATAGGGCGCGGTGTAGCCGAGGTCGGCGCCACGCACCGGGTCGATGGCGACGAAACCCAGGTCGGCCTGCCGTGCGCGCAAGGCCTCGACCGTCCGCCCGGCCGCCTCGAACTCGACCCAGTCGATGGGCAGGCCGAGGCGGCGGCCGACCTCGCGGGCCAGGTCCACCGACACGCCCAACGGCTCACCGGGCCGGGCGCCGCGTGCCGCCAGGATCGGGTTGCCGAGGTTGATCGCCACGCGCAGGCGCCCGCCGGGGGCCAGTTCGGCCCGTGCCGCCCGGGTGTCTGCATCGTCCGGTGCGGGGGCGGCCGCGCAGGCCGTCAGGGGCAGCGCCGCGCAGGCCAGGGCCTGCCGCAGCAGGTGGCGGCGGTCGGTCCCGGGCCGGGCGGCAGAGCCGGCCACTGAAGCGACTGGACCCATCTCAGATTTTTCCAAGGCCCTGCAGGGTCTGCAGCAGCACGACGCGGGCCTGGCCCAGGACCATGCCTTTCCACTCTTCGTTGTCGCAGTAGAAGGCGTCGCGCAGGCGGGCGCGGATCTCGCGCTGCTGGGCCTCGGGCGCCTCGGGGTGGCGGCGCAGCCAGGTGTCGGCGCGCAGCCGGTTCAGCACCTCGAGGTCGGGCAGGGTGCCGAACTCGAGCCCCATCGGCACGACCCGGGCCGTGGGGCATTCATCGTAGGCGGCCGAGACCACCGGACCCGAGACATCCGGCGAGGCCGACTCGCCCGCGAACGGCGCGAACACATCGGCGCCCCACCAGGCCCGGGCCAGGGCCAGATCCTCGGGCGTGTTGCGGCCGGGGTAGATCTTCTCGCCATGGCCGTAGGGGCCCAGTCCGGTGTGCACATCGATCCAGCCCAGGTGCGTGGCCGAGGCCGCATAGCGGCGCAGGATGCTGCGCACGGTGCGGTTGCTCCAGGAAGGCGCGGTGCCGCCATAGAACAGCCCGTCGGGCGAGTGGTACTGGCCACGGGTGACGGCGGCGCGGAAGGCCTCCAGTCCGTGCTGCCGGATGTAGGCCTGGGTGGCGGCCTCGACCTCGGGGGTCGGCGGCCACTGCGCGGGCAGCACCAGCGGCTCGACCCCGGCATAGTCGGGGTTCACCGGCAGCGGCGCATCGAAGTCGATGTGGTTGCGGTTGAGATCGATGTTGTCTTCGTTGGTGCGGTGCAGGTGCGAGAAGCCGTGCGGGTTGACCGCATGCACCAGCAGCAACGCCACCCCGGCCCGCTGCAGGCGCGACAGCAGGTCGGCGTCGTTCAGGGTGGCGATCTGCACGCCCGAGCCGCAGAAGCCTTCAGGGCCGTGGGTGCCCGAGCTCACCAGCAGCACCTTGCGGGCATCGGTGGCGCCGATCAGTGCCACATCGGTGGCCAGCTCCTCGCCGAGCGCGCCGCGATGCGCCTCGAGCACGAAGGAATCGACCCAGGCGCCGCGCTGCGCCGCAGCCTCGAGGAATTTGGCGCGGGCCTCGACATAGGTGCCGGAGAAGTGGCGGGTGGCCGCCGAGCGGTGATCGGACATGGGATGGATCTCCTGTGCATGAAGAAGGGTTGGGAGCGGGTCAGCCACGGGCATGGGCCTCTGGCGCATCGATGTCGCGCCCCGTCTGGTCGCGCATCCAGAGCAGGCCGAACAGCGAGACCACGGTCATCGCCACCAGGTACCAGGCCGGCGCGAGCTTGCTGCCCGTGGCATTGAGCAGCCAGGTGCTGACGAAGGGGGCGAAGCCGCCGAACAGCGCCACGCCGACGCTGTACACCAGCGACATGCCGGTGGCGCGCACGGCCCTGGGAAACATCTCGGGCAGCATGGTGATGCCGGGCACGGTCTGCACCACCAGCCCCACGCTCAGCACGCCGAGCACGGCGAACAGCACCCCGGTGCCGGGATCGGCGTTGAGCCACAGAAAGCCCGGGTAGATGAGGACGGCCATCGCGATGCGGCTCCAGAAGATGAGCGGCTTGCGGCCGACCCTGTCCGACAGCTTACCGACAAAGGGGGCGAACGCGAAGGAGATCAGCCCGGTGAGGGCCGCGCCGAACAGCGCCACCGAAGGCGACAGGCCCAGCTCGCGCACGGCATAGGTGGGCATGTAGAAGGTGACGACATAGGCGGCGGTGGTGCCGCCCACCAGCGACAGGATGGCCGCCAGCACCGCCCCGCCATGCCGGGTGCAGACCAGACGCAGACGGCTCTCGCGCACCGGGGTGGCCTGGGCGGACGGGGCCGGCAGCGACTCTTCGAGGTGACGGCGGATGTACATGCCCACCGGGGCGATCAGCATGCCCATCAGAAAGGGCAGGCGCCAGCCCCAGGCCTGCATCGATTCGGGCGACAGGCCGGAGGTCAGCAGACCCACCACGACCGCGCCGAGCAGGACCCCCAGGCCCTGGCTGGCGAACTGCCAGCTCGTCATGTAGCAGCGATCGGCCACGGTCGCGTGTTCGACCAGCAAGGTGGTGGAGGCCCCGACCTCGCCGCCGGCCGAGAAGCCCTGGATCAGGCGGGCCAGCACGATGAGCAGGGGCGCGGCCACGCCGATGGATGCGTAGGTGGGTGCGAACGCAATCATCGCGCAACCCAGGGCCATCAGGAAGATGGTCAGTGTCATGGCCTTCTTGCGGCCCGCCCGGTCGGCGTAGGCGCCGATCACGATGCCGCCCAGCGGGCGCATGATGAAGCCCACACCGAAGCTGGCCACCGTGAGCAGCAGTTGGCCGTAGGCGTTGAAGGTCGGGAAGAACAGCTTGCCGATCACCAGGGCCAGAAAGCCGTAGACGGTGAAGTCGAAGAATTCAAGGCCGTTGCCGATGGTGGTGGCGATGATGGTCTGTCGCCGGCGTGCGCAATCCGTTGCCGCCGAGGGCTTGCTGCGTTGGGGGTCCATGTGTCTCCAGTGCCGTGTGGGCTTTGTTTTTCAGATCGGTCCAGGGGCCGGGCCGCTGGCCGCCTCGGATGCTAGAGACTTGAGGCGCTCGCGAAAAGACAATAATTCTTCGTGAACGATAACTTCTGGTTTTCATGAAACCCCATCAATTGCAGGCCTTCGTCGCCGTGGTCGAGCAGCAGAGCATCCGCGCCGCCGCCCGGATGCTGGACCTGTCGCAGCCGGCCGTCACCAAGACCGTCCGGGAACTGGAGCGCGAACTCGGGGCGCCGCTGGTGGAGCGCAGCGTCAAGGGCGTGCAGCTCACCGAGTTCGGCCGCGCCTTCGCCCCCCGGGCGCGGCTGCTGCTGGCCGACATGCAGCGGGCCCGCGACGAGATCGCCCAGATCCGCGACGGCCTCACCGGTCGGGTTGCGCTGGCGGTCAGCACCTCGTTCGCGCTGACGCTGCTGCCCGACGCCTTCCAGGATTTCCACACGCGGCTGCCGGCGGTCGACGTGCAGTTCAGCGAGACCGTGCTGCCCTGGATGCTGGCGCGGCTGCGCGAAGGCGCCCTCGACTTCGCGGTGACCCATGTGGTGCCCCAGCGGCTCGATCCTGAGTTCGAGGCCATGGCGCTGTTTCCGGTGAAGCTGGTGGTCGGCGTGCGCCAGCGCCACCCGCTGCGGGCCAGCCGCTCGCTGCGGGACCTGTCCCGGGCCGAATGGATCCTGCCGGGGGACGACCAGTTCGGCGGCCGCGACGCCATCTCGGCACTGCTGCCCCCGGGCCTGCCCCCGCCGGCCCGCGTGATCCAGGGCCAGTCGGCCATGGTGGCCCTGGCCCTGGTCGGCAAGATGGACCTGGTCGGCCTGTTCGTGGAGCCGCTGGCCGAGCTGGGCTTCAAGCGCCATGGCATCCGGCGCATCGAGATCGAGGAGGAGCTGCCGACCCTCAGCGTCAGCGTCATCACCCGCCGCGGGCAGCGCCTGACCCCTGCGGCCCGCCATTTCGTCGAATGCATCCAGCGCGCCTCGGCACGGGCCGCCTGAGGCCCGGGGCCTCTTCACGGGGTCTCAGACCGGGTCGATCGGCACCGCCTGCCCCGTCTTCACCCGGTTCATCGCCACCAGAGTGTTGAATGACTTGACGTTGCCCGACTCGAAGAACAGCTCGCGCGTGAGTTCGACGTACTGGTCCATCGAGCGCAGCAGGAAGATCAGCACGAAGTCCCAGGCGCCCGCCACGTAGTAGCACTGCTGGACCTGCGGGCAGGCGGCGAAACGGCGCTGCATGGCGTCGAGCAGGTCGGCGCGCTCGTTCTCGGCCTTCACCTCGGTGATCACGGTGAGGTCGTAGCCCAGGGCCTTGGGGTTGAGGCAGGCCGAGAAGCGTTCGATCACCCCGGCGCCCTGCAGCAGCTTGAGCCGGCGGTTCACCGCCGCGGTGGACAGGTGGGCGCGCTGGCCCAGCTCGCTCTGCGGCACGCGGCCATCGTCCTGCAGGGCGGCCAGCAGCACGCGGTCGTAGGGGTCGGGTTTCAGGGTCATCGGTGAAAGTGCGGTCAGGGCCTGGAAAAACTGAAAAATGTTCAACCACGGCATTGATTTTTCGAAAAATCAATCCATGAAGACAAATAGTATTCAACACCACCGCCATTGACCGGAGAGAACCCTTGGCCCTTGTCGACTTAGCCCTGGATGCCCCGCAGCTGCTGCAGCAGATCCACGCCCTCGGGGCCATCGGGCAGGACCCCGCACTGGGCGGGCGCACCCGCATCGCCCTCAGCGACGACGAGAAGGCCGGCCGCGACCAGTTGCTGCGCTGGATGCACGAGCTGGCGCTGGAGGTGCGGATCGACCAGGTGGGCAACATCTTCGGCATCCTGCAGGCCGATGAGGCTGCGGCAGGGGATGCGGCGACAGAGTCGGGCCGCCCGCTGATGATGGGCTCGCACATCGACACGGTGCGCCAGGCCGGCGCCCTGGACGGCTGCTACGGCGTGCTGGCGGGCCTGGCCGTGCTGCGGGCCTTCCGCCAGGCCGGCCGGCGGCCACGGCGGGCCCTGGTGGTGGCCGCCTTCACCAACGAGGAGGGGGTGCGCTACCAACCCGACATGATGGGCTCGCTGGTCCATGCGGGCGGCCTGTCGGTGCAGGCCGCGCTCGACACCGTGGGCACCGATGGCAGCCGCCTGGGCGACGAGCTGGCGCGCATCGGCTATGCCGGCGACATGGTGCCCGGCAGCCTGGTGCCGCAGGCCTATCTGGAGCTGCACATCGAACAGGGCCCGGTGCTGGAGGCCGAGGGCCTGCAGATCGGAGTCGTCGAGAACCTGCAGGGCATCTCGTGGCAGCGCGTCGACATCCAGGGCACGGCCAACCACGCCGGCACCACGCCCATGCGGCTGCGCCATGACGCGGGCTATGCGGCGGCGGCCTGCATCGCCTTCCTGCGCGAGCAGGTGGCGGCCACCCCGCCCGGGACCACCCTGGCCACCACCGGCTCCCTGCGCCTGGCGCCCGACCTGATCAACGTGATCCCGCGCCAGGCCAGCTTCACCGTCGACCTGCGCGACCCCGACGAACAGCGCCTGCGCGCGGCCGAACAGCGCCTGACCGGGTTCATGGCCGACCTGGCCCGGCGCGAGGGCGTGCGCATCGAGACCGAGAGCCTGGTGCGCTTCGAGCCCGTGGTGTTCGACCCGGTGCTGACGGGGCGCATCGAGGCGGCGGCGCGGCGCCTGGGCCTGTCGCACCGGCGCATGACCTCGGGGGCCGGCCACGATGCGCAGATGATGGCGCGCATCTGCCCTGCGGCCATGATCTTCGTGCCCAGCCGGGGCGGCATCAGCCACAACCCGCGCGAACACACCGACGAGGCGCAGCTGCTGCAGGGCGCCCAGGTCCTGCTCGAGGTGGTGCAGGACTGCCTGGCCTCAGCCTGAGCGTTGGCGCCCCTGTCTTCCATCCTTCTTCCCTCCTTTCCCGTCGAGGCCCCACCATGCTGATCTCCAACCCGAACGCCGTGCGGACGGACTACCCGGCCGAACTCGCGGCCGTCCTGAACATCGACCGTGCCCATGTAAGCCGGCAATGGCTGTCGCGCTGGCCGGGTCTGCTGCCGCAGGCCACCCCGTTGCACAGCCTGCCCGACCTGGCCGGGCGGCTGGGCATCGCCCGGCTCGACCTCAAGGACGAATCGCTGCGCTCGCCCCTGGGCAGCTTCAAGGCCCTGGGCGCGCCGGTGGCGCTGCTGCGCCAGATCCTGCGCCGCCACCCCGGTGTCGAGCCCACCGGGGTGCTGGCCGGGCGCCATGCCGATCGCCTGCGGCACGACACGGTGATCAGCGCCACCGACGGCAACCATGGCCGGGGCCTGGCCGCCGCCGCGCGCGACGCCGGCTGCCCCTGCGTGATCGTGCTGCACGCCCAGGTCAGCGAGGAGCGCGAACAGGCCATCGCGGCCCTGGGGGCGCGGATCGTGCGGGTGCCGGGCAACTACGATGCCTCGGTGCAGGAGGCGGCCCGCCTGGCCGCCGAGCACGGCTGGCAGGTCATCTCCGACACCTCCTACCCGGGCTATGAAGAGGTGCCGCGCGACGTGATGCAGGGCTACAGCACCATCGCCGCCGAACTGGTCGAACAGACCGGCGCCCGGGCCGGCGAGGCCGGGGCCTACACCCATGTCTTCCTGCAGGGCGGGGTGGGCGGGATGGCCGCCGGTCTGGCCAGCTACCTCTGGGAGTTCCACGGCCCACAGCGCCCGTGCTTCATCGTCGTCGAACCGGCCCAGGCCGACTGCCTGCTGCAGAGCGCCCTGCAGGGCCGGCCGGCGCGCGCCACCGGCAGCGTCGACTCGGTGATGGCGGGCCTGGCCTGCGGCGAGACCTCGCCCCTGGCCTGGCGCTTTCTGCAACCCGGCGTCGACCACTTCATGACCGTGGAGGACACCCAGGCCGTGGCCGCCATGCGCGTGCTGGCGCAGGGCAGCGCCCGCGACCGGCCTCTGGTGGCCGGCGAATCGGGCGTGGCCGGCCTGGCCGGGCTGCAGGCGCTGCGCGCCGATGCGCGACACTCGGCCCAGGTCGGGCTGGACGCGCAGGCCCGCGTGCTGCTGATCAGCACCGAAGGCGCCACCGCGCCGGCCGCCTACGCGGCGCTGGTGGGCGAGAGCGCCGACAGCGTGCTGCAGCGTCAGCGCGCCTGGGCCCCCGCCTGAACCCACACCAGAATCCGCAGCAGAACCTTCACCTCACGACAGGAGCCTCACCATGTACGTGGACAGCGAACTCGGCAGCCGCATGGTGGACTGGCGGCGCCAGCTGCACCAGATCCCCGAGACCGGCTTCCAGGAACACCGCACGGCGGACTTCGTGGCGCGGGCCCTGGCCCTGATGGGCCTGGAGGTGCACCGCGGCCTGGGCGGCACCGGGCTGGTGGCCAGCCTCACGGTGGGCGACGGGGCCGGCATCATCGGCCTGCGCGCCGACATGGATGCCCTGGCCCTGGCCGAGGCCGCCGAAGACCGCCCCCACCTCTCGCGCCATGCCGGCTGCATGCACGGCTGCGGGCATGACGGGCACATGGCCATGCTGCTCGGCGCGGCAGAGATCCTCTGCCGCACGCGCGATTTCAACGGCACCGTGCGCTTCATCTTCCAGCCGGCCGAGGAGCATGGGCGCGGCGCCAAGGCCATGATGCAGGACGGCCTGTTCGAACGCTTCCCGGTCGACGAGATCTATGGCGCGCACAACATCCCGGGCCTGCCCGCCGGCCACATCGCCACCCGCGCCGGCGGCATCATGGCCAGCGAGGACAACTTCGTCATCCGCATCACCGGCCGCGGTGGCCATGCAGCGCGCCCGCAGATGGCGATCGACCCCCTGGTGGTCGCCGCCGAGATCATCCTGGCGCTGCAGACCATCGTGGCACGCTCGGTCGACCCGGCCGACTCGGCCGTGGTGTCCTGCACCGAGATCCACAGCGACGGCATCCGCAACGCCCTGCCGGGCCAGGTCGAGGTCCGGGGCGACACCCGCAGCCATTCGCCGGCGGTGCAGGCCCTGCTGGAGCGCCGCATGCGCGAGATCTGCGAAGGCATCGCGCTGGCCCACGGCGCCCGCTGCGAGCTGAGCTACACCCACGAATTCGTGCCGACGGTGAACTGGCCCGAATGCACCTCGGCGGCGCTGCGGGCGGCCGAGGCCGTGGCGGGGGCCGGGCAGGTCGACGGCCAGGTGGCCCCGATGATGATCTCGGAAGACTTCGGGGCCTTCCTGCAGCAGGTGCCCGGCGCCTTCGTGTTCATCGGCAACGGCGCCCCCGACACCCCCGGCGGCACCCCGCTGCACAACGCCCGCTACGACTTCAACGACGCCATCCTGCCCGTCGGCGCGCGCTACTTCGCGACGCTGGCCCGCCAGCGCCTGCGCTGAACGAAGGCTGGAGCGATAAGCCCTCGGTGCGCCGTTGCACCGGCACCGCATCAAATGAATGGATGCAGCCGCAACAGATTCATTTGATCATTTCAGAACACAGATAAGGGATTTCAGCAGGCCGCTGATGGGTCCAGAATTGCCCTGGATCAAGAACCCCGCCCGGCGCTGAAACCTAAACTGGCTGCACAGCCAGGCCGCTCCGCCGGGCTGCCCACCCCCTTGAAATGAACTTCTGAAGAACGCCATGGCCATCTCTGCCGACCTCCAGGTGAGTCCCATCCTTCTGCGTCCGAGCAATGTCGAGGAATTGCTGGCCGGACTGAACCACCACCACGAGGTGATGCGCCAGACCAAGCACCTCGGTGAAGCCCTGTTGCTCGAAGGCCTGGTCAAACCCGAGGTGCTCCAGAAGGCCCTGACCCACCAGGCCAGGCGACGCGCCAGCGGCGACCGGAATGCGGACACCATGCTGGGCCACATCCTGGTGCAGAACGGCATCCTCACCGAGAGCCAGCTGCAGTCCGCCATCGCCGCGTGGCTGGGCGAGCCGGTGATCGACCCGCAGCTCCTGACCCCCGACCCCAAGGCCGTGGCCCTGGTTCCGCGCCGGGTGGCCGAACGCGAATCGGTGCTGCCCTTGGCGCTGCAGGACGACGCCCTGGTGGTCCTGATGGCCAACCCCTGGGACCTGCAACTGATCGGCGAGCTGCGCTTCCTGACCCAGCGCAAGATCATCCCGGCGGTGGCCAAGGCCGGCATGCTGCTGCCCGCCATCGACCGCGCCTACCATGGCATCGAAGCCTCCCCCGGTCTGGCCGGCAGCGGCGCCATCCCCTGGGAAGGCGCACAGCCGATGCGCGTCGTGAAGGCCCCCGAGACGCCCGGCACCGCGCGCGCCCTGACCGACGAACTGGCCCTGACCCCCGAATCCGACGAGCCCAGCACCGAGGAACTGGTGGCCTCGGCCGACAACACCCTGGTGCGCATGCTCAACGCCCTGATCCGCGAGGCCCTGTCGCACCGGGCCTCGGACATCCACATCGAGACCCGGCCGCCGCCGCAGAACATCCGGATCCGCCTGCGGGTGGACGGCGCGCTCGAAGACTACCTGGAGGTCCCCTGCCGCTGGCGCCACGCCCTGGTCACCCGGCTGAAGATCATGGCCGGCCTGGACATCTCGGAGCACCGCAAGCCGCAGGACGGCAAGATCGATTTCTCGCGCTTTGGCAGCACCCACCTCGAGATGCGCCTGGTGACCGTGCCGACGGCGGAAGGCCTGGAAGACATCGTGCTGCGCCTGCTCGGCAACCGCCCGCCGCTGCCGCTGGACGACATCGGGCTGCACCCCGACAACCTGCACCTGCTGCGCCGCATCTGCAACAAGAGCTACGGCCTGATCCTGGTCTGCGGCCCCACCGGCAGCGGCAAGACCACCACCCTGCACTCGCTGATCCATGACATCAACACGCCGGACCGCAAGATCTGGACCGCCGAGGACCCGATCGAGATCACCCAGCAGGGCCTGCGCCAGGTGCAGATGAATTCGCGCATCGGCTGGACCTTCGCGGCCGCCATGCGCACCTTTCTGCGCGCCGACCCCGACGTCATCATGATCGGCGAGATGCGCGACGAGGAGACCGCCCGCATCGCGGTCGAGGCCTCGCTGACCGGCCACCTGGTGCTGTCGACCCTGCACACCAATTCGGCGCCGGAAAGCGTGAGCCGCCTGCTCGAGATGGGCATCGACCCCTTCAACTTCTCCGATTCGCTGCTGGGGGTGCTGGCCCAGCGCCTGGTCCGCCGCCTCTGCCCCCACTGCCGCATCGAGGGCGTGGCCAGCCTGGAACAGCTGAAGTCGCTGGCGCAATACAGCCTGGGCAGCGCAGAGACCTCACCCCAGGAGCAGGAGCGCCGCGTCAACGAAGTGCTGGCCGGCTGGTTCAGCCGCCATGGCGGCAGCGACGGGCACATCCACCTCTACAAGGCCCGCGAAGGCGGCTGCGAGCACTGCGAGAAGCACGGCTACCTGGGCCGCCTGGGCGTGCACGAGCTGATGCTCAACGACGACAAGATCAAGGGCCTGATCAACCGCCGCGCCAGCGGCTCCGAGATGAGGCTGGCCGCCCTGGCCGCCGGCATGCGCACCCTGCGCCAGGACGGCATCGAGAAGGTCCTGCAGGGCCTGACCGACATCGGCGAGGTCCTGCTGGCGACGAACATCTGATCCGCTAAGCCGGCGCGCTCAGCGGTTCCAGCTGAGGTGGGTGGCGTCCTTGCCGGTCACCGAGTACAGCGCGCCGGGCGCGTTGCGGGTCTGCTGGAACACCTCCAGCGACTCGCCGCGCATGGCGGCATAGATGTGCAGGTTCGACACCCCGAGCACCGCGCCGAGCTTCTCCAGCATGAAGAAGATCACACCGTAGTGGATCAGGCCCCGCCAGTCCCGCTGGCGGACCAGTTGCCGCTCCTGCTCGCTGAGATCGGCCGCCGCGAAGGCGGCCTCCTCGTCCGAGCGGAAGGCCTGCCGGTTCGCCGGCACGATGAGGCTGTGCAGGAAGCGGTTGAGCCGGTAGGCCTTGACGCTGCGCTCCAGGTCGAAGGGGTAGGTGCCCTGGAGCTGGGCCGCGCCCTCCAGTTGCGTGCGCACATGCTCGCGGTGGCGTTCGATCTGCCCGCCCACGGCGGGCGTGGCCAGGTTTTCATAGATGGCGGTGGCGATGCCGGTCATCGAAGGCAGGTAGTAGCTGCGGTGCAGCCGGCGCACCTGGGCCGACAGGGCGCCGCGCATGATCAGCCACATGATCACCTCGGCCCCCTCCAGCCCGCCCAGGCTGGCGAATTCGGCCTGGGTCATGTCGGCCAGCCGCTCCGGGTCCTGCTCGATCAGGTCCAGGAACTGCCCGTCCCAGGCCGGGTTGTTGAAGCCCGCGCGTTCGCCATGCACCTGGTGCGACAGGCCGCCGGTGGCCACCAGGGCCACCTTCAGGTCTTCGGGGTAGCTTTCGATGGCGCGCCGCAGGGCCTGGCCCAGGCGGTAGCAACGCCGCGCCGACGGCACCGGGAACTGCAGCACGCCCACCTGCAGCGGCACGATCTGCACCGGCCAGTCGGGCTGGTGCGGGCACAGCATCGACAGCGGCGAGAAGCAGCCGTGGTCCAGGGCCTTGTCCTGGAAGAAGGACATGTCGAACTCATCGGCCACCAGCGACTGGCCCACATGGCGGGCCAGCGCCGCATGCCCCGACACCGCCGGCAGATGGCGCGGGCCGCCGCCCTCGTCGGCCACCTCGTAACGCTCCCCCACGCCCAGCGCGAAGGCCGAGTAGTGGTCGAAGAAGAAGGAGGTGACGTGGTCGTTGTAGATGAAGAACAGCACGTCGGGCTGGTGCTCGGCGATCCACCGCTGCACCGGCTGGAAGGCCTCGAAGATCGGGGCCCAGACCGGGTCGTGCTGCTTGTCGCGGTCGAAGGCGAAGCCGATGGTCGGGGTGTGGGATGTGGCGATGGCGCCAATGATTCGTGCCATGGGTTGTCTCTTGCGGAGTTGGAACAGCGGGGACCGGCAGGGCTTCCTGCCGCCTTGAAGCGGCGAATTCTGGGCAAAGCCGCTGCGGCCCAGAAGATGCCGGCTCACGGCGCGTGATAACCATTGAATATCAGGACAATGGCGCCATCCCCGACCCCAGCTCCGTGGAGCCCCAAGCCATGAAACTCAGCACCCTGAACGCCCTGGTGGCCGCCGTCGAGGAAGGCAGCCTGCGCGGCGCGGCACGCCGAGTGGCGGTCTCCCAGCCCGCCATCACCAAGATGATCCGCGAGCTGGAGCTGGAACTGGCGGCGCCCCTGCTGCTGCGCACCTCGCGCGGCGTGGCCCCGACGGCCCAGGGCAAGGTGCTGTACGAGCGGGCCGTCAAGGCCGGGCGCGAGCTGAGCGCCGCCGTCGACGAGATCAGCCAGCTCGGCGGGCGCATGGTCGGCCAGCTGCACATCGGCGCGGTGCCGCTGGCGGTGATGCTGCTGATCCCCGAGACCCTGCGCACCTTCGGCCAGGCCTTCCCCGAGGTCCGGCTGCGCCTCAGCGAAGAGCTGTACGTGGCGCAGCTGCAAAAGCTCAGGGCCGGCGAGGTCGACGTCACGGTCGGCGGGATCCCGGACAAGCTCGCCACCGGCGAGTTCTTCGTCGAGCCGCTGATGCGCACCCGCATGGTGCCCACGGTGCGCCGGGGCAGCCCCTGGCTCAAGGCGCGCCGCCTGGCCGACCTGCAGGAAGCCCGCTGGGTCTACACCGGCTCCAACAGCGACTCCGGCTACGCCAAGCTGTTCTTCGAGCACCACGGGCTGGTGCCGCCCCGCGTGGGTGCGGTGGTGAATTCGACCCTGGCCCTGCTGTCGCTGGTGACCTCCGGCGACTATGTGGCCCTGATGCCGCAGCAGATCGCGGTGCAGCCGCTGGCCGCGCAGTTCATCTCGGTGATCGACATCGAGGAACAGGGCTATCCGCTGGAACTCGGGGCCATCCTGCGCAGCGATGCGGTGGTGTCGCCGGTGCTGCGCCAGCTGATCACCCACCTGCACCGCGCCGCCCACCAGATCGAGCGCGGCGAGGTCTACTGGCAGACCTGAGCCAGCCTGACGGCCGCCGCGCCGGCCGTGGTCATCGGGTTATCACCGAGATACCAGGATCTGATCGCGGCGCGCGTTTTGACATCTTCCCGCCCCCTTCCTCGATTTCTAGACTGCCAACCTTCTGTTTGCGCCAGATCAATCCGGCGCCGCTCAAGGGCTGATCCAGCGCAAGCCGGCTCGGCCGGGAATCAACGAGGAGACAAGTTTGGAAACGAAATCCGTGCTGGACATCCGGTCCTTCATCAATGGCCGCCCCATGTCCGGCTACCAGTGGCTGGTGCTGGTCCTGTGTTTTGGGGTCGTCGCGACCGACGGGATGGACGTGGCCATCATGGGCTTTGTGGCGCCCCCCATCCTGCAGGACTGGCACATCTCCAAGGCCGCCTTCGGCGTGGTGATGAGCGCGGCCCCGATCGGCCTGGTGTTCGGGGCCCTGTTCGCCGGCCCGGCCTCGGACCGGGTCGGGCGCAAGATCGTGCTGACCCTGTCGGTGCTGCTCTTCGGCATCTTCACCCTGGCCGCCTCCCTGGCGGCCGACACCACGCAGCTGACCCTGCTGCGCTTCCTGACCGGCATCGGCCTGGGCGCGGCCATGCCCAACACCACCACGCTGCTGTCCGAGTACGTGCCCGAGGCCCGGCGCAGCCTGATGGTGACGCTGATGTTCACCGGCTTCAACCTGGGCTCGGCCCTGGTCGGCTTCATCGCGGCCTGGCTGATCCCGACGCAGGGCTGGCGCGCCGTGCTGGCCGCCGGCGGCGTGCTGCCGCTGCTGCTGGTGCCGCTGCTGTGGTGGTTGCTGCCCGAGTCCAGCCGCTTCCTGGCGGTGCGCGGGGCGGCGCCCGAACGCATCGCGGCCACGCTGGGCCGGGTCACTGGCTCGCACTTCCCTGAAGGCACCCGCTTTGCCTCGCCCGAGCCGGCGGTGGCGGCCCGCACCCCGGTGCGCCTGCTGTTCTCGCAGGGCTTCGGCCTCATGACCGTCTCGCTGTGGCTGACCTACTTCATGGGCCTGATGGTCATCTACCTGCTGACCGGATGGCTGCCGACCCTGTTCAAGGAGTCGGGCCTGTCCATCGCGCAGGCCGCCACCTTCACCGCCATGTTCCAGATCGGCGGCACGGTGGGCGGCGTCTTCGTCGGCTGGCTGATGGACCGGCGGGCCCCGACCCAGGTCATCAGCCTGGCCTACGCCGGCGGCGCCGCAGCGGTGCTGCTGCTGGCCGCCAGCGGCGGCGTGTCGGTCATGCTGGCCCTGCTGGTCGCCCTGGTGGGCTTCTGCATGAGCGGCGGCCAGACCGGGCTCAACGCCTATGCCCCCACCTGCTACCCCACCTTCGGCCGTGCCACCGGCGTGAGCTGGATGCTGGGCATGGGCCGCTTCGGCAGCATCCTGGGCTCGCTGGTCGGCGGCATCCTGCTCGGCCTGGGCTGGAGCTTTGCCACCATCCTGTCGCTGCTGGCGGTGCCGGCCGCCCTGGCGGCGGTGACGGTGCTGATGAGCCGTCGCCGCACCGCGGCCTGACCTCCCCCTTTGCGCCGTCGCCGTCCTGCCCCTGGCCAGCACGGTGGAGCCGACTTTTGCGAGTGCCTCCCGGCCCTGACCGATCCAGTCCCTTGGCCCCGGCGCGGCTTTTTCTGTCCCTGTCCCTGTCTCAACCCGAATAGGAGTCGATATGTCGAACCCTGCCCCCCGATCCACGACCACATCAGGCCGCTCTGCAGCCGACACCCTGCGCATTGGCGCCTTGGCCGGCATCACGTCGGGCATCGTCATCTGGCTCTACGAAGCGATCGTCTGGGTCGGCCTCCAGCACCAGATGCCCCTGGCGGGCATCCCCCGCAACGCCACCGGCCTGGTCTTCGGCAAGGAGGTCCAGGAGGCCCTGGGCCCGCTGTCCTATGTGATCGGCACTGGCATCCACTTCGTGTTCTCGGCCTTGTGGGGCGTGCTCTTCGCCCGGATCTGGCCCTCCCTGCGGGCGCGCGGCGTCGAGGCCACCCTGGCGGCCCTTTTCTATGCCATGTTCGCCTGGATCGTCATGCACGCCGCCATCATGGTTGCGTCAGACAACCATCCGAACTACTACGACCCGGCCGTGGTCATCGGCGGCTTCATGTCGCACTTCTTCTTCGCCGTGCCGCTGGCGCTGATGGTCAAGAAGCGGCTGGGCTGAGCCCCCGAAAAACCGGTCGACCGCCCCCGATACATCACCAAGGAGAACCCCATGAAGAAGACAAACCCCCTCATTGCCGCCAGCATGGCGCTGGGCCTGGCCGGCATGGCCCAGGCCCAATCGAGCATGACCCTCTACGGCAGCGTCGATGAATATTTCAACCACATGAGCAGCAGCAGCGGCACCAAGCTCAACACCCTGCAAGACGGCAAGGACCTGCGCAGCCGCCTGGGCTTCCGTGGTGCCGAGGACCTCGGTGGCGGCCTGTCGGCCAAGTTCCAGCTCGAGATGGGCCTGAGCGCCACCT
>Ga0213872_10001166_pt1 | contig 17853 bp, 15 predicted proteins | sample VelepicomBERX_R2_FD_160071 | JGI IMG/M metagenome (GOLD analysis project Ga0213872, IMG submission 160071) | Rhizosphere microbial communities from Vellozia epidendroides in rupestrian grasslands, the National Park of Serra do Cipo, Brazil - RX_R2 | ecosystem: Host-associated > Plants > Roots >...
CGCGATGCCGTTAGCCTCGCCGAAGCCGCAGGTTCGATGCCCAATGCGCAACGCTCACTTCGCCTTGATGACGCACGTTTTGCGGCGATAAATACTCGAATCCCGCTAAGCATGAACCTGAACGGGCAATCAGGAAGTCTTTAATTTATATAAAATTATACACCGTCAAAGTAGCCCATATAGCAACTAGGTTCCGCCAACGTTCAACGTGTAAAAATCAAAACATCCCCCCTTTGTTGCCTAGCAGGCTGCTGAAATACCGGCCTATTTGAATCGCCCATGCCGCTTGATTATGTGATCCGCCCGTTTTCGTTTCGCGACGTGGGATTTGGATGCAAATTCCCGCGTCTTACATCTGTTTTTACTTTGTTTTCTGCCGTATTTCCATCATTGCGCATGCTGCGGACGGATTTCTCCCAAGGTTTGCATACGCACCAGGTTGTAAGCGGCCATGGTCAGCACAAACATTTGGTCAACCTTCTTTAGGCCGCGCACCATCACTTGACAAATACCGCCGACGTACTTGGCCCAGCCGAAACCTTGTTCGATGAGCTTTCGCTTTTGCTGCGAGATCGCATAGCCCAAGCTCTGCGCAATCGACTCGGGCACTGCCGAACTACGACCCGACTTGTTCTGCGCGACATGGGGCGTAACGCCCATGGCTTGGCAAGGCTGCACAAATTCCGCCGCGTCGTAGCCCTTGTCCGCGCCCAGCGTGATTTCCCGCTGCGGATCGCCCAGTGCCTGGCGCGCGTCGTTGATCATGACCTTGGCCGCCTCCCGTTCGGCATATCCATCGGCCTTCGTCACCATGGCGCTGGCAATCAGGCCGTGGCGGTTGTCGCTGAGGGTATGGCCGATATAGCGCAACTCACTGCCGGTGTTGTTGCCCTTGCGGTACAGGTGCGAATCCGGATCGGTTTTCGATTGGTGGGTATCGTTACTGCGCTTGCTACCTTTGAAGTCGCCGCCGTCGCCGTTATTTTGGTCGTCTTTGCGCACGAAACTTTTGTGGCCAGCCCAGGCCTGGATCAGCGTGCCGTCCACACTGAAGTGCTCGCCCGAAAGCCAATCCTTCTTCTCGGCGATGGCCAGCACTTCATTGAAAAATTCAATGACCGCGTCGTGCTTGACGAGGCGATCACGGTCTTGGTGAAGACCGTCGGCACCCACACGGCATCGTCCATAGACAACCCAATAAACCAGCGGAACAGCAGGTTGTACTGGGTCTGCTCCATTAGTTGGCGCTCCGAGCGAACGCTGTACAGCACTTGCAGCAGCATGGCACGCAACAGCTTCTCGGGCGCGATACTGGGACGGCCGCCTTTGATGTCGGCTTCATACATGCCGGCAAACAGGCCGTTCATCTTTTCCAGCGCCGTATTGGCCATCTCCCGGATGACACGTAGCGGGTGCTCTGCCGGAATGAAGTCCTCCAGCTTACGCATGGTGAACAGGCTTTCAGTGAAGGTGTCGGCTCCGCGCATGGATTTTCAGGTTGGGAAACAGAGACGTCAGGATAACATTGGGAGCGCTGCCTCGGCTGGCGTCCCGAAGCGGTATTTCAGCAGCCTGCTAGCTCCTGTGGAGTGCCGAGATCGCTAGAATACAATGGGCAGCGCGAGACCGGTGGTTCCGTGGCGCGAAATGACAAGCGCTCGTCATGAAATGCAAAAAAGTCTGGTGCGTCCCCAATCTATGATTCCTCATCGCCATTGATCCGGCAACATAAGCCGGGCGTGCGAAACGCCGGAGAGCAGCGTTTTATAAAAGAATAGAGGAGCAGACGCAGCATGAAACCAGCACTATCTTCGTATCCCTTTGCTCGCCACGCGCTGGCAGTCGCGGCGGCCCTGTGCGCTGCGGGCGCGGCCCGGGCCAGCGACATCGACACCGGCAATCCCGATCTGGCGGTCCGCTTCGATAACACGGTCAAGTACAACTATGGCCGGCGCCTGAGCGCCCAGAACGAGAACATCCTGAAGTCGCCAAACAACGACGACGGCGACCGCAACTTCAACAAAGGTACCGTGTCCGATCGCGTCGACCTGTTGAGCGAGCTGGATGTAGTGTACCAGCAGAAGATGGGTTTCCGCGTGTCGGGCGCCGCTTGGTGTGACGCGGCCTACAGGAACCTCGATAACACCAACGTCGCCAGCTCCAATCATCTAGGCCCGGACGGAAAACCTGCCATTGGCCTGTCGGACGACACCAAGCGCTATCACTACCGCTCGGGCGAGATTCTGGATGCCTTCCTGTTCTCCAATTTTGACATCAATGACATGCCGGTCAGCGTCAAGCTGGGCCAGCATACCCTGTACTGGGGGGAGAGCCTGCTGTCGCCAATCCATGGCGTGAACTTCGGCCAGAGCCCGATCGACCTGCTGAAGGGCTACTCGGTGCCAGGCAGCGATGCAAAAGAGCTGTTCCTGCCGCGCCAGGCCCTGTCGGCACAGATTTCGCCGACCGCTGAGCTGAGCTTCGCGGCGCAGTATTTCTTCAAGTGGAAGCCTGCGCGCCTGCCGGAATCGGGCTCCTTCCTGGGCTTCTACGATTACGCATTCCAAGGCGCCGAGTCCTTCATCCTCGGGCCATTGGGACCGGCGGCACACCGCATCGCCGACAGCAATGCGCCTAACACGGGCGACTTTGGCGTGATGACGCGCTGGAGCCCGCAGTGGCTGGACGGCACCGCAGGCCTGTACCTGCGCCGCACTTCCGATCTGCTGCCGCAAGCGAACCTGCGCCTGGCAGGGTTGCCGACCGCGCTGTTCGGCGCCGGCGCCGTGGGCCAGGGCGTTTGCAAGGCCGCCATTCCGGGCGTCGCTGTCGCTGGCAGCAACTGCCTGTTCTATCCGAGCACCCTGGGCGGCACCAGCCAGTACCAGCTTGAATACGGTAACGACATCAACATCCTCGGCCTGTCGCTGTCGAAAAGCGTGATGGGCGTGGCGGTCGGCGCGGACCTGTCGTTCCGCCACAATATGCCGCTGTACAGCACTCCGGCGCTGCTGATGCCGGTGGGGACCAGCCCGGCCATCATTGCGGCGCTGAACGCCAAGGTACAGCCAACCCTGGTGGTCACGGCGGCCGATCTGCCCAAGCAGGGCGACGTCAGCGGCACCCGTGGCGACACCACCCACGCGGTAGTCAACTTCCTCGGCGTGCTGGCCACAACGCCTTGGGCTGACGCCACCAACTGGGCGGTGGAATTCACCTACAGCCGCGTGGACAAGATCACGCAGGGCGCGCAGTTCTTCCGTGGCCGCGACAACTACAACGGCGTCGACAAAGTCAGCAAGGACTTCATCGGCCTGGGCATGACACTGACCCCGACCTGGTTCCAAGTGCTGCCGGGCGTGGACCTGACCGCGCCGCTGGCCTACAGCGTGGGCCTGCATGGTAATTCGGCGGTCCAGGCGGGCGGCAACAAGGGCGCGGGCAACTACTCGGCCGGCCTGTCCTTCGACGTGCGCCAGAAGTACCGCTTCGATATCAAGTACGTGAACTTCTTCGGCCCGCTGGTGACCGACCCAGCCAGCGGCGCGGTGACCTCGTTCGGCGGCGTGACCGCACTGCTGAAGGACCGCGGCTTCCTGGCCGCCACCTTCAAGACCACTTTCTGAGACAGGACCTATCATGATGTTTAAAAAAACCATCCTGGCCGCTGCCCTGGCGGTGGCCGCATCGGCGCAAGCAGGCGTTTCGCCGGAAGAAGCCAGGCAGCTGGGCGCCAGCCTGACCGCCGTTGGCGCGGAGAAGGCGGCCAACAAGGACGGCACCATCCCTGAATTCACCGGCGGTATGACCTCGGCGCCGGCAGGCTATGTAAAGAACGCCATCCGCCCCGACCCGTTTGCGAGCGAGAAGCCGCGCCAAACCATCACCGGTAAGACCGTGGCGGGCATGGAAGACAAGCTGACTGCCGGCGCGCGCGAGCTGCTGAAGCGCTATCCGGACTTCCGTATCGACGTCTACCCGACCCACCGCACCGTCACGCTGCCGAAAGCGCTGCTGGATAACACTGCCAAGAATGCGGTTAACGCCAAGTCGACCGACGGCGGCGTGGGCGTGGAAGGCGCGCTGGCTGGTGTGCCGTTCCCGATTCCGAAGACCGGCAATGAAGTGATGTGGAACCACCTGCTGCGCTATCAGGGTGAAGCCTTCACCACCAAATACGAATCGTGGAACGTGGATTCGTCCGGCGTGGCCAGCCTGGCGACTGCAGGCGAGATCTTCGAGGAGTTCCCGCTGGTGAACCAGAAGGAGCCGGCCAAGCAGAGCGATGTATTCTTCCGCACCAAGCTGATCTATCTGGCGCCTGCGCGCCGTGCCGGCGAAGGTTTGATGGCGTATGACGCGGTCAACGCGGCGGTCCAGCCGCGCAAGGCATGGCAGTATCTGCCGGGCCAGCGCCGCGTCAAGCTGGCGCCGGACATCGCCTACGACACGCCGAATCCCGGTTCGGCCGGTACGTCGACCTACGACGACGCCTGGATCTTCAACGGCGCGCTGGACCGCTTTGACTTCAAGCTGATTGGCAAGAAGGAGATGGTAGTACCTTACGGCGAGTACAAGCTGTTTGCCGCCAAGGTGGCTGCCGACGTGGTCAAGCCGAACCACCTGAATCCGGACTTCGTGCGCTGGGAGCTGCACCGCGTGTGGGTGGTGGAAGCGACGCTCAAGCCGGGCAAGCGCCACATCTACAGCAAGCGCACCTTCTACATCGATGAAGACAGCTGGGTCGCACTGGCGTCGGACGAATACGATGCGCGCGGCCAGCTGTACCGAGCTTCCTTCGACCATGTGATGTACGCCTACGACCTGCAGGCCAGCTACACCGGCAATCACGTGATCTATGACTTCATCAGCGGCGCCTACAACCTGACCGGTATGTCGGGTCCTTACGGTGGTGTGAAGTACATTGAGCCGCTCAAACCGGCCCAGTGGTCGCCGGACGCTCTCTCGGGCGCCGGCGTGCGTTAAATCCATGGGGGCCGTGGGTCTCCGGGCGGTCCCTTGGGTGTGTTTGGCTGCCGGATCCTCTCCGGCAGCCTTTTTTAAGACGAGATTTCTATGAACCGAATTCTTCGCATGCTGGTCCTGGCTGCGGCCGCGGGCATGGCGGGCAAGGCGCAGGCGGCGGCGTTTGTCGATCCGCTCGATGTGCCAGCCAAAGTCAGCGCCCTGGCGCCTAAGTCGCTGCTGAACGGACTGGCGCAGACAGGCAAGCGCGTAGTGGCCGTGGGCCAGCGCGGCCATGTGCTGTATTCCGACGACAGCGGCGAACACTGGCAGCAAGGCGTGGTGCCGCTGTCCAGCGATCTGGTGGCGGTGCGCTTTGGCAGCGCTGGCGAGGGCTGGGCGGTGGGCCATGACGCGGTGGTGCTGCATACCCTGAATGGCGGCGTGGGCTGGGAGCGCCAGTACGATGGCCGCAAGGATCCGCTAGCAGGCGATAAGCCGCTGCTCGATATCTGGTTCGATCAGCAGGGCCATGGCTATGCGGTGGGCGCCTTCGGCCTGCTGCTGCGCAGTGAAGACAGTGGCCGCACTTGGCAGCACTGGGAGAGCCATGCGGACAATCCGCAAGGCCTGCATCTGAACGCGATCCGGCCCGTAGGCGATGCGCTATATATCGTGGGCGAACAGGGCCTGCTGCTCAAGCTGGGCGCGGATGGCCGCTTTGCCGCGCTGTCCGCGCCGTATCAGGGTAGCTACTTTGGCCTGGTGGGCAAGGGTGAGTCGTTGGTAGTGTTCGGCCTGCGCGGCACCGCCCTATTCAGCACCGACGGCGGCGCGCACTGGCAGCCGTCGCATACCGGCACGCAAACGGGCTTAGTCGATGGCGCCGTGCTGGCCGATGGCAGTGTGCTGTTGCTGAGCCAATCGGGCCAGCTGCTGCGCAGCCGTGACGGCGGCGCCACCTTCCAGGTGCAGGCCAATGTGGCGCCGGGCCCCGCGTCGGCCTTGCTGCTGCAGGAACGCGGACCGGTGCTGATCGTGGGCGCGCGCGGGGCGCGGCGCCAGGCAGTGGAGAACTGAAAATGGATATGACGAATAACGGACTGGATTCGATGCCGGTGGTGGCCGAACTGGCGCACTTCAACCCGCGCTCGGGCAACTGGCTGGAACGGCTGGTGTTCAACAACCGCTTGTGGATGGTGCTGCTGTGCGGCGCGTTGACCGTGGTGCTGGGCTGGACCGCCACGACGCGCATGAGCCTCAACGCCAGCTTCGAGAAGATGCTGCCGCAAAGCCAGCCCTACATCCAGAACTACCTACAGAACAAGGCGGCCTTGCGCGGCCTGGGTAACGCGCTGCGCGTGGTGGTGGAAAATCCCGATGGCGATATCTTCAACCCGGCCTATCTGGACCAGCTCAAGCAGGTCAATGATGAACTGTTCTTGACGCAGGGCGTGGACCGCGCTTGGCTGAAGTCCATCTGGACCCCGTCGGTACGCTGGAACGAGGTGACGGAAGAGGGCTTCCAGGGCGGCCCGGTGATGCCGGATGCTTATGACGGTACGCCGCACAGCGTGGAGCAGATGAAGATCAATCTGAACCGCTCCGGCGTTGTGGGTAGCCTGGTCGGCAGCGACTTCCGCTCGGCCATGATCTTTGTGCCGCTGCTGGACAAGGACGTCGCCACCGGCAAGGCGATCGACTATGCGGTGCTGACCAAATCCATCAACGATATCGTACAGCGCCGCGCGCAGGGCCAGCATCCGGTGCGCATCCACGTGATCGGCTTTGCGGAACTGATCGGCGAACTGCTGGCAGGGATGATGCAGGTGCTGATGTACTTCGGCGTGGCGGCGCTGGTGGCGACCGCCGTAATCTATGTGTATACCCGCTGCGTGCGTTCCACTGTGCTGGTGGTAGCCTGCTCGCTGGTGGCGGTGGTGTGGCAGCTTGGCTTGGTGGCGGCGCTGGGTTTCTCGCTCGATCCGTTCTCGATCCTGGTGCCGTTCCTGGTGTTTGCCATCGGCGTCTCGCACGGCGCGCAGAAGATGAACGGCATCATGCAGGATGTGGGCCGTGGCACCCATCTGCTGGTGGCGGCGCGCTATACCTTCCGCCGGCTGTTCCTGGCCGGTCTGACCGCGCTGCTGGCGGATGCGGTGGGCTTTGCCGTGCTGATGATGATCGACATCCCGGTGATCCGCGACCTGGCCATGACCGCTTCAGTGGGCGTGGCGGTGCTGATCTTTACCAATCTGCTGCTGTTGCCGGTGCTGCTGTCGTATGTGGGTGTATCGCCGCTGGCGGCGCGCCGCGCCATCGCCAGCGAAGTGTCGGAGCAGGTGAATACTGGCGGCATGTGGCACAAACTGGAACGCTTTACCGAGACCCGCACCGCTGCTGTGACGGTTGCCGTGGCGCTGGCCCTGGCGGCAGGCGGCTTTGCCATCTCCAGCAAACTCAAAATCGGCGACCTCGATCCCGGTGCGCCGGAGCTGCGTGCCGAGTCGCGCTACAACCGGGACAACGCCTACATCACTTCGCACTATGCGCTGTCGTCCGACCAGTTTGCAGTGATGGTGAAGACAGCGCCGGAAGGCTGCCTGAAATTCGAGACCCTGGTGGAAGCCGACCGTCTGGCCTGGGCGCTGCGCCAGGTGCCGGGCGTGCAGACCACCGTCTCGCTGGCAGATGCGGTGCGCACCACCACGGCGGGCACCTCGGAGGGCAGCCCAAAGTGGTTGACCCTGTCGCGCAACCAGGATGTGCTGAATTATGGCGTGCAGCAGGCGTCCGTCAACACGCCGGACCTGTTCGACCGTAACTGCTCGCTGATGCCGGTGATCGTCTACCTGTCCGACCACATGGCGGAGACGCTGGAGCGCGTGGTGCAGGCAGCCGATGGCTTTGCGGCGGAACATGGCAGCAAGGACCGCGCCTTCCTGCTGGCGGCGGGCAGCGCCGGCATCGAAGCGGCTACCAATATCGTCGTCGAGGAAGCCAACCACCGCATGCTGTTCTACGTGTATGGCGCGGTGATCCTGCTGTGCTTTGTGACTTTCCGCAGCTGGCGCGCGGTGCTGGTAGCGGTGCTGCCGCTGGTGCTGACTTCCATCCTGTGCGAGGCGCTGATGGTCATGCTGGGCATGGGCGTCAAGGTGGCGACGCTGCCGGTGATCGCGCTGGGCGTGGGCATCGGCGTGGACTATGCGCTGTATCTGCTGTCGGTGCAGCTGGCGCGCCAGCGTGCGGGCGACACCCTGAGCGACGCCTATCGCCATGCGCTGCAGTTCACCGGCAAGGTGGTGGCGCTGGTGGGCGTGACGCTGGCTGCGGGTGTGGTGTGCTGGGCCTGGTCGCCGATCAAGTTCCAGGCCGATATGGGCATCCTGCTGACCTTTATGTTCGTGCTGAACATGGTCGGCGCCCTGGTGCTGATACCGGCGCTGTCGCGCTTCCTGTTGAAGAAGGCGTGAGAGCCTCGCCGTTTTTTACCATCCTTAGGAGTTTGTCATGCTCGGATTGATGCAGCATCAGTCGCTGCTCGTGTCGGCGTTGCTGGAACACGCCTGTAACAACCACCCGGACCAGGAAATCATCTCGCGCCTGGCGGACGGCAAGCTGCAACGCAGCACTTACGGCAGTGTGGCGCGGCGCGCGCGGCAGATGGCCAACGCGCTGACGGCGCTGGGTGTGCAGCCCGGCCAGCGGGTGGCGACGCTGGCATTCAACGGCTACCGGCATATGGAGCTGTACTTTGCGGTATCGGGCATGGGCGCGGTACTGCATACGATTAATCCGCGCCTTCACGGTGAACAGTTGGCCTATATCGCCAATCATGCGGAAGACCAGTATCTGTTCTTTGACGCCAGCTTTGCACCGCTGGTGGCGGGCCTGGCGCCGCAACTGCCGGGTGTGAAGGGCTTTATCGCCATGTGCGGCCGGGACGAACTGCCCGCTGCGGGGATTCCCAATCTGCTGTGCTACGAGGAGCTGGTCGACAGCGCCAGCATGGACTTTACATGGCCGGAGCTGGATGAGGAAAGCGCGGCTTCGCTGTGCTACACCTCGGGCACCACCGGCAATCCTAAGGGCGTGCTGTATTCGCACCGCTCGACTGTGCTGCATGCGATGGCCGCATGTTCGGTGGATGGTCTGGGCTTGTCCTCGGCCGATACGGCGCTGGTGGCGGTGCCGATGTTCCACGTGAATGCCTGGGGTATGCCCTATGCGGGTGCGATGTGCGGTGCGCGTCTGGTGCTGCCGGGTGCGCAGTTGGACGGCGCCCATGTCTACGAGCTGCTGCGCTATGAGCGCGTGACGCTGGCGCTGGGCGTGCCGACGGTGTGGCTGATGCTGTTCGGCCATGTCGATACGGAGCGGCGCAAGGCGGCCCTGGAACTGTGCCTGGAGAAGGTCATCATTGGCGGTGCAGCGGCGCCGCTGTCCATGATCGAACGCTTTGCGCAGGACTTCAATGCGGAAGTAATCCATGCCTGGGGGATGACGGAACTGTCGCCGCTGGGGACGGTGTGCCGTCTGCTGCCCAAGCATCGTGCGCTGGCGCCGGCCGAGCGGCATCGCCTGCAGATGAAGCAGGGACGCGCGGTGTTCGGCGTCTCGCTGAAGATCGTTGACGACGAAGGCCATCGCTTGCCGCAGGATGGCGAGACGGCAGGGCATCTGATGGTGCGCGGTCCCTGGGTGGCGCGTGAATACTTTGGCGCGCCGGATGCCTTGCAGCTGGACGCGGACGGTTATTTCGCCACCGGCGATGTGGCGACCATCGACAGGGATGGCTACATGCTGATTACCGACCGTGCCAAGGATGTCATCAAGTCGGGCGGCGAGTGGATTTCATCGATTGAGCTGGAAAATGCGGCGATGGGGCATCCGGACGTGGCCCAGGCAGCGGTGATTGGCGTGCCGCATCCCAGCTGGCAGGAGCGTCCTTTGCTGATTGCCGTGCGCAAGACCGGGCGCAGCGTGGGACGCGATGAACTGCTGGCGCATATCGCTGGCAGCGTGGCGCGCTGGTGGCTGCCGGATGATGTGGTGTTTGTCGAGGCGCTGCCGCATACCGCGACCGGCAAGGTACAGAAGATGCGGCTACGTGATGAGTATCGCAATTACCGGCTGCCGAACGCCGGTGCGGCAGCCAAGGAGCAGGCATGAAGGCCACGGTGCTGATTGTGCCGGGCCTGCGCGGTCACGTGCCGGAACATTGGCAAACCCTGTTGGCAGAGCGCCTGCCGAACGCGCGCACTGTGCCGCCGCTGGAGGTGGATGGCCTGAACTGCGCCGCGCGGGTGGCGGCCATCGAGGCGGAGCTGGCGCAGATCAGCGGGCCGGTGATCCTGGTGGCGCATAGCGCTGGAGTGCTGATGGTGGCGCATTGGGCTGCGCGCCATGGCCGGCGTGGCGGCGCGGACGGCGCGGCTGGCGCAGGCGGCAGCTACGTCGCGGGCGCGCTCCTGGTGACGCCGCCGGACCTGAACGCGGCGTGGCCGTCCAACTATCCACAGCCGGAGGTGCTGCGCGCCCAGGGCTGGGATCCGCTGCCGGCCGGGCCGCTGCCTTTCCCCAGCATCGTCTGCGCCAGCGACAACGATCATCTGGCGTCGGCGGAGGCGGTGCGCGACCTGGCCAGGGGCTGGGGCGGCGCGCTGCTGGAGCTGGGCGAAGTAGGGCATATGAACCCCGCTTCCGGCTACGGATCCTGGCCTTTGGCCGAGGAACTGGTGGTGGAAATGGCAAGAATGGCCGGATTGACGTGAATTGAAAAGTGCTTGTCGCGTCATGCGCCATTCGGGCGGCACGGCGCTGGTTATACTCGATTAAGAAGAATCACAGGAGGACATGATGGCAATAGCGGTGCGTTTTTATGGTGTGGGCGGCCCCGAAGTGCTGCATCTGGAAGAGGTGGAAGTGGGACAGCCGGGCCCCGGCCAGGTGCGTCTGCGCCAGGTGGCGGCGGGCCTGAACTACGCCGACACCTACTTCCGTAACGGGACCTACGCGATCCCTCTGCCGAACGGCATCGGCGTGGAAGCTGCTGGTGTGGTGGTGGCCATCGGCGAGGGAGTGGAAGGCCTGGCGCTGGGCGACCGCGTCACCTATACCGGTTTTATCAATACCTTGGGCGCTTATGCCACCGAGCGGCTGATCCCTGCCGCTGCCCTGATCAAGCTGCCCGAGACGATCTCCTTTGAGACCGCTGCCGCCATGACCATGCGCGGCCTGACCTCGGCCTATCTGATGCGCCGCATTTACGACTTCAAAGGCGGCGGGACCATCCTGCTGCACGCGGCGGCGGGCGGCGTTGGCCTGATCGTGTCGCAGTGGGCCAAGCTGCTGGGACTGACCGTGATCGGCACCGTCTCGACCCAGGCCAAAGCGGACATCGCCCGCGCCCATGGCTGCGACCACGTGATCAACTACAGCGAAGAGGACGTTGCCCCGCGCGTGCGCGAGCTGACCGGCGGCCGTGGCGTCGACGTGGTGTTCGACAGCGTCGGCAAGAACACTTTCATGTCTTCGCTTGATTCGCTGCGCCGCCGTGGCCTGCTGGTGTGCGTGGGTACGGCATCCGGCCCGGTGCCGCCGTTCGATCCGGTGCTGCTGGCGATGAAGGGTTCCGTCTACGTGACCCGCCCGGCGCTGGCTGATTACATCGCCGATCCGGAAGAAAAGGCCGCCTTGGCCGCCGAGCTGTTCGAGCATGTGGGCAGCGGCCGTATCAAGATCGAAATCAACCAGCACTATTCGCTGGCCGATGCGGTGCAGGCGCATCGCGACCTGGAGGCACGCAAGACCACTGGTTCGTCCATCTTTGTGATCTGAGGAGCAGCGCATGCAAGTAGAACAACTGACCTGTGCCATCGGCGCCGAACTGCGCAACGTCAAGCTGTCCGACGCCATCCACGATCACGGCCTGTTCGACGAAATCCGTGGCCTGCTGCTCAAGCACCGCGTGCTGTTCCTGCGTGACCAGGACATCAGCCGTGCCGAGCACGTGGCGTTTGCGCGCCGCTTCGGCGAGCTGGAAGATCATCCGGTGGCGGGCAGCGATCCGGATCATCCGGGCCTGGTGCGCATCTACAAGAACCCCGACCAGCCTGCGGACCGCTACGAGAATGCCTGGCACGCCGACGCCACCTGGCGCAAGGCGCCGCAGTTTGGTGCGGTGTTGCGCTGCGTGGAATGCCCGCCGGTGGGCGGCGACACCATGTGGGCCAATATGGCGCTGGCGTACGAGCGTCTGCCGGACGATGTCAAGCAGCGCATTGAGGGCCTGTACGCGCGCCACAGCATCGAGGCCAGCTTCGGCGCTGCCATGCCGATTGAAAAGCGCCACGCCTTGAAAGAGATGTATCCCGACGCCGAGCATCCGGTGGTGCGCACCCACCCGGAGACTGGCGAGAAGATCCTGTTCGTGAATGCCTTCACCAGCCATATCACCAACTACCACACGCCGCAGCGGGTGCGCTTCGGCCAGGACGCCAATCCCGGCGCGGCCAACCTGCTGACGTACTTGATCAGCCAGGCCTACGTGCCGGAGTACCAGGTGCGCTGGCGCTGGCAGCCGAACAGCGTGGCGATCTGGGACAACCGCTCAACCCAGCACTATGCCGTGATGGACTATCCGCCATGCCATCGCAAGATGGAACGCGCAGGCATCATCGGCGACGTACCTTACTAAATCAAATAATACAGGAGACAAAGAATGCAATTCCTCGACGATTCGCTGCACCCGGAAAATCAGGACAAGGTAGTCATCACCGTTGCGCCGTATGGCCCGGAGTGGATGCCGGAAGACTTCCCCGAAGATATACCGGTGACGATGGAGGAGCAGATCCAGAAGGCGGTTGACTGCTACGAAGCCGGCGCCACCGTGCTGCACCTGCATGTGCGCGAGCTGGATGGCAAAGGCTCCAAGCGCCTGTCCAAGTTCAATGAGCTGATCGCCGGGGTGCGCGCGCGCGTGCCGGACATGATCATCCAGGTGGGTGGTTCGATCTCGTTTGCGCCGGAATCGGATGGCGAAGCGGCCAAGTGGCTGTCGGACGACACCCGCCACATGCTGGCCGAGCTGACCCCGAAGCCGGACCAGGTGACGGTGGCGATCAACACCACCCAGATGAATATCATGGAGCTGCTATATCCAGCCTACCTGGAAGGCACTTCGCTGGCGAATCCCTTGTACCAGGCGGCATATAGCGAGATGACGGTGCCGGCGGGTCCGGCCTGGGTCAAGGAGCACCTGCGCCGCCTGGCCGCTTCCGGCATCCAGCCGCACTTCCAGCTGACCGGCATGCATGCGCTGGAGACGCTGGACCGCATGGTGCGTGCGGGCGACTACAAGGGTCCGCTCAACTTGACCTGGATCGGTATCGGCGGCGGCTTTGACGGCCCTAATCCCTTTAATTTCATGGACTTTATCCGCCGCGCGCCGGACGGCGCCTGCGTCACGGCCGAGTCGCTGCTGAAGAACGTCCTGCCGTTCAATATGATGGCGATGGCGATGGGCTTCCATCCGCGCTGCGGCATCGAGGACACTATCATTGACCAGCATGGCAACCGTATGAGTTCCGTGCAGCAGATCGAGCAGTGCGTGCGCGTAGCCAAGGAATTGGGCCGCGAGATCGCCAGCGGCAAGGAAGCCCGCGAGATCTACCGCATTGGGGTACAGTACAAGGATGCGGAAGAAACCTTGCGCATGAACGGCATGGCGCCCAACCGCGCCCGCGGCCAGAAGAACGTGCCGCTGCGTACCTGAACCCAATCCTGCACCTGAGACTGAATCATGGCCTTCTCCTCGATTCCAGACAGTGACGACGACGCGCCGGTGGGCGTCACCCGGCGCTATGCCTGGGTGGTGTTTGCCCTCAGCTTCGGGCTGCTGATCTCGGATTACATGTCGCGCCAGGTGCTCAACGCGGTCTTTCCGCTGCTGAAGGCTGAATGGGCGCTGAGCGACACCCGGCTTGGCCTGTTGAGCGGTATTGTGGCGCTGATGGTAGGCCTGCTGACTTTTCCCCTGTCGCTGCTGGCGGATCGCTGGGGCAGGGTCAGGAGCCTAGCGCTGATGGCGGCCCTGTGGTCGGTGGCGACCCTCGGTTGCGGCTTGGCGCAGAACTATAACGAGATGTTTGCAGCGCGCTTTTTTGTTGGCGTGGGCGAGGCGGCGTATGGTAGCGTGGGCATCGCGGTGGTGCTGTCGGTGTTCCCCAAGCAGATGCGCGCCACCTTATCGGGCGCCTTCATGGCGGGCGGCATGTTCGGCTCCGTGCTGGGCATGGCGCTGGGCGGCGGCATCGCTGCGCATGTGGGCTGGCGCTGGGCCTTTGCCGGCATGGCGCTGTTTGGACTGGCGCTGGCGGCGCTGTATCCGCTGGTGGTGCGCGAGGCCAAGGTGTCGCCGCGCCGCGGTCTGGCGGGCGGCGCGGCCAAGCGTCCGGCGTTGCGCAATCTGTTCAACAGCCGTTCGGTACGCGCGGCGTATGTCGGCAGCGGCCTGCAGCTGTTTGTGGGCGGCGCCTTCATCGTCTGGATGCCGAGTTTTATGAACCGTTACTACGCCATGGGCGCGGATCGCGCTGGCGCAGCAGCGGCGGGCGTGGTGCTGGCTTCGGGCGCGGGCATGATCCTGTGCGGCATGCTGAGCGATCGCCTTTGCCGCAATGCCCCGTCGCGCAAGATTGCGCTGGCGATCTTCTATTGCTTGTCCAGTGCTGTCCTGCTGATGAGTGGCTTCTCGCTGGCGCCGGGTGCAGCGCAGCTGGCATTGATTGGTGCGGGTATGTTCCTTGCGGCGGGCACCACCGGGCCTTGCGGTGCGATGGTCGCCAATCTGACCCCGCGCCCAATCCACGGCACGGCCTTTGCGACGCTGACGCTGGCGAACAATCTGCTGGGGCTCGCTCCGGGGCCGTTCCTGACCGGCGCGCTGGCGGATCGTCTGGGATTGGCGCAGGCATGCCAGATGGTGCCGCTGGTGAGCGTGCTGGCGGCGCTGGTGTTCCTGTATGCGCGCAGCCATTACGAAGGCGATGTGGCGCGCCGCGTGGCGGCGATGAATGACGCGGCGGTGGCAGCATGAGCCGGCTGCTGCGCGTCGATATCGACGTTGATCTGGTGTGCCCGTGGTGTCTGATCGGGCTGCGCAATTTCCAGCAGGCGCGCGCCGAACTGCAAGCCAAGTGGCCGGATCTGGTGTGGGATGTGCGCTGGTACGGTGTGCAGCTGCTGCCGGATGTGCCTCAGGAGGGCTACCCCTTCCACGAGTTCTATCTGCGGCGCCTGGGTGGCCCGGTCGCGCTGCGGCAGCGCCAGGAACAAGTGCGTGCGGCGGCGCGGGCGGCCGGTGTCGCCATTCAATACGAACGCATCCAGGTGATGCCGAATACGGCGGATGGCCACCGCCTGCTGCAGCTGGCGGGACGCGGCGATGCTGCGTATCAGGAGGCTTTGCTTGAACGGCTGCTATGCGCCTACTTCGCGGACGGTGAAGATATCAGCCGCCCGGACGTGCTGCGGCGCCACGGCATGACCACCGGGCTGGAGGCGGAGGCGATCGAAGCGGCGTTGCAAGGCGCTGCGCAGCCTTACGAACAGGGTGGCCGTGAAGGTTACGGCGTGCCGCGGTTTGTCTTTAACGGTGCATACGCCTTGTCGGGTGCGCAGCCGGTTGCGGCTTTGCTGATGACTATGTCGCGTGCCGTATGCCTGGCGCGCGAGCCGGCATGAGCCGCCACGAAGTCGCTCCCGAGCGGCTGCCAGCGCCGGGTGGCCGCGTACTGCTGCGGCTTGAGGGGCGCTGTGTCGTGCTGTTCCGCGTTGAGGATGAATACCTCGCCATTGACGATAGCTGCCCGCATCAGGGTGCGTCGCTATCAGGCGGCAGAGTAGAGGGCGGGGCGGTGCAGTGTCCTGCCCACGGCTTGCGCTTCGACCTGCGCAGCGGCTGTCTGCATAACGCGCCGCAGCTGCGCGTTTCCGTTTATCCCATTGATATTCAACAGGACAGGGTGTTCATCCGCTTGCCCGACCAGGAATCCTTATGATTGCGACGTATTTCTCTCCTGCTCAGCAGCGCTTGCGCTCGCTGGCGCCAGGCTTCATCACCAGCGCGGTGGTGGCGGCTGCGGCCAGCTTTTTGTCCGACCATTACGGTGCGCCGGTGATGCTGTTTGCGCTGCTGCTTGGCATGGCGCTGAACTTCTTGTCTGCAGATGGACAATGCAAACCGGGCATCGAATACACCGCGCGCACCTTGCTGCGGCTGGGTGTCGCGCTGCTTGGCCTGCGCATCACGCTGGCGCAGATTGCGGCGCTGGGTTGGAAGCCTGCGGTGCTGGTGGTCGTGGTGGTCACTGTGACAATTTCGCTATCGGTACTGGCGGCGTGGTTCCTTGGCTTTAATCGCCTGTTTGGCTTGCTGACCGGCGGGGCGACGGCGATCTGCGGTGCTTCGGCCGCGCTGGCGCTGGCGGCGTCGCTGCCTGCGCATCCGCAGAAGGAGCGCGCTACGCTATTCACGGTGATCGGCGTCTCGGCTTTGTCGACCACGGCGATGATTGCCTATCCGATGATTGCCAAGTTCTTCACCCTGACACCGATGCAGGCAGGTGTGTTTTTAGGCGGGACGATTCACGATGTGGCGCAGGTGGTCGGTGCGGGTTACAGCATGTCGCGCGAGACGGGCGACGCGGCCACGGTGATCAAACTAATGCGGGTGGCGATGCTGCTGCCGGTGATTCTTTGCGCGGCGCTGATCACGCGCGCGCAAGGTGTGTCGGCAGGTGGGCAGCGTCCGCCGATTTTGCCGGGGTTCGCGGTGGCTTTCTTCGTGCTGGCTTGCGTGAACAGCACTGGCTGGATTCCGGCGGCGGTGACGCAGCTGGGTAATGATCTGTCGCGTTGGGCGCTGGTGATCGCCATCAGCGCGCTGGGCATGAAGACCCAGCTGAAAGAATTGGCTTCGGTCGGCATCAAGCCAATCGCTCTGATGATCGGCGAAACGATCTTCCTGGCCGCCCTTGTCATGCTGATGCTGCGCTGGGCGGCGTAGGCAATGTCTCAGGCATTGGGCTGGTAAGGCTTGCCGTTGGCGTTGCGCCAGGCGACCGGGCTGGCGCCGAATTGGACGCTGAACCAGCGGCTGAAACTACTCGGCAGCGAATAGCCCAGCAGCTCGCCGATGCGCGCCAGCGTGTAAGTAGGATTCAGCATATAGCGCTGCACCAGGTCGCGCCGTACCTCATTGATCAAATCGCTGAAGTTGGCATTGTTTTCTTCCAGGCGGCGCTGCAGTGTGCGCACGTTCATGCCGAGTGCCAGCGCAATCTGCTCGATGGTCGCGCGGCCCATCGGAAGCAGCAGATAGATCGCCTTGCGCACTTCATACTCCAGCGAGTCTACCGCATCCTTTTGCAGCGAATCTACAAAGCGCTGTGCGTAGCGCGCCATGGCGGGATCTGCGTTGGGATTGGGCGCGTCCAGCGCGGCGGCCGGGCACACCAGACCATTGAAGCGCGCATCAAATACCACCTTGCAGCAAAAGATACGCTTGTAGATCGACAGGTCGCCATCCGGTGCGTTGTGGCTGAAATTGACGCTGGCGGGGCGCCACGCAGGCCCAAGCAAGGTGGCGCATAAACGCGCCATCACCGCCACCGCCAGCTCATTGGCCTGGCGGCAGGACAGCGGCGAATCGGCCACCACTTCTTCGTGAATGACCACGCTTTCCGGCGTGTCTTCGACATAGATCGCCAGCGCGGGATTGAGCAGGTTGCGGTGCTGGACCATCACCTGCAAGGCGCTGCGCAAATGCGGCTGGTGGGTCAGCAGCAGGGCGATGGCGCCGAGATCGGAGAACTGGCGCGA
>Ga0213872_10001168_pt1 | contig 17837 bp, 15 predicted proteins | sample VelepicomBERX_R2_FD_160071 | JGI IMG/M metagenome (GOLD analysis project Ga0213872, IMG submission 160071) | Rhizosphere microbial communities from Vellozia epidendroides in rupestrian grasslands, the National Park of Serra do Cipo, Brazil - RX_R2 | ecosystem: Host-associated > Plants > Roots >...
GCAAGATCATCCAGGGCATGAAGAAGGCCAAGACTTCGAACCCGCTGTTCCTGCTCGACGAGATCGACAAGCTGGGCGCCGATTGGCGCGGCGATCCGGCCTCTGCCTTGCTGGAAGTGCTGGATCCCGAGCAGAACATCAACTTCAACGACCATTACCTCGAAGTCGATTACGACCTCTCGGACGTGATGTTCGTGACGACGGCCAACAGCTTGCGTATGCCCCAGCCGCTGCTGGACCGCATGGAGATCATCCGTCTGTCGGGTTACACCGAGGATGAGAAGGTCGAAATCGCCAAGCGGCATCTGCTCGACAAGCAGATCAAGGCGGCCGGCCTGAAGAGGGGTGAGTTCGCCATCTCGGACGACGCTCTCCTGGATCTGATCCGCTACTACACCCGCGAATCGGGTGTCCGCTCCCTGGAGCGCGAACTGGCCAACCTCGCCCGCAAGGCGATCAAGGAAATCCTCAGCAAGGAGGCCCGCGCCAATGCCAAAGCCGGCGGCGCCAAGGTGACGATCACGCGGCGGAACCTCGAAAAGTTCGCCGGCGTGCATCGCTTCCGTTATGGCGAGGCCGAGCTCGAGGATATGGTCGGCGTGGTGACCGGTTTGGCCTGGACCGAAGTGGGCGGCGAGCTGCTGTCCATCGAAGCGGTCTCGATGCCGGGCAAGGGCACCTTTTCCCACACCGGCAAGCTGGGCGATGTCATGCAGGAATCGGTCCAGGCGGCGCGCTCCTATGTGCGCTCCCGCTCGGTCAATTTCGGCATCAAGCCGTCGGTGTTCGAGAAGCGCGACATCCATGTTCATGTGCCGGACGGCGCCACTCCCAAGGATGGTCCGTCGGCGGGTGTGGCCATGTGCACGGCGATCGTCTCGGTGCTGACCGGCGTTCCGGTCCGCAAGGACGTGGCAATGACCGGCGAAATCACCCTGCGCGGCCGGGTGATGCCGATCGGGGGTCTGAAGGAGAAGCTTCTGGCGGCGCTGCGCGGCGGCATCAAGACGGTGCTGATCCCGAAAGAGAACGAAAAGGACCTCGCTGAGATCCCGGACAATGTAAAGCGCGGCTTGACCATCATTCCGGTATCCTCGGCCGACGAGGTGCTGGCCAATGCTTTGGCCGGCCCTCTTACGCCGATCGAATGGGAGACGGAAGAGGCTTCGTCGAAGAACGCTGCGCCGGCGCAAACAGGGGAAACCGACGCCAGCGTTGTCACTCATTGACCGCTGTGCGGCGCAGAGAGGAGCGGATATCCAGGGTTTTAAGTCAAAATCTGTGGATATCCGCGCACTTGCGCGCTTCTCAGGTTGACGGGCTTCCAAAACCCGTTTTACAGTGACCTGAACTTGTTTCAGTTGTCATTTGTAAACAAGAAATCGTTTTTGTTTGTGCTAGCAGAAGGGGGCTCCCAAGGTGAATAAGAATGATCTCGTGACCGTGGTGGCGAGCGCCGCCGGACTTTCCAAGGCGGATGCGGCTAAGGCGGTTGACGGCGTTTTCGCCGCCATCACCGATGCTCTGAAGAAGGGCGACGAAGTGCGTCTGGTCGGCTTCGGCACCTTCGCCGTTGCCGCGCGCGCCAAGTCGGAGGGCCGTAACCCGCGCACTGGCCAAAAGATTACCATCCCTGCGTCCAAGCAGCCGAAGTTCAAGGCTGGCAAGGGTCTGAAGGATGCCGTCAACTAAGACGGACTTCAGCCTTCCCGCTTGAGGGGGTTTGAAAGCGCCGGCTGTGCAAGCAGCCGGCGCTTTTCTTTTCGCGTCATCGCTCTTGCCAAAGTCTCGGCGAGCCCCTAGTAATCACGGCGTCGGGCGATTAGCTCAGTTGGTAGAGCGCGTGCTTTACACGCATGATGTCGGCGGTTCGAGCCCGTCATCGCCCACCACCCTTCGCCGAGGCTTCGGGTGGCAAGCCACGGTCTAGGCAGCCATCCATAAGTAATGTTCTAGTTTGTTTGAGCGGGGAAACGCCAGCCGGCGGGGCCCTGCCAGTGGGCGATCCAGTCATCCAGAAGATCGGCAGGCATGGGGCGCGAGATGCCGTAGCCTTGGCCGAGATGGCAGCCGAGCTTCACCAGCAGCTCGCCATGCTGCTCGGTTTCCACCCCTTCGGCGATGACCGGGCGGTTGAAGGCTTGGGCCAGATGCACCACCGAAGCCACCAAGCCGAGATCGTCGGGGTGGTTCAGCATGTCGCGCACGAAGCTTTGATCGACCTTCAGCACATCGATCGGCAGCTTCCTGAAATAGGTCAGCGAGGAATAACCCGTGCCGAAATCGTCCAGCGCGAACCGCACGCCCATCTCGCGGCAGGCCTCCAGCGTGGCGGTGGCGCGCTTCACATCGCCGATCGCGGTGCTTTCGATGATTTCCAATTGCAGGTCCGAGGGCTGCACCAGCGGATGGCGGGCCAGAATGGCTTTGAGCCGCTCTGGGAATTGCGGGATCTGCAAATGGTTGGGGCTGACATTGACGCTGACGGGCAGCATCAGACCGCGCGCCTTCCAACGTCCGAGCTGGGTCAGCGCCGCTTCGAACACATAGTCGCCAAGCGCGATTTCCAGTTCGGTGCCTTCGAGGGCGGGGAGAAAGGAGCCGGGGGCGAGGATGCCCCGTACCGGGTCGAGCCAGCGAATCAGCGCTTCGGTGCCGATCACCTCACCGGTCACCATGTTCACCTTGGGCTGGTAATGCAGCACGAATTCCTCGCGCTCCAGCGCGATCGCGAGTCGCTGCAAGGCCTCGTGGCTTGCGCGGACCTGGCGGTCATGCTCGGGGTCGAATTTGTGATAGCGGTTCTTGCCGCTTTCCTTGGCGCGGTACATCGCCTGATCGGCGTGGCGCAGCAGCGTATCGGCGTCGACATCGTCCTTCGGGTAAAGGGTGACGCCGATACTGCCGGACAAGACGATGCTGGTATGGATGCCCTTGGCCGCCTGTACGATGGCGGCCAGCACGCGGTCCAGGACCTGGAAACATTTCCTGTCGCTGCCGGTGTCGTTCAGGAGGATGACGAACTCGTCGCCGCCGAGTCGAGCCAACGTATCGTCGGCGCGCAGGACCTCTTGGATGTGGGTCGAGACCGAGATCAGCAGGCGGTCGCCGACCTCATGGCCGAGTTGATCATTGACCTCTTTGAAACCGTCGAGATCGACGAAGCAGATTGCCAGCGTGCTGTCATTGCGCTTGGCGCGAGCGATGGCCTGATGCATGCGGTCGGCCAGAAGGCGGCGGTTGGGCAGGCCGGTCAAGGGGTCGAAATGCGCCACCTTGTGCAGCTCGGCCTCATGTTCCTTGAGCTGGGAAATGTCCGAGAAGACGGCTATATAGCGCTGGATCTCGCCGGCATCGTCGCGAATGGCGGCGATCGACATCAAAGCAGGGTAGATTTCGCCCGATTTGCGCTTGTTCCAGATTTCGCCACGCCAGCCACCGGTGGTGTGCAAGGAGTCCCAGACCTGGTTGAAGAAGGCCTCGTCCTGACGGCCCGAGCCCAGGAAGATCGGGTCCTTGCCGACCACTTCGTCGCGCGAATAGCCTGTGATGCGCGAAAAGGCCGGGTTGATCTCGAGAATATTATTGTCCATGTCCGTCACCATGATGCCGTCATGGCTGAAATCGAACACGGAGGCGGCGAGACGCAAGCCCACTTCGGTCTTTTTGCGTTCGGTGACGTCCTCGACCGCCCAGATGAACAGGCGCCGGCTCGCCAGCGGAATGATGCGGCCATACACCGAACAGGTGATGATCCTGCCGTCGCCGCGGCGGAACTGAGTTTCATAGGGCGTGGGCAGGCCGCCGCTGTCTTTGGCCGTCTCGAACAGGCGGTAGCGGTCGGACGGGTCGACCCACATGCCGAAATCGAGGCTGGAGCGGCCCACCACCACATCGCGGGAATAACCCGCCACCTCTTCCCAGGCCGGGTTGACGTCGAGATAGATGCCGGAGGCGAAATCCATCATGCAGAGCGGCACCGGATTGTTCTGGAAAATCGCCTCGAAGCGCTGCAGCGCCGCATCGATCTCCGCCCGCAGCCGGTTGCGCTCGGTGATGTCGCGGGACGAGGCGTAAAGATAATGCTCATGGCGGGTGCGCACCACGGCGACATGCACTTCGACCGATAGAACGGAACCATCCTTGCGCCGATGCAGGGTCTCGAAGGTGGATGGGGCCGTGGCGGCAAGATGCTCGGGAAGGATCTTCTCCATCAGGTCGGCCTTGGACCAGCGGGCTTCCCAGGTTGAAACATGCTTGCCGATCAGCTCGGCGCGATTATAGCCCAGCATGGCGCAGAAGCTGTCGCTGGCCTCGACCAGCAAGCCCTGGCTGTCCAGCACATGGACGCCGTCGGAGGCGCGTTCGAGGAACATCTTGTTGCGGCGGCTCTGACGGCCGGCGATCTTGAACAGGCGAAAGATGAATGCCGCCGAAACCGAGGTCACCAGCAGCAGGGCTATCAAGAAGCTGACCGTCTTGCGGACGTCGGCGCGCCATTCCTCGAGATATTCCTCCTGGGGAACGCCGGCCACCACATAGAGAGGCGCCACCTCCAGGCGACGCACGGTAAAGGTGCGAGGCACCCCGTCGCCGGTATTGTCGCTGTGATAGGTGCCGGCTTCCTGGCCGGACTGGATCGCCTGGCGCAGCTCCTCGGAGAAGGCGGTGCTGCCGGGTTCGCCGGGGGCGGAGACCGGATAGCGGACGATGATCGAATTGTCGGTTGCCCGAAGCGCCACCGTTTCCTTGCTGCCCACATTGTAATGGGCCAGCACCTGGATGAAGAAATCGAGGGGCAGGGAGGCGGTGACCACGCCCGCCATGCTGCCGTTGGGATGCTCATAACGGCGGGCGAAGACCAGCACAGCCTTGTTGGGTACCATATTCTCGACCGGTCTCGAGACGAACAGACCCCGTTCCGGATGGTCATGCGGCTCGGTGAAGAAGCTTTGATCGTGGATGTCGGCGAGGCCCAGTCGGTTGCTGCCGGTGGAAAGCAGGATCTTGCCCCGCTCGTCGGAAATGCCGATGGCGGCAAGTTCCGGCATATGGGCGGCGTGGCTGTCGATGAAGCGGGAAAGGCCGGCGGTGTCGAGCTGGCCGGCGCCGCTGCGGCGCTCCAGTTCCTCGGCAGTGGTCTGGAGGATCAGATCGATCTTGTCGATCGTGAAGGTGATACTCTGATCGACTGAATAGGCGAGGTTCTGAGTGAGCGCTTCGGCGCGCTTCTCGTTCTGCAGCCGGCTCTCATAGAGCCAATAAACACCGAGCGAGCTGGCGAGCAGGTTTGTTACGACCACCGTCCCGACCAATATCGCCTTGGTGGCGAAGTCTCGTATCAGCATCAACGCCTTGAACCAGAAGTGTCCCCATCAAGCATTATCAATGCGGCCGTGTTTTTATTCCAGCCCCGTTTTGGGGAGAAATATTTAATCGCAGCAGAAGGATCGCGGCTTTTTCTGAAACCAATGCTGAGATGCCGAAAACGCGGGGATTGGGAGGTTGACAGCCACTCTCCGGGTAAGATACACCACCTTCCACCGCGGGGGTGTAGCTCAGTTGGTTAGAGCGTCGGCCTGTCACGCCGAAGGTCGCGGGTTCGAGCCCCGTCACTCCCGCCATTGTCTTTCGTGTTTTCCTTTTACGGGGCGGAAATTTCATGGACGCCTTGCTCCTCGAGTACTTACCGATCCTGGTCTTCCTGGCCATTGCCATCGTCGTCGCCATCGTCTGTGTCGGCGGTTCCTATCTGGTGGCGAAGCAAAAGCCCGACCTGGAGAAAACTTCGGCGTATGAGTGCGGCTTCGACGCCTTCGAAGACGCCCGCGTTAAGTTCGACGTGCGCTACTATCTGGTGGCCATTCTCTTCATCATCTTCGACCTCGAAGTCGCCTTCCTGTTTCCGTGGGCGGTGTCCTTCGGCAAGATCGGCCTGTTCGGCTTCTGGTCGATGATCGTGTTCCTGGGCGTGCTGACCATCGGTTTCATTTACGAATGGCGGAAAGGAGCTCTCGAATGGGAGTGACCGGACAACAAATGTCAGGTGGGGCCTCTCTGGCCCCGATCGGCCCCGGTCCCCGTCAGGACCAGGTGATCGCCGCGGTCGCCGAGGAGCTGGGCGATAAGGGTTTCGTGCTGGCCAATCTCGACAAGCTGGTCAATTGGGCCCGCACCGGCTCCTTGTGGCCGATGACGTTCGGTCTGGCCTGCTGCGCGGTGGAGATGATCCACGCTTACACGGCGCGCTACGATCTCGACCGTTTCGGCGTGGTGCCGCGCCCCAGCCCGCGCGCTTCCGACGTGATGATCGTCGCCGGCACGCTGACCAACAAGATGGCTCCGGCGCTGCGCAAGGTCTATGACCAGATGGCCGAGCCGCGCTGGGTGATCTCGATGGGCTCTTGCGCCAACGGCGGCGGCTATTATCACTATTCCTATTCGGTGGTGCGCGGCTGTGACCGGGTCGTGCCCGTCGATATCTATGTTCCGGGTTGCCCGCCTTCGGCGGAGGCGCTCGTCTATGGCGTTCTTCAGCTGCAGAAGAAGATCCGCCGCACCGGCACCATCGCGAGGTGACTCCTTCATGACCCAAGCCTTGCAAGACCTTGGCGATTATCTCTCCTCGGCCCTGGCTCAGGATGTGCTGTCCTGGGAAGTCGCCAAGGGCGAACTGATGGTCACCGTGCGCGGAGCCGCGATCACCAAGGTGATGGCCTTCCTGCGCGACGACAGCAACTGCCAGTTCAAGCAGCTGATGGATATTTGCGGTGTTGATTATCCCGGGCGCGAGCAGCGCTTCCAGGTGGTCTACAACATGCTGTCCATGAAGCTTAACCAGCGCGTCCGCGTGAAGCTCGACACCGATGAGGAAACATCGGTTCCTTCCGTCGTTTCGCTGTTTTCATCGGCCGGATGGTACGAGCGCGAGGTCTGGGACATGTTCGGCGTCATCTTCGACGGCAATCCGGACTTGCGTCGGATTTTGACGGATTACGGCTTCCAGGGCCATCCGCTGCGCAAGGACTTCCCGCTGACCGGCTATGTCGAGGTCCGCTATGACGATGACCAGAAGCGCGTCGTCTACGAACCGGTCAAGCTGACCCAGGATTTCCGCAATTTCGATTTCTTGAGTCCCTGGGAAGGCATGCTTCCACCGCGCGATTCGCGCGAATCTATTGAATCGTCGGCCAAGCCGACTGGCGACGAGAAGGCAGGGAAGGCCTGAGCGATGGCTGAAGCCCAGATCAAGACGTTCAATATCAATTTCGGCCCGCAGCATCCGGCGGCGCACGGCGTGCTGCGCCTCATCCTCGAGATGAGCGGCGAAATCGTCGAGCGCGCCGACCCGCATATCGGCCTCTTACATCGCGGCACCGAGAAGCTGATCGAATACAAGACCTACATGCAGGCGGTGCCCTATTTCGACCGCCTGGATTATGTGTGCCCGATGAACCAGGAGCATGCCTTCGTCCGCGCGGTGGAAAAACTGCTCGGCATCGAGGCGCCGCCCCGCGCGCAATATATCCGCGTGCTCTATGACGAGATCGGCCGCATCCTCAACCATCTTCTCAATGTCACCTCCTATGCCATGGATATCGGCGCCATCACGCCGATGCTCTACGGCTTCGAGGAACGCGAGAAGCTGATGGAATTCTATGAGCGCGTCTCGGGCGCCCGCCTGCATGCCGCCTATTACCGCGTCGGCGGGGTGGCTGAAGACCTGCCGGACGGCCTCACCGACGATATTCTCGCCTGGTGCAAGACCTTCCCGGGCCTGCTGGCCGACATCGAGAAGCTGCTGAACAATAACCGTATCTTCAAGCAGCGCTCGGTCGATATCGGCGTGGTCTCGGCGGAACAGGCGATGGATTGGGGCTTCTCGGGTCCGAATCTGCGCGCCTCGGGCGTCGCCTGGGATCTGCGCAAGAGCCAGCCTTATGCCGCCTATGACGAAATCGATTTCGACATTCCGGTCGGCAAGAATGGCGATTGCTACGACCGCTATATGGTGCGCGTCTTCGAGATGTATGAATCTCTGAAGATCATCCAGCAAGCTATTGAAAAGATGCCGAAAGGACCGGTTCGGACCGAACAGCGCAAGGTCGCCGCTCCGCCGCGCGCCGAGATGAAGCGCTCGATGGAGGCGCTTATCCATCACTTCAAGCTGTTCACCGAGGGGTTCCATGTTCCCGCTGGCGAAACCTACAGCGTGGTGGAAGCTCCCAAGGGCGAGTTCGGCGTCTATCTGGTGTCGGACGGCACCAACAAGGCCTATCGCTGCAAGATCCGCGCGCCGGCCTTCGCCCATTTGCAGGGAACCGATTTCATGTCGAAGGGCCATATGCTGGCCGACGCCGTGGCCAATATCGGCTCCATCGACATCGTGTTTGGTGAGATCGATCGATGAGCACGCAGCACCCCGACCAGCAGCCTTGGCAGCCCAAGAGTTTCGCCTTCACGGCCGAAGCCCGCGCCCAGGCCGAGAAGATCATCAAACGCTATCCGGAAGGGCGCCAGCAGAGCGCCGTCATGCCGATCCTCGACATCGTGCAGCGCCAGGAAGGCTGGGTGTCGATGGCGGCGATGAATGTCGTGGCCGAGATGCTCGATATGGCGCCGATGCGCGTCTATGAGGTCGCCACCTTCTACACCATGTTCCATCTGAAGCCGGTCGGTAAGGTCCATGTGCAGGTCTGTACCAATGTGCCTTGCCAGCTGCGCGGCTCGGACGAGGTGGTGCATACCTGCAGATCGGAGCTCGGCATCGGCGTGGGCGAGACCACGGCGGACGGCAAGTTCTCGCTGGCCGAGGTGGAATGTCTCGGCGCCTGCGTGAACGCTCCGGTGATCTGGATCGGCGACGATTTCTATGAGGACCTCGACGCCGCTTCGACCAAGAAGATGATCGAAGCCTTCAAGAAGGGCGAAACGCCGAAGGCGGGTTCGCAGACCGGCCGCCAGACCTCGGCTCCGGCCGGCGGTCCGACCACGCTTACGAAGGTGGAGTCCTGACATGCTGAGCGATAAGGATCGCATCTTTACCAATCTCTACGGCATCCATGATTTCCGCCTGAAGGGCGCGCGCGCCCGCGGTGATTGGGACGGCACCAAGGACATCATGGCCAAGGGCCGTGACTGGATCATCGAGGAGATGAAGACCTCGGGCCTGCGCGGCCGCGGCGGCGCCGGTTTCCCGACCGGCCTCAAATGGTCCTTCATGCCGAAGGAAGTGGGTGTGCGCCCGCATTACCTCGTCGTCAATGCCGACGAGGGCGAGCCGGGTACCTGCAAGGACCGCGACATTCTGCGCCATGACCCGCATAAGCTGGTCGAGGGCTGCGTCATCGCCGGTTTCGCCATGGGCGCCAAGGCGGCCTATATCTATATCCGCGGCGAGTTCATCCGCGAGGCGGAAAACCTGCAGATCGCCATCGACGAATGCTATGACGCCGGCTTGTTGGGCCCCGACGCCGCCGGTTCCGGCTGGCCGTTCGACGTCTATGTGCATCGCGGCGGCGGCGCCTATATTTGCGGCGAGGAAACCGCGCTGATCCAGTCGCTGGAAGGCAAGAAGGGCCAGCCGCGTCTGAAGCCGCCTTTCCCGGCCGGCATGGGTCTTTACGGCTGCCCGACCACGGTCAACAATGTCGAATCGATCGCCGTCGCCCCGACCATCCTGCGCCGCGGCGGCGCCTGGTTCGCCGGGATCGGCCGTCCGAAGAATTCCGGCACCAAGATCTTCTGCATCTCCGGCCATGTCGAACGGCCCTGCAATGTCGAAGAGGAAATGGGCATCCCCTTGAAGGAGCTCATCGAAAAGCATGCCGGCGGCGTGCGCGGCGGCTGGGACAATCTCTTGGCGGTGATCCCCGGCGGCGCCTCGGTCCCGGTGCTGACCAAGGAGATCTGCGACACCGTCCTGATGGATTTCGACTCTTTGCGCGAAGTCCGTTCGGGCCTCGGCACCGCGGCCGTCATGGTGATGGACAAATCGACCGACATCGTCGCCGCCATCGCCCGTCTCTCCAGCTTCTACAAGCATGAGAGCTGCGGCCAGTGCACCCCCTGCCGCGAAGGCACCGGCTGGATGAGCCGCGTGATGAACCGCATGGTCCGGGGCGACGCCGACATCGAGGAAATCGACATGCTGGAGGAAGTGACCCGGCAGGTCGAAGGCCACACCATCTGCGCATTGGGCGACGCGGCCGCTTGGCCGATCCAGGGCCTGATCCGCAGCTTCCGTCCCGAAATGGAACGCCGCATCAAGGACGCGCGCGCCAAATTGAGCGCAGCGTAAGGAGTTTTGCGACATGGTTAAACTGACCATCGATGGCCAGGAAGTCGAGGCCGAGGCTGGTTCCTCGATCTTGCAGGTCGCCGACTATCTCGGGATCGAAATTCCGCGCTTTTGCTATCACGAGCGTCTGGCCGTGGCCGGCAATTGCCGCATGTGCCTGGTCGAAGTCGAGAAGTCGCCCAAGCCGGTGGCGAGCTGCGCCATGCCGATCGCCGAAGGCATGGTGGTGAAGACCGACACACCGATGGTGAAGAAGGCGCGCGAAGGCGTGCTCGAATTCCTGCTGATCAACCATCCGCTCGACTGTCCGATCTGCGACCAGGGCGGCGAATGCGATCTGCAGGACGAGACGATGGCCTATGGCCGCGGCCGCTCGCGCTTCGACGAGAACAAGCGCGCCGTCGAGGACAAGGATTTCGGCCCGATCGTCAAGGGCACCATGACCCGCTGCATCCATTGCACGCGCTGCATCCGCTTCATCACCGACGTCGCCGGCGTGCCGGAACTCGGTGCCACGGGCCGCGGCGAGCATATGGAAGTGGGCACCTATGTCGAGAAGGCGCTGAGCTCGGAACTGTCGGGCAATATCGTCGATCTCTGCCCGGTCGGCGCGCTGACCAACCGTCCCTACGCCTATACCGCCCGTTCCTGGGAGCTCAAGAAGACCGAGAGCATCGACGTGCTCGACGCGCTGGGTTCGGCGATCCGCGTCGATTGCCGCGGCAACCAGGTGATGCGGATCCTGCCCGGCACCAATGACGACATCAATGAGGAATGGCTGGGCGATAAGAGCCGCAACAGCTGCGACGGCCTGATCCGCCAGCGACTCGATCGCCCCTATGTGCGCAACAAGAAGGGCAAGCTGGAAGCCGCGAGCTGGGCCGACGCGCTCAAGGCCGTGGCCGCCAAGCTTTCCCGCGCCGGCGGCAACAAGATCGCCGCCATCGCCGGCGATCTCGCCGATGCCGAAGCCATGGTCGTGCTGAAGGACCTGATGGGCAAGCTGGGTTCCACCCATCTCGATTGCCGCCAGGACGGCGCCAAGATCGGCGGTCCGCGCGCCTCCTATATTTTCAATAGCGGCATCGCCGGCATCGACGAAGCCGACGCCCTGCTGCTGATCGGCACCAATCCGCGCCTCGAGGCGCCGGTGCTGAACGCCCGCATCCGTAAGCGCTGGTTGAAGGGCGGCTTCAAGGTCGGCGTGATCGGTCCGGTGGCGGACTACACCTACAAGCACGAGCATTTCGGCGACGAGCCGAAGACCCTGGAAGCCATCGCTTCGGGCAAGCATGCCTTCGCCAAGATCTTGTCCGAAGCCAAGCGTCCGATGATCATCATCGGGCAGGGGGCTCTGGCCCGCGCCGACGGCGACGTGATCCTCGGCCTGGCCCGCAAGATCGCCGATAAGACCGGCGTGGTCTCGGAAGGCTGGAACGGCTTCAATGTGCTGCATCAGGCGGCGGCCCGCGTCGGCGGCCTCGATCTCGGCTTTCTGCCGGGCGTCGGCGGCCGCGATGTTGCCGGCATCCTCGAAGGCGCCGAAAAGGGCGAGATCGAGGTGGTCTATCTGCTGGGCGTGGACGAGATCGACATGAACCGCCTCGGCAAAGCCTTCGTAATCTATCAGGGCCATCACGGCGACGCCGGCGCGCATCGCGCCGACGTGGTGCTGCCGGGGGCGGCCTATACCGAGAAGGACGCCACCTACGTCAATACCGAGGGCCGCGTTCAGCGCACCGCTCTGGCCGCCTTCCCGCCGGGCGAGGCGAAGGAGGATTGGAAGATCCTGCGCGCCTTGGCCGAGGCCTGCGGCCATAAGCCGAAATACGACACGCTGGCGCAGGTGCGCGACCGTCTGGCGGAGGTCAACACCGTGTTCGGCGCCATCGATACGCTGATCCCGGCCGCCTGGGAGGCCTTCGGCGCCGAAGGCGACGTGGCCGGCGACGCCCGCCTCGACGCCACCATCGCCAATTACTATATGACGGACCCGATCAGCCGCGCCTCCAAGACCATGGCGGAATGCACGGCCCAGTTCGTCAATAACGCTGACGAGAGGACCGGCACCCATGGCTGAGTTGTGGACCCTCGTCTGGCCGGTGATCTGGATCGTCATCAAGATCCTGGCCATTGTCGTTCCCGTGCTGCTGGGCGTGGCCTATCTGACCTACGCCGAACGCAAGGTGCTGGGCGCGATGCAGCTGCGAAAAGGCCCCAATGTGGTGGGCCCCTTCGGCCTGCTGCAGCCGCTGGCCGACGGCGCCAAGCTGTTCTTCAAGGAAACCATCATCCCGACGGACGCCAACAAGTTCGTCTTCGTGATGGCGCCTTGCCTGACCTTCATCCTGGCGCTGGTGGCCTGGGCGGTGATCCCCTTCTTCGAAGGCGGGGCGCTGGCCAACATCAATGTCGGCATCCTCTATCTGTTCGCCATCTCGTCCTTGGGCGTGTACGGCATCATCATGGCCGGCTGGGCCTCGAACTCGAAATACGCCTTCCTCGGCTCGCTCCGTTCGGCCGCGCAGATGGTGTCCTATGAAGTCTCGATCGGCTTTGTTTTGGTGGCGATCCTGCTCTGCGTCGGCTCGCTGAACCTGTCGGATGTGGTTCACGCCCAGTCGAAGGTGTGGTTCGTCGTTCCGCATCTGCCGCTGTTCGTGATCTTCTACGTCTCGGGTCTGGCCGAAACCAACCGCTCGCCCTTCGATTTGCCGGAAGGGGAGTCGGAACTGGTGGCCGGCTACATGGTTGAATATTCGGCCATGACCTTCGCCCTGTTCTTCCTGGGCGAATACGCCAACATGATTCTGATGAGCGGCATGATCACCACCCTGTTCCTGGGGGGCTGGCTGGCGCCGTTCGGCCTGACTTTCATTCCCGGCATCGTGTGGTTCCTGCTGAAGGTCTGCGCCATGCTGTTCGGTTTCCTGTGGGTCCGCGCCACCTTCCCGCGCTATCGCTACGACCAGCTGATGCGCCTGGGTTGGAAGGTGTTCCTGCCGTTCTCGCTGTTTTGGCTTGTGCTGACCGCCGGTGTGCTCGAATACACCGGCCTGATGGTCCGCTGAGGAGGTTGACGATGTCCTTTTTCGACCGGTCGGCGCGCGATTGGCTGCTGCTTGAGCTGTTGTCGGGCATGGCTCTGACCTTCCGCTACATGTTCAAGCCGCGCGTGACCATCAACTATCCCTATGAAAAGGGACCGCTTTCGCCCCGTTTCCGCGGCGAGCACGCGCTGCGCCGCTATCCCAATGGCGAAGAACGCTGCATCGCCTGCAAGCTGTGTGAAGCGATCTGCCCGGCGCAGGCCATCACTATCGAGGCTGAACCGCGCGATGACGGCTCGCGCCGCACCACGCGCTATGACATCGACATGACCAAATGCATCTATTGCGGCTTCTGTCAGGAAGCCTGCCCGGTGGATGCCATCGTCGAAGGTCCGAATTTCGAGTTCGCCACGGAGACCCGTGCCGAACTGATGTATGACAAGGACAAACTTCTGGCCAATGGCGACCGCTGGGAGGTCGAACTGGCCGCCCGCATCGAAGCCGACGCGCCGTACCGGTGATCTAGGGGGAATGGTGAAGCTTACCAACTACTCCATCACTCCCGCGCAGGCGGGAGTCCAGCATTGCGCGCGCGGCGCGGATGTGACTCATATCGCCGCAGATGCGGCTTTCCGCTGGATCCCCGCCTGCGCGGGGATGACGGCGTTGGAGGCATAAGATGATCGAAGGTTTGGTCTTCTACCTCTTCGCCGCCATCACCGTCGCATCCGGCGTGATGGTGGTCTCGTCGCGCAACCCGGTCCATTCGGTGTTGTGGCTGATCCTGGCCTTCTTCAACGCCGCCGGATTGTTCCTGCTGCTGGGCGCGGAATTCCTCGCCATGGTGCTGGTGATCGTCTATGTCGGCGCCGTGGCTGTGCTGTTCCTGTTCGTCGTCATGCTGCTCGACATCAATTATCTGCGCCTGCGCGAAGGCTTCATGCAGTATCTGCCGACCGGCGGGCTGATCGGCGCGATCCTGGTGGTCGAGCTGCTGATGGTCTATGGCGGCTGGAAATTCGCCGATGCGGCGCCGCTCTCGGTCGGCTCGCGCACGCCGGACGTTACCGCCGTCACCAACACCGATGCGCTGGGCCGTCTGCTCTATACCGACTATGCCTATCTGTTCCAGGCCGCCGGCCTGGTGCTGCTGGTGGCGATGGTCGGCACCATCATGCTGACCCACCGTACCCGCACCGGTGTGCGGAAGCAGGTGATCGCCAATCAGAACGCCCGCACCAAGGAGACTTCCGTGGAAATCCGCAAAGTGGCCAGCGGGGGAGGCATCTGATGCTGACCATCGGTCTTTCCCACTATCTCACGGTCGCCGCGATCCTGTTCACGCTGGGCGTGTTCGGCATCTTCCTGAACCGTAAGAACGTCATCATCATCATGATGTCGATCGAGCTGATCCTGCTCTCGGTCAATATCAACTTCGTCGCATTTTCCTACTTCCTGGGCGATCTCACCGGTCAGGTGTTCACCATGTTCGTGCTGACCGTGGCCGCTGCCGAAGCGGCGATCGGATTGGCGATCGTCGTCGTGTTCTTCCGCAACCGCGGCACCATCGCGGTCGAAGACGTCAATCGGATGAGGGGCTGATCCATGCACGCCGCAATCGTCTTCCTGCCGCTGCTCGGCTCGGCCATCGCCGGACTGTTCGGCCGCCTGATCGGCGACCGCGCCGCCCAGCTGGTGACCTCGGCCCTGGTCGGCATATCGGCCCTGCTGTCGGTGTTCGTGTTCCTCGATGTGGTCGAAGCCGGCCACACCGTGACCATCCCGGTGCTGAACTGGATCGTCTCGGGCGATTTCAATGTCGCCTGGAGCCTCAGGTTCGACACCCTGACCGCGGTCATGCTGATCGTGGTCAACTGGGTCTCCTTCATGGTGCATGTCTATTCGATCGGCTACATGCATCACGACCCGTCGGTGCCGCGTTTCCAGTCCTATCTGTCGCTGTTCACCTTCGCCATGCTGATGCTGGTGACCGCGGACAATCTGGTCCAGCTGTTCTTCGGCTGGGAAGGGGTGGGCGTCGCCTCCTATCTGCTGATCGGCTTCTGGTACGAGAAACCCTCGGCCTGCGCCGCCGCCATCAAGGCCTTCGTCGTCAACCGCGTCGGCGATTTCGGCTTCGCGCTCGGCATCTTCGGCGTCTTCATGCTGTTCGGCACCGTTTCCTTCGATCCGATCTTCGCCGCCGCCGGCAGCAAGGCGCACACCGTGCTGCATCTGTTCGGTCGCGACTGGAACGCCATTACCATCTGCTGTCTGCTGCTGTTCGTCGGCGCCATGGGCAAATCGGCCCAGCTCGGACTGCACACCTGGCTGCCTGACGCGATGGAAGGCCCGACCCCGGTCTCGGCCCTGATCCATGCCGCCACCATGGTCACCGCAGGCGTCTTCATGGTCGCCCGCATGTCGCCGCTGTTCGAATATTCGGACACCGCGCTGACCGTGGTGACGGTCATCGGTGCCTGCACGGCGATCTTCGCCGCCACCATCGGCTGCGTGCAGAACGACATCAAGCGCATCATCGCCTATTCGACCTGTTCGCAGCTCGGCTACATGTTCTTCGCGCTGGGCGTCTCGGCCTATCCGGGCGCGATCTTCCATCTGTTCACCCACGCCTTCTTCAAGGCGCTCCTGTTCCTCGGTGCCGGTTCGGTGATCCATGCCATGTCGGACGAGCAGGACATCCGCCGCATGGGCGGCATCTGGAAGCATATTCCGCTGACCTACGCCTTGATGTTCGTGGGATCGCTGGCGCTGGCCGGCATCCCGCCCTTCGCCGGCTACTGGTCGAAGGACTTCATCCTGGAAGCCGCGTGGGGCGCCGGCACTTGGGCCGGCCACTTCTCCTACGGCGTCGGCGTGCTGGCCGCCTTCCTGACCGCCTTCTATAGCTGGCGCCTGATCATCGTCGCCTTCCACGGCAAGCCGCGCGCCGACGAGCATGTCATGGCCCATGTCCATGAAAGCCCGCTGGTGATGACGGTTCCGCTGATGGTTCTGGCTGCCGGCGCCATCTTCTCCGGCGTTCTGGGCCATACCAGCTTCGTCGGCGAGGAAATGAGCGCCTTCTGGTCGAAGTCGATCCTGATCCTCGAAAACCATCACGCCATGGAAGGCGCCGAGCATGTGCCGGCCATCATCAGCCTGCTGCCGACCGTGGCGGGTGTTTCCGGCATCGCTCTTGCCTATGTCATGTATATGTTCGTGCCGGTCCTGCCGGGCCTTCTGGCCCGCCTGCTGCCGGGTGTCCACCGCTTCGTCTACAACAAGTGGTATTTCGACGAGCTGTACGACTTCCTGTTCGTGCGTCCGGCCTTCAAGTTCGGCCGTGCATTCTGGCAGGGCGGCGACGGCGCGCTGATCGACGGCGTCGGGCCTGACGGCGTGGCCGCGGCCACCAAGAGCATCGCCCGCAAGGTCGGCGCTCTGCAGAGCGGCTACCTCTACCACTACGCCTTCGCCATGCTGATCGGCGTGGCGGCCTTCGTAACCTGGTACATCGTCAAGGTGGGCTGAAGAAAATGACCAATAACTGGCCGCTCCTTTCCATCGTGACGTTCCTGCCCCTCTTGGGGGCGCTGTTCGTCCTGTCCATCCGCGGCGAAGCCGCCATCGTGGCGCGCAATGCCCGCAATGTGGCGCTGCTGACAAGCCTGGCGACCTTCCTCCTGTCGCTGCTGATCTGGGTCAATTTCGACAGCAACAGCGCCGACTTCCAGATGATCGACCAGGCGCGCTGGCTGCCGGGCTATTCGATCGTCTACAAGATGGGCGTCGACGGCATCTCGCTGTTCTTCGTCATCCTGTCGACCTTCCTGACCCCGATCTGCATCCTGTCCGCCTGGGACGCCGTGCAGGCCCGCGTCAAGGAGTACATGATCGCCTTCCTGGTGCTGGAAACCATGATGGTCGGCATGTTCTGCGCCCTCGATCTGGTGCTGTTCTATACTTTCTTCGAAGGCGTCCTGATCCCGATGTTCCTGATCATCGGCGTGTGGGGCGGGGCGCGCCGCGTCTATGCCGCCTTCAAATTCTTCCTCTATACGCTCTTGGGCTCGGTGCTGATGCTGCTGGCGGTGCTGGCGATGTATTTCGACGCCCACACCACCGACATCCAGGTTCTGCTCGGCCATGCCTTCCCGGCGGTGATGCAGCCCTGGCTGTGGCTGGCCTTCTTCGCCTCCTTCGCCGTGAAAGTGCCGATGTGGCCGGTCCATACCTGGCTGCCGGATGCCCATGTCGAGGCGCCGACCGCTGGTTCGGTTATTCTGGCCGGCGTGCTGCTGAAGATGGGCGGGTATGGTTTCCTGCGCTTCTCCCTGCCGATGTTTCCGTTGGCCACACATGATTTCATGCCGCTGATCTTTACGCTCTCCATCGTCGCGGTGATCTACACCTCGCTGGTGGCGCTGGTGCAGCGCGACATGAAGAAGCTGATCGCCTACAGCTCGGTGGCGCATATGGGTTTC
>Ga0213872_10001169_pt1 | contig 17830 bp, 17 predicted proteins | sample VelepicomBERX_R2_FD_160071 | JGI IMG/M metagenome (GOLD analysis project Ga0213872, IMG submission 160071) | Rhizosphere microbial communities from Vellozia epidendroides in rupestrian grasslands, the National Park of Serra do Cipo, Brazil - RX_R2 | ecosystem: Host-associated > Plants > Roots >...
CCTGCGTTCGTGCCGGCCGAACAGATATGCGTCGAGCGGAGCGACAATGGCGCCAATCCGTAATCGGCGGAGTGGAGGTAATTTCGAACTGGCCACCCCGCTTTTGGGCGTACCCGCTCCTGATGTGATCGATGATCAGGTTCTGGTTCTGCTGCAGCAGTCTCGCATCGTTTGATCGCTTCAACCAGCGATGAGATCGTGGGCTCCGTTATTCGCGCGGACAGGCGTCTCACACGGGCCACAGCGAGTTCGAACAATTCCTACGGGACTTTCGAGTCGTGACCCCACTCGATCTCCGGCGTCCCGACGTGCGACGACGTTCAGACATTTATCGACGAAAGATGGACGAACTCCGTGCTGAAGGACCGCACGCGTACAAGGGTATTCACTCGATCATCGAGACCCTGGTCTCGGCAAACATAGCGAAGCCTGTTGCGGAGCTCACACCAATCATGACGATCAAAGGCTGATGTTTCCGGGATGCGACCACCATTTCCCCCTCTTCAGCCGGAGCCGCTCGGAGGTATCGAAGTGGAATGGAACTGAGAGTTGTTCGGGCCGATAGTGGGCTGATATTTGACCGCCGCAATTCGTTCTTCAATTTCGCGGCTGGACGCCGCAAGCGTCGGCTATCATCTCAAAACCGGCCATACGTTATCACTCCTCGGTGCGCGCCGTCGCGAGGCGGCCTCGAGCTTTCGCACGCGCGAAAAAAAAGCCCACGGGTTTTTTCGATGATGCTCCGGTACGCTACTGTCCGCGTTACGAGTCTGCGCAGGTTGCCAGATGTAAACGAAATTTGGTTGCCAGGAGGCTCCCTGTTGGGGGTGGCGTCTCAACTTTTTCAACCTTGCAACTTTTTCAACCTTGATTTGGACGGAGTCTCGGTCTATGGGGCCACCAAAAAACCTACTTCCGATTTGTCGTGCCGGGCTCCCCGTGAGTTTGCTTGCCAAAGGAACCACCAGCGCCGGAACGCCGCCAAAGCACTCCAACGCATGCGCATGCATGCGTAGCCATGATTGCATCTGCTGATCGGCCGCAGCTTGCGCATAAGTATAGCTGCTGGCGCCCAGCACAGCTACGAATAGTGATGTCTGTGACACCTGCTCCGTGTCGCGATCGTGAATCGGTATCGTCGCGCCCGGCTCTATACTCCTGCCGCAATATCACGTCAAGTATCGAGCGCCAGCGTTGATACAACTCGCAGAAACGCGAATGGCGGTAGCCATCGGGGTTCGCCTGGCGATATTCCTCCTACAGCAGCTGCAGCGTCAGGTGCTTGTGGCTGCGAAGCTGCTCGTGGATACCGGCGAAATCGGGTGACATCCGCCCCGGGGCGGCGTGTTTGACTGCAGTTGACGGGAACAACGCAGTTTCCAGTTTCGCCTCATCCCAGCCCTCAGGCACTCGGCCCGTTTCAAACACTTGTGCACGTGTGCACGGAACTCGCGCGAGCGCGCAAAAGCGCGCGATCTGCTGATAGCTCAATTTCAGCTCACAGTGTAGGCGTAAGACTGCCCATGGACAGTCTCGTGGCCGCCAAGCTTCCTCCCGTTTGGGCCGAAAATTCGGGCCAACGAGTTCGGGGCACATCGAAGTGCCGAGTAGACGGGTGGCGATCCTCGCCGCATTCACAGTTCTTCGTGTTCGAGCACATCCTCGCAGAGATCCACAATCATGGAGTGAAAGCTAATCTCAAACCATCTCTGGAAGGTGGTCGCATCTCGCCTTTCAGGCCATACTGCGGGCACCCGGTACCACCCATCCAGATGTTCTTCGAAAATGTCCCTGACGCTTGCCCCCAAATACTCAATCGCCTGTTCCTGGCTGTCGCACTCCGCCACCAAGTAGATCGTTGGCTCTCGTTGTAGATCTTCGAGCCTCAGATGCGCACTGGTCGGATCCACTCGGTGAAGCCAATTCAGAAATGGCTGTGCTGGTCTTACTACGATCGCTGATCGGTTGATCGTGTCCATAGCAATGAGAGAGCAGCGTCAGCTCATGCCGCACGATGATAATACTTCAGCATCCCGCCCAAGCGTTCACGACATTGGATCGCGCCCTTGTTGTCCGCCTCGCTTCCTTCCGGAAGGATCAGCCGGTTGCCCAAGCCTTGATGGTGGCGCTCTCTGAGATAGTGCGCTATGAATTCACGAACCGCGCTGCGCAAGGAGCCCTCTCCGAATAAGATCAGCCGGTCCAGACACGATTCTTTGATCGAGCGCACAAATCTCTCCGCATAAGAGTTGGCATGAGCCTTCAAATGCGCCAGATGGCAACCATGAAGGTGGACGTTTTCGAATAACCCATCCCTACCATCCGTCGTTCCAGCAGGAATTCGAAGCGGTGACGTTTCGTCAGAACTGGGGCGAAGACAGAGTTTGGTTTCACGACAATAGCGGCCGCCTTCAGTCTGTACCAACAAGCTGGACCGATGCCGGTTCCGTCGATGCGTTCGTGGTTGTGGCTGCGGGTCGGTCGTTGTTCCGAGTGGTGGATTTGCTTGAACTGGCCCAGAGAGTCCAAGCATACCGCCGGAACAGGGGAGAAGGATTGTAAAGAGAAAAATGTCCAGCTATGTAAAGATAATGTCGTCCAAATGGTTTTCGGGGGCCACGCGTTTGATGCATTGTGGATGGGGCATAGTGCCATATCTTGCAAGCTATTGCGAAAGGAATTCGCTTGACAACGGGGTTTGAGTGAGCATAATTATATTTACAGACATTTGCGGGAACACGAATGCCGCGATCGCACAGGGATACCGACAAGCAAAAGGCGTTACGGCAACACGGCACACTCAATCCCCGGCCTCAGGATGTCCAACATCCGCTGTTCCGGGACAGCGATTTCTTCGATCCGGACGACCTGCTTCAGGTCAAATACGAGATGCTCCGACAGGTACATGTCGACAGCCGGCCGATTTCCCAGGCGGCACACGACTTCGGATTTTCGCGACCCTCGTTCTATCAAGTCAACACGGCCTTCGAGCAGGTCGGCTTGTCGGGCCTGGTTCCTCTGAAACGCGGCCCCAGAAGTGGTCACAAACTCACCCCGGAAGTGATGGAGTTCATTCGAACAGCGCGAATGGCGGATCCGTCGCTCAGTTTCGTTCAACTGGCCGCCCTGGTGAAGACGGACTTCAACATCCAGGTTCACCCGCGCAGTATCGAGCGGCAGTTGTTGCGGGAAAAAAAACGTCGCTGAATTCCTCGCCGACGCCACCGACGCCGCTGGAGTCCGAGACACTGCTTGCTGGTTACGAAGACCTGCGGCGCCAAGCCCTGGGCGGGCTTTGTGGAGCAGGCATGGCGGTGCTGATGCACCGCGGGATGCGAGCGTGGATGAACGCTTGCTCGGGTCCGTCGGCGCCGCTGTCGGCCAAAGTATGCACTCGAAGCGAGCCCCCGTTGATTCCTCAGGGTCTGCAGACGGAAATCGTTCTGATCCTGAGCGGCATGCTGCTGCACTGCCAGGAGGCACACACATGACGCAGGACACGCATCAGAAGGTAAGCAGTCTCCATCTCCGGCGGAATGCATACCTTTACATCCGCCAATCGACACTCCGTCAAGTGTTCGAGAACACGGAGAGTACCAAACGACAATACGGCTTGCGCCAAAAGGCAGTGGCTCTGGGCTGGCCCGAACAACGCATTGTCGTCATTGACAACGACCTGGGCCAGTCAGGCGCGTCCGCGGCTGACCGGGAAGGCTTTCAACGGCTGGTGACCGAAGTCAGCCTCGGGCGAGCAGGAATCGTGCTGGGTCTAGAAGTCTCCCGACTGGCGCGGAACAGTGCGGACTGGCATCGGCTGCTGGAGATCTGCGCGCTGACCGACACGCTCATCCTGGACGAGGACGGTATCTATGATCCCGCGCATTTTAACGATCGCCTTTTGCTCGGGCTGAATAGACCTGATACACAAAGCACCCCTTATTCAACTTCCGGCGAAATAGATGCGTCCGATTCGCGTTTCGATTTGGATACGGCACTCGGCTTGCGTCTGCTCAATCCGTCCCGCCTGCAGATATAACCCACGTGCTGGGTCGTGAAGTATTTACCGAAAGCGCTCCGCAGACCCGCACGATTGAGGGATGTGGCGATCTCCGCATACGAGCGTCGGGAAGCCATTTCGTGAATTCGCGAAATCGCTTCCTGCGAAGTTTTCAGTGAACCCTCGCCCGGTGAGGTCCGCTTCACGATGTGCCTGGTTACCGTACCGGAGCGCCAATGAATCTGTGTTTCGATCTGTCCTGACTGGCTCATTCCATCCAACTGCACGGATTCGATTGCCATGCGCAGTAACTGCTTGCGTTCCTGGTTAGTAGTCGTGGCCGCGCTCCAGATCGCTGGCAAGTCCTGAGATAACTCGGTGATAGCTGCACGCTCCTCCGCTGTGAGCTTCCATTCGGCATCGCGCTCTGCCCGAGCATAGGCCCGCTCCAGTTGTGCCACACGCTCCAGCTTTTCGTTCCATCGCCGTTCCAACTCCGCCGCTACTAAACGATTCCCTGGATCGACGGCATCGTATTGCCGCTGGGCCAGCCGGGCCTCATAGCGCGCCTGTTCCAGCTGTAACTCGCGCTGGCGACGTTGGGCGATCAGATCCTGCTCAACCTGATCCAGCACGCGCATCGCCACCCGCAGGCCGCCCGGCGAGATGGCCGCCAGGAAAGCCTCTACTACGGCAGCATCGACCGGTCGCGAGGTCATACTTTGACAGATCTTTTCGTCTCCGTCCTGATAGGCGCGTCCGCAAATATAGGAAGGTGAGCGGTTCTCTTTCAGTGCCCGGTCCTGCACGCTCATCTTCCGGCCGCAGATGCCACAGTAAACAATCCCCTGCAGCAGGGCCCTTCCTTCACGCGGCACACCGCGGTTTCCTTCGTGGCTCCAGTTCTGCCGCAGCTGCTCCTGGTTTTTCACGAATTCCTCCCAGCAGATGTAGCCCGAATGATGCTCGCTGAGTTTCACCGGCCATTGTGTCACGGAACGCATATGCGCCGATGCCTTGCCCGTTTTCGGCGAGCGCCGCTCACTCGAGTACTCCGACCGGCCATACACGTAGGCGCCGGCATAAGCCGGATTATGCAGGATGCGAATCACCGCGCTCAGCGTAGGCGCCTTCCATATCAGGGAGCCATAGCCCTCCTGGGCGGTTACTCGCGTTGGCAGGTCCAACCCTTGTTTCTTCAGATCGCGCACCACTGCCCGAACGACACCATAGCGGCGAAAAGAGCCGAAAACATAGCCAAGCCGCTCACGAACCTGAGTATCCGGATCCAGCGCCCAACCGTCGTCCATTGTTTGGACATAGCCCACCGGCAAAGGAAAGTGCAGCCGCCCTTTCCGAGCCTTGTTCCAACGCCCCTCGTACAACCGCGTCCGCAGGGTAAATAGTTCCGCCTCGGATAATGTCCCCTTCACACCTAATAACAAGCGATCATTCGGTTCACGGGGGTTGTACACCGCACTCTCGTCGGCGATTAACGTGCCGCTCACTCCACAGATCTCAATGAGTCGATACCAATCGCTGTTGTTGCGCGCCAGTCGCGAGGCTTCGAGCATAAACACGATCCCAACCTTGCCTAAACTAACTTCCGTCGCTAGGCGCTGGAATCCGGTGCGGTGTGTTGCAGTGCTGCCAGAGCGGCCTTGATCTTCATCGATGACTTCCACTTGACTCGGTGGCCAACCGAGCTCGATGGCACGCTCTCGAAGGTGATATTGCCGCTCTGTGCTTTCACGATTCTCGATCACCTGCAACGGGGTAGATTGTCTTACATAAACAAAGGCCATTCGTGCGCAGTGTGTGCTTTGAATCTTTGTTGTCGTCATTAGGGTTTCTCCCGAATGGCGAGGTTGCAGAGGCGTCGGCGCGCCAGTTCACTGAACAGTGTTTCTATTGGCGTTGGTACTGGAGGCGAACAAGCGGCCTCAGCTATCGTGACGCACTTTGCGGATTCGAGCTCGAACGGTGATTCGATGTCCGCAACTGCGACGGACAGAGCGCCAGGTTTGCGGTGATGAGAGGAGTGATTCTGTGGTCCAGCCTCAACTACCGCCGATCGTTTGCTGGAGCGGACTTGGTGCAATACCAATCTGGCAACAAGACCATGAGCATCGACCAGCTCGGCACGTCGCGCATTGCCCTGTGTGACTGAAAGATCGGGAGCCCGTTTGCAAGTCCAACACCACGGCGCGGACGCGAGAAGGCGACAGGATTCCGGTTGAATGAAATCTAGGACACTGCCGCCCTTATGCGAATCAGGTCCTGGCGGCGACGCAGAAAATTCCAGCCGCTCCGTAATCCGGGGAGATATCGGAGATGCACGTTCCGCTCCGGATGCCCCTTTCGGCACCCTTGCCAGGCTCACGGTCGCACTCGTTGCGCGCCGCTCAACAAGACTCCTTCGTACTGCTGTCAATCGCAACTTGCTACCGGCGAACGCTATCACCTCAAGATTACCCCAAAACATTTACCCACAGGAATGTTTCTTTCGCTGCAGCTGGTTGTCATGATCGCGAAGGAAACGCGCCAACTCGCACAGGGCGGTCGGGGAAAGCAGGACCGCAGGCTCATTCGTTGATGGATTCGTCGCTAGTTGCGGAACGGGCAGATCCGTCCAATCCCAGGGAACCGCCGACAGGCCTCCGATACGAAATCTCACCACCACCCACACCCTTCGATCCCGCCAGAAGACTCGCCTCACGCGCCCGGACTGGCCGCAATACAGACTGTCCTCAGAAACAATCGTCACCGTACATCCGCAGAGTGCAACATACGGTGCTGTCTGTTGCTGGTTTAAAGGGCACCATGTCGGAAGCCGAACTGCATGTTCTGCGGGCTCGCCTGCAGGGCGGAATCCGCAACAAGGCGCGGCGCGGCGAGTTGATCATCAAGCCGCCGATCGGATTCGTATACAACTCCGAAGGCGCGTTGGTGCTGGATCCCGACCAGCAGGTGCAACAGGCTCTCCACTTGTTATTCGACACATTCCGGCGCACTGGATCGGCTACCGCAACCGTCAAGTTGTTTCGCCAGCAGGGCCTGCTGTTTCCACGGCGCGTTCCTGGCGGCCCGCAAAAGGGAGAACGGGTGTGGGGTACTCTCGGGCATTGTCAGGTGCTGCGGATCCTGCACAATCCACGCTATGCCGGAGCCTTCGTCTTTGGGCGACACCACATCCGCAGAACGGCGGATGGCCGTTACAGGGTCGTGGCGGTCCCGCAGCAACAGTGGCAGATGCTGATCCCCGCAGCCCATCCCGGCTATCTGTCCTGGGAAGATTATCAACAGAATCAGCTGCGGCTACGCGAGAGCGCACAAGCTATCGGAAGCGACCGCCGCCGGAGCCCGGCACGAGAGGGTCCGGCACTCCTGCAGGGATTGATTCTGTGTGGCCGTTGCGGTCAGCGCATGACCGTCCGATATCACGTCCGCCAAGCACGCTTGTATCCCGATTATGTGTGCCAGCGCGAAGGAATCGAACATGCTGAACCCGTGTGCCAACATGTTCCGGGAAGTGGCATCGACGAGGCCATCGGAGCCTTGTTGATTGAGGCGGTCAGTCCGGTTGCACTTGAAGTCGCACTCAACGTGCAGCAGGAACTGCAGTCCCGACTCGAGGAAGCCGACAGGCTGCGTTTGCGCCAGGTCGAACGAGCACAGTACGAAGCAGACCTGGCGCGCCGCCGATATATGCGTGTCGATCCGGAAAATAGGCTGGTCGCCGAATCGCTCGAAGCGGAATGGAACAGCAAACTGCGTGCCGTTGCTGAAGCCCGGCAGCAACACGAGCGTCAGCGACAGCAAGACAGGCAAGCGTTGAGCGATGAACAGCGTGCTGCCATCCTCGCTCTGGCGGCGGACTTTCCCCGCTTATGGCGTGATCCCAACACGCCAGACCGTGAGCGCAAGCGGATGACCCGGTTGTTGCTGGAAGACGTGACGGTGTTTCGCGGCGACACGATTCTCCTCCAGATCCGGTTCAAAGGTGGCGCTGCTATGAGTCTCACCCTGCCGATTCCTGCCAATGCATGGCAGCAGCGCGTGACTAGCCCCGAAGTCGTGAAAGACATTGACCGGCTGCTTGAGGGCCATACCGATGGTCAAATCGCGGTGATACTCAACGAGCGTGGCATTCGGTCCGGCGAGGGGAAGCGATTCTCGCGAACGATCGTTGCGCGTATCCGGAGAGACTACAACCTGACCCCACGTTATGATCGATTACGCGCCGCAGGTATGTTGACGGTTCAAGAGATGGCGGTATTGCTCCGAGTCGCTCCCGACTGTGTGAAAATCTGGAACCGGCATGGGCTGCTTCACAGCCACGCTTACAACGACAGGAATGAGTGCCTGTATGAGGCTTCCGCGGATAACCTGCCGCACAAAGCTCAGGGCTACAAGCTCTCCGAACGCACCGTCGCTAAAGAGGTCACATCGGCAAGTGCGAAAGAGGTGCAGTGTGAAGCGTAGTCCTTCAGGTTCGGTGACTGCGGTGGCAACTTTATGGCGGTCATACCAACACTTGCCAGAATGCCCTGAAACTCTGCCGTGAATAACGGGTCGCGATCATGGATTAGATAGCGTTTGCCATGCAGAATTCCGTCCTCGGCATCCGTAACACGCCTGCCAATCTGACTCATCCACAATCCATTCGCGCCGGATGCGATGCCGGCGATTTCCACTTTCCGTGTACACAGATCAATAAAGAATAGGACGAGAAAGCGCTTCAATCCCCTGCCCGTCCAGACCTCCACCGTGAAGAAATCCGCGGCTACAATCAGCTCCCAGTGTCGCGCCAGAAACTCTTTCCACGTCGTTTTTCTGCTGCGCTCGGGTGCGGGTTCGATCCCGTGGCGCCGAAGAATATCAGCGATTGTGCTGCGAGCTAGGTCGTGTCCCAGCGTGGAGAGTGCACCCTGAATCCGCCGATAATCCCAAGTGCGGTTCTCTTCCGCCATTCGAACCAGCAAACTCTCAAGTTCTTTGCCAGTTCGCGGGCGTCCTGGTCCGCGCTTATCGTGGCCGTCGTACTTCTGCGCGATCAGCCTACGATGCCAGGCCAGCAAAGTGTCAGGTGTGACCAGCGTGGCCACTTCGGACAGAAGCTTACGGCCTAACCCTTTAGCTCGAACGGCTAAGCGACGGCGCTGGTCATCATTGAAGCGCAGTCGACGATTTCCGAGCTGCTCGCGTAGAATCCGATTCTCCTCTTGCAGGTACTCGATCGTCTGCTGCTGGCGCTGGTTCATCCAGCCTGCAACGGCGACCAGCACGAACTGAACGGGATCGAGCATTCTCGGCATGTTCTTCCGATTCTCGCAATCCAACACTCCAATCACATACCGGCTGTCGATTGAATCCGTTCGAATATCCGGACCATACGGGGTCCGGACAAGTCTTCATGCGCCGCATCCACCTGGCTCAGTAAGGCGATATCTTCGGCCGTGTAGCGCACAGGAAAGCGCCGCCGTACCGGCTCTTTGGAACGGATCTGCCGGTCGGCCATCCATCGTCGGATCAGCCGCGCCATCTGCGCCCGGCTGAGCCCGCTCACTCGTATCAGAAACTGCCGGACCACACTGCGCTCACTCTTTTTCAGCTTGCTGTAACGTTGGGTCCTCAATACTTTCTCCACCAGTCCGTATAATGCTGCCCGGTCCTCTGCTCTGAAGCGCAGCTTGCGGTTACTCTCGACAAACTCCCGCATCTCCTCCAACGTCATCCGTTCCAACTCCTGCATCCTGATGGTCATTCACCCGCAGCATGCACTGGCCCCTCATTTTTCAGGCTCATTCTGGGTTGGAATCACTTCTCCGTTTCGGGCTCACGCTGTATTGGAATCAAACCCCTCGTTCAGGCTCATCTCGTGTTGGACAATTCTTCTGGTTGCTTGGTTGGTCCCAAATACGTCAAGCTAGTGATGCCGCGTCGAAAGGTGACTGGATCACGGGTCCGCTTGCACCGCCCATTCACACGCGCCAGTGGTTCCTCCCGTGAAATGCCGACAACGAAAAACCAAGTGAGCGAGAAGTCGGCTTATGGTGAGATTGTCCGGAAACCGGCTTCGGAACATTGAGCGACCACTGAATTGCGACGGCGTTCAACTGCCAAAGATGAATCTCGAAATACTTCAACCACCTAGATTCGGGAGCTTACATTCCGTTCTAGAAATAGGTCCCCGCAAACGCGCATTTCACGCTCAAAGACGCGGCGAGTTCCGCGTGTTGCCCCGAACCGCCGAAGCCAAATCAGCGATCAACCAAATCGAGCATCACAGGATCGTACCGCGCACCCGCGGCTGCTCCGGGCAATACATCCTCGATTTCCGCGACTTCGCTACCCGACAGTTCCACGTCGACAGCCCGGACGTTCTCCTCCAGCCGAGCGAGGCTGCTTGTGCCGGGAATGGGAACCACATCGGGCTTGCTCAGGAGCCAAGCGAGCGCTAATTGCGCTGGGGTGCAATTCTTCTTCTCCGCAATCTCTCTTACGTGATCGGCGATTGCCAGATTTCTCGTGAAATTCTCTCCCTGAAAACGAGGATTGTTTCGCCGCCAATCATTCGGCGCCAAATCATCCAGTGTTCGGATGCGGCCCGCAAGGGAGCCTCGGCCCAGAGGGCTATAAGCGACAAGCGCTATGCCAAGCTCGCGTAAGACGGGCAGCAAAGCATCCTCAGGCTCTCGCGTCCAGAGCGAAAACTCCGACTGCACGGCTGCGATTGGATGAACGGCCTGCGCCCGGCGGACGGTATCCGCTGAGACTTCGGAAAGTCCAAGATGCCGCACTTTGCCGACCTGTACTAGTTGGGCCATTGCCCCGACTGTCTCTTCTATGGGAACGTGTGGATCCACGCGGTGGAGATAATAAAGATCAATGTAGTCGATATCCAGGCGTTTGAGTGAACTATCGCAAGCGCGTCGGACATACTCAGGGCTGCCATTGAGGACTCGCTCGACTCCGGGCCGATCAGTAATAACGAAACCGAATTTCGTGGAGAGAATGACGCCAGCGCGGCGGCCATGCAACGCCTTGCCCACCTGCATCTCTGAAAGTCCGTAGATATCGGCGGTATCGAGAAAGGTGATTCCGAGATCGAGAGCCCGCCGGATCAGTGCAACCGCCGCGTCGTCATCACGCACACTGCTGGTGTAAACGTCAGCAATGCCAATACTCATGCAGCCCAAGCCGATTGCCGAAACGGTTGGACCTGAACGGCCAAGTACTAGCTGTTTCATCTTTCAGTTCTAACAGATCTCCCAAAGTCTCACATCCGGTCGTCCGGTGAGGGAAACTGTTAGCTCGACAAACACATATTTGTGACGGACGTTTGCGTTTTGTGTGTGGATACGTACGGAGAAACGCGCTTTGGCTCTGAGACTGCCAACATCAGCGTCGGGCCACATCTCCCGTTAGCCGTGACACGGCAACTTGAAAACCGACAAGGGATAGATCTAGCCTTCACAAGGCACGATCCATTCCCAGAAGGCCGTTTTCGGCCAATGCTTGCTTCCTGGAGCGCAAGCGTCTTCTTTATTGGATTTAAACATCAGCCAAATCGAGACTGTCGCCGCTGTCACTTCCGCACCGGTGGCGTCGCACTGAAAACGGCTGCCGTAACCTCCTCAAGGAGTCGACATGCCAGTTCGATGATCTGGGCAGAGACTGCGAGGAACGCCCGCGCACGGGGAGGCGGCTGGTTCTGGTAAGCGTCGACCATCGCGTGCTCCAGGTCGGAGTAGGCCTTCTGGATGCCGTGCGGCTTGCACGATGTGTCTTGAAATCGAAAGGCGCGCGCGATTCCTTCCAATAGTGCGCTAACTTCATTGTCGAAGTGTGTGGCCGCGCGCACGATATGAGCAGGCAGATCCTGCGGAGAGACCTGCACCCGGTACTGCAACAGTGCAACCTCCAGGAGGAAAAGCGAACGGAGCTCCGGCTGCCACGCCCGCAGGCGGGCGCGCAGAGCGAGACTCTGATCGCGCGAGCGGCCGATCTCGAATAAAACCGCGTCGGCCTGTGAGTTCACGGCGAGAAAGTTCTGGCTGATTTTCTCGCGCAGTGTGCGGATCTTCCGAAGGTCGGCCGGCTTCCCCTGTGGCCAGGGGCGGGCCAGGTCTGCCATGAGGTGAAGGTTCTCGGCGAACAGTTCGCGCATAACTTGCACCGCAGGCTTAGAGCCGAGCGTTTCAAAGACGAGCCACATCATCACGAGTCCAAGCATGATACCCATGATGTTGTCGCGTGCAATTGTCAGGTTGGTCTGAGGAGATGGGCCGTGAAGTTGGATGAGGTAAAACGCCAGGGCGAGTTGGTTGCCGAAGTAGGAAAGGCGCGGGCTGGACGTGAGAAACCAGGCTGCGACTGCGGTTACGGTCGCGAACAGGACGGTGAAGCCTGAGATGGTGTCGAGCATGGGGAGGATCAGGACTTGAGAACCGATGCCCAGCACAACGCCGCCCAAAAGGGCGCCCGAGAAGCGCATCAACTGTTTCTGTCGTGAAGAGCCGATGCTGGTAACGGCAGTGACAACGCAGGTGAACAGCGAGGTGTTGAGTCCCGGCCAGAAGACAGCGTTGAAAACGAAGTAGCAGAGTACGGATGCGAGGCAGCCGCGAAGAGCAAAGTGAAGATGCTCGGGGTTATGGAAAGCATCGGGCTTAAGGATTGTTGGAGGCGCGGGGTTGAGTTGGTCGAGCGCGAAGGACTGACCAGGCGCCGGAAAGAGACTCGTCCGCAGCAACTCAAGCGTCTGTTCTAGACCCACCAGGATCAGCGGCCCGTCGGACGGGGTTCTGAGGGACTGGATTACTTGCGTACCGTTGCGGGCACGAATTTTTTGTTGCAGCTTCGAGATTTGATCGGCGAGCGCCTGGAGGCGAGGAGCGTCGTTGGGAGTGAGCGTATCGAAGCCCCTGAAGGGCGCGAGGATGTCCACAAGCCTGCCTACGAGAGCGACCGTGGTACTGAGGCGTGCGATGTCATACAGAGCAATTCGCGCACTGGGAGCAAGCCGCCGCAGACGCGAGACACCGACCATGGCAAACTGAGCAAGCTTGCTCATGGCTTCAGGGCTGACGGTCCCGTGGGCACATTGCTCAAGGACAACGCGGACGGCTTCCAGACGTTGGTCCAAGCCCTGAGTCAGTTCGTCGCGCGTTTCGAAGAGCGAAAACGCGAATTCCACAATGATGGTTACTGTGACGGCAAGCGCCACGCTGCCGAGAATCCAAAGGTTAGAGACGACGAGAGCGGCTTGGGGCCCGCGTTGATCCCAGGCTGGAACAGAGAGGACGATGACGATTGCGAAGGCTGTCCCTGCGCCGTAGTTGGAGATGGCGCTGAGACCGTAAAAGCCGACAAAGAAGCTGAGGATCACCCAGAGGAAGTGGGTCAACGGATAATCCACCATGAGGATCGCTCCGGTGATCACGAAAGCCGTGCCGCAAAGAAACATGGCAACGGTGGCGATACCTCCGCGCAACGTGGTGACCGCTCCCTCGCGGGAGATGAGGAGTGAGAAGAAGCCTCCTACGGCCGCACCAGGAATGCGGAAGGTGACGATCAACACCATGGTGATTGTTGCGGCAACGGTGTAGCGGAGAGCGAGGACAACGCGTCCTCGATAGGGTTTCAGCTCCTCTCGAAGGAAGCTTGCGAACCACTGAAGGAACGGAGGCGAGGGGGGCGCCGATGCGCCAACCGGCGCTTGCCTCCGACTTTGCTGCTGACCGGGCTGGGCTAAGGCTGACAAGGTCACCTCACCGAGGCACGAACAGGATGGACGACCGCTACGGCCGTCGCGCCGATGCGCAGGAGACCGGACGGTGGCGATGTGATGCGAATGCGTACTGGGTAGCGAGCCGCGAGATGAACCCAGCTCAGCGAGCGCTCTATGGCGGGAAGACCTGGCGCAATGACACCCGCGACGCTCGGATCGGGCGTGACGCCGTGCCCGATACTTTCCACGACACCGCGTAAAGGAAGGGTTTCATCTGACATGAGGAAGAGGTCGGCCTGAGAACCCAGCGCGACGTGCTTCAATTGGGTTTCGCGGAAGTTCGCGACGACCCACCAAACGCGCGCATCGATCATGGTGAAGACCTGCGTGCCGGTGTGCACATACTCGCCCACGGAGGTGGTCAGATTGGTGATGTAGCCGTCGAACGGAGCATAAACGCGACAGTTGTTGAGGTTGTATCGAGCGGTGCGAATTGCGGCGGCGCGCTCCTCACGCTGATTTGTGAGCGGGGCTAACGTTTCCACTCCGTTGGCTGCCTGGTCGCGCTGCGCCTCGCTCTGCTCCACGTCTGCGCCGGATTGTTTATACTGCGAGCGAGTCGTCTGCACATGGGCTTCGCTGAGAGCGACCTGCGCCTCGGCCTGCTGGACGGCGCGTGTGCGGGTCTCCAGCAACGTTCGCGCCTGGTCAACCTGATCAACGGTCACAAACTGCTCGGCCAGCAGAGGCTCGAGCCGGTGCAGATTGTCGGCGGCGTAGTTGCGATCGGCTTCTGCGCGGCGCAGGGCAGCCCGCGCGTCGGCTCGACTTGCCTCAGCTTCGGAGATGGTCGCGCTCAGGGCATCGCGGTTGGAAGTGTTGCTGGCGATGTTCGCCTGCGCTACATGGACGCCGCTGATCTGTGCGTTAATCGAACGGCGGCGATCTTCGATTTGACCTTCGAGAGCGGCCTGATCTGAGAGCGCGCGTTCCAGCGCGTAGCGATAAGGTCGCTCGTCAATAACGAAGAGCAAGTCGCCCGCCTTCACATACTGGTTGTCGCGAATGGGCAACTGCATGATGGGCCCGTCGACCTGCGGCGCCATGCCGATGAAGTTGGCGAAGACTTCGGCGTCGTCGGTACGGGGATTCACGACCGCGCGGCCGACAGCGATCAGAATGACGATGGAAGAAACAAGCACGACACAGCCAAGGAGAAGCCATCCAGTGATCGGTTTTGACTTTCGGAGTGACTCGTCGGGCTGAATCTCTTCGTGCGCGGGCGCTTGGTTGGTTTGCTGTTGAGGCGGCGCGGAGGTCTGGTCTGGCTGCACGCCCGCGTCAGCCTGTGCCGGGTTTCCGTCTTTGCGCTTGTCGTCTGTCACGTAGGCCTCCCGTCTTTCCGTTTTACTCGAACGTGATCAGCCAGATCGAGCAGGCAATGAGCAGCGCGATGCTGAAGTAGAACAAGGGGAGAGCCGGCACCCTTTGCTCCCATTGCAATCGATTTAGCACGAACCGAATCAGTGCGGTCACCAGGATGCTCGCGACCATGCACACGATCCAGCCGGGGAAGTAGGAACCGAGTACGTTGAACGAAGGAGAGCGGGCACAGCCGGTCAACGCGAAAACAAGAGTCGAAGCGAGGCCCACGGAAACGGTGTGGCGCGATGAATATTTTTCCGGGCTGTTCATGGATGGGCCTTTCGGGATGCTGACTGTAGCAGATCGCCTGTGCGATAGGCAAAGTTTGCAAGCTGTGTCAGAACGGTTGTTCGCGCGGAGACATCACTGCTGAGCGCCTGCGCGAGGGTGCGTTGCGCTGTGACGACGTCGACAATATTGCGCAGACCGAGTCGATAGGACCTGAGAGCGGCGTTGTAGGAGGTCTGCGAGGCATTCAGGAGCGCGGCCGCTGCATCGCGCTGATGAAAAGCAGTGCGCACCGTCACGTATGCGGTCCAGACCTGCTGCTCTACTTCGTCGCGGGTCTGATCAATCTGGGCTTGGGCACTCTTCTCTTTGGCGCGTGCCTGGGCGAGTTGGTTGGCACGGCGGCCTCCGTCGAACAGCTCCCATTCCAGATTCAAATTTACATTCCATTCCCCCTGCGGTCCTACATACGCTGCTGGAAAGAGATCCTGCTTTCCGTAGGCACGAAACACACCGGCCTGGCCTTGAAAGTTAAGGGTCGGAAAAAAGGCTGATCGAGCGGCACGGATCTCAGCGCGCGCGGCTTCGCGCTCCGCAGTTTGTTCCCCTATCTCGGGCCGAAGCGATAGGCTGCGCTCGGTGGCTGCAGGCACGTCAATATCGAAGTGATCTGGTGTTGGAATCTCTGCGAGGGGTTGAACCTGAAGGTGCTCTGACGGAGCCGCTCCGAGGAGCGAGAGCAGGTTGCCCCGTTCGATATCGACGCCACCGATCGCAGTTTCGAGCGTGAAGGCGGCTTGCGCGGCCGCGGCCCGGGCCTCCAGAGCATCAGGCAGAGTGGCGAGACCGACAGCCAAGCGGGCCTCGACCGCCTTGCGCACAGTCTCCGCATTGTCGAAGTCCGCTTGCGCCGCATCCCTCTGGCCCACGGCGTTAAGAAGTTCGTAGTACCGGCGCATGGTTTCGAAGAGGACGTCCAGAAACGTACGGTTAAAGGTGAGGTTCGCCGCAACTAGTTGTTGTCGAGCTTCGTTGATGCGCGCCGAGCGAGCTCCAAAATCGAGAATAAGGTAGTTCAGCTGAAGCATTGGCTGGAAGATACCGAAGGTCTGCTGCACGAAGGCATCGTTGAAGAGTATTCCCTCGCGAGTGGTGTTAGTCAGAGCAACCGCGTTTAGGGCCGGCAGCAGATCGCTGCGAGCAATACCGAGCCGTGCGGCTGCAGCATGAGCGTCCTCCCAGGCAGCACGGGTAGCGGGGTTGTGACGCTCGGCGAGATCCACCAGTTCGGATAGGGTGTACGGATGTTCAGGCTCGATGTGCGTGCGGCGGTCCCGCTCTGCGGCCTCGCGCTGTATGGAAGCGAAGCCCGAGGGGGGTTGCCAAGGCTTTTCAACCTCGGCCGAAACGAGTTGACCTTCGGCACATCTCCATGCACAAAGCATCGCGCCTGCGAACACCAGTAACCTACCTGCCCGTACTCGGTTCTTATCGATCATGCCCTTAACAGGAAACTCGAGCGCGTCTTTATCTCTGCATGAAAATCCAGCAGGGTTGGTTCGCTTCTTCTGCATGAGTCGAGGACGCTTGTAAGGGCTATTTGGCATAACAACCAGAATAAAGTCCGTAGAGTGCCACTCGCGGGTCCAGAGGCTTCGATCGGATTGCGGTAAACCCGCAGTATTACTCGCGTAACCTCTTTGGACCACTCACGTACGGATTACCGCGCTCATAAAATCGCCACTGTCGATCGACGTTGCGGGTCAGGCCAATGCGCACGCTCTTGCCGATGGCACCAGTATTCTGCGCTCTCGCTGCGAGCCAAAGCGGACCGGCGGCGCACAAATCCATGCCATCTTGTTTGAGATCAACCCGCATCGCTTCGGTGAGCCGGCCAGGGCCCCTGGCCAAATCGATCAAGCGCGGCGTGGCGCGGGAGCGTTGCATCAAGTCGATTCCCTCAAGAGGTTCGAGCGCACGTAAGAGGGCTCCGCCGCCAATGCCGCGTACCTCGCTTGTAACGTTCAGCATGAACGAGGAACCATACACGAAGTAGACGTAAGCATGCCCTCGCCCGAGAAATAGGGAACTATTGCGCGGCGTCTTCCCACGGAACGCATGACCTGCCGAGTCGCCGATTGGATAAGCTTCCGTTTCGACGATCCGCCCGCTGAGCCTGCCTGCGGCAACATCGTGGACCACTACTTTGCCAATCAAATAGCGTGCCAACTCCACGGTGTCCACGGGAAGCTCCGCTCGGCGAAGACGACGGAGCCGCCCACCCGACACAGTCTGATCTGAGCGCTTCATTCTCGGTGCACGACCGAGCGAGCCAAGGGACGAGCGTCACCGGTTCCGATCATGATCGCGTTGTCCGTCGTTGCCATCACTGTCCCCGATGCTCGACCCATTGGGCACGCCATGCCGGAGGATCAAATGGGTCG
>Ga0213872_10001170_pt1 | contig 17827 bp, 11 predicted proteins | sample VelepicomBERX_R2_FD_160071 | JGI IMG/M metagenome (GOLD analysis project Ga0213872, IMG submission 160071) | Rhizosphere microbial communities from Vellozia epidendroides in rupestrian grasslands, the National Park of Serra do Cipo, Brazil - RX_R2 | ecosystem: Host-associated > Plants > Roots >...
AGACGCCATCGAGAGATGGCAGGTTGAACAGCTCTGAAAGTCGCGGTGCACTCGATCAGTCGTCGCTTCGGATCACTTTATAGATCTGGGCGCCGAGTAGGCCGCCGATGATGGGCGCCACCCAGAACAGCCATAACTGCTCAATGGCCCAACCCCCGGTGAACAACGCCACGCCGGTGCTGCGCGCGGGGTTGACTGAGGTATTGGTGACCGGAATGCTGACCAGGTGGATCAGCGTCAGGCAAAGACCAATGGCGATCGGTGCGAACCCCTGAGGCGCGCGCACGTCGGTGGCGCCGAGGATCACGACCAGGAATATGGCCGTCATCACGACTTCGCAGACCAGCGCCGCCAGCATCGAATAGCCGCCCGGCGAGTGGCTACCAAAGCCATTGGATGCAAAGCCGGCAGCTGCGTCGAAGCCGGGCTTACCGCTCGCAATCAGGAACAGTACGCCCCCCGCCGCCACGGCCCCCAACACCTGCGCCACGATGTAGGGCAGAAGCTTCGAGGCCGGAAAGCGCCCGCCAGCCCACAGACCAATCGAGACTGCCGGATTCAAATGGCAGCCACTAATGTGCCCGATAGCGAAGGCCATCGTGAGGACGGTCAGGCCGAATGCCAGCGATACGCCCAGCAGGCCGATCCCCAGGCCAGGAAACGCTGCTGCAAGCACAGCGCTACCGCAACCACCCAACACCAGCCAAAAGGTACCGACGAATTCGGCGCCAAGTTGTTTCATTTGAGATTCCTCAAGGTTCTTCGTGGAGGTCCGCAGCGCTCTCGCGTACGAGAGCGCTGCAGCGATTTTCACGACGCAAGCGCGAGCGATTAGGATCTTTCAAACGCGCGAACAATGGGGTTCGCATTTACCCTCGGCGGGGGCGCTTACTCAACGGCTCTGTTGAGCATCTCGATGGTTTCGATTCGGAGGCTCCTCATCCCGGAGTGAACGCTGGGGTGACCACGATCAGGCATGCAATCGTGCTCGATGGGGTGTATCAAAAGTCGGCAGCTAGCTAGCCAGCCATCGAGGTCCTTGGCGTTGTAGGCATCGAGTTGGCGCTGGACAAAGGCGTCACGGGCGAATGCGTGGGCATTGACGGAGCCAACGCTGATTGGCGAATCAGAATGCGAATTTTGACCGTTCTCGGTCCGCTTAGGGCAGCGGCTGACCGCGTGCCGCTTCATAGAGTGAGAACCAGTCTTCACGCCTCAGAGAAATGGTTGCAGCATCTCCACAGGCTAGGATGCGTCGGGGATCACTGGTGCCAATCACTGGCTGAATACATGCCGGATGCCGCATTAGCCAGGCCAAGACCAGGCCTTCTCGGCTAACGCCGTATCGCTCGGCCATGTCGCTGACCATAGCGCGCGCGGGCGCGTCAGCGGCGTGCCGAGGATTGTCGCCACTGAATCGCCCCCTAGCCAGTGCGCCCCAGCTTTGAAGCTGGATGCCATGTTGGACGCAATGTTCTAGCGTGCCGGCCCAGGCCATGGCCGCTGGATTCTTCCGCGCCTGCAAGTCGTTGAAGCAGGTACCGGCTTCGAGCAGATCAAGGTGGCCGAGGCTGAACTCGATCTGGTTGGCGACGAGAGGTTGGTTCAGCGCTTGTGCTAACCAAGCGATCTGGCCGGCGTGCATGTTGGAGACGCCCAGGTGAAGGTATTTGCCCGCCGACTTCATCCGAGCGAGCACCTCAGCGAGTTCCTCGAGTTCGACCAATGGGTCCGGACGATGCAAGAGCAGCAGATCGAGGCCGTCTATGCCCAGTCGCTTCAGACTACCTTCCACCGACGCTTCGACATGTTGCGCCGAGAGGTCGTATCGCTTGGGACCTGCTCCGTCTTCGAAGCGGATAGCGCACTTGCTCTGGATGAGAATTTGTTGGCGTAGCGATCCTCGGCGCGCCAACAGGGCGCCGAAGGCTGACTCCGCTTTGCCAAGCGTGTAGATGTCCGCGTGGTCGAACAGAGTGATGCCGATGGCGAGGGCGGCCTCGACCGCGGCTTCGGCGCGGCTGATGTCAACCTCGCCCACGGGCGTGTGATCCCACGTGCCGCCCAGCCCCATGCAGCCGTAGACCAGTGAGCTGGCTTGTGGCAGCCATTTGTGTAGCGGATATTGACTTGAGTTCATGACCGATACGAGGCATGCATACGACCGCCATGGGGTAGGTGACGTCTGAAACAGCCGCCCTGGGAGTCGAACAAATAGCAGAACTCGGCCGGCAGCGAGAGTGCCAGCGGGTCGCCGGCACGCACGCGCGTGCGGCCGTCGAACTCGCAGGTCAGTGCGTCCTCGACGCCCGGATAGGCGCAGTAGGCGTGCGTCGTGCCGCCGAGCGATTCGACGAAGGTGACGGTGGTCTGGATGAGGTTTTCGTTCGCGCCGATCTCGAAATGCTCGGGCCGCACGCCGAGCGTGACCTTGTCGCCGCGGGCGGCGCGCGCCGCGTCGACCAGCGCGCGGATCTGCGCGCCGTCGGCCAGGCGCACGAGTGCGTGGCCGGCCGAGGCCTCGACGATCTCGGCGTCGATGAAGTTCATCTTGGGGCTGCCGATGAAGCCGGCCACGAAGAGGTTGTCGGGCTGCTCGTAGAGCTCCAGCGGCGTGCCGACCTGCTCGATCTTGCCGGCCGAGAGCACGACAATGCGGTCGGCCAGCGTCATGGCCTCGACCTGGTCGTGCGTGACGTAGACCATCGTCGTCTTGAGGTCTTCGTGCAGCTTGGCGAACTCGTAGCGCATGCGCACGCGCAGCGCGGCGTCGAGGTTGGACAGCGGCTCGTCGAACAAGAAGACCTCGGGCTTGCGCACGATGGCGCGACCGATGGCCACGCGCTGGCGCTGGCCGCCCGAGAGGTCCTTGGGCTTGCGCTCCAGCAGGTGCTCGATGTGCAGGATGCGTGCGGCGTTGCGCACGGCGGTGTCGATCTCGTTCCTGGGAACCTTGGCGAGCTTCAGGCCGAAGGCCATGTTGTCGTACAGGTTCATGTGCGGGTAGAGCGCGTAGCTCTGGAACACCATGGCGATGCCGCGCTCGGCCGGCGGCACGTCGTTGACGAGGCGGCCGCCGATGCGCAGCTCGCCGCCGGTGATCTCCTCGAGGCCGGCGATGGACCTCAGCAGCGTGGACTTGCCGCAGCCCGAGGGGCCGACGAAGACCATGAACTCGCCGTCGCGGATCTCCAGGTCGATGCCGTGCAGGATGCGGATGTCGCCATAGGCCTTGCTCACGTTGCTCAGGCGAACGTCTGCCACTTGATGTCTCCTAACTTTGTATGTTGGGCGCCAGCTTGACTGATGTCGCGTTCAGTTGACGGAGTGGTGCCGACAATTCGAATCAAGCCGTCTCAACGACAAGCTGAACGCGCGATCCCCCGCCTGGGCGGGCAATCTCTGCCGCTCCTGAACGATAGGCATGGTCTCGTCGCTTGAAACTCAAGGGCTGCCCCGATGCGTCGAAGATTGCCGTTACGCCGACACCCTGCGAACCCGGTCGGAATTCGATGTCGAGCTCGAAGTCGGCCAACTTCAGGCGTGCGCGCAGCCCGGCTAGGCGCCGCGGCATGACGGGATCGACGACGAGCGCGTCCGCCTCGAGTCTTAGCCCCAGCAGATGGTGGGTGACGAGCGCCAACATGATGCCCGGCCCGCTCGAGTAGACGCGCCAGCCGCCGTCCAATTGCACTGTGCCGGCGGCGACGCGGTCGTACTGCGCGTGCGCTTCGTAGCGGTCGCGGTAGGCGGCGTCCGAGCTAGAGTAATAACAGTTGGCCTGGCGTGGTGTCGCGGCCGGCACGCGCTCGTTAAGCAGGATCGGGTGGGATAGCGACAGCGCATCGAAGAAGTCCTCGGCCCGGCCCAGATGCGCAAGCATCTGAGCCCAGCGCAGATGGGCATGCATGTACATGATTCCGATCTCGCGGCCAAAGAAGCTGCTCGATTCGGCGCGCTGGAAGCGCGTCATGAGTCCCCCGTGATAGGGCAGCGGCGCCTCGAACAGACGGGCGCCGTCGGGCCCGCGCAGGTGCTGGTCGATGAGCTCCGCCTGCTTGTTGGCCTGTGCCGGCGTGAGCATGCTTTCGAGCACGGCGTGCATCATCGGCAGCAGGCTGTAGTGCAGTCTACCGGTGGGCGCAGCAGGGTGGATCCACAGTTCGGGCTGCGCGTCCGGCCCGGCCTCGGGCGCGAAGTGGGCGTAGCCCGCGACCACGTCGTTGCGCACAAGTTCGCGCTGGAAGGCCGCGCGCACGGCCTCGGCCTGCGCCCGGAGCGCCGTGCCATCCTGGCCGAGTCGCTCAAATGCCTCGGCCAACGTTGCGACAGTCTGATAGTGCAGGGTCACAGTCCACGCGCTGCAGAGCGACTCGCGCAGCGCCGGGTCGGCTGGCTGAAGGGCGTCGTTCCAGTCGCCATGGCCGTAGGCTACGAGGGCGCGGCCCGGGATCATCCGGCGTGCAATGAGCCGGTGCGCCCGTTCGACGTGAGCGCGCAGCGGTTCGGCGGGAGCGTCGTGGTAGGGCAGTGGCGTGTCGAGCAGCGCGGCGTCGCCGCTGGCGACGAGGTAGCGAGCCAGACCCAGCAATGGCCAGAAGACAACGTCGCCATGCGAGTCGCTGGCGCGAATCGCTGCATCGCGCGCGAAGAACATGAACCATTGCGGCCAGTCGCCGTCGCTGTTCTGGGCGCTGAACACGCGCACCAGCAGGTCGCGTACCGGCGCCGTCTGGCCTTGGGCCAGCAGCAGCTCGAGCGGTCCCTGACAGACGTCGCGCACGCCCCAGCCGCCACCGCTGTACTGCTCGAGGCCGCGCGGCGAAAGGTAGTGAACCAGCGCGTTGTGCGCGAGCCATGGCAGCATGCTCGCCAGCGCCTCGATCTGGCCGTTGGCACCCGATAGCGTCGGCAGCGTGAGCGCACCGGTCAGAGGCGCGGCGTCCAGATCGCTCGCTGTGCTGACGCCTTCCAGTGTGATCTCAATGCGCGAGCCGGCGGCGAAACGCATGCAGAACAGGGCGCTGCCGCGTGCCCGTCCATCTTCATAGAGCATCGCGTCGTCACCGGTCTGGACGATGACAGCCTCGATCTCCCTGGGGACGATGCGCAGCGCCGCGCCTGGCAGGCGCCGATCCAGCGAGCTGCCCTGTGGTGCTGCGAGTCGCCAGGCCGGACCCTCGCGTTGCGCCTGAAGCGCCAGGCCACCGCCGGCGTCGTCATCGTCGATGGCGGTGTCGAAAGTCAGCAGCACTTCGAGCGGCGGGCCGTCCAGTACTTCGAGCGACCACGCCATATGCTGCGGCGCATCGCCGGCCGAGGCCCGGATGTCGATGCGGCCTTGGTCGTGTTCGTAAATCCAGCGGCAGGATTGGGGCTCGATTGCGAAGGCCGACGGCAGGCTGAGCAGCGCCCAGTCCTGCCCAGGGCCGCGCACAAAGGCACGCAGACCCTGCGAGCGGAACAATCCGAGGTAGCCGCGCTGCGTCGTCAGCATGCGGCCAAACTTGACATGGCCCTGGGTCAGCATGGAGTGGAAGACGCCGCCCATCCAGCAGGTCGAGCTCAGCGCGCGCTCGTCGGGCGTGAGATGGGCACCGGCGCGCAGCAGATGCCCATGCGGGCGCGCCGCCAGCAGTTCCTTCTCGCGCAGCACGATGTGGCGTGCCTCGCCCTGGAAGAAGGACAGTAGGCTGCCGTCGCGCGTCTCCGCATGGCGCCGCTCGGGGCCGAACAGCGCGTCGAGCACGGCAACATCGAGCGTCTGCGCGGCCAGCATCGGCGCGCGCGCGAATAGGCTGGAGCCGTGCCGGGGCAGCAGCTCGGCCGAGGCGCTGTCGACCGGTGTGCTTTCGGCGAGGCCGAGGGCCGCGTCGGCCTGCGCGAGATCGCTCGCGCCACTCGCGCCCGGGTGGTCCGCGACGAAGCTTGCGAAGAAGCCGGCCCGTATGCTGGCGCCAACCGGCATCGCAATCGGTGCGTCTTCGAGCAAGGCCATGGCGTGCTCGTGCTGCAGGCGCTCGCCGGGCAGCCCGGCGGCCAGCGCCGGCGGCGCGGTATCGGCGCGCGCGGCCAAGCCATGGAACTGAAGGGCGTCGGTTGCGAAGGCCGTGGCGCGGCGCAGCGAGCCGAAGAGCAACCAGGGATAGCGGCCCGCCTGCGCCTGATTCTGGCGCGCCGCGAGCAGCGTGCCGGCGTGCGGATGCTCGAGCGGCTGCCAGTCGATGTACTGGCTGACGTAGAACTCGTTGATGGTCGCGGCTTGCGGGCTGGCCAGACCCACGTCCTGGGCCAGCACGAGGCTCATCTCCAAACCTTCGATGGACGCGTTGCGCGCCTCGACATGCCAGAACCAGCAGGCCTGCTCCGCAGCCAAGCGCCATTGCACGCGCAGCGCGCAGCCCTGCCAGTGGCCTTCGAGCGTGAAACAGCCGCTCGTAGTTTGGGCGCAGCGCTGCAGCGGCGAATGTGGGCCGAGCAGTGGCGAGCTGACCCATGGGCCGCCGGGGCGGCGCAAGCGCAGCCAGACATTGGCCGGACCGCCTTCGAGACTGTTGCCCGGAAAGAGGTTGAGCAGCAAGCCATCGGCCAGCAGGCGGCGCGGCGCACCATGGTCGAACAGCTCGAAGTTCAGGCCTGCGCTGTTGCGCAGCGGGTGTACGGTCGCGCTCATGCGGTGTGCCGCCTCTGCGCCAGCAGCCAGGGCACGAGGCCCGCGTCTTCGTAGGCGGGCACCCAGGATCCGTGCCCCACGCCCGGATAGACGGTGAAGCTCGCGCTGCCGCCGGCCGCGCGCAGCGCGTCGACGCAGGCGCGTTGCAGCTCGATGGACACGACCGTGTCGGCATCGCCGTGATATGCGCGCACGGGTACGCCGCGCATCGCTGCAACCCTGGCCGGGTCGCCGTGCCCGCAGACCGGCGCGATGGCGGCCAGATCATTCGGGTAGGCGCAGGCCCAATCCCACACCCCGTGGCCGCCCAGCGAAAGGCCGGTGGCGAGGCATCGGTCCGGGTCGACGTAGAAGTGCGTCTGCAGCGCTTGCCGCAGCGCGTGAAGTTCCTCGGGTTCCCAGCGGCGATCCTCGTCGAGCTGCGGACTGACGAGGACGAAGGGGTAGGCCAGCCCCTTGGCGGCCAGCATCGGCGGACCGTTGCGCAGGACGATCTCGAGGTCGCGGCCACGCTCGCCGGAGCCGTGCAGGAAGACGACGAGCGGCCAACGTTCGCGCTGCTCGCCGTAACCGCTGGGCAGGGACACCCACATCCGCCCGAGGCCAAGCCCTTCGCGGGTCCATGATTTTTGCTGGCCGGCCACGAGGCCGGCGGGTGCAGCAGGCGGTGCAGTGGCGCAGCCCGCCAGCGCGAGTGCGCCGAGGCTGGCCAGGGTCTGACGACGGTTCATCAGGGGGCTCCATTCGATTCGAGGTCGATGCTGGTGGCATCGGGAGGCAGTACCAGTTCGCGGCCGATCCAGGCCAGCTCGCGGCCTGCGGTACGCGCGCGCGGCAGCGCATCGCGGCCGGGCCAGCGCAGCACGAGTTGGCGACCGCAGGCGGCCAGACGTTCGGGGCGATGCTCGATAAGCGCCTGCCAAGCGGCGCCGCGGCGCAGCAGCTTCCAGTCAAGGCGGCCGCAGCTCGTCTCCAGTCCGCGGATGCCGACATCGCCGGACTGTCGCCAGCGCGCCGTGATGCCGGCGCCGAGCACGATGCTGTGATCGGCGTCGCGCTCGAAGGCAAAGAGGTCGAGCGCTGAGCGCAGAAAGTCGGAGGCGACCCAGGCATGCGGCATGTCGCCGATGAAGCGGGGCCTGCGCGCTTCGCGGTCGACGACCTCGGCCCATTGATGCCAGGCCTGCGGGCGCTGGTCGGCGAAGAAGAAGTCGAGTAGTGCCTGCGCGGCATCGGCGTCGCCGAGGCGCACGAGCGCACCGACGGTGCGCAGCTCATAGGGTGTGTATTCACCTTCGGGGCGCGTACCGTCGGCACGGCCGGTGGCGTCGGCGGCGTAGCGGGTGAAGGTGTTGGCGAGCAGGGCCTGCGGCAGTAAGTCCGCGGCCTGCGACGGGTCGAGCGCCATGGTGCTCGAGGTCGGATCGACATCGCCGCGGTCGGCGGCGCCGCTGAGCGTGTCGAGGCCAAAGTGGTCGGCCGTGGCGCGCACCGCGGCGGCGAGGTCGGAGGCAAAGGCGTCGCGCGCGGCGGCGTAGCGGCGCTCGGCCTCGGTCTCACCGAGCGCCTCCGCTATCTGCACCGCGTCCTTGTAGCCGCGCAGCGCCCAGAAGTCGTCCCAGAAGGACCACGCCGGCTGATCCGAATAGCCCTCGTGGCTGATCGACGGCGGCAGCAGCCCGCGCGCATGGGGCGGCGTGGCCGGGTCGGCGCGGCTTTGTTCGCGCAGCGTGTCAAGATGGGCGACGACAGCTTGCACCTGCGGCCAGTGCGAGGCCAACCAGGCGCGGTCCCGTGTGGCACGCCAGACCTCGGCCACGGCGTAGAGGAACTCGCCGTCGGCGTCGTTCTCGACCACGGGATCGGCGCCGTGGTCGTCGATGCAGCAGGGCACCTTGCCGCTGGCGAAGATCTGCGGCGCGAACCAGTCGACGAAGTCGCGCGCGACATCGGTGCGGCCCATGCGCACGAGCGCTTCGACCATCATCGCGCCGTCGCGGATCCAGGTGCGGGCGTAGGCGCGCGTGCCGGGGCGCAGCGCCGGCCCGTCGCGCGACATCAGGATCTGAGCCAGCGCCGTGTGCAGTGTGCGCGCCAGCACGGTCTCGCCCGGGGGCAGCTGCACGTCAAGGTCGCCGAAGCGGTCGAGCCAGCGTGCCTCGACTGCGGCGATCGACGCGTCGAGGTCGGTCGGCGCCGTCAGGTCGGCGGCCGGCGCCAGCGCGAACACGCTGCCCAGCTCGACGCGTTCGCCAGGGGCCAGCGTCAGGTGGCGGCGCAGCAGTGCCGACGGGAGGCCGCTGTCATCGGCGAGGCGGGCCAGTGCCGGTGCGGCTGCAAGCGCATCGAGGCCGAGGCCGCCCGAAAAGGGCTGGGCCGTGACGCCATCCGGCACGAAGAGCGGGTGCGCGAAGGGCTGTCCGTCGACGCTCAGCGTGCCGTCCGACCAATCCAGTTGCCGCATCAGGCGGGCGCCGCCCGGCGTGTTGAGGAACTGCTGGGGCGGGTTGACCTGCCAGGGGCGCAGGGCGAGGCCGAAGTCCAGCGCGCGTGCCGCGCGGCCGGTATTGCGCAGCACGTAACGGACGAGCAGGCGCGGCGCGGTGGCAGGGCCTTCCGCAGCGGCGGTCACGTCGAGCTGCAGGCCGGGCCAAGCCAGATGGACACTGGGCACCGGGAGACTGCCCTGGGCCAGCGACTGGCCGATCGCGGCGTTGGCCCAGTTGAGCCATCGCCGCGTCGGTGCATCCGCCATGCGGATCTGCGGCTCGATGCTGGGGCCGCCGCGGCCAATCTCGACGGCACCGTCCTCGCTGATCAACGCCGAGTACGCACCACCGCCTTCGACGCCGACGAGGGTCCAGTAGTTCTGCTCGCCGATAAACGCGCGCGGCAGCGTGCCACGCGGCAACTCGTGCGCGACAGCCGCGAGCATGGCGTTGCGGTCCGGCCAGTCGGCGTCGCCACCGGATTCGGGGCTGGGCAGCGTCAAAGCGGCGAGGGCCATGGCCGCATCGCCTTCCAGCCGCAGCCAGCGCGCGCTGTGCTCGGGCAGCCACAAGGCCGTGAGCGGACCGGTCGGCTGGCGCGCCAGCGTCCGCCACTGGCGGCCGTCGAGCGAGGCGCTGACGCGCAAGCTGGTGGGTGCTCGGGCCCAGCGCAGCAGCAAGCCGTTGAAATCGCGTTCGCGACCAAGGTCGACGGTGAGCCGGGCGCCATGGCCTTCGATGCGCGGGATCGGCGGCGCCCCGGCCGTCGGCGGGATCGGCGTCAGGCCCAGGCCAGTGAGGCACAGGCGACCGCTGCCGCCCTGCGCCCGGGCGCCGGTGGTCGCGACGACGAACTCGATCGAGCGAGTACTGCGCAGCTGGTGGTCGATGTCGGGCCCCCACGCGAACCCAATCTGCCGTCGCTTGATGAGCAAGTCCTGAGGCTGCGCCGATGGCGCGAAGCCCGGCTTGTTGACCCACCAGACGTTCTGGCCGCTCGCGTCGACGAACTTGATCTGCAGGCTGTTGGGCGCGCCTTCACCCAGCAGCGTGGACGTGAAGATGAAATCCTCGGGCCATGTGGCGGGCCAACCGGCCGGCCAGGCGTGACGCATGACAGCATAGCCGGCGACCTTGCCGAAGTCGTAGCGCAGGCATTGCGCCGGCCGGCCGGCGATTACCTCAGTCTGGACCGTCGCCCGGACCTGGTCTGACGCGCTGGCCGTCCAGGCATCGTGCAAGTCGAGCTGCGCAGCCAGGGCCAGTGCGACCAGCGCGCTCATTGCTTCACGCCTCCCATCAACAGGCCCTGCAGGTAATAGCGCTGCAGGGCGACGAACAGCAGCAGTACCGGCAGCACGGTGATGACAGCGCCGGCCATCATCAGCTCGACGTCCTGCACGTATTCGCGCGAGAGCGCGGCCAGCGCCACCGGCAGTGTGTAGAGGTGGCCGTCGGTCAGCACGATCAGCGGCCACATGAAATCGTTCCAGCTGCCGAGGAAGGAAAGCACGGCCAGGGTCACGAGCACCGGCGTCAGCAGCGGCAGGACGATGACGCGGAAGATGCGCCACTCGCCGGCGCCATCGATGCGCGCCGCCTCAATCAATTCGCCGGGCAGGCCCGCCGCGTACTGGCGCACAAGGAAAATGCCGAAGATGCCGGCCAGCGAGGGCAGGAGCACGCCCGCCCAGGTGTTGACGAGGCCGATCTGCTTGAGCATCAGGAACAGCGGCAGCATGCCCACCTGGCCGGGGATCACAAGGGCGCCGAGCAACAGCGCGAAGAGCCGGTCGCGGCCTTTGAACTGCAGCTTGGCGAAGCCGTAGCCGGCCAGCGCGTTGAGTAGGGTGGAGACCAGCGTGCTCATCGTCGCCAGCCCGAGGCTGACGAGAAAGGCGCGGCCAAAGCCGCCGCTGCGAAACAGTTCGCGATAGCAATCCAGCGAGGGACTGACCGGCAGCAGTGGCGGCGGGTAGTTGCTCGCCTCGCCGGAATGCATCAGCGAGACTGAGACCATCCACAGCAGCGGTGCGATGGCCAGCAGCGCCGCCAGCCAGAGCATGCCGTTGACGAGCACCGCGCGCCAATACTTCATGCCGAGGCTCCCCGGTTGGCCAGCTTCATCAGCGAGCGCGTGACGAGCACGATCAAGCCGAACAGCAAGAAAGCCACGGCCGAGGCGGTACCGAGGTTCCACCATTTGAAGCCCTGGTCGTACATCAGGTAGAGCACGGATACGGTGCTCTGCAGCGGTCCGCCCTGCGTCATCACGTAGGGCTCGGCGAAGAGCTGGAAGTAGCCGGCGGTGGTGAGGATGCCGATCATCAGCGTCGTCGGCGCGAGCGAGGGCAGCGTGATGTGGCGGAACTGTGCCCAGGCCTTGGCGCCGTCGATCCGGGCGGCCTCGTAGAGGTCGGAAGGTATAGCCTGCAAGGCAGCCATGAAGATGATCATGTTGCCGCCGAAGTTCTTCCAGGCCGCGAACAGGATGATGGTGGGCATGGACCAGCGCGGGTCGCCGAGCCAGTCGACCGGATTCAACCCGAGCGCCTGCAGCGCCTCGTTGACGAGGCCGTAGCGCGTGTGGAACAGGTAGCGCCAGATCACGGCCACGGCCACCAGCGTCGTCACGACCGGTGCGAACAGGGCGGTGCGTAGCAGCGGCTTGAAGCGCACGAGTGGCGATTGCAGCAGCACGGCGGTGCCGAGCGACAGGGCGATCGACAGCGGCACGCCCAGCACGACGAAGTACACCGTATTGCCCAGCGCCTTCCAAAACAGCGGTTGCTGCAGCAGCGTGAAGTAGTTGTCGAGCCAGACCCAGCGCAGGTTTTTCAGCGAGACCAGGGCATAGAGGTCGAAGTCGGTGAGGCTCAGGCCCAGGCCGGCGACGACCGGCACGACGAAGAACAGGCCGATCACGGTCAAGGCAGGTAGGACGAAGCCGAGACCGGCCCACTGTGTGCGTGTCATGCGCGACCCCGCTGATGGAGCCAGCGCCGCTTGGCGAGGATGGTGTCGACACTGGTGTCGATGGCGCGCGCCGTGTCGGCGGCGCTACCGCCCTCGGCTGCGGCGCGTGCCGCGTGCAGCTGCATCTCGTTCACGATGCGCTCCCACTCGGGCACGGGCGGCGTCGGACGCACGCGCTCGAGCTGTTCAGCGAAGGCGCGGGCTCGCGTGTCCGCAGCGAGTGCCGGCCAGGCCCAACTGGACTTGCGCGGCGGCAGGTCGCCCGTGAGATCGTAGAAGCGCCCTTGCACCTCGGGGCGGGCGAAGTATTCGATCAGCTTGAAGGCTTCGGGCTTGCGGCGCGAGCGCTCGAAGATCACCAGACTGGAGCCGCCCGCCGTCGAAGCGCCGAGGCCTGTCGGGCCCGGCAGGGGCGCGGTGCCCCAGGCATTTTTGAACTCGGCCGGCATGCGGCGCCGGAATTCCCCGATGTTCCAAGGGCCGGCGATGTAGAAGGCGAAGCGCCCCCTGCCGAATTCCTGCCAGACGTTGGAGATCTGCTGGTCGGATTCGACCGGCGCAAAGCCGTCGCGGATCAGGCCGAGGTAGAAGGCCAGCGCCCGCTCGAAGCCGGCGCTCTGGAAGTTGCCGCGCGTGTTGAACTCGCGCAGCAGCGGCTCATCCTGCTGCAGGGCCAAGGCCAGCAGGGGCTCGAACTCGTTGTTGGGAAGAATCAGCGGCTGCGCCACCCCAATGCGTTGGAGCGCGCGCAGTTGCTTGCGCCATTCCTCCCAATCGCGCGGCGGGTGGTCGAAGCCGGCGCGCGCGAGCAGGTCGCGGCGGTAGAACAGCAGCCGGGTATCGACGTACCAAGGCAGGCCCAGCAATTTTCCGTCGACGATATTGGTGTGCCAGATGCCGCTGAAGTAATCGTCTTCTTGCACGACAGGCGACGCTGCGACGCGACCGTCGAGCGGGGCGAGTGCGCCGAGCGCGGCGAGCTCGGCCACCCAGGTGTTGCCGAGCTGGGCGACGTCGGGCGTGGCGTCGCCGGCGAAGGCCGTCAGCAGCTTTTCGTGCGCGGCTGTCCAAGGCAGTTGCTCGACCTGGACGTCGATGCCGGGATGCTCGCGGCGAAAGCCGTCGAGCAGCTCCGCCACGACTACGCCCTCGCGGCCCATGCCCCAAAAGCGCAGTGGCCCGGCGTTGCCAGCACAGCCGGCCAGCGTCGCCGACAAGGGCGCCGTTGCGGCGCCGAGCAGCGCGGCGAGCACGCCGCGGCGGCTCTTCACAACCAGCCCCCTTCGAAGCCGGCGCGCAGCAGGGCGCGGCGCAGGTGCGGGTTGCGGCGCGTGGCGCGCCACACGGTTTCCTGGCGGTGATTGGCCAGCATGGCGAGCAGCGGCCCTTGGTCGATGCCGATGTGATCGGTGTCGAACCAGCCGAGGCCCGGGACGACGCGGCCCTTGTCGAGCTTGACGTCCTTGAAGTCGAAGCTCGCGTTGAAGGCGTCGTAGAAGCCGTAGCGGCCGTACAGATGCTCGCCGTAGCGCTCGCGCAGTCGCAGCAGTACGCGCGCAGATTCCTCGGGTGTGAAGACGATAGACGCACCGGCGCCGTAAGGCGCGAGCGTGCCGTCGTCCCAGGTTCGTCCGCCGATGCCGCGCCCGGCATAGGAGTGGAACTCGCGAAGCCGGCTGTCGACTTCGCGCTTCACGTCGGCCGGCCCGTCGCTGGCCGTCACGCCCCAGCAGTCGGCGCCATAGCCGCGCCAGCCCAGGGGATTGGCGACGGCGTAGGCGCGCTGGGCCAGCGTGGCGCGGCGTGAGTTCTCGAAATAGTCGATACCCTTGCTGCGCATGAAGGCGTCGGGCATGTCGCACAGGTCCAGCCAGCATTGCGTGAACTGGTGGCCGAACAAGGGCGGGAAGCGCGCGAAGGTTTGGCCCCACGCGCTGCCCCAGGCATCGGGCAGGCCCGCGGCCCAGGCGTCGTAGCTCTCGCGTCCCGGCGCGCGTGTTGGTGAGGCGAGCGCGACGAGATAGACGATCAGCGATTCGTCGTAGGCGCGCCAATCCCAGGCGATGAACCCGCTCTCGGGGTGCCAGCCGTGGCTAATCAACGGTGCGCGCGGCATCGCCCAAGCCCAGTCGACGCGGCCCTGGATCTCGTCGACGAGGTCGCGCAGCTCGGTTTCCTCGCGGGCGTCGCCGTCGAAGAAGCTCTGGCAGGCGAGCATGCCTGCGATCAGCAGGGCGGTGTCGACGGTCGAGAGCTCGCAGTCGCGGTAGCGCGTGCCGGTCTCGGGGTCGAGGAAGTGATAGAAGAAGCCGCGGTAACCGGCACGGCCGCTAGGCTCGGGTCCTTGGGGGGCGTCGCGGAAGAACTTCAGCGTCGTCAGCACGCGGTCGCGCGCGGCGGCGCGCGCGACGAAGCCGCGCTCGACACCGATGAGGTAGGCGGTTAGCGCGAAGCCGACGGCTGCGATAGAGCAGAAGCTCGCGCTGGGCCAGCGGTCGGGCGCCAGGCCGTTGGCTGGCGTGGTCTCCCAGAAATAGTCGAAGGTGCGGCGTTCCACCTCGTCGAGGAACGACGCGGGGGCATTTGGGGGCTTGGCGCTCGCTGCCGGCCAAGCCGGCAGAGCGAGCAGCGCCCCACCGCCGGCGAGGAGCCGGCGGCGTAGTGGGCTTTTCAACATGGGCTTAGAACGAGTAAGACGCGCCGAGCTTGACGGTCCGCATCGGCCCACGGACGCCGGTGCGGGCGTTGAAGTCGGCATTGTCGCCACGGAGCGCATTCGCCGGTGTCGCCGTCGGGCCGCCGACCCAGTCGTCGTAGTAGCCCCAGTTCGTCGCGTTGAAGAGGTTCAGCACGTCGGCGCGGACGGTCAGTGCGCCGGTGCCGAATTTGAAGCTCTTGGCCAACGCCACGTCTATCTGCCTGAACGCGTCGCCAGTACGCTCGACGTAGACACAGTTGTTCCACCCCGACGCGCAGTCTGTGACCTGACGCGGCAGACCGCTGCCAAGGGTGAGCTTGCCGGAGAGCTGCAGGTCCCAGGGCAGGCGGTCGGTCATGCCACCCAGCACGAGGCGGGCCTTCTCGGTGAACAAGGTCGGGTTCCAGCCATGCGTGGTCTTGCCATAGGTCCAGTCGAAGATGTCGTCGTTCCAGCCGTTCTCGTTGGTCTGCGCGTCGGTGTAGGTGAACGCAGCCGATACGGCCCAGCCGCTGGCCTGGGTGTAGGGCTTCTCGAGCTTGACCAGGAGACTGGTGCTGCGGTTGGCGCCGACGAAGTCGCCGAGCACGAGGTTGCCAAAGCCGTTCGGGCCGCCCCACAGCGGGTTGATCGGCGCGGTCTGGTTGCCACCCCAGCCGCCGTTCGGGTCGCGGTTGCCACTGAACCAAATGAACTGGTTGTGCGCGCGGATGTTGCTGACGGCGACGTCGAGGTTCCAGTCGGCCAGCGCCTGGCGGATGCCCAGGCTGAACTGGTCGGCATAGGGCATTTTGAAGTTGTTGTTGATGAGCCAGATTTCGCCGTTCGGCTGCGCATTCTTCTGCAGCTCGTCGAGCGCGTTGTTGGCCATCCTGCGGTCATAGGAGCGCCCCCAGCCGCCGTAGAAAACCGTGGCCTTGTCGCCTCTCAGATCGTAGGAGAAGCCCAGGCGCGGCGCCAGCGCACCCGTGAATGGCTTGCGCGAACTGCCGGTGGAGATGTAGTCGGCGATATTGATACCGCCCTTGGCCAGCGATTGCGCGTAAGTCTGCCCGGCCGGAGCGGTGATACCGGCGATGGTGCGACCATCCAAGCCCATCAGCGCGGCCACGCGGTCGGCCGGCGTGACGTAGCTGTTGTTAAGCATGTTGGTCTCGTAGTCCCAGCGCACGCCGAGGTTGAGTTCGAGCTTCTTGGTCAGGCGCCAGTCGTCCTGCAAGTAGGTGCCGAACTGGTTGTTGTGAAAGCTTACGTCGACGGCGGGGATGGCCAGCGTGATGTTGCACTGGTCGCTGGAGAGACCGTTGCTCGCGACGTTGGTGCCTGTGCACGTCGTGCCGCTGAAGTAGGGCTGGCCGGTGACGTTGTCAACCACGGTGGTAATGGCCGGCACACGGAAAGCGGTACCGCCGAGGTCATAGGTGAAGGACTTGAGCTGTACGCCGCCCTTGAACACATGGCCAGCCATGCCGGTGTAGCTAAGGTCATCCTTGATGTAGGCGTCGGTCTGCCGGCGGTTCTGCGCGTTGGGCGATCCGCCGCCTTGGATGATTTCCTGGGTGTTGTTGATCTTGTTGGTTGACGAGTAGTCGTACGTCACTTGCGGAGCAGCCGAATCCGACTGCGGATTCCAGTCGGCCGTCTCCCAGCCGACGCGCGCTTCGTTGAGCCAAGGACCGTGGGACAGCTCGTAGTTGAGGTCGATCCGCGACTGCGTGTTGCGATTGTTGATGGCGGTGCTCACCGTGTCCTGCGCGCCATTGATCGAGTAGCTGGTCTCGCGCCGCAGTGTCGTCGAGATGTCTAGGCGCTGGTCGGCATCGATTTCGGCGGAGATCTTGCCGAACAACAGGTGCTCACGGAACTGCTGCTGGAAAGCCCCCTGCGCTGCGACGAGCTGCGGAATGATGCCCGGCTGTCCCGAATAGTGGGCCAGCGTGCCCGATCCCGCGACGATCTGGATGGGGTTCTCGATGTCCTTGCCGTCGTAGGCGACGAAGTAGTGCAGCACGTCCTTCTTGATCGCACCGCCGATGCTGAAACCGGCCTCGACCTGCGAATAGTCGGGTACCGGAATGCCATTGGCCTCGTTCTGCTTCTGGATCGGGCTAAGGGCCGTCCAGTTCGCCCCTGTGCGGTTGACGTAGACATCACCATGCGTCTCGTTGCCGCCCGACTTCGTGACCGCATCGATTGCCGCGCTGGCAACCTGATCGTATTCGGCTTTGTAATTCTGCGTGATGACCTTGTACTCTGCCACTGCGCCCTGCGGGAAAGGATTGCCCTGGCTCGTGTCCTGGCCGACCACGCCGCCGCGCAAGATGTTGTTCTTTTGGCCTACGCCGTCGATGAAGATGTTGACGGCGTCCTGGTTGGCGGAAAGGCTGCGCAGGCGTGTGTTGCCCGAGGCGTCGGTGACGAAGTCGACGCCTGGTGCGAAGTCGGCCGCCGAGAGGAAGTTGCGAGTGGCCTGCGGGATGGCGTCGATCATCTTGTTGGAGATCGTCGTGCCGACCTGTGAGTCGATCACGCTCTGGCGCTGCGCATTGCCCGTGACGACCACGGTGCCAAGATCGGCAATGCCGCTGGCAAAGTCCAGGGTGGCATTTTCGCCGACGGACAACAAGACGACCTGCCCTTGGGTGGCAGCGCCGACGCGTATCTCATAGGTCCCCGGGCTCAGGCCCACGAGCACGTAGCTGCCATCAGCCAGCGTGCGCGCGCGGTAAACGTTCCCGTTGTCCTTGTTGATGGCGCTGACCTCGGTGCCGGCCGGCGCCGAGGCACCTGCCGCCGTGATCGTGCCTCGCACCGTGGCACTCGACATTTGGGCCTGCACCGGCAGAGCGCCAAGCAGCATGCCACCAAGCAGTCCGGCGGCGACCAATTGGCGGGGCAAGGTGCGGAGGGGAATCTTCTTCATCGTCTTGTCTCCTGTGTCGTACTTGTCGTTTGAGGGTCAATGCGAGGTCTTGCGGTCGGGCACCTTGG
>Ga0213872_10001171_pt1 | contig 17824 bp, 17 predicted proteins | sample VelepicomBERX_R2_FD_160071 | JGI IMG/M metagenome (GOLD analysis project Ga0213872, IMG submission 160071) | Rhizosphere microbial communities from Vellozia epidendroides in rupestrian grasslands, the National Park of Serra do Cipo, Brazil - RX_R2 | ecosystem: Host-associated > Plants > Roots >...
GCTTGAAGCTGCCGCGCTGTTCCGGCAGCGTGACGGCAAACAGGGCCTCGCGCGCCTCGCCCATCTCGGCGCGTTCGGCCACGAAGCGCAGGCGGTCGAAGTTCATGTTGGCGCCGCTGCAGACGGTGACCAGGGCCTGGTTGTTGATCGGCTCCTTGGTCAGCGCGGCGCGCTCGACATAGGCCTTGGCGCCCGCTACGGCCAGCGCGCCGGACGGTTCCAGGATGCTGCGGGTGTCGCTGAACACGTCCTTGATGGCGGCGCTGATGGCGTCGGTATCGACCAGGATCACGTCGTCCACGTATTGCTGGGCCAGGCGGAAGGTTTCTTCGCCGGCCAGGCGCACGGCGGTGCCGTCCGCGAACAGGCCGACATCGGCCAGGGTCACGCGCTCGCCCGCTTTCAGGCTGCGCGCCATGGCGTCCGAGTCGATGCTCTGCACACCGATGATCTTGATGTCAGGGCGGATCTGCTTGACGTAGGTGGCGATACCGGCGATCAGGCCGCCGCCGCCGATCGGCACGAAGATGGCGTGGATCGGACCGGAATGCTGGCGCAGGATTTCCATGCCGATGGTGCCCTGGCCGGCGATCACGTCCGGATCGTCGAAGGGGTGGACGAAGGTCAGCTTCTGTTCTTTTTCCAGCTGCTGCGCGTGGTTGAAGGCGTCGGTATAAGACTCGCCATGCAGCACCACTTCCACATCGGCGCCGCCGCGCGCGCGCACGGCGTCCACTTTCACGGCCGGGGTGGTGGTCGGCATCACGATCACCGCGCGGCAGCCCATGCGTGCCGCCGACAGGGCCACACCCTGGGCATGGTTGCCCGCCGAAGCGCAGATCACGCCGCGCTTGCGCTGGGCGTCGCTCAGATGGGCCATCTTGTTGTACGCACCGCGAATCTTGAAGCTGAACACGTCCTGCATGTCCTCGCGCTTGAAGTAAATTCGGTTGTCATAGCGCTGCGACAGGGTCGGCGCCAGTTCCAGCGGGGTTTCGGAGGCTACGTCGTAGACGCGGGCAGTCAGGATCTTCTTCAAGTAGTCGGTAGTCATAGTCTGCAAACAAAGTAAATCTGGCCAGCGGGCTGGCGGAGGGGCGATGCAAAGACTTGCGCTATCCGGCGGGTGACCGGGGGCGGCAGCTGCCGGTGCTGGCGGGGGTGGGCACAGCTCCAGACTGTTGCTAGGGGGCGTACTGGGTTGAGATCATTATAATGGACTCTTCGCTTCTCTTGAAAAGACCCCGATGATTGAATCTGCCATCGCCTGGCTGCTCAGACAGCTGGCGGCGCCAGAAGTGGGGCTGACCTCGGTATTTCTGGTCAGCTTTGTCTCCGCCACCCTGATCCCGGCCGGTTCCGAACCCGCCGTGTTTGCTGTCGCCAAGGCCAACCCGGCCCTGTTCTGGCCCCTGATGGCGGTCGCTACGCTGGGCAACACGCTGGGCGGCATGGTCGATTACTGGATGGGCTACCAGGCCAAGCAGACCTTTGCCAAGGAACGCTCCAGCCGCTGGTTCCACTGGCTGGAGCGGCACGGCGCCAAGACCATGCTGCTGGCCTGGCTGCCCGGCATCGGCGATCCTCTGTGCACGCTGGGCGGCTGGCTCAAGCTGCCGTTCTGGCCCTGCGTGACCTACATGGCGCTCGGCAAGCTGGCGCGCTACCTCTGCATGACCTCGCTGCTGCTGTACGTGCCGGACGGCGTGTGGCACCGCATCGGGCAAATGTTGGGCTAATTTCTATTTTGCGCTGGGCGCAATGAGCTGAACTATATTCAGTTTATGGCAGGTTGTTTGAATTTGAATGCCAAGGAAATTCGCATTTTTTGAATTTTTGTTGGCTTTGAGCGATTGGAATTACCCTTCCAAGAGTTAAGGCTGTTGCCATCTTGTGCGGCGCAATAGGCTAGAATGACCCTCCAGGCTTATGTCTTACGTCCACAAAACCAATGAACGCCCCTGCACAAATCCAAGCTCTGCTGGCTGAAACGCCCCATGGTCCATCCCCCCGTCTGCGCGAGATTCCCTACAACTACACGTCATTCTCCGACCGTGAAATTGTGATCCGCCTGCTGGGCGAAGACTCCTGGCGCTTGCTGGATGCTTTGCGCGGGGCACGCCAGACCGGCCGTTCGGCGCGCATGCTGTACGAGGTGCTGGGCGATATCTGGGCCGTCCGCCGCAATCCTTATCTGCAGGACGACATGCTGGACAACCCCAAGCGGCGCCAGGAGCTGATCGACGCCCTGCATCACCGCCTGGCGGAGGTGGACAAGCGCCGCCTCAGCGTGGACGTGACGGAAGAGGGCGCCGATGCCGGGGTTGTTACCTCGGCCCGCGAGCGCAGCGCCCAGGTCGAGCAGCTGCTGAAAGCCGCCAGCAAGGCCGTGGCCGATTTCGGCGAAGAATTCCGCCAGATGTACGATCTGCGCAAGCGCACCAACAAGGTATTGGGCCGCTACACCGACAAGCACAACATCTGCTTCGACGGCATGAAGCGTATCTCCCACGTGACCGATGCCACCGACTGGCGCGTGGAATATCCCTTCGTGGTGCTGACCCCGGACACGGAAGAAGAAATGGCTGGCCTGGTTAAGGGCTGTATCGAGCTGGGCCTGACCATCATCCCGCGCGGCGGCGGCACCGGCTATACCGGCGGCGCCATTCCGCTGACCCCGCTATCGGCCGTAATCAACACGGAAAAGCTGCTGAACCTGGGCGCGGTGGAAATGCAGGTGCTGCCGGGCTTGGACCGCGAATACGCCACCATCTACTCGGGCGCGGGCGTCATTACCAACAAGGTATCGGAAGCAGCCGAGAAGGCCGGCTTCGTCTTTGCGGTGGATCCGACCTCGGCCCACGCCTCCTGCATCGGCGGCAATATCGCCATGAACGCGGGCGGCAAGAAGGCCGTGCTGTGGGGCACCGCGCTGGACAACCTGGCCTCCTGGCGCATGGTCGATCCGAACGGCGACTGGCTGGAAGTGACCCGTATCGAGCACAACCTGTCCAAGATCCACGACGCCCCGGTGGCCAAGTTCAAGCTGGAATGGACCCATCCGACTGCGCGCGGTGAAGCCAAGGGCCAGCCCTTCAAGACCGAGACGCTGGAAATCGAAGGCCGCAAGTTCCGCAAGGAAGGCCTGGGCAAGGACGTTACCGACAAATTCCTGTCCGGCCTGCCAGGCGTGCAGAAAGAGGGCACTGACGGCCTGATCACCTCGGCGCGCTGGATCCTGCACAAGATGCCGAAGCATACCCGCACCGTCTGCCTGGAGTTCTTCGGCCAGGCGCGCGATGCGATTCCGTCGATTGTCGAGATCAAGGATTACCTGGACGGCTTGCCTGCCAAGGGCGAGCAGTACAGCACCATCCGCTTGGCTGGCCTGGAGCACCTGGACGAGCGCTACCTGCGCGCGGTGGGCTACGCCACCAAGTCCAAGCGCGGCGTGCTGCCCAAGATGGCGCTGTTTGGCGACATCGTCGGCGATGATGAAAACGCCGTGGCGCAAGCCGCGTCGGAAGTGGTGCGCCTGGCGAACACCCGCGTGGGCGAAGGCTTCATCGCCGTCAGCCCGGAAGCGCGCAAGAAATTCTGGCTGGACCGTGCCCGTACCGCCGCCATCGCCAAGCACACCAACGCCTTCAAGATCAACGAAGACGTGGTGATTCCGCTGAACCGCATGGGCGAGTACACCGACGGCATCGAGCGCATCAATATCGAGCTGTCGATCAAGAACAAGCTGGAGCTGGCCAACGATCTGCAGAACTTCTTCAGCGCCGGCAATCTGCCGATCGGCAAGAGCGACGAGCTGTCCGACGACAAGATCGGCGACGCCGAAATGCTGGGCGACCGCGATCAGCAAGCCCAGGCGCTGCTGGCGCAAGTCACCGCGCGCTGGACCTACCTGCTGGCCGAGCTGGACAAGCCGCTGGCCGAGGCGTTGCCGCAGCTGTCCGGTCTGGGCCTGGAAGCGCTGCTGCCGGCGCTGCAGGCGCGTCTGCAAACCCAGCCGCAAGCCACCCTGTTCGACGTGGTGCAGGACCGCACCATCCGCGTCAGCTGGAAGCAGGAGATCCGCGCCCAGCTGCGCCAGATCTTCAACGGCGCCGCCTACAAGCTGATCCTGGACGAAGCCACCGCTATCCACCAGCGCGTGCTGCGCGGGCGTGTGTTCGTCGCGCTGCACATGCACGCGGGCGACGGCAACGTCCACACCAACCTGCCGGTCAACTCGGACCACTACGAAATGCTGCAGCTGGCCCACCAGGCCGTGGCGCGCATCATGACCCTGGCCCGTTCGCTGAACGGCGTGATCTCGGGCGAGCACGGCATCGGTATCACCAAGCTGGAATTCCTGCACGATGACGAGATCGGCGCTTTCCGCGACTACAAGCTGCGCGTCGACCCGGAAGGCCGCTTCAACAAGGGCAAACTGCTGAATCTGCCCGACATGCACGCCGACCTGCGCAACGCCTACACGCCGTCGTTCGGCCTGATGGGCCACGAGTCGCTGATCATGCAGCAGAGCGATATCGGCGCGATCGCCAACAGCGTCAAGGACTGCCTGCGCTGCGGCAAGTGCAAGCCGGTGTGCTCGACCCACGTGCCGCGCGCGAATCTGCTGTACTCGCCGCGCGACAAGATCCTGGCAACCTCGTCGCTGATCGAAGCCTTCCTGTACGAAGAGCAGACCCGCCGTGGCGTGTCGATCAAGCACTGGGAAGAATTCGAGGACGTGGCCGATCACTGCACCGTCTGCCACCGCTGCGCCTCGCCGTGCCCGGTCAACATCGACTTCGGCGACGTCTCGATGAACATGCGTAACCTGCTGCGCAAGATGGACAAGAAGTCCTTCAACCCCGGCAAGGCGGCGTCGATGTTCTTCCTGAATGCGACCGATCCGGCCACCATCAACGCCACCCGTACCGCCATGATCGGCTGGGGCTACAAGGCGCAGCGCTTCGGCCACGACGTGCTGAAGAAGCTGGCCAAGAAACAGACCAAGGCGCCGCCGCCAAGCGTGGGCAAGGCGCCGGTGCGCGAGCAGGTGATCCACTTCATCAACAAGAAGATGCCGGGCAACCTGCCGAAGAAATCGGCGCGCGCGCTGCTGGACATCGAAGACAACAAGGTCATCCCGATCATCCGCAATCCCAAGACCACCACGGCCGATACGGAAGCGGTGTTCTACTTCCCGGGCTGCGGCTCGGAGCGCCTGTTCTCGCAAGTGGGCCTGGCCACGCAGGCGATGCTGTGGGATGTCGGCGTGCAGACCGTGCTGCCGCCGGGCTATCTGTGCTGCGGCTATCCGCAGCGCGGCGCCGGCGAGTATGACAAGGCCGAGAAAATGATGACCGATAACCGCGTGCTGTTCCACCGCATGGCCAACACGCTGAACTATCTGGACATCAAGACCGTGCTGGTGTCCTGCGGTACTTGCTACGACCAGCTGGCGACCTACGAGTTCGAGAAGATATTCCCGGGCTGCCGCATCATGGACATCCATGAGTACTTGCTGGAGAAGGGCGTCAGGCTGGAAGGCGTGACCGGTACCCGCTACATGTACCACGAGCCGTGCCACAACCCGATGAAGCTGCAGGAGTCGACCAAGACCGTCAACGCCCTGATCGCCACGGCCGACAACACCAAGATCGAGAAGAACGACCGCTGCTGCGGCGAGTCCGGCACGCTGGCAGTAGCGCGTCCCGACATCTCGACCCAGGTACGCTTCCGCAAAGAGGAAGAGATGGTCAAGGGTTCCGACAAGCTGCGCGCCGACGGTTTCGGCGGCGACGTCAAGATCCTGACCAGCTGCCCGTCCTGCCTGCAGGGCCTGTCGCGCTACAACGACGATTCGGGCACCACGGCCGACTACATCGTGGTTGAGATCGCTAAACACCTGCTGGGCGAGAACTGGCTGGTTGATTATGTACACCGCGCCAATGACGGCGGTATCGAAAGGGTGCTGGTATGAAGCACTGCGAACTGTGCAATCTGCTGATTGAACCGGCTGCGGACGTGCTGATCTGGCGCGATGAGCAGCTGAGCGTGGTGGCGGTGGCGGAGCCGGAATATCCCGGCTTCACCCGCGTGGTGTGGAACGAGCACGTCAAGGAAATGACCGACCTGGATCCGGCCGAGCGCGCCCATGTGATGAACGTGGTGTGGGCGGTGGAGCAGGCCATGCGCAACGTCATGCTGCCGCATAAGGTCAACCTGGCCAGCTTCGGCAATATGACGCCGCACGTGCACTGGCACGTGATTCCGCGCTACGAGGAGGACGCCCACTTCCCGAATCCGACCTGGGCCGTGGCCCAGCGCGCCGGCAATCCGGAGAGGCTGGCCGCGCGCCGCGCCCTGCTGCCGCAGCTGCGCGCATCCATCATCGACCGTCTGGACAGCCTGCACGACGCGCTGTCGTAAGCCTTAGCCCGCCTTTAGCACACGCGGCGTCGCCAGCGGCTGCAGCGTAACCGGGTGGAAGAAGGGGCTGTGCTTCCAGCTGCCGTTGACGCGTGCGCCGATCACCGAGCCGATAATGCCCAGCGTGGCGAACCGCCCCTCGCTGGCGCTGGCTTTCACTTGGCCCTTGGCATGCTTGGTATTGACCGCCACGCGCTTGACGCCGTCCAGCGGCACGCTGACGCGGTCGCGCATCAGCGCCACAAACGACATCTTCGGATCGCGCGCCGTATTGGCCAGCGGCGTGTTGCAGCAGCTGGCGACCCAGCGCAGCAAGCCATTGTCGCTCAGCGAGTTGCAGACCAGCTTGTCCGCGCCCTGAGTGATGGTGACGTGCTGCTGCAAGGTGGTGATGACGTCGGTGGCGCCGTGCTCATCCAGAATAGTGCCGGCTTTGCCAATGGCCTGGGCATAGTCCTGGCAATCTCGGCAATGGCAGGCGAGGTGGGTCAGCTTGGCGGCGGCGGACAGATGGCCCTGGACCTGGCCGCATTGGCATTGGATCTTGTACATAGTATTTTCCCGGTTTGATTAGCGTGCTAATAATTAGACGCCTTGCATGTGTATGGCGCATGTCGGTTTTGTATCCATCAGCAGGGCAGATACACAGGGTATATAATTTTCCGATTTAATCGACAGGGCAGTATCAGCATGGCACAACCCACTGGCATCACCGTCCACAACAAATCGCGCATCCTGGAAGTCAGCTTTGACGACGGTGCGAATTTTTCCATTTCCTTTGAACTGCTGCGCGTGTACTCTCCCTCGGCGGAAGTGCGTGGGCATGGCGAAGGGCAGGAGGTGCTGCAGGTCGGCAAGCGCGAGGTTGGCATCGCGGGCCTGGAGCCGGTTGGCAATTACGCCGTGCAGCCGACTTTCAGCGACGGCCACAACACCGGCCTGTTCACCTGGGACTATCTGTACAAGCTGGGCAGCGAGCAAGAAGCACTGTGGGCCGACTACATGAGCCGCCTGCATGCCGCCGGCTTTGAAGGCGACACGGGCCGTGACCCGAGCGCAGCGCTGCCGTCGGCGCGCCCATCCCACGGCTGCGGCCACCACCACTAAGACCAAGCTCCATCCGCGAATTCGGCCCTTTCATCCGCGCGACGGAGGGCTTCATCCACTTTCCTCTCTTCATCGGCCGCTGAGCGCTTAGCCTGAGCGCTGCTCAAATTCGATGGAGAGAGAAAATGTCGCTCAGAACAGCTGTCCTTTCCTTATTGCTGCTGCTCGCCGCCTGTGGTGGCGGAAGCGGCAGCAGCAATACCACGCCGGTCTCCCTGCCCAGTGCCAGCAGTAGCGGCGACAATTCCCAGCCAGCCAACACCGCGGTCGATAACTATGTGCAGCAGCAATTGCTGGCGCAATCGATACCGGGCCTGGCCCTGGTCGTCCGGCAGAATGACAAGATCGTCTATGCCAAAGGCTATGGCTATGCCAGCCTGGAACAGGCCATTCCCGCCACGACGGAACAGCGCTTCCAGATCGGCTCCATCACCAAGCAATTTACCGCCGCCGCCGTGATGCTGCTGGTCGAGGACGGCAAGATGGCGCTGGACGACAAGATCAGCAAATACCTCGGCGCCGTGCCGCCGGAGTGGGAACCCATCACCGTGCGCCAGATCCTGACCCATACTTCGGGGCTGCCGCAAGATATCAGCAATGCGGATTATGATGCGACGAACCAGCATGGCGCCTATACCACCGACCAGATACTGGCGGTGCTGGAAACCTACAAACCACAGACTGTGCCCGGCACCACTTACGCATATAGCAATGTCGGCTATGAGCTGATGGGCATCATCATCGAAAAAGCCAGCGGCATATTCTTCGGCGACCTGATCCAGAGCCGCATCTTCACGCCGCTGGGCATGAGCAGCGCGCGCGTGATCGGCTTTGGCGACCAGAGCGGCACCGCGATGGGCTATGTGATGCAGAACGGCCATCCCGCGCCGTTGCCGATGACCTCGGTATCGGCCGGTGGCCAGTCCTGGTATCGCACGGGCGCCGGCGGCATCCAGATGAGCGCCAGCGACCTGGCCAAATGGGACGCCACGGTCGGGACCGAAAAAATCCTGAAGAAATCCAGCTGGGACCAGATCTGGGCGCCGGGCGCGCTGGTGCAGGTGGGCGAGGGCTATACCATCCACTACGGCCTGGGCTGGTTCCTGAGCGACTACAACGGTCATCCCAAGGTCTACCATTCGGGCGGCATGCCCTCGTTCACGACCGACTATCTGCACTACACCAACGACAAGCTGAGTGTCATCGTGCTGACCAATCTGGGCACACAGTGGACCGATTCGGAAACGATTTCGCGCACCATCGCCAATATGTACGTGCCGGGGATTTTGCCCCAGTAGCCGGCGGCGGCGTTTATACTCGTGCAATTCAATTTTGACATCGCCGCCCGCATGGACCAGGACTTGCAAGACCGGCCTTCCACCGCCCGCGCTGCCGTTTGGGCGCTGCTGGCCGCCACCGCCATGTTTGTCCATGTGCGCCTGCCGAGCTGGATTTTCGACGACGACGGGCCAACCTTCTCGCCGCAGGTGATCCTGGTCTACCTGTACTTTCTGCTGTGCGCTGCCGTGGAATGGCTGTGCTATACCCGGCTCAGTCCCGCGCTGGAGCGGTGCTATCCGGACCGGCTGGCGCCGCGCATGGTGTTCGGGCTGCTGATCCTGTTCTCAGGCATCGTGCTGGTCACCATCGGCGTGTACCTGCAGCTGTTTCCTTTCCTGATGGGACGGCCGGTGCACTACGCCGGCATGGTCGAAGTGGCGTCGCGCGCGATGGCAGTGGGCCTGCTGGTGTATGGCTGGCTGGAGATGCGCCGCTACAACCAGACAGAGCGGAGACGCGCGCTCGACTTGCGCTGGGAGACGGACGCGCTGGCCACCGATCTTGATCGCGCCGAACTCGCCATGCTGGAAACCCAGATCGAACCGCACTTCCTGTTCAACACGCTGGCCCACGTCAAGCGCCTGTACCGCAAGGACACGGCCGATGCCGGCCAGGTGCTGGGCACGCTGATCGGCTATCTGGACCGCGCCTTGCCGGCCCTGCGCAGTACCGACTGGACCATCGCCGATGAGCTGGACCTGATCACGCTCTATCTGGAATTGCTGGTGCAGCGCTTTGGCGAACGTCTGCGCTTCCAGATCAGCCTGGCGCCGGCCTGCGGCATGGCGGCCCTGCCTGCATTGACTATCGCGACACTGGTGGAAAACGCCGTGCGGCATGGCCTCGCGCCCAAGGCGGGCAACGGCATGGTGCAGATCGACGTCGCGGGCGATGGCGGCGGCATGCGCATCGCAGTGCGCGACGATGGCGTCGGTCTGCGGCAAAGCTCGGGTAACGGCATCGGGCTGGCGACTGTGCGGGCCCGCCTGCGTAGCCGCTTTGGCGCGGCGGCCGTGTTGCGGGTGGAACCGCAGGCGGCGGGCGGCGTCTGCGCGGCGATCCTGCTGCCGGGAAGCGCCCATGCCTGACGTCCCTGCGGCTGTGCTGCGGCGGTTGCCCTGGCGTCTGCGCGCCAGGGCAGGGCACAGCATCAGCTTTGTCCTGCTGGGCACCGGCATTGCCAGCCTGTCCTTGCTGCCCGGCTGGCTGCCGTACCTGAACGAATTCAGTTTGCGCGATCCCAATCCGCATTGGTGGCAGGAGGTGCTGGTGCTGTTCGCCGGAGCGATCCTGGTGATCGCCATCCTGCGCATGTCGGCCGACCGCGCTGGCGAGCTGGCGCAGCGTCCGCACCGGTTTGTGGCGCTGTTGTTGCTGGCGGCGGCGGTGGCCGCGCTGTTCATGCTGACGATTCTTCCGTTACTGAAGTATGGACAGCTGCGTCTGCCTGCCCCAGCCTCCATCCTGAACACCTGGTGGGAGACCTTGCTGTGGGGCGGGCTGGTGGGCTGGCTTTACGTACTGAGTCTGCAGCGCAGCGAGGACCAGGAACAGCTGGACGCCTTGCAGCTGCGCCGGGCGGTTCTGGCCAGAGAGCTGGCGCGCTCGCGCCTGGGCGCGGCACGTGCGCAGATCGACCCGGCGGCGGTGGCGCGTATCCTGCGCGCCGTGCATGGCCGCTACCGCCAGCGTCCCGACGCGGCGGCGGTGCTGCTGGACCGCTTGATCGCGTATTTGCGTCTGGCCATGCAGCGCGTGCACCGGGCCGCACCCACCGTCGCGGCGGAAGTCGACCTGCTGCAAGCGGTGGCGGCGCTGCACGAGGCCGAGCATGATGTCGCGATCGCCTGCACGCTGGAGCTGGCGCAGGCCGATAGCCGGATGCTGTCTCACTCTCTGTTGCCGGTGGTGCGTGCCTTGCTCGATGCGGCGGCGCAGAGCGGCGCCGGCAGCCTGCGCCTCGATTGCCGTTTGCATGATGGCGTGCTGCGCATTGCGCTGTCGCTGCTGGGTGCTGCCATCGGTGCGGAAGACTGTACGCGGCTCGCCGGCGCCATGGCGCAGTTGCTGCCGGGCTTGCCAGACCCTCTACAATACGTCATCGAACCGGGAGTGCATACCTATGCCGTCCACCTTGCCCTATGCTGAAAACGGCCCCAGCGCGCTGATCGTCGAGGATGAAACGGCGCTGGGGGAGGAACTGCGCGAGCTGCTGCAGACGCTGTGGCCGGCGTTGCGCGTGATCGGCCACGCCGAGGATGGCGCCACGGCGCTGGACATGATCGCCGGCATCAGCCCGACATCGTCTTTCTCGACATCCAGATTCCCGACCCGAACGGGCTGGAAGTGGCGCGCGTGATCCGCGACCGCTGTCACATCGTCTTCGTCACGGCTTACGATGCCCACGCCATTGCCGCTTTCGAGAACGGCGCGATGGATTATGTACTCAAGCCGATCGATAGTGCGCGCCTGGCGCTGACAGTGCAGCGCTTGCAGCGGCGCCAGGCCGGCGCGCCGCCGGACTGGTCCAGGTTGATCGAGCAATTACAGCCGCGCCAGTCGCCCGCCCAGCACCTGCGCTGGATCACGGCCTCGGTCGGCAATTCGCTGCGCCTGATCACGGCCGACGAAATCGTCTTCTTCCAGTCGGACAGCAAGTACACCCGCGTGGCGCTGGCCGACTCGGAGGTGCTGATCAAGAAAACCATCCGCGAACTGGCGGCCGAGCTGGACCCGGAGCAGTTCTGGCAGACCCATCGCTCCACCATCGTCAATGCGCTGGAAGTGGCCAGCATCGAACCCTCGATGAGCGGCCAGCTCAGCATCAAGCTCAAGAGCCGTCGCGAGCGCCTGCCGGTGGCCGAGTCCTTCGTCAAGCGCTTCCGCCAGATGTAGGGCTGGCGTTGCTTTAAGGCTGGGCGCCAGCAGCGAGTTCGTCCAGTGCGGCGGCGATGCGCGCCGTCAGATCATCGCCACGCAGATGGGCCAGGGACTGCACCGAGCTGTCCTGCGCCAGGCGTTTGGCCACCAGGTAGCCGGCATAGTAGCCCGCGCGCCATGGCAGTTTCGCATCGCTGGCGGAACGGCTTCCATACTCGAAATATTTCGCAAAAACCGCCGCGTCCTTGCGCCCGAGGTTTGCCCTCAGCTCGGCGGCAATGCTGGCGATATGGGGTTGCGCCTTTGCCTCCAGGTCGCGTGGCACCAGGAGGGCGTCAGCCAGTGGACGATCCGGATTCATGGTGGCGCTGACATAGGTCGCCAGTCCCTCGGCCCACAGCGCCTTCAGGATGGTTGCGCCTTCGCCCTCATCATCGCTGAACCCGGCGGCCTGAAAGTGGTAGCGATGGAAGATCTCGTGGTCGACAAAGACCTTCAACTGCTCGCTTTTTTCGAGCGCTGAAATGGCGTCAACGCCCAGCACCATGGCCGGCTTGCCGTCAACAAAGCGGCCGGCGCCATCGAAGGCGCCGAACGACGGCATCATGTAAATCGTGAAGTTGCAACGGAAGTCGGGAAAGACCCCGGCAAAATCATGCAGGTAGGCCGGCAGCCGTTCATGAAGAATGGCGGTATTGCGTTGAATGTCATCATTTCTGGAGCGAATCGAGGGCAGGCTCGACCTGGCCATGGTATCGACATTGTTGGGGCCCATGACACTCGGGGCATACAAGGCAGCGTGTCCGGCGATGAATTTCCGCAGATCTTCCTGCTGCAGCGCGGACTGGAACTCGGGCATGATGTCCACAATCGGGCAGCTCCCGGCTTCGGAGGGGGCCAGCAAGGCCGAGGCGGACAATAAAACGGTAGCAAATGGCATGGGCGGGCGGGGTAGTCGCCAAACCGGGATGGCCTGGCCATGGAGTTGTGGATTTTGTCACAAACTCAAGGAGTGGCTCAATACCCTATAATGCAGCCAAACTAACAGGCTGCATATCATGACCAATACGACCCATTTCGGCTTTAAAACCGTCGCGGAAGACGAAAAAGTACGCGAAGTTGCCAAGGTATTCCACTCCGTCGCCGCCAAGTACGACATCATGAACGACGTCATGTCGGCTGGCCTGCACCGCGTCTGGAAGGCTTTTACCATCGCCAACGCGGCGGTGCGTCCCGGCTTCAAGTGCCTCGACATCGCCGGCGGCACGGGCGACCTGGCCAAGGTCTTCGCCAAACAGGCCGGCCCGTCGGGCGAGGTCTGGCTGACCGACATTAACGAATCCATGCTGCGCGTCGGCCGCGACCGCCTGTTGAATCGCGGCCTGGTCACCCCCACCTTGCTGTGTGACGCCGAGAAGCTGCCGTTCCCGGACAATTACTTCGACCGCGTCAGCGTTGCCTTTGGCCTGCGCAATATGACCCACAAGGACCAGGCCCTGGCGGAAATGCGCCGTGTGCTGAAGCCGGGCGGCAAGCTGCTGGTGCTGGAGTTCTCCAAGGTCGCGGAGCCGCTCAAGCCTGCCTACGACCTGTACTCGTTCAAGGTGCTGCCGTGGATGGGGACCAAGATCGCCGGTGACGCCGACAGCTACCGCTATCTGGCCGAGTCGATCCGCATGCATCCAGATCAAGAAACGCTGAAGAAAATGATGGAAGACGCGGGCCTTGAGCGCGTCAACTACTACAACCTGACCGCCGGCATCTGCGCCCTGCACACCGGCATCAAGATGTGAGAAGCATGATGAATGTGAAAAAAATCCTGGCGGTGCTGCTGCTGGCCGCCACCGCCGTCTCGCTGGTGGCGGAAGCGCGCCCGATGGGCGGTGGCCGCTCGATCGGCCGCCAGTCGCAAAGCGTGAGCCGCATGCCAGCCGCGCCGGCGCCTTCGCCAACCGCGCCGCGCCAGGCCGCGCCTGCACCAGCGCCCGGCGCTCCGGCCGCAATGCCGCCGAAACCGGCCAGCCCATGGAAAGGCATCCTGGGCGGCGCACTGCTGGGCCTCGGCCTGGGCGCGCTGTTCTCGCACTTCGGCATGGGCGGCGGCATCTTTGGCACCATCCTGATGTTCATGCTGGTGTTCTGGGTGGTCTCGATGCTGCTGCGCGCGTTGCGCGGCAAGCAGGCGGCCCCGGCCGGTCCGGCGGCATTCACCGGCAACGGCAACAACGTCTATGCCATGCCTGCGCAGCAAGCTGCAGCGCAGCCTCAGCAGCAGGCACACCAGCCCTGGGGCGTCCCGGCTGACTTCGACACCGCCGGCTTCCTGCGCGTAGCCAAGTCCAACTTCATCCGCCTGCAGGTCGCCTGGGACAAGGGCGACGTGGCAGACATCCGCGAATTCACCACCCCGGAAGTCTTTGCCGAGCTGAAGATGCAGATCACCGAGCGCGGCGCGCAGACCGACTACACCGACGTGGTCCAGATCGACGCTGAACTGCTGGGCATTGAAACCGGCGAATCCGACTACCTGGCCAGCGTCAAGTTCTACGGCGCCATGAAGCCCGCGCCGGACGCCCTGGCCGAGCCGTTCCAGGAAGTCTGGAACCTGTCCAAGCCCAAGTCCGGCGCCACCGGCTGGATGCTGGCCGGTATCCAGCAGCTCGCTTAAACGAACTCAATGGTAAGATCAAGGCCGCCCGCATCCCGGGCGGTTTTGTTTTGTAAACGATGACACCACCGAATCCATCCCAATTCACGGCTGCGGCAGCCTGCGCCACCATCAACCACCTGCTGGCCCAGGAGCCGTGGGCGCGCCGCCAGCTGCAGCGCCACGCCGACAAGATCGCCTGCATCGACGCCGGCAGCGTCGTGCTGCGCCTGCGCGTGGCCGCCGACGGCCTGCTCGATACGCCGCCCGCCGCCGACGAAGCCAGCGTCACCATCCGCCTCAAGCTGTCGGACCTGCCGCTGATCGCCCAGAACCGCGAGCGCGCCTTCTCCTACGTCAAGATCGAAGGCGATGCCGAGTTCGCCAACGCCATCTCCAGCCTGAGCAAGTCGCTGCGCTGGGAAGCCGAGCACGACCTGGAAAAAGTGGTCGGTCCCGTGGCCGCCGTGCGCATGGTCTCCGGCGCCAGGGCGGCATTTGAAACCCTCCTCACCGGCCACCGCAAGCTGGCCGAGAACGTGGCCGAATTCCTCGCCGACGAACAGCCCGTGCTGCTGCGTCCGCCCGTGGTGGAATCCTTCAGCGGCGACGTGACCCGCCTGCGCGACGACGTCGAACGCATCGCCAAGCGCGTCGCCAAGCTGGAACAGAAATTGGACGCCTCATGATTCGTAAATTCCTCCGCCTGCTGAAAATCCTGCGGGTTGTCGTGCAATACGGTCTCGATGAGATCGCCGTCTCCGGCCTGAAAAAGCCGCGCATTTCCAAGCTGATCGATACCTTGTTCTTCTGGCGCGACCTGTCCGCCCCGCGCGGCGAGCGTCTGCGCATGGGCCTGGAAGAGCTGGGCCCCATCTTCGTCAAGTTCGGCCAGGTGCTGTCGACCCGCCGCGACCTGATCCCCGGCGACGTGGTGGAAGAGCTGGCCAAGCTGCAGGACCGTGTCCCGCCTTTCGACAGCGAACTGGCGATCGCCCAGATCCGCCGCGCCCTGGGCGCCCACCCGGACCAGTTGTTCGCCACTTTTGAGCGCACCCCGGTGGCCTCGGCCTCGATTGCCCAGGTCCACTTTGCCACGCTGAAGGACGGCAAGCAGGTCGCCGTCAAAGTGCTGCGTCCTGGCATGAAGAAGTCGATCGACGAAGACGTGGCGCTGATGCACATCGCCGCCGAGTGGATCGGCCGCATCTGGGCCGACAGCAAACGTCTCAAGCCGAAAGAGGTGGTGGCCGAGTTTGACAAATACCTGCACGACGAGCTGGACCTGATGCGCGAGGCGGCCAATGCCAGCCAGCTGCGCCGCAACTTCGCCGACTCGCAGCTGCTGCTGGTGCCGGAAATGTACTGGGACTACTGCTCCTCCAGCGTGATCGTGATGGAGCGCATGCACGGCATTCCCGTCTCGCAGATCGACCGTCTGGAAGCGGCGGGCGTGGACTTGAAAAAACTCTCCAGCGACGGCGTGGAAATCTTCTTCACCCAGGTGTTCCGCGACGGCTTCTTCCACGCCGATATGCACCCGGGGAATATCCTGGTGTCGGTGGATCCGGCCAGCTTCGGCCGCTACATCGCGCTGGACTTCGGCATCGTCGGCACGCTGAACGACTTCGACAAGGATTACCTGTCGCAGAACTTCCTGGCCTTCTTCCGCCGCGACTACAAGCGCGTGGCCGAGGCCCACATCGAATCCGGCTGGGCGCCGAAGGAAACCCGCGTGGACGAGCTGGAATCGGCCGTGCGCGCCACCTGCGAACCGATCTTCGACCGCCCGCTGAAGGATATCTCTTTCGGCCAGGTGCTGCTGCGCCTGTTCCAGACTTCGCGCCGCTTCAATGTGGAAGTGCAGCCTCAGCTGGTGCTGCTGCAAAAGACCCTGCTGAATATCGAAGGCCTGGGCCGCCAGCTGGATCCCGACCTCGACCTGTGGAAGACCGCCAAGCCCTACCTGGAAAACTGGATGGCCGAGCAGGTCGGTTTCAAAGGCATGCTGGAGCGCCTGAAGGCGGAAGCGCCGCGCTACACCCACATCCTGCCGCAGATCCCGCGCCTGCTGCACCGCGCGCTGGAACAGGCTGGCGAGACCAGTACGGACGATACCGAACTGCTGCGCCAGCTGACGCAGGAAGTGCAGCGCACCAACCGCCTGCTGAGCCTGGTTGTCTATTTTGCCGCGGCCTTCGTCACCGGTGTCGTGGGCTTGCAGCTCTACCTGCGCTGGCACGGACAGTATTAAGATCGCCATGGCCGACTTCCAGCAACGCGACCCACTCACGCCCGCCTTCTGGGACGAACGCTTCGAGCGCCAGTTCACGCCATGGGACCGGGGCGGCGTGCCGCGCGACCTGCAGCATTTTGCCGAAACCACCTGCGCCCTGCGTACCCTGATTCCCGGCTGCGGCTCGGCTTACGAGCTGGCGTTTCTGGCAGGGGAGGGCTGGGATGCCACGGCAATCGATTTCTCGCCTTCGGCTGTTGCCGCAGGTAAGGCTGCGGCGGGCGTGTGGGCCGACAAAGTGGTGGAAGCGGACTTCTTCAAGTGGGAATCTGAGCAGCCGCTGCAGCTGATCTATGAGCGCGCCTTCCTGTGCGCCATGCCGCGCGCGATGTGGCCGCTGGTGGCCGCGCGCTGGGCCGAGCTATTGCCGCCGGGCGGCCTGCTGGCCGGTTTCTTTTTCTTCGACGATGCACCCAAGGGCCCGCCCTTCGGCATCAGCCGTCCGCAACTGGACGCGCTGCTGCATCAGCATTTTGAGCTGGTGGAAGAGCGCCCGGCCAGCGATTCCATTCCTGTCTTCGCCGGCAAGGAGCGATGGATGGTGTGGCGCCGCCGTGCTTAAGCGCGGCGCCGGCTTCAGGTTTTAATAACGGTTGGGATCATCCGGACGGCGGTCGGCGCGGTTGGGCACGCCGTCACCATCGCGGTCCCAGCTTTCCCGTACCAGTTCCCAGCGGCCGTCGCGTTCACGCCATTCGCGGTGATGATAGACATAGCCTGGACGTTCGCGCACCCAGGTGCCGGGCACCCAGACGTACTCATTGTTGCGCCAGTCCCAGTAGCCCTGCGACCAGACATAACCCGAGCGAGCCGGCGGTACGACTTCCTCCCGGATCGGCGGCGGGGCTTTTTCCACCACGATCAGATCGGCGGACAGGGCTGGCAGCGTCACCCCGCTCAGTGAACCGGCCGCGACGGCGGCGAGCAGCAATTTCTTCAACATGGCATCCTCCTTTGGCTAGGTTGATGTCGTATTTATAATATTGCGGAGCTGTCGGGTCTGTGCGTTTGGCCGCATATCCGCATAAATAGCCGATGGCCGGGAAAAAAGCTTTATAATTCAGGGTTTTTGATGTTTTTTGCGGAGTAATAGATGCCGATCTACGCTTACCGCTGCGAGGAAT
>Ga0213872_10001172_pt1 | contig 17818 bp, 21 predicted proteins | sample VelepicomBERX_R2_FD_160071 | JGI IMG/M metagenome (GOLD analysis project Ga0213872, IMG submission 160071) | Rhizosphere microbial communities from Vellozia epidendroides in rupestrian grasslands, the National Park of Serra do Cipo, Brazil - RX_R2 | ecosystem: Host-associated > Plants > Roots >...
CCATCACCTCGTCGATCATCAAACTGGCGCACAGCCTCAATCTGCGCGTGGTCGCCGAGGGCGTCGAGACCGTGCAACAGGCCGCCTTCCTGCTGGAAGAGCATTGCGACCTGGTGCAGGGGTATCTTTATGGCAAGCCGGTCGACGCTGACGAGTTGGCGAAGAAGATTTCCGCGTAGTTCTCGCTTTTTTTTCACCACGAAGACACGAGGGCACGAAGAAGGAAAAAGAAGCGCCGCAGGCAGTCATTCCTTGGTTCCGAGAACACTCTTGGAGGAAGGAATGATCGCCTGCGGCGCTTTTCTTCGTGTCTTCGTGTCTTCGTGGTGAATCTAAAAACTACGTCGCCAACTGATCCCGGATCGGCAGACTGCGAATCCGCTTCCCCGTCGCCGCGAACAGCGCATTGACCAGGGCCGGCGCCACCGGCGGGACTCCGGGTTCGCCACCGCCGCCCAAAGGCTGGTCGTAGGTCTTGGTCGGCACCAGATGCACCTCGATCTTGGGCGGTGCGCCGTCGATGCGCAGAACTTCGTAATCGTCGAAGTTCGACTGCACCACCTTACCGGCCTTGAAACTGATCTCGCCGGTCAATGCCAGGCTGAGGCCCTGGATCACAGCACCCTGCATCTGGGCTTGCAGACGCTCGGGATTGACCACGGCACCGCAATCGAAGGCGATGTCGACGCGCGGGATGGTGATGGTTCCCTTGGCATCCACCACCGCCTCGACGGCAACTCCGGTGTAAGAGACGAAGCTGCGATGGCCGGCGATGCCGAGACCCTGGCCCTTGGGCAGTTTGCGGCCCCAGCCGATGCCTTTGGCGGCGGCTTCGATCACCTTGCGCAGGCGGGCGGTTTCATAGGGATAGCGCTTGGGATCCTCGCCATAGACCCAGCCATCGGAGAAATAGGCCGGGTCGATCACGCGATCCTTGCCCAGCAACTCCAGCAGGTAATCCTTCTGGTCGCGCCCGGCGGCCGCAGCCAGTTCGGCGATGAAGCTCTGGATGGCGAAGGCGTGCGGGATGTTCGAGACCGAGCGGAACCAGCCCACACGGGTATGGATCGGCGCCTCGGGGTTCTCGACCTGGAAATTAGCAATGTCGAACGGATTGTCGACCGCGCCCATGCCCAGCTCGACCGGAATCTCATGCTTGGGGTCGGGCATGAACAAGGCCGCCAACGACGGCGCCACCGTGCGATGCAGCCACGCGACCGGCTTGCCCTTGGCATCCAGACCGGCCTCGATGTGCTCGACCGAGACGGTGTGCAAAAAGCCGTTATGCAGATCGTCTTCGCGGGTAAAGCTGACCTTGACCGGTTTGCCGCCCATAGCCTTGGACAGGATCGCTGCTTCCTGGACGTAATCCGGCTTCGACTTGCGGCCGAAACCGCCGCCCAGCAGCAGATTGTGCAGCACCACCTTGTCGAGCGGCATGTTGAAATGCTTGGCCAGATTCTCGCGCGCCACCTGCGGCGCCTGGGTGCTGCACCACACCTCGATGCCGTCGTCGCGCACCTGGGCGGTGCCGGAGGGAGGCTCCATCGGCGCCTGGGCGAGATGGGGAATGTAATATTCGGCGGTGATCTTCTTGGCGGCCTTGGCCATCGCCGCATCGACGTCGCCATTCTTGCGCACCACCTTGCCCGGGGCGCGCGCGGCGTCTTCCAGCGACTTGCGATAGACGGCGGAATCATAATCGCCGTTCGGGCCGCCATCCCAGTCGATGACCAGCTTCGAGCGGCCCTTGATGGCGGCGAAGGTGTTCTCGGCCACCACGGCGACGCCGCCCAGCGGCAGGAAACCGGGCGGAGCGCCGGTGCCGTCGATCGGCACCACCTTCAGCACGCCGGGCACCTTCAGCGCCTCGGCGGCGTCGAAGCTCTTCACCTTGCCGAGATAGGCCGGCGGACGCGCCACCACGGCGAACAGCAGCCCCTCAGGACGGGCATCGATGCCATAGAGCGCCTTGCCGACGGTGATGTCATGCCCATCGACCAGCCGGTTTCCCTCCTTGCCGATATAGCGGAACTTGGCGGGGTCCTTGAGTTTCAGCTCGGCGCCAGAAGGCACAGGCCGCGCGGCAGCGGCCTTGGCCAGCTCGCCATAGCCGAACGATCGGCCGGTAGCGGCGTGCGCCACCTTGTGGTTCTCGGCCTTCACCTGCGCCACCGGCACGTTCCAGCGGGCGGCCGCTTCGGCCTCCAGCATCTGGCGCGCGGCGGCGCCGATCCGGCGCAGCGGCATGAAATGATGGCGCATCGAGCGCGAGCCGTCGGTGTCCTGGCTGCCAAAGCGCTCTTCGTCGCCGGGCGCCTGCTGCACCTTGAAGCGCTGGAAATCGCCTTCCAGTTCATCGGCCACGACCATGGCGAAGCTGGTCCGCACCCCCTGCCCCATTTCGGCGCGGATGCAGAGCAAGGTCACGGTGCCGTCCTCGGCGATCGACAGGAAGACGCGCGGATCGTCCTTGAGGCCGCCGGCCATGGCTTCGCCGCCATATTTCTTTTCCTCGGCGGCCAGGGCGAAGGAACCGCTGGCCAGAACCAGGCTGCCGGCGGCGAAGCCGAGCAGCAGAGCGCGGCGGCTGACGTTCAGCGGAGCGTCGTCGTTCGGGGTGATGGCGTTCATGATCACACTCCCCCGGCGGCGGCGCGCTTGATGGCGGCGCGGATGCGCGGATAGGTGCCGCAGCGGCAGATGTTGCCCGACATGGCGTTGTCGATTTCGCTGTCGGTCGGATGCGGGATGTTCTTCAGCAGATCGGCGGCCTGCATGATCTGGCCGGCCTGGCAGTAGCCGCATTGCGGCACGTTGAATTCCCGCCAGGCGGCCTGCAGCGGGTGATTGCCGTCAGCCGACAGACCTTCGATGGTGATCACTTCCTGATTGGCCACGTCGCTGATCGCGGTCTGGCAAGAGCGCGCCGCCGAACCGCCCACATGCACGGTACAGGCGCCGCACAAGGCCTGGCCGCAGCCGAACTTGGTGCCGGTCAGGCCGGCGATGTCGCGAAGATACCAGAGCAGCGGCGTTTCGGGATCGCCGTCGAAGCTCTTCTGTTGTCCGTTGACCTTGAAGCTGATCATCGTCGGGTCCCCTAGCTGCGGCGAGTCTGGGGAAAGGTATGGCCTCACCCCCGGCACTTCAAGAGTGGCAAAGGTATCGACGCATCAAGAGGGCACGATCGTGCAAAGTCTAAGAGGCCGGAACCGCCGAAATCACCACCACCGCCTCGGCCCAGGGATGGTCGTCGGTCATGGTCAAATTGATCTGCGCCACCATGCCCGGCGGGGTGATCTTGGCCAGGCGCGCGGCGGCGCCGCCGCTTAAGCTCAAGGTGGGTTGGCCTGAGGAGAGGTTGGCGACCCGCATGTCGCGCCAGAACACGCCCTGGCGCAGCCCGGTGCCAAGCGCCTTGGCGCAGGCTTCCTTGGCGGCGAAGCGTTTGGCATAGGTGGCGGCGCGGTTGAACGGGCGCCGTTCGGCCCGCGCCCGCTCTTCGGCGGTGTAGACGCGGTCGAGGAAACGCTCGCCGAACCGTTCCAGCGTCTTCTCGATGCGGCGAATGTCGATCAGGTCATTGCCGATGCCGAGGATCAAGACCGGGCCTCGTCCATCAAGCGGCGCATTTCCCTGAGCGTCGGCACCAGGCCGCGGAACACCGCCTCGCCGATCAGGAAATGGCCGATATTGAGTTCGGCGATGGTGGGAATGGCCGCCACCGGCTTGACGTTGTCGAAGGTTAAGCCGTGGCCGGCATGGCATTCCAGGCCGATCTTTTCGCAATGGGCCGCCGCCTTGACCAGCCGCTCGAGCTGAGCATCGCGCGCCGCACCTTTCTCTGCCTCGGCATAGGCGCCGGTATGCAGTTCCACCACCGGCGCGCCCGCCTCGACCGCGGCGTCGAGCTGGGCGATCTCGGCCTCGATGAACAGGGAAACGCGAATGCCGGCGGCCGACAGCTCGCCGATCATCGGCTTCAGCTTCGCCACCTGGCCGGCGACCTGCAGGCCGCCCTCGGTGGTGCGCTCCTCGCGGCTCTCCGGCACGATGCAGGCGGCATGCGGACGATGGCGCAGGGCGATCTCCAGCATCTCCGAGGTCGCCGCCATTTCCAGATTGAGCGGCAGTCCGACGGTCTCCATCAGCGCGCGGATGTCCTCGTCGCGGATATGGCGGCGATCCTCGCGCAGATGCGCGGTGATGCCGTCCACGCCGGCTTCGACCGCCAGTACGGCGGCGCGCACCGGATCGGGGTGCAGCCCGCCGCGGGCGTTACGGATGGTGGCGACGTGATCGATGTTGAGGCCGAGACGGAGGCCACGGGACATGGCAGGGTTTTCCTCGGTGAAACGGAAGGGAAAAGACCGTAGCATTCCCCCTTTGGGTCTTGTCCAGGGGGATTGCAGATGGTCTTGTCGAAATTCGTCAAAACAGTGTCGGCTGCGGCTGTTTTTCTGGCGCTGTCCAGTCTGGCGGACGCCGCAGCACCCCTGGTGCTGATGACCGATTTCGGCGTCAAGGATGGCGCGGTGTCCGAGGTCAAGGGCGTCGCCTATGGGGTCTCCCCCGCTTTGCTGATTTCCGATTTGACCCACGAGATTCCCGCCGGCGACATCTGGGAGGGATCCTATCGCCTCTATCAGGTCGCGCCCTATTGGCCGAAGGGCACGGTGTTCGTCGGCGTGGTCGATCCCGGCGTCGGCACGTCGCGCCTGTCGATCGTGGTGAAGACCAAGGCCGAGCATTACTACGTCCTGCCCGATAACGGCCTGATCACCCTGATCTCCGAGGTCGAAGGAATCGAGGAGGTGCGGACCATCGACGAGACGATCAACCGCCTCAAGGGTTCGGAGAAGAGCAACACGTTCCATGGCCGCGACGTGTTCGGCTATACCGGCGCGCGGCTGGCGGCCGGGGTGATCGGCTGGGAGCAGGTCGGCCCGGTGCTGGCTAGCGAAAAGCTGACCCTGATCCCGCATCAGAGAGCCAGGCGCGACGGCGAAACCCTGGTCGGCACCATCCCGGCGCTCGACATCCAATATGGCAATGTGTGGAGCGACATCCCCGAATCGCTGCTGACGGAGATGACCGTCAAGCCGGGCGACAAGCTGACAATCGAGATCTTCCACGCAGGAAAGCTGGCCGACAAGGTGACCGCACCCTTCGCCAAGACCTTCGGCGACGTGCCGAAGGGCAAGCCGCTGGTCTACATCAATAGTCTGCTGAACGTCTCATTGGCGCTGAACATGGGCGACTATGCCAAGGCGCACCACATCGCCTCGGGCGGCGACTGGTCGATCCGCATTCATCGTTAGTTTCTGGCGCGTTCCACCGAATTGATCACTGGAGTAGCGCGCAAGGCCGCCATGATGTTGGTCAGGTGCTTCACGTCGCGCACCTCGATGTCGACCATCATCTCGAAGAAATCGGGATTGCGGTTGGTGATCTTGAGGTTCGAGATATTGCCTTGGTTCTTGGCGATCACCATCGAGAGATTGCCCAGGGAGCCCGCTTCATTGGCCACCACCAGATTGACGCGGCCGACGCGAATTTCCTGGTCGTCCTGGTTCCAGCTGAGGTCCAGCCAGCGCTCGGGCGTCTCGGCGTATTGCTCCAGCATGTCGCAATCGATGGTGTGGATGGTCACGCCCTTGCCGGTGGTGACGATGCCGACGATGCGGTCGCCCGGCAGCGGATGGCAGCAGCCGGCATAATGCATCGCCATGCCGGGGATCAGCCCCTTGATCGGAACGGTCGGCGCGCTGGGGGTCTTCTTGCCGCGCTTCAGCGCCACGACATTGTCGGGCTCTTTCTGCGGCTGGGTCTTCAGCTCGGGATAGACCTGGACCACCACTTCGCGGCCGGTGAAGGAACCGTCGCCGACCAGCACCAGCAGATCTTCGAGGGACGAGACCTTGAAGAACTTGATGACGCCTTCGAGGCCCTTTTCGGTGAAGTCGTAGCCTTCCTGCTTGAAGGCGCGGGTCAGGATGGCGCGGCCGAGATCGGCATATTGCAGGCGCTGCTGGGCGCGCACGAAGCGGCGGATGCGGGCCTTCGCCCGTCCCGTCACGACGAAACGATCCCACGTCGGGTTGGGCGTCTGCGCCTTCGAGGTGACGATCTCGACCTGGTCGCCGTTATTGAGCGGCGTCCTGAGCGGCATCATCCGCCCGTTGATCTTGGCGCCGACACAGTGATCGCCCACCGCGGAGTGCACCGCATAGGCGAAATCGACCGGACAGGCGCCGCGCGGCAGCGCGATCAGATCGCCCTTCGGCGTGAAGCAGAACACCTGGTCCTGGAACATTTCCATCTTGGTATGTTCCAGGAACTCCTCGGGGTTCGAGGTGTGTTCCAGAATGTCGACCAGCTCGCGCAGCCAGCGATATTGGCTGCCCTCGGCGCTGGGCCGGGCCTGCTTGTAGGACCAGTGCGCGGCGACGCCCAGCTCGGCGACGTCGTGCATGTCCTTGGTGCGGATCTGGATCTCGATGCGATGGCGCTCGGGGCCGAACACGCCGGTATGGATCGAGCGATACCCGTTCGGCTTCGGCGTCGAGATGTAGTCCTTGAAGCGGTTCGGCACCATCGGATAGCGCGAATGGATGACGCCGAGCGCCTTGTAGCAATTCTCGATCGAATCGACCTGCACGCGGAAGGCCATGATGTCGGACAGCTGCTCGAAGGCTACGTTCTTCAGCTGCATCTTGCGCCAGATCGAATAGGCGGTCTTTTCCCGCCCGGTCACCGCCGCCTCGACGCCGGCTTCACCCAGGGTGCCGCGCAGCTCTTCCAGGATGCGGCCGATCAGCCCGCCGCCCTTTTCGCGCAGGAACGACAGGCGCGCCATCAGGCTTTCGCGCACATCGCCATGCAGCTCGGCGAACGCCAGGTCTTCCAGCTCCTCCTTGATCTCGGAGATGCCGATGCGGCCGGCCAGCGGCGCGTAGATTTCCAGGGTTTCCGAGGCGATGCGGCGGCGCTTGTCGACGTTCTTGATGAAATGCAGCGTCCGCATGTTGTGCACGCGGTCGGCCAGCTTCACCAGCAGGACGCGGATGTCCTCCGACATCGCCAGCACCAGCTTGCGGAAATTCTCCGCCTGCTTGGTCTGGTCGGATTGCAGTTCCAGGCGGGTCAGCTTGGTGACGCCGTCGACCAGGCGCAGGATCTCTTCGCCGAACAGGCGCTTGATGTCCTCGGGCGTGGCCGCGGTGTCTTCGACGGTGTCGTGCAGCAGCGCCGTGATGATCGACGCGCTGTCGAGCTTGTAGCGGGTCAGGATGCCCGCCACTTCGATCGGATGGGAGAAGTAAGGATCGCCCGAGGCCCGCAATTGCGAGCCATGCATCTTCATGGCGAAGACATAGGCGCGGTTGATGGCGTCTTCGTCGGCGGAGGGGTCGTAGGACTTGACCCGTTCCACCAGCTCGAATTGGCGCATCATGGCAGGTTACTCCTGCCCGGGAATTCGGGGGCGACGCGGATTTTCATGTGCCGCCCCCGGCACCTCATTCGTCCTCGCCGAGATCGCCGTCCAGATCGGCGCCGCTCTCGCGGATCGACAGGCCGTCGTCGCCCGACTCGTCGTCCATCACCATATTGTTGACGTCCATCGCCAGCTCGCGGGCGGCCAGCACGTCGATCTCTTCCTCTTCGGGCTCGTCGACATCGACCTGCTTCTGCAGGCCCTGGACCAGCGAGGCCTTCAGCCCATCGAGATGGATGGTCTCCTCGGCGATTTCGCGCAGGGCGACCACCGGGTTCTTGTCATTGTCGCGCTCGACGGTCAGCTTGCCGCCGGAAGAAATGTCCCGCGCACGCTGACCGGCCAGCAGGACCAGCTCGAAGCGGTTGGGGATCTTCATCACGCAATCTTCAACGGTAACGCGCGCCATCAGGCACTTCTCCAGAATCTGAACCAATCTTCAGTGTAGATATTGATTCGGCTGCGGGAAAGCAAGGATTTCGTCAGGGTGGCCCGGGCTTGTACCACAGGCTCGGATCGTCGAGCGGCTCATTGTCGCCGAGCAGCGGATTGGCCAGTTCGATCACCAGCCGGTGATCGAGGTCCAGGCGCTTGATCAGCGGGCCGAATTCCTCGTCGAACAGGGCTCGCAGCGTGCCGTCGCGCAGCATCTGGGTCAGCCCCTCCCGCACGCGGTCGGCGCGGCGCCGGCCATCCTCGGTGTTGGGAAACCAGAAATAGGCCGGCATCGGATAATGCAGCAACAGGTGCGTTTCGATGGCGACGCCGGGCAGATCCTTGCGGCGCAGATCGAATTCCTGGGTCACTTCGCTGGAACTGCGACTCAGCGCGTCGAAGCGCCCGGCGCCCAGCATCTTGAACAGCCCTTCATAGGAGGTGCCGGGCACCACGTCGATCCCGGCGTTCTTCATGACGGAAACGTCCTCCCACCAGTCCAGCAGGCCGAAGCGGAACTTTTTGAGATCCTCGACCGATTTGACGGCGGAAAAGGCCGGCTGGTCCGCTTCGCGGATCAGCAGCACGCGATATCCCAGCATGCCGCGATCGATCGGGATCCGCACCGGGATCAGCTTGTCGTCGAGGCCACGCTGGGCCGGGAACAGGCTGACATTGATACCCGACTCGTTGTTTTCCAGCACATAGATGCGGCGCTTCTGATGCATCGCGATCGAGGGTCCGAGCACGTAATCGCCCCAGGCGGGACGGGTATGCTCGAGGGCGCCGCGCAGCACGCGCCAGAGATACTGGTTGCGCTGGTCGACGTCGTCGCCTTCGTCACGATGATAGATGAAGCTCATCACGGAATCCGCGGAAACCGGCATCGCCATAAGCGATACCACCCCGAGCAGACCCAGCGCGAGCACGGTGCGGAGCGCGCGCTTCATATCCCTCTCTCCACGGAATCTCTTAGCGGATTCCAGTCCACCCCCATCACACCATACACTGACGGATAAGGCCACCGTCAGTGCGGCCGATACCACAATCCGGGCTCGTTCAGCGGATCCCGGCCGTCGAGCAGAGGGTTGGCCAGTTCGATCACTTGCCGGTGATCGAGATCGAGGCGAACCTCGATCTCGGCATATTCCGCGTCGAACATCTTCTTCAGCGAACCGTCGGCGACCATCGCGTGCAACCCCGCCGCCACCCGTTCGGCCCGGCGGTGGCCCGCCGCGTCGCGAGAGAAGCAGAAATAGATGGGCAGAGGGTAATGCAGCAGCAGGTGGGGCTCGACCGCCAGGCCCGGCACCTCGCGGGCGGCATAGTCATATTCCGCCAAAATCTCGGTGACGCCGCGGCTGAAGGCGTCGAAGCGGCCGGCGGCCAGCATGCGGAACAAGCCTTCGTGGCTCTCGCCCGGCACCACCTGCAGGCCGGCGGCGCGCATGACCGGCCCATCGCCCCACACCGGCATCAGCCCGAAGCGAAAGGCCAGAAGATCGGCCAGCGAGGACACCTGGGCGAAGTGGCCGAGATCCGCCTCGCGCACCAGCAGCACGCGATAGCCGAGAAGCCCGCGCTCGACGGGAATCCGTACCGGCGTCACCTCCTGCTCGAGGTTGGAATCGGCGGTGAAGGCTCCCACCGTCAGAGGCGGTTCGCCACGCGCCAGGGCGCGGATCTGACGCCGGTCGGGCATGGGTGGGGCGGTTTCGAGCCGATAGTCCCCGTAAGCTGCGCGGGTATGGTCGAGGGCGTCGCGCAACACGCGCCAAACATAACCGTTGTCCAGACCGGTTTCCGCCCGATCGGCGGCATAGATGAAGTCGTCGCCCGGCTCAGCCGCCGCACAACCCGCCCAGAGGAAAAAGACAAGCAGACCGAGACGGATCATCAGGGGCGGAACCACAGCCTGTCATCGTTCAACGGATCCTGCCCGTCGAGCAGCGGATTGGGCACGTCGACCACGCGCCGGCCGGTGATGTCGAGATCGGCCAGGTCCGCGCGATATCGCTCGCGGATCATCGCCGCCAGCGATCCGTCGGCGACCATCCCGGCCAATCCCTCTCGTACGCGGTCGGCCCGGCGGTGCCCGTCCTTGTCGTCGGGGAACCAGAAATAGACCGGCATCGGATAATGCAACAGCATGTGGCGCTCGATGGCGAGGCCGGGCGAGATCGATTTCGACCGCTCGAAATCCTTGATCACCTCGGTAATTCCCCGGCTGAACGCATCGAACCTTTTGGCCACCAGCATGCGGTAAAGTCCGTCATAGCTGTCCCCGTCGACCACGCTCAACCCCGCCGAACGCATGATGCGCGCGTCGCTCCAGGTGGGCAAAAGGCCGAACTGGATGGATTTGAGATCCTCCAGCGTGCGTATCTGGTCGAAGCGGGCCTGATCCCCCTCGCGGATCAACAGCACCCGATATCCCAACAGACCGCGATCGACCGGAATACGAACCGGAATCAGCTTGCGCTTGCGCTCCGCCGTGCTGTCGAAGGCGGCTATGGTAATGGCGGGGTCTTCATGGGTCAGCTCATATTCCTGGCGGCTGATGGGCATCGGTGGCAGCGGGACCACCCGATAATCGCCATAGGTCTTACGGGTCCGCTCCAGCGCGGCCTCGAGCACCTTCCAATGAAAGCGCTCGATATGACCAATCTCCGACTGCCCCGTGGCATAGGTAAAGGTCATGGCAGACGTCCCGGCCTCTTGCGCCGAGGCCGCGCCGACCGAGATCGCGATGATGCTCGCGATCGCTCTGAAAAGACGCCCCATGCCCGCCTTCCTCATTGAAAAACAATGAGTTGTTCCGCCTTTATAATGCTGCCTCAGATCCTGCAGGTCAATCGCCGCCAGACTCAGGGGCGGAACCACAGCCTCGCATCGTCCAACGGATCCCGCCCGTCGAGCAGCGGGTTGGACAATTCGATCACATGGCGCCCGGCCAAGTCGAGTCCGCTCAGATCGGTTCGATACCGATCCATGACCATTGCGGCGAGCGAGCCATCGGCGACCATCGTGGCCAGGCCCGCGCGGACGCGCTCGACCCGGCGCCGCCCGTCGGCGTCGTCGGTGAACCAGAAATAAATGGGCAGCGGATAGTGAAGCAGCAGATGCCGCTCGACCGCCAGCCCGGGAACGAGCCTGGCTCCATGCTGGAAATCATCCATGACCTCGGCCGCGCCCCGGCTGAACGCGTCGAACCGCTTGGCCGCCAGCATGTGATAGAGCCCCTCGAAATTTTGCCCTTCGACGAGAGTCATCCCATTCGAGCGCATGACGCCCCCGTCGCCCCATCCGGGCAACAAGCCGAACCGCACGGATTTGAGGTCATCCAGAGAGGCGATATGATCGAAACGCTCCTGGTCGCCATCGCGGATCAGCAGCACGCGATAGCTCTGCAGCCCGAAATCGACTGGAATCCGCACAGGGACCAGACCTTGCACCTGTTTCCCGGTGCCGGTGAAAACGGCGACCGTGATCGCGGAATGGCTTTGCGAAAGCTCGTAGCGCTGGCGGCTTGCGGGTGCCGGAGGAAGGGCAACCAGTTCGTATGCGCCGTAACTGGCGCGAGTCCGGTCCAGCGCCGCTTCCAGCACGCGCCAATGAAAGCGCCGGATGGGCACCCGCTCGACCTGACCATCGTAATAGATGAAGCTCATCGGCGAAGCGCCGCCATCCTGAGCCCAGCTTCTGCCGGACCAGACCGCGGCGCAGATCGCGATGACGAGCAGCAAACGCACTAATATTCCCCCGTCATCGGCTTCGCCAACTGACCCTTATCCAACCCGGCGATCAGCTCTGGCAGCGCTCGGCCGTCCGGATGGCGCCAGCCGGGGGCGATATCGGACAAAGGCTGCAATACGAAGGCCCGATCCGCCATGCGCGGATGGGGCAGCAGCGGCGCCCCCTCGCCCCGCACTTCGCGGCCATAGGCCAGCAGATCGAGATCGATCAGGCGCGGGGCGTTGACGATTGTCCGGACCCGGCCGAACTCTTCCTCGACCTCGTGCAGCAGGGCCAGCAGGCGTTCGGGCGGCAGGTCGGTTTCGACGGCGGCGACGGCGTTGACGTACCAGGGCTGGTCGGAAACCGGCACCGGCGCGCTGTGCCAAAAGCGTGACCGGCGGGTGATTTTCAGCCCCAATTCGGTCAGCCGCTCCAGCGCCGCCCGCAGCGTCGCTGGGGGTTCGCCGTAGGAACTCGGCAGATTGGCGCCGAGGCCGATCAGGACCAGGTCATCCTCGGGCGATTCCACTTGTGTTGCCGCATGCCGGGAGCCATTTTCAGACTGTTTGAAGAGAGTCATAACGATCACGAGTTATTTGCAATGAATGTTGTTGTTTATCCTCAGGAACGGGTCGGTCTTTTCATCGACGGTTCCAATCTTTACGCCGCCGCCCGCGCCCTGGGTTTCGACATAGATTACAAAAAATTGCTGGATATGTTTAGTTCTCGCTGTCGGCTGATCCGCGCGTTTTATTACACGGCGCTGATGGAAGACCAGGAATATTCGCCGATCCGGCCTCTGGTCGATTGGCTGGATTATAACGGCTACACCATGGTGACCAAGCCGACCAAGGAATTCACCGATGCCGCCGGCCGCCGCAAGATCAAGGGCAACATGGATATCGAGCTGGCCATCGACGTGATGGAGATGGCGCAATATCTCGACCATGTCGTGCTGTTCTCGGGCGACGGCGATTTCCGCCGGCTGGTCGAGGCGGTGCAGCGCAAGGGCGTGCGCGTCACCGTGGTCAGCACGGTGCGCTCGCAGCCGCCGATGGTGGCCGACGAACTGCGCCGCCAGGCCGACGTCTTCGTCGAGCTCGACGACCTCCAGCCCGAAATCGCCCGTAGCGGCGGCCATCGCGAAGACCACCATCCGTGAGCGCTTTTGCCCCTCCGAACCGGGACTGCCCGCTTTGTCCGAGGCTCGTCGAATTCCGCATGGCCAACCGCGCCAAATTCCCGTCCTGGCACAATGGCCCGGTCAATCCGTTCGGCAGCCTCGATGCCCGCCTGTTGATCGTCGGTCTGGCGCCCGGTCTGCGCGGTGCCAATGCGACGGGGCGGCCCTTCACTGGCGACTGGGCCGGCGATCTGCTCTATGACACGTTGCTGGCCAAAGGCCTGGCCAAGGGCACATACGCGGAACGCCCCGACGATGGGCTGGAGCTGATCGATTGCCGCATCACCAACGCGGTGCGCTGCGTGCCGCCGGCCAACCGCCCGACCCCTGCCGAGGCAAAGGCCTGCCGCCCCTTCCTGGTCGACGAACTGGCCGCGATGCCCAATCTGCGCGCCATCCTGGCCATCGGCGGCTTCGGTCACAACGAGGCGCTGACCGCGCTGGGCGTGAAAAAGAGCGCCTTCCCCTTCGCCCATGGCGCCATCCACCAGGTGACGCCGAAGGTGACGGTGGTCGACAGCTATCACTGCTCGCGGCTCAATACCAATACCGGGCGGTTGACGGCGGAGATGTTCGCCAAGGTCGTCGAGGAGGCGGTCGCCCGCATGGGCTGACCGCTTCCCTTGACAAGATCATGAAAAAGTGAGAACAATTCATGAACAAATTCAGGGGGGGGGGACGCCATGAACAAGCCGAACTTCATCGAATTGCCGGCCGCCGACCTCGGCGCCGCCAAGACCTTCTATTCCGGCCTGTTCGGCTGGAACCTCACCGATTTCGGGCCGACCTATTCCTGCACCATGACCGGCGACGTCGATGTCGGGCTGCAGGGCGACCGGCAGGACGCTCCCCCCGCGCCCCTGCCGGTCGTGGCGGTCGACGATCTCGAAGCGGCTTTCGCCGCTGTGACGAAGCTGGGCGGCACCATCGTCAAGCCGATCTTCTCGTTCCCCGGCGGGCGCCGCTTCCATTTCCGCGATCCCAACGGCAATGAACTGGCGGCCTGGAAGGCTGAGCAAAGCTAGGCTCGCGCCCGTAACCACGCCTCGGCCAGAGCGAGGATCACGCCGGCGTCCATCTCGGGATTGTGTACGAAGCCCAGCACCTTCGGCTTTTGCGGCGAAAGACCCGTCAGCCGGCGGAGACGAATCTGGTTGCCGTGGATCGTGTCGAACCTCTCATCCTCGACGAGACCCTGGCGCACCAGGCTGTCCAGGACGGCACCGGTTTTCGCCCGCAGCTTTATTGGCGCGGTGACGGTCACGATCACCGCCTCGCCGTCCGGCACCACCGCGGCAAGCGATGTCTTGAGGCCTTCGACCAGCCGCACCACGGATTTATCGAAGCGCAGGCCGAGTTTGGTTCCGGCTTGTTCGGCGATCTCCCGCTCGGTTGCCAGAAGGTCGCCCATCGTCCGCCTATCGGTTCGGATATTTGCCGAGAATGGCGGCGTAGGTACCGTCCTTCTTCATGGCGCGCAACGCCGCGTCGAAGGAACGGCTCAGGGCGCTCATATCGTTGGCGCGGGTGAAGGCCAGAAAGCCGGGAACGGTCTCGACCGCCGGGGTCAGTTCGGCGATCCGGTCGCCGACACCGATGGTGGCGGCGGCGCCGAGGATGCGGCCGCGATCGCCGGGCAGCAGGTCGATCCGGCCATAAGCCAGCATCTTGACCAGATCGGCCATGTTGCGTTGGATTTCGACCGCGCCGAACATCTGCTCGGCCAAAGCCTTGTCCATGCGAGGACCATAGCTGGTCTGGTAGACCACGCCGATCCGCCTGCCGGCCAGCATTCCGAGATTGCCGTCATACGAGACGGCCGCGCCCTTCCGGACAAAAAGGGATTCGGTCTGATGCAGCACCTCTTCCCGGGTGAAGTCGAACTGCGCTTCGCGCTCGGGCGTCTTGAAGAGGGTGACGACGGCGTCGCTAGTGCCCTCCCTCGTTTCAGCCAGGCAGCGCGGCCAGGGCAGCAGCCGGATCTCGACGGAGCGCCCGGCGCGCCGAAAAGCCTCCCGCGTCAGATCGACCAGCAGACCGGTAAGCTTGCCGTTCTCGAGATAAGCCATCGGCACCCGCTCGGCGGTCGCGACGACCACAGGCCGTTCGGCGGCGCCAGCTGCCAGTGACCCCAGCGAGAGAACCAGCAGTACTAGGGCGGCCAGCCTCATCGGGCGGGCAGGTTGGCTTCGATCGAATGACAGACCGACTCGGCCTCGGGTTCGGTGGCGCTCGAGAACCAATCGACCAGCCGCCCGTCGGGGGCGATCAGATATTTATGGAAATTCCAGCGCGGCTGCGCCAGCGGACCCATTTCCTGCGCCGCCCATTGGAAGAAAGGATGAGCCTCGTCGCCCGACACTCGCACTTTCCCGGTCAGCGGGAATTCGATCCCGAAATTCGCCGCGCAAAACTCCTTGATCTCGGAACCCGAGCCCGGTTCCTGCGCGCCGAAATCATTCGAGGGCACGCCCAGCACGATCAGGCCCTTATCGCCATATTTCCGATGCAATGACTGCAACCCGCGATATTGCGGCGTATAGCCGCATTGCGAGGCGGTGTTGACCACCAGCACTGTTCGCCCCTCGAATTGAGACAAGGGCAGCGGCTCGCCGTCGATCGTCGTGAAGGCGAATTTCCAGGCCAGGACGTTTTCCTCCACGGCCGGATGGATGGCGCTCAACAGCGTCCCCAACAGTCCCTCACCCTTAGCCATACCGTTCCTCCGTCCACGGGTCGCCCCGCATGTGATAGCCGCGCTGCTCCCAATAGCCCGGGGCATCCTTGTCCATGAAGGTGATGTGCCGCAGCCATTTCGCACTCTTCCACAGATAGAGCTTGGGCAGGATCAGGCGCATCGGCCCGCCATGCTCGGCGGTGATCGGCTGTCCCTGCCAGGCATGCGCCAACAAAACATCTTCGTCGGCCAAGTGGTTCAGCGGCACGTTGGTGGTGTAGTCGTCGAACGAGCGCAGCATGACGAAGCGCGCCTCGGGCCGCGGCCGCACCAGATCCAGCAGCTGCAGGAACGGCACGCCGGTGAAATCATTGTCGTAGCGCGACCATGAGGTGACGCAATGCATGTCGCAGCGCACATTGTGCTGGGGCTGCGCCATGAAATCGGCCCAGCTCCATTTTAGCGGACGCTCGACGGCGCCGCCGACGGAGAATTGCCAGGTATCCGGATAGAGGCGCGGCGTGATGCCGAGATCGAGCACCGGCCAGTCCTGCACTTCGCGCTGGCCGGGAGGCAGGCGGCGCTTATGGGCCGGATCGGTCTGCCCGGTCAGCAGACGTCCCTCTTTCGCCCAGCGCTGCTTGGCGGCGATCAGCTTGTCCTTGATACCGCCCTCGGAAGACATGGTTCAGCCCTTATCCCTCATCAGACGGGACTTTTCACGGCCCCAATCGCGCTCCTTCTCGGCGGCGCGCTTGTCGTGCAATTTGCGTCCCTTGGCCAAGCCCAAGGATACCTTCGCAATGCCCCGATCGTTGAAGAAAATCGACAAGGGAACCAGGGTCATGCCCTCGCGGGTGATGGCTCCCAGCAGCTTGCGCATTTCCTTCTTGTGCACCAGCAGCTTGCGCGGCCGGCGCACCTCGTGGGTGAAGGCGGTCTTGGCCTGGTATTCCGGGATATAGGCATTGAACAGGAAAAGTTCACCCTCTTTCGGCCCGGCATAGGCTTCGGCCAGCTGGGCGCGGCCCAGGCGCAGGCTCTTGACCTCGGTGCCTTCCAGGATGATGCCGGCCTCCAGCGTGTCCTGGATGGAATATTCGTGGCGGGCCTTACGGTTCTCCGCCGCGATTTTCCCTGCGATAAGGGTCGGTCTCGCCATATCAGATCAAGCCAAGTTCCTGCAGCACGGCCCTGATCTTGGCCTGGCTCGCCTCGGACGGCTGCACCAGCGGCAGGCGCACATCCGCCTTGATCTTGCCCATCAGCGACAAGGCGAACTTGACCGGCGTCGGGTTGGTTTCGACGAACATCACGTCGTTGATCGCCGCCAGCTTCTTCTGGATGGCAGTCACGGTGGCGAGGTCGCCCTTGACCCAGGCGTTCTGCAGATCGGCGCACAGGCGCGGCACCACGTTCGAGGTCACCGAGATGCAGCCATGCCCGCCCTGCGCCAGGAAGCCGACCGCGGTGCCGTCTTCGCCCGACAGCTGGCAGAAATCCTCGCCGATGGCGGCGCGGGTGCGGATCGGACGCAAAAGATCGGCGGTGGCGTCCTTGACGCCGACGATGTTGGGCAGCTTGGCGAGGCGCGCCATGGTCTCGACGCTCATGTCGATGACGCAGCGGCCGGGGATGTTGTAGATCACGATCGGCAGATCGGCCGCGTCGTGGATCGCCTTGTAATGCTGATAAAGCCCTTCCTGGTTGGGCTTGTTGTAATAGGGCGTCACGATCAGCACGGCGTCGGCGCCGGCCTTCTTGGCGTGCTTGGACAACTCGATCGCCTCGGCGGTCGAATTGGAACCGGCGCCTGCGATCACGGGAACGCGCCCGGCCGAGGCCTCGACGCACAGCTCGACCACGCGGTTGTGCTCGGCATGCGACAAGGTCGGCGATTCGCCGGTGGTGCCGCACGGAACCAGGCCGTGAGTGCCCTCTTTGATCTGCCAATCGACGAAGGACTGGAAAGATTTCTCATCGACCGCACCGCCCGAAAAAGGGGTGATCAGCGCGGTAATGGAACCTTTGAACATGATGGCCAGCCTTCGAGGAAAAATGGGAAGGGGTGGAACATAGCCCTGCCCGCCTTCTGCGGCAAGGGTTTGGGCCATGGTTTTTAACCGGTTCTTTGCAGTTGCCGGTGCAGAGTGCCAGACAATAAGATGGCCCTCCGCAAGGGACCTTTTCTGAAATTTCTGTCTTGGGGTTGTTCGGGGTGCGTCGTTCGATTCGTGGTTTCCGTTCCGCGGCCGCCGCCAGTGTCTTCGCGCTGAGCCTCGGC
>Ga0213872_10001173_pt1 | contig 17818 bp, 16 predicted proteins | sample VelepicomBERX_R2_FD_160071 | JGI IMG/M metagenome (GOLD analysis project Ga0213872, IMG submission 160071) | Rhizosphere microbial communities from Vellozia epidendroides in rupestrian grasslands, the National Park of Serra do Cipo, Brazil - RX_R2 | ecosystem: Host-associated > Plants > Roots >...
AAATATGCGGGAGTGGGGAGTGGGGAGTAGCGTGCGCTCGCAAAGCAGCGCACGAAAAACTGTCAGCCACGCGCCCTTGTCTTTTTGCCGGGGGGTGGATTAGGGTTGGGTTTGCGGCATGTGCCGCAAAAAGCGCGGGCCCGGAGGACTGGCATCCCCCGGACCCGCTGACCAAACCAACTCATTACCCTTGCAAGGAGAGTTGACATGGCTGTCGTCAATACTAATGCAGTTCCCGTATCCCCTTCAAACCGCCATTTCCGCCAAGAGCAGTTACTGAGTCTAATTTCCGTGTTGTGCGCCCCACGGCAGATCCATCCGAATCCGGACATCTGCCGTCTGATCGTCGATAGCCGCCTTGCCTGGCGAGCCGAGCCGATCGACGCCAATACGTCATGGCTCTACCTTCCGGTGGCGGCACGGGCGCGTGAAGTGGCGGGTTGCCTAGTTCTCACTGCCGACTAAGCCCTTTACCTCGGAGGCGGGGGCCGCTGGCCCCCGGTCCCGTGCGTTGCTTCGCGAACGCACGCTACGACTCCCTACTCCCGACTCCCGACTCCCCCTAACGCCGCCACCGCGCAATCAGCCAGCCAAACGGCAGCATCGCCAGCCGCACGCCGAACCAAAGGCCGTAGCCCACCGCCACGAAGGCCAGCAGCACGGCATTGATCACGCGCGCCATGGCTCAGATCGTCTTCGAATAGCGCGCCTTGGTTTGGCGCTCGCGCAGATGACGGTCGAAGATCATGGCGATGTTGCGGATCAGGAACCGTCCCTTGGGCATGACGGTGAGAAAATCGCCGTCGAAATGCAGCAGCCCCATCCGTTGCAACTCGCGCAGCTTCGGCAGCTCCGTGGCGAAATAGTTGGCGAAATTGATGTTGAAGATTTCCTCGATGGCCTCGAACGACAGTGCGAAGCGGCACATCAGCGCCTGAATGATGGTGCGGCGCAAAATATCGTCGCCGTCGAGCACCATGCCGCGCATCACCGGCAGACGGCCTTCGTCCACGGCGGCGTAATAGGCCATCAGGTCCTTTTCGTTTTGCGCATAACACGGCCCCACTTTGCTGATCGCCGACACGCCGAAGGCCAGCATGTCGCAATCGGCGTAGGTCGAGTAGCCCTGGAAGTTGCGCTGCAGCCGCCCTTGACGCAGCGCCACCGCCAAATCGTCGTCCGGCTTGGCGAAATGGTCCATGCCGATGAATACGTAACCCGCCTCGGTCAGTTGGCGCACCGAGTGTTGTAAAATATCCAATTTCACGTCGGCCGACGGCAAATCGGCTTCGTTGATGCGCCGCTGCGGCATGAACACCGTCGGCAAATGGGCATAGTTATAGAGCGCCAGCCGGTCCGGCGCGATGGCGATCACCTGTTCGACCGTGCGCGCCACCGAGTCTTCGGTCTGGAACGGCAAGCCGTAGATCAAGTCGACACTCACCGATTTGAAGCCGGCCTCGCGCGCGGCATCGATCACCGTCAGCGTTTCCTCCAGGCTCTGCACCCGGTTGACGGCCTCCTGCACACGCCGATCCAGGTCCTGCACGCCGACGCTCATGCGGTTGAAACCAAGCTCGGCCAACTTGAAAACGGTCTCGCGGCCCACCTTGCGCGGGTCGATCTCAATGGAATATTCACCCTCAGGCAAAAACTCGAAATGCGTGCGGAGGATATTCATCAGGCGTTCCAGCTGCGCATCCGACAAAAACGTCGGTGTTCCGCCGCCAAAATGCAACTGAATCGCCTTTTCCCGCTCGCCAAGCACATCTACCGCCATTTTTATCTCTTTTTCAAGATAATCGAGGTAGATGTCTGCCTTGCTCTTGTCCTTGGTGATGATCTTGTTACAGGCGCAGTAATAGCAGACCGTATTACAAAAAGGTAAATGAGCATATAATGATACAGCTTTACTGTTCGCCCCGATGCGACGCTGTTTCAGCCAATGGCGGTAGTCCGCTTCGCTGAAATCGGCGCTAAAACGGTCGGCCGTCGGGTATGAAGTGTATCTCGGACCGGAGCCATCCAGCCGTTCGATCAATTGTCGATCGAACTCGAAATGCTCCGGTGAAAACGGATGGGTGATGGTCATGTCGGTATTTGATGGAAAAACCGGTGGTGGACTGGTAAATTTGCGGAAGACATTTGAATTCCGCTTTGACAAGAGTCAAGCTTCTCTAAAGGGTAGCTCGAAAAACGGCATGACTACTGAACAAACTACCATCCCATTGCATGCGCTCAAGCTGTCCTGCTCCAATTGCAGCTTGCGCGAACTGTGCCTGCCTGTTGGGCTGAACCGCGAAGAGATGACGCAGCTCGATGCCGTTATTCGACAGAGCCGCCGCATCAAGCGCGGCGAATACCTGTTCCGCAGCGGCGAGGGCTTCAAGTCGCTCTTCGCTGTGCGCACCGGCTTCTTCAAGACCTGCGTCTCGAGCCAGGACGGCCGCGAACAGGTGACGGGCTTCCTGATGTCGGGCGAACTGATGGGGCTTGACGGCATCTCCTCCAATATCCACGGCTGCGACGCCATCGCGCTGGAAGACAGCGAAGTGTGCGAACTGCCGTTCAATCGCATCGAGAGCCTCGGTCGCGACATCCCCAGTTTGCAGCACCACTTCTTCCGCCTGATGAGCCGCGAGATCGTGCGCGACCAGAACGTAATGTTGCTTCTAGGCAACATGAAGGCCGAAGAGCGGCTTGCCGCCTTTTTGCTCAATTTGTCCCAGCGTCTGGCCATTCGCGGCTTCGCCGCCAACGATTTCATCTTGCGCATGAGCCGCGAGGAAATCGGCAGCTTCCTCGGCCTGAAACTGGAGACAGTCAGCCGCACGTTGTCGAAATTCCAGCAGCAGAGCTGGATCAGCGTAGACCATAAGCATATTCAGCTGGTCAAACCGGATGAGCTCAAAACACTGATCTCCGGCTGCGTGCATTCCAATTCGGCGGAATAGCCGCCAGCCAGCCAGCCATGCCGTTCAAGGCGCGTCCATCGACGCGCCTTTTTGCATCTTCGCCCGCAACGCCGCCAAAGGCGCCGCTTGCGGCCACCCCGCCGGCAGCACAAACCCGCGGCGCCATTCGCGCCAGCCAGCACCGGACTCCCGCATTTCAGCCACCATCTGCGGCGCCTGCGCTTCCGCCAGCAGCGCCCGCAGCGAAGCCTGATCAGATACCTGAGAGGCCACTGCCAGCGCGGGAGACAGCCAGCGTAGCCGCGGCAGCCAGAGCCAACGGCTGTCGTTATCCGTGCAGGGCCATGGTGCCGTCAGCGGCGCCACCCAGCCGCGCCACGGCGCGTCGCGCCCCATCCGCGGCGGCTGGCGGTAAAAGCAACAGCCGCGCACCAGCGCGCCGGCTCGGCAGCCGGCGAACCCGGCCGGCAACGCGGCAGCGGCAAGCGGATGCCGGCTAAGCGCCAGCTGTCGCGACAGTTTGGCGACTTTGAGCGGCAGCGCATCGCGCAAGCTCGGCCCCACCATCTCGGTGCTGCCGGCATCGGCCTGCAGATAGAACTTGCTGCAGGTCTCTACATGCCAGGGCTCGCCGTCGATGCGCAACAGAAAGTCAAACTCGCCCAGCGTCCGACTGCCGTCGCGCAACACCACGTTGTGAGCCGCCAGTTCGATATGCGGCGCGTTGCCGAACCAGAATGCCAGCAATTGTTCGGCATAATGCCCGAGCCGCGTCACAGGGCGCCGGGCAAGCCACGCCTCGAGCGCCGAGGGATCGGCATCCAGCGCCGACAGCCGCGTCAGACCATCCCTCCCCAGGAGCAGCGAGGCCGGCATATCGTGCGCCGTGCGCCAGGCGGCGGCGCCGGTCAGGAGGCTCGCCAGATCGCGCACCGCCGGGTGCGCCCATGGCAGCTCAGGACTTTGCGGGAGGAACATGGCCGTCGGCGGCGCGGATCACCTGCTTATAGAAGCCGCGCAAAATATCGATCTCTTCACGCCGCATCCCCGCTCGGTTGAATAAGGCGCGCATGCGCCGCATCAGCCGCTCGCTATTGCGGCGCTCGAAGTAGCCGATGCGCGCCATCGCCTGCTCAAGGTGCGCGCACATGCCCTCGACTTCGTCACTGGTCGCGGCCTCGCCCTCGGCTTTCAAATACTCGACGCCGACGTCGACGTGGCTGAACAACTCGTAGGTCATCACCTGCACCGCCATGGCCAGGTTGAGCGAGAAATAGGCCGGGTTGCCGGGGATGGTGACGAGCCGGTTGCACATTTCCACCTCCTCGATCGACAGGCCGAAGGTTTCGTTGCCGAACACCAGCGCCACCGTCTCTCCCGCTTGGGCGCGCGCCACCAGCTCCGGCGCCGCTTCACGCGGGACGCTCAGCGGTGCGGTCAGCTCACGCCGCCGGCTCGTCATGGCCGCGGCCACCGTCACGCCGGCCAGCGCCTCGCCCAAGCTCTCGACCACCCGTGCCGCGCGCAGCACATCGACCGCGCCGGAGGCCAGCGTATCCGCCTCCTCGCTGGGAAAGGCCTTCGGCGCCACGAGCCACAACTGCGACAGACCCATGGTTTTCATGGCCCGCGCCGCCGAGCCGATATTGCCCGGATGGCTCGGCCGCGCCAGCACGATACGGATGTTTCTCAAAAAATCAGGGACTTCGGGTTTATTCATTGGCCGTTTCACATTAAAATAGCGGACATCATTTTGAAACGCGGTGTTCATATGCACCGCGCTTCCCGTTCCTTAACCCTGAGATGATACCAGTCGGCGGCACGCGAGGACGCGTGTTGCCCTGTCAGTTTAGAGGCTGTCCATGCACCCGATGCTCAATGTGGCCATCAAGGCCGCCCGCCGCGCAGGCAACGTAATCCAGCGCGCTTCCATGAACATCGACACCATTCGTGTCGAACGCAAGAAACACAACGATTTCGTCTCCGAAGTCGACCGCGCCGCGGAAGAAACCATCATCGAGACCATTCTCGAAGCCTATCCGAAGCACGGGATCCTGGCCGAGGAATCCGGCGCCAAGGGTGTTGGACAAGCCGAATACGAATGGATCATCGACCCCATCGACGGCACCACCAACTTCATTCACGGCCATACCCAGTACGCGGTGTCGATCGCGCTGGCGCACAAAGGCCAGATTCAACAAGGCGTCGTCTACGATCCCAACCGCAACGACCTGTTCACCGCCTCGCGCGGCGTGGGCGCGTTCCTGAACGACCGCCGCATCCGCGTCTCCAAGCGCACCAACCTGAATGAATGCGTCATCGCCACCGGCTTCCCGGTGGTGGATCAATCCTATATCGACACCTACCTTGGCATGCTCAAGGACGTGATCGCCCGCACCGCCGGCGTGCGCCGCGAGGGCGCCGCCGCGCTCGACTTGTGCAATGTCGCTTGCGGCCGCGTCGATGGTTTCTGGGAATTCAATCTGAAGCCGTGGGATATCGCCGCGGGTAGTCTGATCATTCAAGAAGCCGGCGGCATCGTCACCGACATGATCGGCGAACAGAGCTGGTTCGAGTCCGGCGATATCGTCGCCGGCAGCCCGAAGGTGCTGGCCCAGCTGCTGCACATCCTGGCGCCGCACACCCGTTAAGAAGGATGGCAGCCGGCCGCGCGCCGGCAGGAGAGACGGTCTTTGCAGATACGCTCCCTACTGATCGCCGCCGCAGCCCTATGCGCAGCGGCGGCGCATGGCGACGATGGCCTGCCGCCGCTTGACTGTGCCAACCCGCAGAACACCTATGAAATTGGCCAATGCGCGAGCCAGGATGGCGAAGCGGCAGAGGCCGCGCTCAATCAAGTCTACGGGCAATTGATGGCGGTGCTCGCGCCCGAGGCGCAGAAACCGTTGCGCGACGCCCAGCGGCTCTGGCTGCGCCTGCGGGACGCCGACTGCGCGTTGGAAGGCACGGGGGCCGCGGGCGGCACGCTCCATTCCGTCATCGTGCGCCAGTGCGACACGGCAATGGCACGGCAACGCGCAGAGACGCTGCGCCGTTGGCTCGATTGCCAGAACGAGGAAGGCAACCCCGCCTGCCCCGCCTTCAAGTAAGCTAGGTTTTGTCGACAGCTGTTCGGCGCAATGCCGCGCGTTGCGCGCCGATTGCGCCCTACGCAACTTAGTCATAGAAGGGTGCACTCGCCGAAGGCAGTGCACCGCCCACTAATGACGACAGATCTCGTCCTTACTCCAGCGCCACCGCCACCTTGGGCGCCGCGCCTTTGCGTTGCCTCAGCATCAACACCAGCGGCAACATCAGCAGAAAACTGAAGGTGATCAGCCAATACACGTCGACGATCGCCACCATATGTGCCTGACGGTCGAGTTCGCCGGCCAGGATCGTGGCGGCGGTCTCGTCCAGGATCGGATGGCTGTTCGCGGAGAGATAGGCGCCGACGCCCGGATTATCGACATTGAAAAAACCGACCAGATGGTTCCACGCCGCCTGGGTATCGCGCGTGTAAAACGTGGTGATCACCGCGATGCCGATTGAAGAGCCGATGGTGCGCAATAAACTAAAAAGCCCGGCGGCCTCGGCGGTGAGCGCTGGCGGCAAAGTCGACAATGCCAGCGTCGACAGCGGCACCCAGATCATCCCCAGGCCAAAACCTTGCAACAGCACCGGCCAGACAAACCAGAAGGTATTGGTGTCGAGCGTATAGTGGGTGCAAATCCAGGTGCCGGTGGCGCCGATCAGAATCCCGCTGCCGATCAGGATGCGCACATCGACCTTGGACACCAGCTTGCCGATGATCATCATGCTGAGCATACTGGCGATGCCGCGCGGCGCCATCACCAGGCCCGTGGACAGCGTCGGATAGTGGAACAGCCCCTCAAGCATGATCGGCTGGATCACCATCGCACCGTACATGGCGAGTCCGAGCGCGGTGATGACGAAGCTTGAGGCGGCGAAATTGCCGTCGCGGAAAATATGCAGGTCGAACAAGGGCTTCTGCCGCGACATCATGCCGCGCATGGCAAAGCCGGCCAAGCCGACCAGCGTGGCCAGCGTCACCGCCACGATGAGGCGGCTTTCAAACCAGTCCTCGGTATTGCCGCGGTCGAGCACGAATTGCAGCCCGCCGATGCCGAGCGATAGCAGCAACAAGCCTATCCAGTCGATGCCGCGCGCTCGGCGCGGCGTATCCGGCACCCGGCGCGCCAGCAGGAGCGAAATCAACCCGACTGGGACATTGATGTAGAAGGTCCAGCGCCAATCGAGCACGTCGGTGAGCCAGCCGCCGAGCGTCGGACCGCCGATCGGCCCGATCATCACGCCCATACCCCAAATGGCCATGGCGCGGCCACGTTCGGCCAAAGGAAAGGTATCGGCCATGATGGCCTGCGACAACGGCACCAGCGCCGCGCCGAACACGCCCTGCAGCAGCCTAAACAGCACGATCTGCGTCAGATTCTGCGCGATGCCGCACAGCATCGACGAGAACACGAAACCGGCGATCGAGTAGAGCAAATAGCGGCGGCGGCCGAGCTTATCGGTCAAATAGCCGGTTAGCGGCATGAAAATGGCCGAGGCCACCAGATAGCTGGTCAACACCCAGCTGATCTGATCGGACGTGGTGCCAAGATTACCCTGCATTTGTGGCAGGGCGACGTTGACGATGGTGGTGTCCAGCGCCTGCATGACAGTGGCCGACATCACGGCGACCGTGATCAGTACACGGCTGGCTTTGTTCTGTTCCACGATGGCACCGACTCAGGCATCGCGCCCGGGCTCGGCCTCCTGCAGGCTGGCGGCTCGGCGCTGCAGAGACTCCAGCACCTCGATGGTTTGCGCCAGCGCCTCGGGCGGTATGCTGCCGAGCAATTCCTCGCGCATGACGTCGGCGATGGCCGCCAACTCCAGTGCCAGCGCGCGGCCCGCTTCGGTGAGCGTAATACGCTTGGCGCGCCGGTCTTGCGGGTCGGCCTCGCGCCGCACCAGCCCCTCGTGCTCCAGCGCGTCCAGAAGTCTCACCAACGAAGCCGGCTCAATGCCGACCCGCTCGGCCAGATCGCACTGCGCCAGCGATTGGCTGGCGCGCAGCAGTTTGAGCAGCACATGCCAACGTGCCTGCGACAGGCCAAACGGCCGAAAACGGGCATCCAGCGTACTGCGCCAGTTTTTCAACAGGTAGATCAGGGCATCACTGAAGCGCTCGTATTGAGAAGACATATTAATTAGCACGCTAATAATGTTTACACTAATAATTTTAGCATAGATCCGCTGTTTCAGGCAGGACATTTACAGCCGCCAGTGTTGCCATAGCACGACAGTCGCACCGCTGATTTCCATTCAGATATCGTACTCAATGACATACAGCCAGCATAAATATACTGAGATAATTCTTTAAATTAAATTATTACTCAGGGGCTGCCACGCACGCTATCTATTTTAAACAAAATGTTTAAATTGTATGACTCTTATTTCAATAACCATGGAGTCATGCTATGCGTACCGCAGTCATCCCTTTAATGCTTCTCCCCGGCATAGCGCTGGCTGACGTCACCCTGTACGGCAGCGTGCAGGGTAGCCTGGGCCGGCACGCGATCAGCCAGGGCGCGAGTCAAAGCCGTATCGACGATACCGGTTCGAGCTTCGGCGCCAAGGGCAACGAATTGCTGGGTTCCGGCCTGAAAACCATTTGGCAGATCGAATTCGATTTCGGTATGGACGGCACCAAGGAACACCTGGGGCTGAACGAAACCTTCGTCGGCATCGAGGACCCGTCGCTGGGCAAATTGCGTATCGGCAACCTCAACAACGCGCTCAAGGACATGACCACCCTCAACCAGTGGAAATCCGGCGGCCAGATCAAGCACGCGGGGGCCGAGGCTGACAAGAACTACGGCGCCGACGCGCTGACGGTATTCACCAATCCCGCGCAGTTCCTGAAAAACGCCATCCGCTACGACACGCCGTCGTTCGGCGGGTTCAGCGCAAACCTGGCCTATGGCTTCGGTGAAAACCGCAACCGTGACGACGGCCCCTCGGCGGACCGCACCTCCGTCGGCCTGCGCTACCAGACGAGCGGCTGGTTCGCCGCCTACGCCTATCTGCGCGAGCAAAACCCCTGCGGCACCGGCGTATCGGATGACCAGAAGAAGCATTGCCTGCCGCAAACCGCCAACGTCGCCGCCGCCAATCTGCATTATGTCGAAGGCGGCTACCGCGACGACCACTGGCTGCTGGCGCTGGCGCTGCAGCAAGCGCGCGGCTACGACTGGAGCGATCAGTTCTCCGGCGCGAGCAAGAGCCGCTACACCGTCAACGGCCAGCAGCTCGCGCCCGCGGAAGCCAAGCTGCGGACTCGGCAAGCGGCGCTGTCCCTCGCCTACACCACCGGCGCCTTCACACCGAAGCTCACGCTGGCGCGCGGCTGGGACCAGCAAGTCAATGGCGCCAAGCTCGCGCAAAGCGGCTATCGGCAGTGGATCGCCGGCGTCGACTACGCGCTGTCCAAACGCACCACCGCCGGCCTGGCGCACGGCAGGCTGACCTTCGACCAGAACGCCAACCAGGCGCTCTACGGCAAGACCACCCAGCTCACCGCCACCAGCGTCAACTTCACGCACAAGTTCTAGCGCGCACCGGCCGGCGGTAGCCCGGCCGGCGCGCCTGTGCGAAAATCCCCTTCCGGCGGGCCCCTGGGCCCGTTCTTTTACTTCGCCCGGCACCACCGGGCTTTGCCGCCAGAAAATCAAGGTCGAATCGATGACAGACGCCGCCGCCAAACACACCCCGGTCATGCAGCAATACCTCGCCATCAAGCGCGAGCATCCGGATAAACTGGTGTTCTACCGCATGGGCGACTTCTATGAATTGTTCTTCGAGGATGCCGAAAAAGCCGCCCGTCTGCTCGACATCACGCTGACCACCCGCGGCGCCAGCGCCGGACAGCCGATCAAGATGGCCGGCGTGCCTTACCACGCGGCCGAGCAATACCTGGCGCGCCTGATCAAGCTGGGGGAGTCGGTCGCCATCTGCGAACAGTTCGGCGATCCGGCGAGCAAGGGACCGATGGAGCGGCGCGTGGCGCGCATCGTCACGCCGGGCACGGTCACCGACGCCGCTTTCCTGGATGAAAAGCGCGATGTGCTGGTGCTGGCGCTACAAGCGAACAAAGGCAAGCTCGGGCTCGCCTGGCTGTCGCTCGCCAGCGGCGAATTCAAGGTGATGGAGGTCGCCAGCGACGAGCTGATGAGCGAACTGGAGCGGTTGCGCCCGTCGGAACTGCTGCTGCCGGATGACTGCGACATTGCCGTGCTGCAGGAGCTGAACCTGCCCAAGAAGCGTCTGCCGGTCTGGCAGTTCGATCCGCAGTCGAGCCACCAGGCGTTGACGCGCCATTTTGGCACGCGCGACCTGTCGGGTTTCGGCGCCGAAGAACTGAAAATAGCGGTCGGCGCCGCCGGCGCGCTGCTGGAATACGTCAAGGCCACCCAAGGCGCCAACCCGGCGCATCTTCTATCGCTGTCGGTGGAGGATAGCCGCGAGTTGATCCGGATGGATGGCGCGACCCGGCGCAACCTGGAATTGACCGAAACCATCCGCGGCGAAAGCGCGCCCACGCTGTTCTCTCTGCTCGACCGCTGCGCCACCACTATGGGCAGCCGGCTCTTACGCCATTGGCTGCATCACCCACTGCGGCGGCAGGAGGCCCTGGCCGAGCGTCTAACCGCGGTGCGCGCGTTGTTGCCCGGATATGAGCCGCTGTTGGCGTCACTGCGCGAGGTGGCGGATATCGAGCGCATCGGCGCGCGCATCGCGCTGCGTTCTGCCCGGCCGCGCGACTTGTCGGCGCTGCGCGACTCTCTCATCAAGCTCACCGAGGTGGCGCCCACCCTGCCGCTAACAGACAGCGCGCTCATCGCTGCGCTGGCGGCCGAGGTGCCGCAAGCCTCGGCGCTCATCGACGTACTCGCCCGCGCGATTCTGCCGGAACCTGCCACCTTTCTGCGCGACGGCGGGGTCATCAATCATGGCTATTCGCCCGAGCTGGATGAACTGCGCGCGATTCAAAACAACTGCGGCGAATTCCTGCTGCAACTGGAAGCGCGCGAGCGCGAGCGTAGCGGCATTGCCTCGCTCAAGGTGGAATTCAACCGCGTGCACGGCTTTTACATTGAGGTCAGCAAGGCACAGTCCGACAACGTGCCGGACGATTACCGCCGCAGGCAGACGCTGAAAAACGCCGAACGCTATATCACGCCCGAACTCAAAACGTTCGAGGATAAGGCTCTGTCGGCACAGGATAAATCGCTCGCGCTGGAGAAACAGCTGTACGACGGCCTGCTCGAGCAGCTGGCCGCCAGCATCGGCGCGCTCAAGCGCGTGGCGAACGCCGTAGCCACGATCGACGTCTTGGCCGCCTTCGCCCACACAGCCGATCTGGGCGGCTATGTCGAGCCGGCGTTCGTCGCGCAACCCACGTTGGAGATCCGCGCCGGGCGCCACCCCGTCGTCGAAAGCCAGGTCGACAGCTTCATCGCCAACGACGCCTGCCTGAGCCTCGCGCGCAAACTGCTGTTGATCACCGGGCCGAACATGGGCGGTAAATCAACGTTCATGCGCCAGACGGCACTGATCACCTTGATGGCTCACATCGGCTGCTTCGTCCCGGCGGAAAGCGCGGTCATCGGGCCGATCGACCGCATCTTCACCCGCATCGGCGCTTCCGACGATCTGGCGGGCGGACGCTCCACCTTCATGGTGGAGATGACCGAAACCGCCAACATTCTCAACAATGCCACCGAACAAAGCCTAGTGCTGATGGACGAGGTCGGCCGGGGCACCTCGACCTTCGACGGTTTGGCGCTCGCCTGGGCGATCGCTAAGGCGTTGATCGAAAAAAACCGCGCCTATGCGCTCTTTGCCACCCACTATTTCGAGCTCACCCGTCTGGCGAGCGACTACGCCACGGTCGCCAACGTGCATCTATCGGCCGTCGAACACAAAGACCGCATCGTATTCCTGCATCATGTCGAAGACGGCCCGGCAAGCCAGAGTTATGGGCTCGCGGTCGCGCAGCTGGCCGGGGTGCCGGCCAAGGTCATCCGCGAGGCGCGGCGCTATCTGATGGAGCTGGAAGACCAGGCCGCAAGCCACAGCCAGCCTGATTTGTTCGCGCTCGCCGCACCCCGCGAGCCCGAGCCCGCGCCGCACCCGGTTCTGGAACGGCTGACGGACCTCGACCCGAACGATTTGTCGCCGCGCCAGGCATTGGATTTGTTGTTCGAACTCAAAAAAGAGCTCGATTAATTTCCGGCAATTCGGTTTTGATTGCCTAGAATGGGAAGACACCAGATATTGATTTGAGGAACATGTCATGCCTAGCAGTCACGCCGGAGCGAATCCCGGCTTGAAGCGGATATTCGGCCAAACCGCCGAAAAAGAAGGGGTGACCCTGACCGCGATCCGCCGCCGCGCACAGCGGCAACTGAGTAAATTCGGCGTGTTTGCCCGCGAACAGCTCGATGCGCGCGGCATCACCATCCCGCCGGGAGTGGGCCTCGTCGGCTGCCACAACTGCGCGCTAACGCTTGACGGCGAGCATCCGCAAGCCGAGGCGCTCTACGCCTGGATCGAAGGCAACGTCAAGCTGGCCAAGAATTTCAAAGAGGTGGAAGTGCTGTTCGAAATGCTGCGCGCGGCCGAACATCCTGGCCAAACAGAGCCGGTCAACAGTTGCTTTCATATCGGCTTGACCAGCGCCGGACCTGTCGCCTACTTTCAAGAGCACCTCTGTACCCCGCAAGGCAACGCCTAGTGGTTGTTTCTGCTGCAGCCGGCCTTTGCGCCGGCTGCGTTAGGGACCCTCTGAACAAGTTATTTACCGCTGCGGCGGCCCCTGGCGGGATGGGATGCACGGCGCGGGGCGCAGTGGATGGTCATTCCATCCACAAGCCACGCAACAAAGCAGACCGACCGCCAGGCGCCGCCCCGAATACAGGGGCAAATAACTTGTTCAGAGGGTCCTTAGTTCTCTCCACGTGACGGATAGCGGTTGACGAAGCGCATCGACTCCGGATAGGGATAGAAGTCCTCGATGTTGCCTTCGCGCACCCGGCGTTGCTTCTCCTGCCAGAAAACCGGATCGAGCAGCTCGCGGTGATGGCGCAGAAAGATCTGGCGTACCGCCGGGTCGGCCAGCAGGAAGGTGCTGAACTCCTCCGGGAAGACGTCGTTGCGCGCGACCGGGTACCAGACCTCGCCGGACATTTCCATCTCCGGCGTCGGCGCCGGCGGGATCTGACGGAACTGGCAGTCGGTCATGTACTCGATTTCGTCGTAGTCGTAGAAAATCACTCTGCCATATCTAGTAACGCCAAAATTCTTGAACAGCATGTCCCCTGGAAAAATATTGGCGGTCGCCAGCTCCTTGATGGCGTTGCCGTATTCGATGATCGCCAGCTCGCGCTCCTCCGCCGTCGCGGTCTGCAGATAGAGGTTGAGCGGCTTCATGCGCCGCTCGATGTAGAGATGGTGAATGATGATCGTGTGTTCGCTTTCCTCGATCATCGACGGCGCCAGACTGCGCAATTCCGCCAATAGCTCCTCGGTAAAGCGCTTTTTAGGAAAGGCCACGTTGGAAAACTCCAACGTGTCGGCCATGCGCCCGACGCGGTCGTGCCGCTTCACCAGCCAGTACTTGGCCCGCACCGTATTGCGGTCGAGCTCCTTGGTGGCGCCGAAGACGTCTTTGATCAGCTTGAACACATAAGGGAAGGAAGGCAGGGTAAACACCAGCATCACCAAGCCGCGGATGCCGGGGGCAATGGTGAACAGATCGTTGGAATGCTGCAAATGCTGGATGAAGTCGCGATAGAAGATATTCTTGCCCTGCTTCTGCAAGCCGATCATCGTGTAGAGCTCCGCCTTGCTTTTGGTCGGCAACATGCTGCGCAAGAACTGCACGTAGGCCGACGGCACGTCCATATCGACCAGGAAATGGGCGTGGCTGAAGGAAAACAGCACGCCGATGCGCCAGGGTTCAAGCAGGATCGTGTCGAGGTACAGCTTGCCGGCAGCGTCGTGCAGCACGGGCACCGCGAACGGGTAGGACGCATAGCCGTTGATGACCTTGCCGAACAGATAGGCGGTCTTGTTGCGATAAAACGCCGAGGACAGCACCTGAATCTGCAGATTGGCCTCGCGTCGCGGCACGCGGCCTTCCAGATACTGGTTGACCGCGCGCAGCACCCGGGTCAGATCGCGGCGCAGATTGGCGAACGGCCTCGTCCAGCCGAAATCGGCAACGACCTGCCGCAACGTCGGCTGTAGACCTTGGCTCGCCGGATAATAGCTGCGGTACGCCGGCGGCGTCGCCTCGATGTACTCGGTGGAGATCGCCGGACGCAGGAAAATGAAATCGTTGTTGAAGTAGTCCCGGTGCAAAATACGGGTGAACACCGAGTTGAAGAAGGTTTCCGCCAACTCCGGCCGTTTGTGGTTACACAAGAGGCCGATGAAATACAGCTTGGCCTGTTGCCAGATTTCGTTGTCGAGCAGCTCGGCGTGGAAATCACGGTGCAACAACGCCACCGTTTCGCGCACACGCTGATCGTAGAACTGGATCCGGTCGCGGATCGTCTTCTGGATGCCTTGCCAGTCCGCCTCGTCGAAACGCGTTTTGGCGCTTTGCGAGCATTCGCGAAACAAGCGATAGTGCTTGTCGAAGCCGTCGATCATTGCCTGCGCAATGTCGCGCGCCACCGGATTGTAAGACTCGGGAATTTGCATCGTTCACCCCCGGGCGGCACGCGGCGCGACGGGTGCCAGTCACCCGCGGCGTTCGCCCCCACCCCTGCCGTGTCGGGCCGGACGTCGTGTTGCGCCGGCCGGTTTGTTAATGCCAACAGCATGCTTTACCCGCGGCAAATCTTCAAGACTGATCTGCAACCGGCGCATCTCGCCCGGTGCCAGACCATCCAGACGCCAAGGGCCGATGGCGACGCGTACGAGCCTTAGCGTCGGCAGACCGACCTTGGCGGTCATGCGCCGCACTTGACGATTCTTACCCTCGCTGATGGTCAACGAAATCCAACTGTCAGGCACGCTTTTGCGCACTCGGATCGGTGGCATCCGTGGCCAGATCGCCGGGGGATCCAGCCGCGCGCACTCGGCCGGGCGCGTGACGAAGTCGCCTAAGTCGACGCCACTTTGCAATTGCGTCAACTGCGCGTCGCTCGGCGTGCCCTCGACCTGCACCCAATAGGTTTTGGGCAGCTTCCAGCGCGGGTCGCTGATGCGGTGCTGCAATGTCCCGTCATTGGTCAGCAGCAGCAGGCCTTCACTGTCGGTATCCAGCCGGCCGGCCGGGTAGAATCCCGGCTCTTGAACGTAATCCTTGAGCGTGCGATGCAGTTCATGTTGAGAAAACTGGCAGATGACGCCGTAGGGCTTGTTCAGCAGGATCAGTTCAGGCATGGGTCTGGCGGATGCGAATGAATTACACGATAATATCAAGGATAAGGAGAGACGGTACAACAATAAGCTATGGTCTGAAATCCGGCTTCTCCGGCGCGGTTTTGCGGCCGTTTCCTCACGAACCCGCAAGCGATCCGCGCGCTACTTCGGACACCTCGAACGCCCGGCCCAACAGGCGGGGACGCATTTCCTGGTAGCCATCAGCACCCACAAACAATGGAGAAGGCATGAGCGTCCAATCCCTCATCAAAGTGCCCGCCGGCGGGCAAAAAATCGTCCCGGGGCAATCGATTCCGAATAATCCGATCATTCCGTTCATCGAAGGCGATGGCATCGGCGTCGACATCACGCCGGTCATGATCAAGGTTATCGATGCCGCGGTCGAAAAGGCCTACGGCGGCAAGCGTAAGATTCACTGGATGGAGGTCTATGCCGGCGAAAAGTCGACCCGACTGTACGGCCCGGATGAATGGCTGCCGGCCGAAACCTTCGCCGCACTCAAAGAATACGCAGTATCGATCAAGGGTCCGATGACCACGCCGGTCGGCGGCGGCATCCGCTCATTGAACGTCGCGCTGCGCCAAGAACTGGATCTGTACCAATGCGTGCGCCCGGTTCGCTACTTCAAGGGCGTGCCGAGCCCGCTCAAGCAGCCTGAGCTCACCGACATGGTGATCTTCCGTGAAAACACCGAGGACATTTATGCCGGTATCGAATGGCAAGCCGAGTCCGATAGCGCCAAAAAGCTGATCGCGTTCCTGCAACAGGAAATGGGCGTGAAGAAGATCCGCTTCCCGGAAACCTCCGGCATCGGCATCAAGCCGGTATCGCGCCAAGGCACCGAGCGCCTGGTGCGCGCCGCCATCCGCTACGCCATCGACAACGACCGCAAGAGCGTGACCTTCGTGCACAAGGGCAACATCATGAAGTTCACCGAAGGGGGCTTCCGCGACTGGGCCTACGCGCTGGCAAAGAGCGAATTCGGTGCGGAACCGGTGGACGGCGGACCGTGGTGCAAGTTCAAAAATCCGAAAACCGGCCGCGAGATCATCGTCAAAGACGCGATCGCCGACGCCTTCCTGCAGCAAATCCTGCTGCGCCCGGCGGAATATGACGTCATCGCGACGCTGAACCTCAACGGCGACTACATCTCCGACGCGCTGGCCGCGCAAGTGGGCGGCATTGGCATCGCCCCGGGCGCAAACATCTCCGATCAGTACGCGGTGTTCGAAGCCACCCACGGCACGGCGCCGAAATACGCCGGCCAGGATAAGGTCAACCCGGGTTCGCTGATTCTGTCGGCCGAAATGATGCTGCGCCACCTAGGCTGGGTGGAAGCCGCCGATCTCGTGATCAAGGGCATGGAACGCGCCATTGCCGACAAGCAGGTGACCTACGATTTCGCCCGCTTGATGGACGGCGCCACCGAAGTCAGCTGCTCGGCATTCGGCGAGGCGATGATCGCGCGCATGTAACATGCAAACCGCTTGTCCAAGCCCGCGCCTCTTGGCGCGGGCTTTTTTACGTCCCGCCGTCTCGCAAACGTCATGCACCAACAGCATTATCTACATGAAAATGTTATAATTCGGCAAAAACCCATATCGGACGCATGTTTCCCCGCCGCCAGCCAGACAACTACCCCCGGCATAGCGCGTCCTCCCGAAGTGGCCGGTCCATGACAGGATCGCGACTGGTATCTTCGCCCGTTTCACGTATGTTGAAACAGAACGCTTTCATACCGCCGGAATGCTATGAACATCACGATTAGACAATTGCGCGCCTTGCTGGCCGTCGCACAGGAAGGTTCCATCGCCAATGCTTCGGAAAAATTGTTCCTGACCCGTCCCGCCGTCTCGCAAACGCTGCAGGAACTGGAACGCCAGTTTGGCCGCAAGCTGTTTCACCGCGTTAGCAATCGACTGATTCTCAACTCGGAGGGCAAGCAGATCCTGCCCTATATCGACGAGCTGATTCAGCGCATCAATCAACTGGAAAACTTTTTCAGCGGCGAGTTCGAAAACTACAAAAACATCAAGATCGGCGCCACCAAAACCATCGGCAACTATCTGTTGCCGGGCATTCTACGCCAATTCCATCTGGACCACGGCGCCGGCTATCCGACGCTCTTCATCGGCAGCACCGGCGACCTGTGCGCCAGACTGCAAACCACGGAGCTCGATGTCGCCATCATGGAAAAGGACGTGCAGGATGTGACGTTGATCAAGCGGCCCTGGCTATCGGACGAGATGATCGTCATCGCGCCGCCGGATTCGACGCTCGGCGCGGATGGACAGCTGGACATCGCCGATCTGGATAAGCAGCTGTGGATCGCGCGCGAGCCAGGCTCCGGCAGCCGCGAGCAATTCGACTTCCATATCGGGCGCCGGCTCAAGCATCCGCGCATCGCCATGGAGATC
>Ga0213872_10001174_pt1 | contig 17803 bp, 13 predicted proteins | sample VelepicomBERX_R2_FD_160071 | JGI IMG/M metagenome (GOLD analysis project Ga0213872, IMG submission 160071) | Rhizosphere microbial communities from Vellozia epidendroides in rupestrian grasslands, the National Park of Serra do Cipo, Brazil - RX_R2 | ecosystem: Host-associated > Plants > Roots >...
GCGACAACGTGGGCATCACCGTGAAGCTGATCGCTCCGATCGCCATGGAAGAAGGCCTGCGCTTCGCCATCCGTGAAGGTGGTCGTACCGTCGGTTCGGGTGTGGTCGCAACCATCATCGAATAAAAAGTAAAGGTCTAGGGGCATAGCTCAATTGGCAGAGCGTCGGTCTCCAAAACCGAAGGTTGGGGGTTCGAGACCCTCTGCCCCTGCCAGCCACCGCTGATCACGGCGGCTGAAACCAGACCAGAAAGCATCAGCCCGCAGGGACAAAAGTCCGGCGGGCTTTGCTGCTGATGGGGTTGCCCGGATTTGGGTGGCCTGTTGAACGAATTGAATCCATGTCGAATCCTCAAGTTCAAACCGTGACGACCGGCGCCGACAAGGCCAAGCTCGGCCTTGCGGCTGCGCTCGTGATCGCCTCCGTGGTGGCCTACTATCTGCTGTCCAAGCAGGGTGCGGTGGCCCAGTGGGCGGCGTTGATCGTGCTGCTGATTGCGGCGGCTGCGACCTTCCTGACCTCCGAGTCCGGCAAGTCGCTGATCGCCTACGGCAACGATTCTGTCAAGGAAGTGCGCAAGGTCGTGTGGCCGAGCCGCAAGGAAGCCATGCAGATGACGGGCATCGTGTTCGCCTTCGTCGTGCTGATGGCCTTGTTCCTGTGGATGACCGACAAGTCGCTGGAATGGGTCATTTACGACCTGGTTCTGGGCTGGAAGCGCTGAAGAGGAATCCGATGAGCGAAGAACAAAACGTCGCTGCCGAAGTCGCCGCTGAAGCGGTCGCCACGGGCCTGGCCAAGCGCTGGTACGTGGTCCACGCCTATTCGGGCATGGAGAAGGCCGTCGAGCGCAACCTGCGCGAGCGCATCGAGCGCGCGGGTATGCAGGACAAGTTCGGTCGCATCCTGGTGCCGACCGAAGAAGTCGTCGAGCTCAAGAACGGCAAGAAGGCCGTGACCGAGCGCCGCTTCTTCCCAGGCTATGTGCTGGTCGAGATGTTCATGGACGACGAGTCCTGGCACCTGGTGAAGCACACCTCCAAGGTGACGGGCTTCGTCGGCGGCGCCAAGAACCGTCCGGCTCCGATCTCGGAAGCCGAGGTCATGAAGATCGTCAACCAGATGCAAGAGGGCATCGAGAAGCCTCGGCCCAAGGTCGAGTGGACGGTGGGCGAGATCGTGCGCGTCAAGGAAGGTCCGTTCACGGACTTCAACGGCTCGGTGGACGAAGTCAATTACGACAAATCCAAGGTCCGGGTGTCGGTCACGATCTTCGGTCGTGCCACGCCCGTCGAGCTGGACTTTGCGCAGGTCGAGAAGGTTTAAAGGTCTGGCAGGCACCTGGCCTGCCCGTAGTCAGTCTGCAACGAGAGGCGGACAAGAGGAGCCGAGGTAAGCGGTTTACCGCAAATCCGAGGCGCTAGCACTCAGGCATCAGCCGCAGGCCGCGGCAGGTGCTTCAAGGAGAAAACATGGCCAAGAAGATTGTCGGCTTCATCAAGCTGCAAATTCCGGCTGGCAAGGCAAATCCTTCGCCTCCGGTCGGTCCCGCGCTGGGTCAGCGTGGTCTGAACATCATGGAATTCTGCAAGGCGTTCAACGCCCAGACGCAGAGCTACGAGCCGGGCCTGAAGCTGCCGGTGGTGATCACCGCCTTCGCGGACAAGAGCTTCACCTTCGTCATCAAGTCGCCGCCCGCGACCGTGCTGCTGAAGAAGGCTGCCAAGATCGAGAAGGGTTCGCAGCGTCCGCATCTGGACAAGGTCGGCAAGCTGACCCGCGCCCAGCTGGAAGAAATCGTCAAGACCAAGCAAAAGGACCTGACCGCGGCCGATCTGGACGCTGGCGTGCGCACCATCGCTGGTTCTGCCCGTTCGATGGGCATCATCGTGGAGGGTGTGTGAAATGGCTAAGTTGACCAAGAAGCAAAAGGCTCTCGAAGGCAAGGTCGAAACGACCAAGCTTTACCCCCTGGGCGATGCTCTGAACCTCGTGAAGAGCTTGGCCACGGCCAAGTTCGACGAGTCGATTGACGTGGCCGTGCAACTCGGCATCGACGCGAAGAAGTCTGACCAGGTCGTGCGTGGCGCCGTCGTGCTGCCCAACGGCACCGGCAAGACCAAGCGCGTCGCCGTGTTCGCCCAAGGCGCAAAGGCTGAGGAAGCCAAGGCTGCCGGCGCCGACGTCGTCGGCATGGAAGACCTGGCCGAGCGCGTCAAGGCGGGCGACATGCCCTTTGACGTCGTCATCGCCTCGCCCGACACCATGCGTATCGTCGGTACCCTGGGTCAGATCCTGGGCCCGCGTGGCCTGATGCCGAACCCCAAGGTCGGCACCGTGACCCCGGATGTTGCCACCGCCGTCAAGAACGCCAAGGCTGGCCAGGTCCAGTTCCGCGTCGACAAGGCCGGCATCATCCACGGCACGATCGGCCGTCGCTCGTTCGACACCGACAAGCTGGAAGGCAATCTGCGCGCGCTGATCGAGGCCCTGAACAAGGCCAAGCCGGCGTCGAGCAAGGGCATCTACCTGCGCAAGGTCGCCGTCTCGTCCACGATGGGCGTCGGCGCCCGCGTCGATGTTTCGACGATCAACGCCCAGGCTGCTGCCTAAGCTTTGAAATCGAGGCGCGCGGCGAGTCTGGCCGCGTGCTGATGAATTGGTGGGGCGTGAAGCGAAAGCTTCACGCGTCATCCAAGACCGTTGGCGCTCTCGCTCCCAGGTCCTGGGGCAGGGCTTATAAGAGGGCTCCGGCCCTCAGCCAACGCAGATGGCGGTCCCGCTGGAATGGAATTTTTCCTGAACAGAAGGTCGCTGAATCCCGGTGCTCAAAGGGCTGAAAAGCTCGATGAGCGTAATGTGAGGAGTAGACCTTGAGTCTCAATCGCAACGAGAAAGCAGCCGTTGTGTCGGACGTGGCAGCGCAAGCCGCCAAGTCGCAGACGCTGGCGCTGGCTGAGTACCGTGGCCTCACCGTGGAAGCTCTGAACAAGCTCCGCGTCGACGCACGTTCCAAGGGTGTGTATCTTCACGTGCTGAAGAACACCCTGGCTCGTCGCGCCGTCGCCGGCACTTCGTTCGAAGCTGCCTCGGACGCCATGGTCGGCCCGCTGATCTACGGCTTTTCGGAAGACGCTGTCGCGGCTGCCAAAGTCATCGCTGACTTTGCCAAGACCAACGACAAGCTCGTCATCAAGGGTGGTGCCTACGGTGGCAAGGCTCTGGATGTGAACGGCGTGAAGGCCCTGGCCTCCGTTCCCTCCAAGGAAGTCCTGCTGTCGCAGATCGCCGGCCTGCTCAAGTCGCCGGTGCAGCGCACCGCGGCCGTGCTGGCAGCCCTGGCTCAGCAGCGTGGTGGTGGCGAAGCCGCCGCCGAAGCGCCCGCTGCAGCCTGATCGACGAACACGCGTACCAAGCAATCAATCTGTATTTAGGAAGAAATCATCATGGCATTCGACAAAGACGCATTCCTGTCCGCCCTGGACAGCATGACCGTTCTGGAACTGAACGATCTGGTCAAGGCAATTGAAGAGAAGTTCGGCGTGTCCGCCGCTTCGATGGCTGCTCCCGCCGCTGGCGGCGCTGCTGGCGGTGGCGCTGCTGCTGCTGAAGAGAAGACCGAGTTCAACGTGGTTCTGCTTGAAGCCGGCGCCAACAAGGTCGGCGTCATCAAGGCCGTCCGCGAAATCACTGGCCTGGGCCTCAAGGAAGCCAAGGACCTGGTCGACGGCGCTCCGAAGAACGTCAAGGAAGGCGTGGCCAAGGCTGACGCTGAAGCCGCAGTCAAGAAGCTGGTGGAAGCCGGCGCCAAGGCCGAACTCAAGTAATTGGGTCTTGCCTCGAGCCGGTGGCAACGCCGGTTCGCAACGCTGAAGGGGTGGTTCTCACGAACCTCCCCTTTAGTCGTCTAGGGTAATTACGGTTGAAAACACCTGAAAGAGCCGCATTCGGCAGTATGATGCGCGGTTCTTTCAAGTGTTCTCTGATCCGACTGCAGAGAACCGGTTTGGTCGGACTCTGGTTTCACATGAGCATGTGGCCAGGGTTGTCCGCCAGCGGTTGGTAGTGGCCAACCACCAAGCTTCGGGTGCAACGCCTGAATAGCCAGTCGCCGACGAAGCCCGTTCCACGGCCAGGGATGGGCTCTCGACACGGAGTGTTTATGGCGCAAACAACCCCCTACAGCTATACCGAGCGCAAGCGGATCCGCAAGAGCTTCGGCAAGCGAGCGAGCGTTCTCAACGTTCCCTACCTCCTCACCATGCAGAAGGACAGCTACGTCGCCTTCCTGCAAAAAGACGTTCCCCCTGCCAAGCGCAAGCCCGAGGGCCTGCAGGCAGCCTTCCTCTCGGCGTTCCCGATCGTGTCGCACAACGGGTTCGTGGAGATGAAGTTCCTCGAATTCAACATCGCCAAGCCGCCGTTCGACACGCGCGAGTGCCAGCAGCGCGGCTTGACCTATGCAGCGGCCGTGCGCGCCAAGCTGCAGATGATCATCTATGACCGCGAGTCGGCCCAGGCCAAGACGGTCAAGGAGATCAAGGAGCAAGAGGTCTACATGGGCGAAGTGCCCCTGATGACGGACTACGGCTCCTTCATCGTGAACGGCACCGAGCGCGTTATCGTGTCCCAGCTGCACCGTTCGCCCGGCGTGTTCTTCGAACACGACAAGGGCAAGACCCACTCGTCCGGCAAGCTGCTGTTCAGCGCCCGCATCATTCCCTACCGCGGCTCCTGGCTGGACTTCGAGTTCGACCCCAAGGACATCTTGTACTTCCGCGTCGACCGTCGCCGCAAGATGCCGGTCACGATCCTGCTCAAGGCCATCGGCCTGAATCCGGAAGCGATCCTGGCTCACTTCTTCGTCTTCGACAACTTCCGCCTGATGGACTCGGGCGCGCAGATGGAGTTCGTTGCAGACCGCCTGAAGGGCGAGGTCGCGCGCTTTGACATCACCGACAAGAGCGGTGCCGTCATCGTCGAGAAGGACAAGCGCATCACCGCCCGCCATGTGCGCCAGCTCGAGCAAAGCGGCACCCAGTACGTCACGGTGCCCGAGGACTTCCTCGTCGGCCGCGTGCTCGCGAAGAACATGGTCGACGGCGATACCGGCGAGATCATCGCCAAGGCCAACGACGAGCTGACCGACTCGCTGCTGAAAAAGCTGCGCGCCGCCGGCATCAAGGACATCCAGTGCCTGTTCACGAACGAGTTGGATGAAGGCGCCTACATCAGCCAGACCCTGGCTTCGGATGAAACCGCCGACCAGCTGGCGGCCCGCGTTGCCATCTACCGCATGATGCGCCCCGGCGAGCCGCCGACGGAAGATGCCGTCGAGGCCCTGTTCAACCGTCTGTTCTACAGCACCGACACCTACGACCTCTCGCGCGTTGGCCGGATGAAGTTCAACGCCCGCGTGGGCCGCGACACGCCGGAAGGCAATATGAATCTGTCGAACGAGGACATCCTCGACGTCGTCAAGATTCTGGTGGAGCTGCGCAATGGCCGCGGTGAAGTCGACGACATCGACCACCTGGGCAATCGTCGCGTGCGCTGCGTGGGCGAACTGGCTGAGAACCAGTACCGCTCGGGCCTTGCCCGTATCGAGAAGGCCGTCAAGGAACGCCTCGGCCAAGCCGAGACCGAAGCCCTGATGCCGCATGACCTGATCAACTCCAAGCCGATTTCCGCGGCCCTGAAGGAGTTCTTCGGTGCATCGCAGCTCTCGCAGTTCATGGACCAGACCAACCCGCTGTCGGAAATCACGCACAAGCGTCGCGTTTCCGCCCTGGGCCCGGGCGGTCTGACCCGCGAGCGCGCCGGCTTCGAAGTCCGCGACGTGCACCCGACCCACTACGGCCGTGTCTGCCCGATCGAAACGCCGGAAGGCCCGAACATCGGACTGATCAACTCGCTGGCCCTGTTCGCCCAGCTCAACGAGTACGGCTTCCTCGAGACGCCCTACCGTCGCGTGGTGGACAGCAAGGTCACGAACCAGATCGACTACCTGTCGGCCATCGAGGAAGGCAAGTACGTCATCGCCCAGGCCAATGCCTCGCTGAGCGAGAAGGGCGAACTGGTCGACGAACTGGTCTCGGCGCGTGAAAGCGGCGAATCGGTGCTGACCAGCCCTGAGCGCATCCAGTACATGGACGTGGCCCCGACCCAGATCGTCTCGGTCGCTGCCTCGCTCGTGCCCTTCCTCGAGCACGACGACGCGAACCGCGCGCTGATGGGCGCCAACATGCAGCGTCAAGCCGTGCCGGTGCTGCGTCCCGAGAAGGCCTTTGTGGGTACGGGCGTCGAGCGCGTGGCCGCCAAGGACTCGGGCACGGTCGTCGCCGCCCGCCGTGGTGGACTGGTCGACTATGTGGATACCAACCGCATCGTGATTCGTGTGAACGACAACGAGACGGTGGCCGGCGAAGTCGGCGTGGACATCTACAACCTGATTAAGTACCAGCGTTCCAACCAGAACACGAACATCCACCAGCGTCCGATCGTCAAGCGCGGCGACAAGGTGTCTGCCGAAGACATCATTGCCGACGGCGCCTCGACCGACATCGGCGAACTGGCCCTGGGCCAGAACATGCTGGTCGCGTTCATGCCCTGGAACGGCTACAACTTCGAAGACTCGATCCTGATCAGCGAACGCGTGATCGCCGAAGACCGCTACACCTCGATCCACATCGAGGAATTGGTGGTCAACGCGCGTGACACGAAGCTGGGCTCCGAGGAAATCACCCGCGACATCCCCAACCTGTCCGAGCAGCAACTGAGCCGCCTGGACGAGTCGGGCATCGTCTACATCGGCGCCGAGGTCAACCCCGGTGACGTGCTGGTGGGCAAGGTCACTCCGAAGGGAGAGACCACGCTGACGCCGGAAGAGAAGCTGCTGCGCGCCATCTTTGGCGAGAAGGCGTCCGACGTGAAGGACACGTCGCTGCGCGTCGATCAAGGCACGCAGGGCACCGTCATCGACGTTCAGGTCTTCACCCGTGAAGGCATCCAGCGTGACAAGCGCGCCCAGCAGATCATCGACGACGAACTCAAGCGCTACCGCCTTGACCTGAACGACCAGCTGCGCATCGTCGAGAGCGACGCCTTCGACCGTATCGCCAAACTGCTGGACGGCAAGGTCGCCAACGGTGGACCGCAGAAGATCGCCAAGGGCACGAAGATCGACCAGGCTTACCTGGCCTCGGTGGAGAAGTTCCACTGGTTCGATATCCGCCCGGCCGAAGATGAAGTGGCCAACCAGCTCGAGTCGATCAAGAACTCGCTCGAGCAGACCCGCCACAGCTTCGACCTCGCCTTCGAAGAGAAGCGCAAGAAGCTCACGCAGGGCGACGAGCTGCCGGCCGGCGTGTTGAAGATGGTCAAGGTCTACCTGGCCGTCAAGCGCCGCCTGCAGCCTGGCGACAAGATGGCCGGCCGTCACGGCAACAAGGGTGTGGTTTCCAAGGTCGTTCCGGTGGAAGACATGCCCTACATGGCTGACGGAACGCCTGCCGACATCGTGCTGAACCCCCTGGGCGTTCCCTCGCGGATGAACGTGGGTCAGGTCCTGGAAGTGCACCTGGGCTGGGCCGGCAAGGGCCTGGGCCAGCGCATCGGCGACATGCTTCAGCAGCACTCGGCCGTGGCCGAGCTGCGCAAGCTGTTCGACGAGCTCTACAACAAGAGCGGCGGCCACACCGAGAACCTTGAGTCCTTCTCGGACGCTGAGATCATCGAGATGGCGCAGAACCTCTCCAAGGGTGTTCCGTTTGCCACGCCGGTGTTCGATGGCGCCAAGGAAGAAGAGATTCGCACCATGCTCAAGCTCGCCTATCCGGACGACATTGCCGCCAAGAAGGGCCTGACTGCCACGCGCACGCAGGCCACGCTGCATGACGGGCGCACCGGCGAAGCCTTCGAGCGCCCCGTCACGGTCGGCTACATGCACGTGCTCAAGCTGCACCACCTGGTGGACGACAAGATGCACGCCCGCTCGACCGGCCCGTACTCGCTCGTCACCCAGCAGCCGCTGGGCGGCAAGGCGCAGTTCGGTGGCCAGCGCTTCGGTGAGATGGAAGTCTGGGCCCTGGAAGCCTACGGCGCGTCCTACGTGCTGCAGGAAATGCTGACCGTCAAGTCCGACGACGTCAACGGCCGCACCAAGGTCTACGAAAACATCGTCAAGGGCGAACACGCTATCGACGCCGGCATGCCGGAGTCCTTCAATGTGCTGGTCAAGGAAATTCGCTCCTTGGGCATCGACATTGAACTGGAACGCAATTAAGGAGCAGATGCATGAAGGGACTTCTCGACCTTTTCAAGCAATTCACGCCTGATGAGCATTTCGATGCCATCAAGATCGGCCTGGCCTCGCCCGAAAAGATCCGCTCGTGGTCTTTCGGTGAAGTGAAGAAGCCGGAGACGATCAACTACCGTACTTTCAAGCCCGAGCGTGACGGCCTGTTCTGCGCCAAGATCTTTGGCCCGATCAAGGACTACGAATGCCTGTGCGGCAAGTACAAGCGCCTCAAGCATCGCGGTGTCATCTGCGAGAAGTGCGGCGTTGAAGTTACGCAGACCAAGGTGCGTCGCGAGCGCATGGGTCACATCGACCTGGCCGCGCCCTGCGCCCACATCTGGTTCCTGAAGAGCCTGCCGTCGCGTCTGGGCCTGGTGCTCGACATGACGCTGCGCGACATCGAGCGCGTGCTGTACTTCGAAGCCTACGTGATCGTCGACCCCGGCATGACCCCGCTGAAGAAGTTCGGGATCATGTCCGAGGATGACTACGACGCTAAGCGCACCGAGTACGGCGACGAGTTCATCGCGCTGATGGGCGCCGAGGGCATCAAGAAGCTGCTGGAGGACATGGATCTCGACATCGAGATCGACAAGCTCCGCAACGACATGACCGGCTCCGAGCTCAAGGTCAAGAAGAACTCCAAGCGCCTCAAGGTCATGGAGGCCTTCAAGAAGTCGGGCATCAAGCCGAACTGGATGGTCATGGAAGTGCTGCCGGTGCTGCCGCCGGACCTGCGCCCGCTCGTGCCTCTGGACGGCGGCCGCTTCGCGACCTCCGACCTGAACGACCTCTATCGTCGCGTCATCAACCGCAACAACCGTCTGGCCCGTCTGCTGGAGCTGAAGGCCCCCGAGATCATCGTGCGCAACGAAAAGCGCATGCTGCAGGAAGCTGTCGACTCGCTGCTGGACAACGGCCGCCGCGGCAAGGCCATGACTGGCGCGAACAAGCGAGCGCTCAAGTCTCTGGCCGACATGATCAAGGGCAAGAGCGGCCGCTTCCGCCAGAACCTGCTGGGCAAGCGCGTCGACTACTCGGGCCGTTCGGTCATTACCGTTGGCCCGACGCTCAAGCTGCACCAGTGCGGCCTGCCCAAGCTGATGGCGCTGGAGCTGTTCAAGCCCTTCATCTTCTCGCGTCTCGAAGCCATGGGCATCGCGACGACGATCAAGGCTGCCAAGAAGGAAGTCGAGTCCGGCACGCCGGTGGTGTGGGACATCCTTGAAGAGGTCATCAAGGAGCACCCGGTTCTGCTGAACCGCGCCCCGACGCTGCACCGCCTGGGCATCCAGGCCTTCGAGCCCGTGCTGATCGAAGGCAAGGCCATCCAGCTGCACCCGCTCGTGTGCGCGGCCTTCAACGCCGACTTCGACGGTGACCAGATGGCCGTCCACGTGCCCCTGTCCATCGAAGCGCAGATGGAAGCCCGCACCCTGATGCTGGCCTCCAACAACGTGCTGTTCCCCGCTTCGGGCGAGCCGTCGATCGTGCCCTCGCAAGACGTGGTGCTGGGCCTGTACTACGCCACCCGCGAACGCACGAACGGCAAGGGCGAAGGCATGGTCTTCTCCGACCTGCAAGAGCTGCAGCGCGCGCTGGACAACAAGGTCGTGGAAATCACGGCCAAGATCAGCGTTCGCATGGTCGAGTGGCACAAGGACAAGGACACGGGCGAGTTCACGCCCGAGACCAAGCTCGTGAGCACGACCGTCGGCCGCGCCCTGCTGTCCGAAATCCTGCCCAAGGGCCTGCCGTTCTCGAACATCAACAAGGCGCTGAAGAAGAAGGAAATCTCGCGCCTGATCAACACCTCGTTCCGCAAGTGTGGTCTGAAGGAAACCGTGGTGCTGGCTGACAAGTTGCTGCAGAGCGGCTTCCGCCTGGCCACGCGCGCCGGCATCTCGATCGCCATCGACGACATGCTGGTGCCTGACCAGAAGCACACCCTGATCGAGCGCGCCGAGAAGGAAGTGAAGGAGATCGAGCAGCAGTACGTCTCGGGTCTCGTGACGGCCGGCGAGCGCTACAACAAGGTCGTGGACATCTGGGGCAAGGCCGGTGACGAAATCGGCAAGAAGATGATGGACCACCTGAAGGTCGAGACGGTCACGGACCGCCACGGCAAGCTGGTGGAACAAGAATCCTTCAACTCGATCTACATGATGGCCGACTCGGGCGCCCGCGGTAGCGCCGCCCAGATCCGCCAGCTGGCCGGCATGCGCGGCCTGATGGCCAAGCCGGACGGCTCCATCATTGAGACGCCGATCACCGCGAACTTCCGCGAAGGTCTGAACGTTCTGCAGTACTTCATCTCCACGCACGGTGCCCGTAAGGGTCTGGCCGACACGGCGCTGAAGACCGCGAACTCGGGTTACCTGACCCGCCGTCTTGTGGACGTGACGCAGGACCTGGTTGTGACCGAGGACGATTGCGGCACCGACAACGGCATCAATATGCGCGCTCTGGTCGAAGGCGGTGAAGTCATCGAATCGCTGCGCGACCGCGTGCTCGGCCGCGTGGCTGCGATCGACGTGATCCATCCGGAGACGCAGGCGGTCGTGCTGACCGCCGGCAATATGCTGGATGAAGATACGCTGGACATGCTGGAAGCCGCCGGTGTGGACGAAATCAAGGTTCGCACCCCGCTCACCTGCGCCACGCGCTTCGGTCTGTGCGCCAAGTGCTATGGCCGCGACCTTGGCCGCGGCGGCCTGGTGAATACTGGCGAGGCCGTGGGCGTGATCGCCGCACAGTCCATCGGTGAGCCCGGCACGCAGCTGACGATGCGTACCTTCCACATCGGTGGTGCCGCTTCGCGCGCTGCTGTCGCCTCGAGCGTGGAAGCCAAGTCGGACGGCTTCATCGGCTTCAACGCCACGATGCGCTATGTCACGAACGGCAAGGGCGAGCTGGTGGTGATTTCGCGTTCCGGCGAAATCATCATCGCCGACCAGCACGGCCGTGAGCGCGAGCGTCACAAGGTGCCCTACGGCGCGATCCTCAACATCAAGGCCGACCAGCAGATCAAGGCCGGACTGGTGCTCGCCAACTGGGACCCGCTGACCCGCCCGATCATCACGGAATTCGCCGGTCAGGCGAAGTTCGAGAACGTCGAGGAAGGCGTGACGGTTGCCAAGCAGGTGGACGAAGTGACGGGTCTGTCGACCCTCGTCGTGATTGACCCGAAGCGCCGTGGTTCCGCCAAGGTCGTGCGCCCGCAGGTCAAGCTGCTCGACGCCAACGGCCAGGAAGTCAAGATCCCCGGCACCGATCACTCGGTGACGATCGGCTTCCAGGTCGGCGCGCTGATCCAGATCCGCGATGGCCAGGACCTCGCTCCCGGTGAAGTGCTCGCCCGTATCCCGGTCGAAGGCCAGAAGACCCGCGACATTACCGGCGGTCTGCCGCGTGTGGCCGAGCTCTTCGAAGCCCGTTCGCCCAAGGATGCCGGCGTCCTCGCCGAGCAGACTGGCACGGTCTCGTTCGGTAAGGAAACGAAGGGCAAGGTTCGCCTCGAGATCACCGAACCCGAAGGCCACAAGCATGAAGTGCTGGTGCCCAAGGAAAAGAACATCCTGGTCCACGAAGGCCAGGTGGTCAACCGCGGTGAACTGATCGTCGACGGCCCGGCCGATCCGCAGGACATCCTGCGCCTGCTGGGCATCGAGGAGCTGGCGCGCTACATCGTCGACGAAGTGCAGGACGTGTACCGTCTGCAGGGCGTGAAGATCAACGACAAGCACATCGAGGTGATCGTTCGCCAGATGCTGCGTCGCGTGCACATCACCAACCCGGGCGACACGCACTACATCTTGAACGAGCAGGTGGAGCGATCTGAGCTGCTGGACACGAACGACCGCATGCGCAGCCAGGGCAAGATGATCGCCACGCACGCCGACGTGCTGCTGGGCATCACCAAGGCCTCGCTGTCGACGGACTCCTTCATCTCCGCCGCTTCCTTCCAGGAAACCACGCGCGTGCTCACCGAGGCTGCCATCATGGGCAAGCGCGACGAGCTGCGTGGCCTGAAGGAAAACGTCATCGTCGGCCGCCTGATTCCCGCCGGTACCGGCATGGCCTTCCACCTGGCCCGCAAGGCCAAGGAAGACATGGACGACGCCGAGCGTCGCGCCATCGCCATTCAGGAAGCCGAGGAACTGGCTGCTGCACAGATGGCCAGCGTGGATGCGCCGAGCGAAGGTTCGGCCGAATAAGCTGATCCGCCTCAAGGCCTCGAAGGCCGCCAAGTCGAAAGGCTTGGCGGCCTTATCTATTTGGTGCGCCCAGCGCGCGCCTACATGGAGCTGAGCGGCATCAGCGGCATCAGTGGCATCAGTGGCATCAGCGGCGCAGCCGATGCGCGTCGCCACGCCGGCGCCATGCCCAGCACCGCCGACTCGCTCGAAGGCGGTCGAATCGTGCGCCAGCGCGATGAGGAAGCCCGCGCCCCACCCGGGGGCTCAGCGGCGTGAGGACCGGGATCGCTGATCAGTCCTGGCCAGGATTGAAATTGCAATCCTGAAGCGGCACCAGTCGCGTCTTCTTCCAGACCTTGTGGCCAAGGTAGAGCAGCACCGCGATGGGAATCAGGATGTAGCTGCTGATGAAGTCGAACCAGCTGAAGATCTCGGCCTGGAACACGCCGATATTGGCGCCGAAGAGCACGACGACGAAGAGCACCAGCGCGGCCCAGGGCCCCAGCGGGTAGAAGCGGGCGCGAAACTTGAGGTCTTCCAGGCGGCGCCCTTGCGCGACCCAGGCCCGGCGAAAGCGCAGATGGCAGATGGCGATGCCCAGCCAGATGATGAAGCCAGTCAGGCCCGAGGCGTTGTAGAGCAGCTGGTAGATCTTTTGCTCGCCGACCGTGCTGGCGAAGAAGGCCAGGGCGCCGATCAGGGCCGTGACCCACAGCGCTGTGGTCGGCACGCCGCGCTGATTGACGTGTCCGCAGCGGGCCGGCGCCTGGCCGCTGTGGGCCATGGCGTAGAGCATGCGTGAGCCCACGTAGAGCGAGGAGTTGCCGGCCGAGAGCACGGCTGACAGGATCACGAAGTTCATCAGATTCGCCGCCCAGGCGCCCACGCCCGGCAGATGCTGGAAGACGATCGTGAAAGGCGAGTAGGCAATGTTTTCCTCGCCGCTGCGCAGCAGGTTCGGGTCGTTGAAAGGGATCAGGAAGCCGATCACGGCGATGGCGCCGATATAGAAAAGCACGATGCGCCAGAACACCGAGTTGATGGCCTTGGGCACGTTCTTCTCGGGATTGGCCGTTTCCGCCGCTGCCAGGCCCACGGCCTCAGTGCCCTGGAAGGAGAAGCCCGCGACCAGGAAGACCAGCAGCATGGCCGTGAAGCCGCCGACGAAGGGCGCCGACTTGCCCGCGGCGGCGTCGCTCAAGTGCCAGTTCGCGAAGCCCACAGCGCCGCCATTGCCGAGCAAGCCGACGATCATCAGCACGCCCACGACAATGAAGATGAGCACCGTCGCCACCTTGATGCCCGCGAACCAGTATTCGGCCTCGGCATAGGCTTTCACGGAGAGCAGGTTCAGCGCCATCAGCAAGGTCAGGAAGCCCATGGCCCACAAGCTCGGGTTGCTGTCGGGGAACCAGAACCGGACGATCAGCGATCCCGCGACCAACTCGGCGGCCAGGGTGATGGACCAGCTGAACCAGTAGTTCCATCCCAGCGCGAAGCCCAGCGAGGGATCGACGAAGCGTTCGGCATAGGTCTCGAAGGAGCCGGCGATCGGCAACTGCGTGGCCATCTCGCCGAGCGACTGCATCATGCAGTAGACGGCCGCGCCCATGATCGCGTAGGCCAGCAAGGCGCCGCCCGGGCCCGCCTGCGCGATCGCACCGCCGCTAGCAAGAAAGAGGCCCGTGCCGATGGCGCCGCCGATGGCGATCATGCTGAGCTGGCGGGCGCCGATGGAGCGTTGGAGGTGGTCTGGCGCGTCTGTCTTCATAGGGAAATGCTTTGAGGGTGCGCCACTGTAGCGAAGCGTACGGCGTCTGGCCCCCCACGCTTTCCCGTCAGTGCAGCTTCACGAGCGGCGTGGCGCGCTTGACCAAGAAGCGCGCCAAGGCCAGCACGCCGGTGCGCAAGGTGCCGAGTACGGCGCGGTGGTGCATCAGGTGCAGGCTTACGTACATCAGGCGCGCGAACAGGCCTTCGATGAACCAGCCGGCGCCCATCAGGTTGCCCATCAGGCTGCCGACCGTGGTCTCGGTCCCGATGGAGACCAGGGAGCCGTGGTCCTTGTAGACATAGGGCGTGGCCGGAGGCTCGCGGCCTTGATCGAGGGCGAGCAGGGCGGCGTAGAGGTAGTCGGCCTGCTGGTGTGCGGCCTGCGCGCGCGGGGGCACGAGGCGGCCGTCGGCACCCTGGCAGGCCGCGCAGTCGCCCAGGGCATGGATGTCGTCGGCGCCTTTGACGCGCAGGCGGCCGTCGACTTCGAGCTGCCCGCCCCGGTTCACGGGCAGGCCAAGCGTGGCGAGCAAAGCAGGCGCCTTGATCCCGGCGGCCCAGACAACCAGGTCGGCGGCATAACGCTTTCCCTCGGCGTCAAGGACGGCGTCGGGCCCGATGTTCACGACCCGGCAGCTGGTGTGCAGTGCAACATGGCGCTGCTCCAGCAGGCGCGAGGCCGAAATCGAGACCTGCTCGGGCAAGGGTGCGAGGATGCGCGGCGCACCTTCCAGCAGGCTGATGCGCACGTCCTTGTAGGGGTCCAGCCGGGCAAAGCCATAGCGCGAATGCACGGCGCTGGCCTCGCGCAGCTCGGCGGCCAGCTCCACGCCCGTGGCGCCGCCGCCGATGATCACGATGTCCACCCCGGCGTCGGGCTCGCGCTCCTTGCGCAGCTCGGCTGCAGTCAGCAGCTTGAGCATGCGCAGGCGGAAGGCTTCGGCGTCCTCGGGCCCGTCGAGCGCCAGCGTGTGTTCGACGGCGCCGGGCACGCCGAAATGGTTGGCCGTGCTGCCGACGGCGATCACGAGCTGATCGAAGCCCAGCCGGCGCTCAGGGACGATCGGGTCGCCGTTTTCGTCCGGGATCGCTCCGACGGTGATCTCCCGGCGCTCGCGGTCCAGGGCCAGCAAGGGGCCGTAGACGAAGCTGAAGCCGTTGTCGTGCGCCACCATCAGGTAGGACAGGCCCTCCTGGTGGACGTCGATGGTGCCGGCCGCGACCTCGTGCAAGGTGGGCTTCCAGATATGGAAGAGCTTGCGGTCCACCAGAAACACTTTCTGGGGTCCCAGCTTGCGACCCAGCTTGCAGGCCAGCTCCAACCCGCCCGCTCCGCCGCCGACGATCACGATCCGCATCACGACACCTCCTGAATCGATTGTGCCCAGCTCTCCAGCGTGGCAACTGTGAGCCCAAATGTGAGTGCACGCTTTCTGAGCGCCAGCAAAGCCTTGTCGCGGGACAGCAGCCATTTCGCGCCTTCGGCCACGGCAAGGTCGATGAACTTTTGGTCGTCGGGGTCGCGGCAGATCAGGCGCACGGCCGGTGCGGGCTCGGCGGCGACCATGTGGCAGCAGCGCGCGAAGACCGCTTCGATTCGGGACACGTCGGGCTGGCGGTCGCTGGCCACGCCACGGCCCAGCACATGGCGCAACTCGTCCAGCATCGCCGGGCGTCCCAGCCATTGCACCCGTCCGGTCTCGATGGCCCGGGCCAGCGGCGCCGTGCGGGCGTCCGAGAAGACCAGCCAGTCCATGACGATCTGGGTGTCGATGACGATGCGGGGCGTGGTTTCTGGCATGGGCTGACGGCCAGCATATCCCAGCCGCTTGTGGAAAACCCGGCTCCTGGTCTACAATCGCCGGCTCTCCAGTGGGTCAGTCGTGGCCTGCTTGCGCACGTACGTGCGCAAGCAACGCCCTCCGACCGGTATTTGAGACGTCCATTCCGGGCGAATCCCCTGGCGAAACAGTGACTTCAAACGGGAACAAGTTACATGCCAACCATCAATCAGTTGGTGCGCCACGGCCGCGAAGCCGAGGTCACCAAGTCCAAGTCGCCTGCGATGCAGAACTGCCCGCAGCGCCGCGGTGTTTGCACCCGCGTCTACACCACCACGCCGAAGAAGCCGAACTCGGCACTTCGCAAGGTCGCCAAGGTGCGCCTGACCAACGGTTTCGAGGTCATCTCGTACATCGGCGGTGAAGGCCACAACCTGCAAGAGCACAGCGTCGTGCTCGTGCGCGGCGGCCGTGTGAAGGACTTGCCGGGTGTGCGCTACCACATCGTCCGTGGTTCGCTCGACCTGCAAGGCGTCAAGGATCGCAAGCAGTCGCGCTCCAAGTACGGCGCGAAGCGTCCGAAGAAGTAATTCGTTATTCGTCAGCCAAGGTCACAACCTGGGCAAGATGTTTGTTGCGGTTCGTGCGACTCATTGAAGAGCGCAGCAGCCGAGTAAGTTGGACGGCCCCTGAATTTGGTGGCGTCCACCGGCAAGAGCAAATGCTCGAGCCAACTGAAGCAGAAGGAAGAATCCCATGCCACGTCGTCGCGAAGTACCCAAGCGCGAGATCCTGCCGGACCCCAAGTTCGGTTCCGTTGATCTGTCCAAGTTCATGAACGTCATCATGGAATCGGGCAAGAAGGCCGTCGCCGAGCGCATCATCTACGGTGCCCTGGAACAGGTCGAGAAGAAGATCGGCAAGGATCCGCTGGAAGTGTTCATGGTCGCCCTGAACAACGTGAAGCCCATGGTCGAAGTGAAGTCCCGCCGTGTCGGCGGTGCGAACTACCAAGTTCCCGTGGAAGTTCGTCCCGTCCGCCGGATGGCTCTGGCCATGCGCTGGTTGAAGGAATCGGCCCGCAAGCGCGGTGAGAAGTCGATGGCCCAGCGCCTCGCCAATGAACTGCTGGAGGCCGCAGAAGGCCGTGGCGGCGCCATGAAGAAGCGCGACGAAGTTCACCGCATGGCCGAAGCGAACAAGGCGTTCTCGCACTTCCGCTTCTAATTCGACCTTTTTCGGCCGCCCCGGGTTAACACCTACCCGGAGGCGGTTCCTGCCTTTTGGAGTGACATCATGGCACGCAAGACCCCCATCGAGCGCTACCGCAATATCGGTATCTCCGCGCACATCGATGCTGGCAAGACCACGACGACCGAACGCATCCTGTTCTACACCGGCGTGAACCACAAGATCGGTGAAGTGCACGACGGCGCCGCCACCATGGACTGGATGGAGCAGGAGCAGGAGCGTGGCATCACGATCACGTCCGCTGCGACGACCTGCTTCTGGAAGGGCATGGACATGTCCTACCCCGAGCACCGTTTCAACATCATCGACACCCCCGGACACGTGGACTTCACCATCGAGGTGGAGCGTTCGATGCGCGTGCTCGACGGCGCCTGCATGGTCTATTGCGCCGTGGGCGGCGTGCAGCCCCAGTCGGAAACCGTCTGGCGCCAGGCCAACAAGTACAAGGTGCCCCGTCTTGCCTTCGTGAACAAGATGGACCGCACCGGCGCCAACTTCTT
>Ga0213872_10001175_pt1 | contig 17785 bp, 12 predicted proteins | sample VelepicomBERX_R2_FD_160071 | JGI IMG/M metagenome (GOLD analysis project Ga0213872, IMG submission 160071) | Rhizosphere microbial communities from Vellozia epidendroides in rupestrian grasslands, the National Park of Serra do Cipo, Brazil - RX_R2 | ecosystem: Host-associated > Plants > Roots >...
TTCATCAGCATGATCAGGCGCACCACGGCGTCCGACATCAGCTCGCCGGTGCCGACCGAGTGCGACAGGATCAGGTTGCGCTGCAGCTGTTCCAGCTTGTCGTCCGGGATGCGGGTCTTGGCCAGCAGGCCGAAACCGGTGTTGATGCCGTAGGCGGCGTCACCCTTGGCCACGATGGCCTGCACGGCCGCAGCCGAAGCTTCGATGACGGGATAGGCTTCAGCAGCCAGCGTGACATGGCCTTCGGCGGTCCAGGCGGCGCGCAGCTCGGCCAGGGTGATCTTGCCGGGCTTCAGGGTCCAAGCGTTTTGTTTCATGTTCGGTACTTTCTAAATTATTTGATCATCGGGAGATTGAGGCCGTTGCGCTTGGCGCATTCGACGGCCGACTCATAGCCCGCATCGGCATGGCGCATCACGCCCGAGCCGCTGTCGTTCACCAGCACGCGCGCCAGGCGCTTGGCGGCGGCGTCGGTGCCATCGGCCACGATCACCACGCCGGAATGCTGAGAGTATCCCATGCCGACGCCGCCGCCGTGGTGCAGCGACACCCAGGTCGCGCCGCCGGCGGTATTCAGCAGCGCGTTCAGCAGCGGCCAGTCGGAGACGGCGTCGGTGCCATCCTTCATGCTTTCGGTTTCGCGGTTAGGCGAAGCGACCGAGCCGGTGTCCAGGTGGTCGCGGCCGATCACGATCGGCGCTTTCAGTTCGCCATTCTTCACCATCTCGTTGAAGGCCAGGCCCGCGATATGGCGTTCGCCCAGGCCCAGCCAGCAGATACGCGCCGGCAGGCCCTGGAAGGCGATGCGCTCGCGCGCCATGTCCAGCCAGCGGTGCACGTGGGCGTGGTGCGGGAACAGCTCCTTGATCTTGGCGTCGGTCTTGTAGATATCTTCCGGATCGCCCGACAGCGCTACCCAGCGGAACGGGCCACGGCCTTCGCAGAACTGCGGACGGATATAGGCTGGCACAAAGCCAGGGAAGTCAAACGCATTCTGCACGCCCTGGTCGAACGCGACCTGGCGGATGTTGTTGCCGTAATCGACCACCTTGGCGCCCAGCTGCTGGAACTCCAGCATGGCCTGCACGTGGGCGGCGCAGGAATCGGCGGCGGCGGCTTTCAGCTTGTCGTGGCGCGATGCATCCAGCTGCGCGGCCTTCCAGTCGGTCACGCTCCACCCGCGCGGCAGGTAGCCGTTGATCAGGTCATGGGCCGAAGTCTGGTCGGTGACGATATCGGGGATCATGCCGCCCGCCTTGGCGCGCTTGACCAGCTCTGGCAGCACTTCCGCCGCATTGCCCAGCAGGCCGATGGAGATGGCGTCGCCGCGTTCGGTGTGGTGCTTGACCAGCTCCAGCGCTTCATCGATGGAAGCGGCCTGCTTGTCCAGGTAGCGGGTGCGCAGGCGGAAGTCGATGCTGCTCTGCTGGCACTCGATGTTCAGCGAGACGGCGCCGGCAAAGGTCGCGGCCAGCGGCTGCGCGCCGCCCATGCCGCCCAGGCCTGCGGTCAGGATCCAGCGGCCTTTCAGGTCGCCGCCGAAGTGCTGGCGGCCCGCTTCCGCAAAGGTCTCGTAGGTGCCCTGCACGATGCCCTGGGTGCCGATGTAGATCCACGAACCTGCGGTCATCTGGCCGTACATGAACAGGCCTTTGCGGTCCAGTTCATTGAAGTGCTCCCAGTTGGCCCACTTCGGCACCAGGTTGGAGTTCGCCAGCAGCACGCGCGGCGCATCGGCGTGGGTCTGGAACACGCCGACCGGCTTGCCCGACTGGATCAGCAGGGTCTGGTCTTCTTCCAGCTCTTTCAGCGAGGCCAGTATCTGGTCGAAGCATTCCCAGTTGCGCGCGGCGCGGCCGATACCGCCGTACACCACCAGCGCCTTGGGATTTTCCGCCACTTCCTTGTCCAGGTTGTTCTGGATCATGCGGTAGGCCGCCTCGGCGCCCCAGGTCTTGCACACGCGCTCGCTGCCACGGGGGGCGCGGATGTCGCGGCTGTCGTCAAAACGGGGATCTTGGTTCGGGTTGCTCATGAGCGTCTCCTGCAAGGAAGTTGGAATATGCTGCCAAGCATAAGTTGTCTATACAAGCGAGTCAATCACTTTTTGGCGGGCATTGAGAATTCCTATTCCCTTCAGGTTTCTTATCAAGAAATGCTTCATTGACAACAGCAAATACGGCAACTATCGTTAATTTATGTCATCAAAAGTTCCTTTTCGATGACAGACCTTAACAGGGGGAAAAATTATGAAGAAGAAATTGGTCGTGCGAGCAGCAGCACTGGCGGCGATGCTCGCAGCCTCGTCAGCCGCCCTGGCAACAACCCCACAAACCATCATGCTGACCAACACTGTTGGCGATTTGTGGACCGCATCGTTTGGCGACACTCCAGTACTGGGTTCGTTCACCGATGTGTTCAACTTCACACCACCGGCAACACCGGGCTCCTATGCATGGGGTGGCGTGATCAACTATGCCTTCCTGGGGCAAGGGGGAACCCACTTCACCTCCGCTGACCTGAACGGCATTCCGCTGTTTACCGCCTCGGCGCCCGGCTTCTTTTTCACCACGGTCAATGTGGCGACTCTGCTGCCGCATTTTGTCTCGGGGCCGCTGACCCTGACCGTCCACGGCAACAGCACGGGCGGCAGCTATGGCGGCGAACTGGATGTGCACATGGCGCCGGTCCCCGAACCGGAAACCTACGCCATGCTGATGGGCGGCCTGGGCATCCTGGCGATGCTGGGCTGGCGCCGCAAGCAACGCTGACCCCAAACGCTTGTAGCGTGTTCAAACTGGGCGGGCCCGCGAACCCGCCCTTTTTTTATTTGGCGTAGACCTTCTTACCGGCCACCCAGGTTTGCAGCACGCCGGTCTTGCCGATATCTGCGGCAGGGATGGCAAACAGGTCGCGGTCCACCACGATAAAGTCGGCCCACTTGCCTGGCTCCAGCGAGCCCAATACCTTTTCCTGATGGCCCGCATTGGCCGCATCCAGCGTAAAGCAGCGGAAGGCTTCGGTCAGCGTCATGGCCTGGTTCTTGTACCAGCCGCCATTCGGTACGCCGTCGTTGTTCTGGCGCGTCACTGCGGCATGAATTCCTTCAAAAGGATTCGGCGATTCGATAGGGAAGTCCGAGCCGCAGGCGATCTTCGAACCCTGCTTGAGGAAAGTGCGCCAGGCATAGGCGCCCTTCATGCGCTCATGGCCGATGCGCTGCTCGGCCATGTTCTGGTCCGAGGTGGCGTGGGTCGGCTGCATGGATGGAATCACACCCAGGGTCTTGAAGCGCGGGATGTCTTCCAGCGTCACCACCTGCGCATGCTCGATACGGTGGCGCAGCGCCACGTTATGGTACTTGCGGATCAAGTCCTGGAAGGCGTCCAGGATCTGGCGGTTGCCCGCGTCGCCGATGGCGTGCACGTTGACCTGGTAGCCCGCCTTCATGGCCTTGTCCATCTTGGCGCGCATCTCGGCGTCCGGGTAGAACAGCAGGCCCTTGGTGGATGGCATATCGGTGTAAGGCGCCAGCAGCGCAGCGCCGCGGCTGCCCAGCGCACCGTCCGAATACAGCTTGACGGCGGCCAGCGCGTAGCGGTCGTCCGCGTAGGACTTGAGCGGACCGTTGGCCGAGAGGACGTCGAAATCTTCCTTGGTGTCGCCGATCATGGCGTACACGCGGGTGGTGAGCTTGTCGTGGTCGGCGTAGGCGCGGTACAGGCGGTCCTGCTTGATACCGATGCCCGCATCGTGCACCGAGGTCAGGCCCACTGACGACAAATAGGCCAGCGCCGCATCCAGCGCGGCGCGGCCATCCGCTTCCGTCGGCGTCGGCACCACGCGGTACATCAGCGCCATCGCGCCGTCCACCAGCACGCCGGAGGGATTGCCCTCGGCATCGCGTTCGATCTTGCCGCCGGGTGGATCCTGGGTGTCCTTGGTGATGCCGGCCAGCTGCAGCGCCTTGCTGTTGACCCACAGCGCGTGGCCGTCAACGCGGTGCAGCAGCGCTGGACGGTCGCTCACCACCGCATCCAGTTCGGCAGCGGTGGGAAAGCGGCCCAGCTTCCATATCTCCTGGTTCCAGCCGAAGCCCACCACCCAGGGACGTTCCGGATGCTTGCCCGCGAATTCGGCCACCGCCTTGGTGGCGTCGTTCAAGGACTGGGTGCCGAACATGGAAGCGCTGGCGGCGATCTCGCCCAGTTCGAAGACGTGGCCGTGGGCGTCGATCAGGCCTGGCAGCAGGGTCTTGCCGCCGGCGTCGATGTGCTGCGCCTTGGGCGCCTTGGCCGCCACCTGCTTCTCGCTGCCCACCGCGATCACCTTGCCCTTGTCGTCAAACGCCAGCGCGCTGAAGCGAACCAGCTTGCCCGCCGCATTCAGCGTATAGCCGTTGGCGTGGTCGATGATGGTATCGGCACGGGAAGCGTAGGAGGTGGACAGCGCGGCCATGGCGGCCAGGGTCATCAGGGTCAATCGCATCAGGGATCTCCAGTCAGGAATTCGGGCGCAAGATCCAGAGTGTAACCAAATTCCCCACATGGTCCAATCAGGTTTTCACACTTCAGCGAGAAACCGCCATGCTTATCCTGCACGACTACCTGCCATCGCAAAACGCCTACAAGGTGCGCCTGCTGCTGAACCACCTGGACCTGCCCTACCAGAGCCACATCGTCAGCATCTTCGAAGGCGAAGGCCAGCATCCGGACTATTTGGCGATCAATCCCTCCGGCGCGGTCCCGGCGCTGCAACTGGAAGATGGCCGCGTGCTGGCCGAGTCCAACGCCATCCTGACCTACCTGGCGCATGGCACGCGCTATCTGCCAGCGGACCGCTTCACCCAGGCCAAGGTGCAGCAATGGATGTCGTTCGAGCAGGACTACGTCGGCAGTATCGCCACGCTGCGCCACTGGACCTTGACTGGCAAGCTGGCGCGCCGGCCTGCGGCGCTGGTGGCCATGCGCCGTGCCGGCTCGATCAAGGCGCTGCAGATACTGGACCGCGAGCTGGCGGCGCGCCCCTTCATCGCCGGCAGCGACTACACCATCGCCGACATGTCGCTGTTCGCCTACACCCACCGCGCCGACGAAGCCGACCTGCCGCTGCGCGAGTTCCCGCACGTGACGGCCTGGATCGCCCGGGTACGGCAGCAGCCCGGCTTCCTGGCCCACTGCCACCCGTATTCGATCGATCCCCACTCGGGCGGGGAGCTGCCGTGACGACCGGGTACAATGGTGGATTCGCCTATTTTTATTACAACAAGTGCAAAGCCGTTCACTCTATTTCCGACTGCTGAAACAATTCGGTCCCTATGGCTGGATCGTGGCCGCCACCTTGCTGGCCGTTGGCGTGGCCTCGGCCACCGACGTGCTGCTGATCCGCCAGCTGCAAAACGTGGTCGACGCCATCTCGCCCGCCGCTTTGTCCCATACCCACGGCCCCGCCAGCGGCGTGCTGACCGCGGTGCAAGGCCTGCTGGATCACATCCTGCCGAATAACGCCGCCCAAGCCGCGCTGTGGACCATCCCGGTGGTGATCTTTTCCCTGGCGCTGATGCGCATGGTGTCGACCTTCTCCGGCGACTACGGCGCCGCGTGGCTGAGCAGCCGCGTACAGGCCGACCTGCGCGAGATCATGTTCACCCGCATCCTGCGCCTGCCCAACCGCTACTTCGATTCCTCCTCCACTGGCACCACCCTGTCGCGCGTCGCCTTCGACGCCAGCCAGGTGGCGCAGGCGGGCCTGAATGTGCTGAACGTGCTGGTACGCGATTCGGTCGCCACGCTGGGCTATCTGATCTCGCTGTTCAGCATCGACTGGCAGCTGGCCACCTTCTGCATGGTGCTGCTGCCGCTGGTGGCGGTGATCGTCATCTTCGCCGGCCGCCGCATGCGCGCGCTGGCGCACAACGCCCAGCAAGCCATGGGCGAACTGACCAACGTGCTGGACGAAAGCATCAGCGGCCAGCGCGTGGTCAAGATCTTCGGCGGCCAGCGCTACGAGCAGCGCCGCTTTGACGGCGTGGTCAAGCTGAATCGCCAGCTGGCGGTCAAGCACGCGGCCACGGCGGCGCTCAACTCCGGCATCATCATGCTGCTGGTGGGGATCACGCTGTCGGCGGTGATCTACTTTGCGCTGGTGCGTGCGCAGGCGGGCGCGCTGTCGCCAGGATCCTTTGTGGCCTTCCTGGGATCGCTGCTGGCGATGCAGTCGCCCATCAAGAACCTGACCAAGGTGAATGAGCCGATGCAGCGCGGCCTGGCCGCCGCCGAATCGGTGTTCGATCTGATCGACACGGAAGCCGAAGCCGATACCGGCACGCGCAAGATCGAGCGTGCCGAGGGCAAGCTCTCCGTGCGTGACGTCAGTTTCCGCTACAACGAGCAGGACGCCGACGCGCGCCCCGCCCTGAACAAGGTCACGCTGGACATCGCCGCCGGTGAGACGGTCGCGCTGGTAGGCAGCTCGGGCAGCGGCAAGACCACGCTGGCCGGCCTTCTGCCGCGCTTCTACGACGTCAGCGAAGGCGCCATCCTGCTGGACGGCGCCGACCTGCGCGAGTACACCATGACCTCCTTGCGCCAGCAGATCGCGCTGGTGAGCCAGGACGTGGTGCTGTTCAACGACACGCTGGCCAACAACATCGCTTACGGCGATCCGGCGCCATCGATGGCGCGTATCGAAGCGGCGGCCAAGGCGGCGCACGCGCACGAGTTCATCATGCGCCAGCCGCAGGGCTACCAGACTTCGGTGGGCGAGAACGGCCTGCGCCTGTCGGGCGGCCAGCGCCAGCGCATGGCGATCGCCCGCGCGCTGTACAAGGACGCGCCGATCCTGATCCTGGACGAAGCCACCAGCGCGCTGGATACCGAATCGGAACGCCTGGTGCAGGCCGCACTGGAAGTGCTGATGCAGGGCCGCACCACGGTGGTCATCGCGCACCGCCTGTCGACCATCGAGAACGCCGACCGCATCGTGGTGATGGAAGGCGGCCGCATTGTGGAAATCGGCAGCCACGTCGAACTGCTGGCACACGGCGGCCAGTACGCCCGCCTGTACCAGACTCAAAAAAGCAGCGCGCAGCCAGGCTAAGGGCCAGCTGCCCGCCTCGCAAACCTAACGCCCGGCGGAGGCTTGAGCCGCCGGCGCGTACTCAAACTCCAGCAGCGTGCTATCCGGCCAGCTCGTGTCATGCACGGGCGGCAGGTAGACGTGCCCCTCCTCTTCGATCCATTTAGCGGGCAGCATTTCACGCCGCTCGCCGGCCACCAGCCAGACCGCCTTCAGCGGACGGTCCGAAATGTATTCGACCTTGACCGCCGCCGAGCTGCACGCACCGCCGAAGGCATTGATGGCAGAGCGGAACAGCGCCAGCAAGTCGGCCTGCTCCACCGCCCAGCGCACCGCGCATTCCAGCCGCAGATCGCCCATGCGGCGCGCATCCTGCGGCACGCCGGGACTGTGGATGGAAGGCCGCCATGACAGCGTGTTGCGGCGTTTGGTCAGCATGATCTCGGCGCCCTGCTCGGCGGCGGCGTCGTTACGCGGCAGGGCAAAGCTGCCGTCCGCCGCCACCGGCACGGGAATGCGGATACCGTCGCCTTCGATGGTCATTTCTATGCCCGCCATCGTGGCCTTGGCCGTACGGGGGCGCAGCGCAAAACGCAGCGATGCGGCAGGCGCCAGCTGGTGCTGCTGTTCGAAGATCTTCATGCCTTCGACAAAGTCGCGGTAGCTTTTCCAGTCCGGGTCACGGGTGCCGGCGACGTAGATGGCCGGTGGCGCTTCTTCAGTCTGCTCCGCTTCCTGCGCCATGCCATTCAGGGGCAGCAAGGCCAGCGCCAGCAGCACTCTCAAAGTCAGTTTCATATTCACTCCTGATGATGGAAAGCGGCCAGCCATCCGCCTCTTTGCGCGCTCGGCCAGCAGAGCCAGGCTAGCGTAGCGCCCGGCGCCAGCAGGCCGAGATGCCAGCCGGCGCTGGCCGGCGGCGCCACAGCCACGTTCAATCCCGGCACCTGCTCCAGCGCCAGATAGGCGCCCAGGAAGGCCAGCAGTTCAAATGCGCGAGAGCCGCGCGTGGCCAATCCAAGCGCCAGCGCCCAGGTGGCCAGCGAAGGCACGACAACCAGTGTGGCCAGCGCCTGCTCCGGCGCCGACAGCGACCAGCGCAGCAACGCCGGCAGCGCAGGCAAGCCGCCCAGCAGCACCAGCATCAGCCAGCGCGCCCGCAGCACCTGCCAGCCGCCGCCCGGCGCGCTGAAGATCAGCGCCGACACCTGCTGCTCGCCTTCATCAATGGCGGCGCGGGCATACACGTCCAGCATCAGCATCCAGGCCGCGACCAGCGCCAGCGCGGCAAACATGGGCGGCGCCGCCGCACCCGCCACGCTGGCGGCCAGCAGCAGGAACCACCACCAGCCACGCCGCTGGCGCAGACGGCGCTGCAGCTCCGCAGCCACCAGTGCGCCGGTAACGCTGCGCTGCAAAGGCGACAGCAGGAAGTCGAGCCAGCGCAAGCGCCGCCCCGCAGATTGCGTCACCGCCTGTGCCGGCCCCGCATGCGCGGCCGCGCGATCCAGCCATGGTGCGGCCAGCATCACGCCGCCCGCCGCCAGCAGCAGCCAGGCCAGGCGGCCCGCCACATCAGGCACGGCGGGCTGCCAGTGCCGCCAGCGGAAAGTCTGCACCAGCGTTCCCTTGCGCAGCCCGCAGCCCATGCAGAAGCCCGGCCGCAGAGGCTCGCTCAGTTGCGGCGCGGCCTGCTGCCGGGTGGCGGTGCTAAACAGCAGCACGCCGTAAGGATCGCCCAAACCAGTCGCGCCGCCCTGCCCCCAGCGCGCCTGCGTGAGCGTGATCCCACCGATCAGAATCGCCAGCCAGAGTACGAAATAGAGCAGATTGCCCGCCGTGCGGCGCAGCCATGGCACCATGTCGAACCACACCGCGCACGCCGCCGTCAGCCCCAGCGAAGGCAGCGCGATCAGCAGCGTGGGCTTGACCAGCTCCCACAGATCGATGGCGCGATCTTCCGCGCGCAGCCATTGCAGCAGCACTGCCACGGCTAGCGAAGCAAAGCTAATCAGCAGCAGTACGGCCAGGTTGCTGCACCATTTGGCCAGCAGATAGGCGGCGCGCGTCATCGGCGTGGCCACCAGCAGCTGCCAGACCCGCGTTTCGATATCGCGCACCAGCGTGCCGCGCACCACGTAGAAACCGATCAGCGAAAGCCACAGCGACAGCATCGCCACCACCATGCCAATCCAGGCGCTGGAATATTCGCCGCGCAGATGGCCGTTCAGCGCCAGCACAAGATACGCGGAACCCATCGGCGGCATGCTCCACCAGGTGGCCCCGGCCAGCAGCGACAGGATCATCCAGAAGCGCGTGGCCCGGCTGCGCTGGCGCAGGTCCGCGCCCAGGATGGCGCCAAAGCGGCGCAGGCTCTCACGCAGGCTGTCCACCTCAGTCCCCCTTGGCCTCGGCCAGCAGGCTGACATAAGCATCTTCCAGGCTTGGCTCGATGGCCACGGCCTCGGTGGCTGGACGGCTGCTGGAGACCACCCGCAGCCGCACATCGCTGCCCTGCCGCAGCGAGGCGCTGACGGCAAAGCGGTTGCGTACCGCCTGCATGCGTTCACCCGGAACGGTCCAGTCCCATACGCGGCCGCGCGCCCTGGCGATCAGCAGGTCCGGCGTACCGGCAAAGTGCAGGCGGCCGCCCACCAGCACCGCCAGATCGGTGGCGCTGGCCTCGACATCGGAAACGATATGCGTGCAAAGAATCACCAGGCGCTGCCCCGCCAAATCGGTCAGCAGATGACGGAAGCGCATGCGCTCTTCCGGATCCAGGCCGACCGTGGGTTCATCAACGATCAATAGCTGCGGATCGTTCAGCAAGGCCTGGGCGATGCCCACGCGCTGGCGCATGCCGCCGGAGAAGCCCGCCAGGCGGCCGTCAGCCGCATCGGCCAGGCCGACCTGCGCCAGGCAGGCTTCCACCCGCTGCGCCACCTGCCGCTGCGGCAGGCCTTTTACCGCCGCCAGATAGCGCAGGAATTCGCGCGCCGACAGCGCCGGATACACGCCGAAGTCCTGCGGCAGATAGCCCAGAACGCGCCGCAGCGCATCCGGATTCTGCGCGATGTCCTGCCCTTGCCACAGGATGCGTCCCGCCGTCGGACGGCTCAGGGTCGACAGCATGCGCATCAGGCTGGACTTGCCCGCGCCATTGGGGCCCAGCAGGCCGACGATGCCGGGCCGCAGCTCGAGCGCCAGATTGTCCACCGCGCGATGCCCGTTGGGATAGCTGAAGCTCAGCCCTTCCAGCTGCAGCAGCGGCTGTACCGGAACCTGCTGCAAATGGGTGTTTGATTGGTGCATCCCGCCTTCCTCCTCGGGATGCATTAGACGGCAAAAGGACGCCGCCCCGGTACTGTCAACCTTGACAGTCGCTTTTTACAGGAGCCGCAGCATGGCCGCCTTGACCACGCCAGAGGTCTTGTTGGCCGCGCCCAGCTTCTCCAGCGCGTTATTGACGTGGAAGTTCACCGTGCGTTCGGAGATGTTCATGATCTCGCCCACTTCGCCGGAGGTCTTGCCGTCGGCGGTCCAGCGCAGCACTTCCACTTCGCGCGCGGTCAGGGTGATCTCCGGTTCGGGTGGACGGCGTGCCGCCTGCAGCGCGTTCATGGCCTCATGCGCGGCCTGCACCAGCCAGGTCATGCGCAATTCGCTTTGCGCCAGCTCGGCGCGGCTCAGCGCCTCATCGGAGCGGGCCAGCGTCAGCATGCTGGCCACGCCGCGCGCATCGAAACTCGATTGCGCCCAGCCCACTTCCAGGCCGTGGGCCTTGGCCTCTTCCCAGAACGGACGATTCAGCTGGAACAGCGACTCGTTCCACACCAGCGGCTGCACCGACCTGAGGGCATGGGCGACGGTGGGATCCACGGCGACGAAGTTCTCGCGCGCATAGCGCTCCTGCCAGGCGGGATCGTAATTGCTGAGGACCAGGGTCTTGGGATTGGACAGCGGCAGCGGCGTGCGCATGCCATAGGCGCAGTAGTCAAAACCCAGCTCGCGCGCGGCAGCAGCCAGCACATTGAAGAATTCCTCTTCGCTGCGGGCGCCCATCAGGGCCTGCATCTGGAGTTCCTGCCAGCTTGCGATTTCCAAAGCCGCTCCTCGTTATCCTGTCAGATCTGACAGCTGCGCCGCTGCGCCGGATCCGGCTAAGCTACGCTGGGGAGCGTGTTGCCTGGACTTTTAAATTAAAAACAATAATTCTTACAGTACCAGTATGTCTGCCCAGGGTCAAATTAAATCAGCAACAACTGACTTTTACTCCGCGTCGTGGAAGATCAGCCCCAGGGTGTGGCGCGCGCCGGAACGCAGGCGGCTCACGCCGTGGCGCATCTGCACGCGATAGGCGCCGCGCGTGCCGTTGACGGGACGGTTGTTCACGGCGAAGACCACCGCATCGCCCTGCCGCAAAGGCACCACCTCGACGCGCGACTGCATGCGCGGGCGCTGCTCGGTCAGCACGAACTCGCCGCCCTCGAAGTCCTTGCCCGGCCGTGACAGCAGCACCGCCACCTGCAAGGGGAATACGTGCTCGCCGTATAAATCCTGATGCAGGCAGTTATAGTCGCCTGCCGTGTACTGCAGCAGCAGCGGCGTGGGACGCTGCTGGCCCGCCGCGTGGCAGCGCGCCAGGAAGTCCGTATGCTCGGGCGGGAAGCGCGCCTCCATCTGCATCACCTCGTGCCAACGGTTGGCGATGCGCGCCAGCGGTCCATACAGCGCCTGCCGCAGCGCCGCGATCATCGACGGCAACGGATAGCGGAAATACTGGTACTCGCCGCTGCCAAAGCCATGCTGCGCCATCACCACGCGGCTGCGGAACAGCGACGGCTGGGCGTACTGCGCCGCCATGGCCGCGCACTCCTCGGCCGTCAACAGGCCGGGGATGACGGCATAGCCTTGTGCATCCAGATCGCGCTCGATGCTGTGCCAGTCCATGCCGGCGATATGCACCGCCAGTCCGGCCGCCGCACCAACCGCCTTGCGCGCTGTGGCGGCGCGGGCAGCTTGCGCCGCCTGCTCGGCGTCCAGTGCGGGGTCGGGCGCAGCCTTGTGCTCAGGCGGCGTAATGCGCCGCTGGCGGGGCGCTTCGCCCGCGCCGAAATCAAATTCGTTATTGCTCATTTATTGACTGCCCTGGCTTCGCGGTCCAGCAGCGCGGCCTTGCGGTCCACGCCCCAGCGGTAGCCGCTGATGGAACCGTCATTGCGCACCACCCGGTGGCAGGGAATCGCCACCGCCAGCGCATTCGCCGCGCAGGCGCCCGCCACCGCGCGCGCCCCCTTGGGCGAACCGACCATTTCGGCCAGCTCCGCATAGCTGACGGTGCGCCCGGCGGGAATCCCGCGCAGCACCTGCCATACGCGCTGCTGGAAGGCGGTGCCGCGCACGTCCAGCGGCAGGTCCAGGCCGATCTCCGGCGCTTCCACAAAGCCCACCACACGCGACACCACCTGCTCGAATTCCGGCTCGGCCCCGCGCAGCTCGGCCTTGGGGAAGCGGTCCTGCAGGTCGCGCACCAGCGCTTCCGGATCGTCGTCGATCAGGATGGCGCAGATGCCCTTGTCGGTGGCCGCCACCAGGATCGCGCCCAGCGAGCAGGCGGCAATGGCAAAGCGGATCACCGCGCCGCTGCCGCCCTGGCGGAAGGCGCCCGGCGTCATGCCCAGCACACCCTGCGACTGGGCATAGAAACGGCCGCTGGAATTGAAGCCCGCCGCGTAGATCGCATCCGTCACCGAAGCTTCCTGCGCCAGGCCGGATTGCACCCGGCGCGCCCGCGCCGCCGTCGCATAAGCTTTTGGCGTGATGCCGGTATGGGTCTTGAAGATACGGTGGAAGTGGAAGCGGCTCAGGCCCACGGCGGCGGCCAGGCTGTCCAGATCGGGCGCCTGCTCGGACGCATCGATCAAACGGCAGGCTTGCGCCACCAGCGCGGCCTGGCGTTCAGCCAGCGGCGGCTGGTCCGGCTTGCAGCGCATGCAGGGACGGAAACCGGCCGCCTCGGCATCAGCGCAGCTGGCGTGGAAGGCGACGTTACGGCGCAGGGCCGGACGGGCGCCGCACGACGGCCGGCAGTACACGCCGGTGCTGCGCACCGAATACCAGAACACGCCGTCTGCGCCGCCGTCGCGCTGCTGCACGGCGGCCCAGCGCGACTCATCGCTATCGTAAGCCGTTTGGATCTCTACCAGTTTGTTCATGACTCGCTCCGTCCAGTGGGGAATGAGGCCATCTTAGCGGCGGCCCCACCGGACGACACTCCGGCTCTTGCTATTGAATTGAGAGAGTCATTGTAAGCCGAAAAATTGGTATAGACAGACTTAAAGGCAATGATAGAATCACCATAAACTACACACGCCGGATATGGACGACCAGACCACGCACGAGAGTACCCCCATTTTCCAGCGCATCAAGGACTACCTGCTGGCCGAGATCGCGGCTGGCACGTGGAAGGAAGGCGATGTCATTCCATCCGAGCAGGCGCTGGTCAAGCAGTTTGGCGTCTCGCGCATGACGGTCAACCGCGCCGTGCGCGAACTCACCTCAGAGCAGGTGCTGACGCGCCGCCAGGGCTCCGGCACCTACGTGGCCCAGCAAAAATACCAGGCCACCCTGCTGGAGATTAAGAGCATCGCCGACGAAGTGCGCGCGCGCGGCCACGCCCACCGCAGCAGCCTGCAGCAGCTGGAACGGGGCAAGGCCAGCGAACTGCTGGCCAAGCAATTCGGCCTGCCGCCCGGCCATCAGCTCTACCATTCGGTGATCATCCACTTTGAAAACGGCGTGCCGATCCAGGTCGAGGACCGCTGGGTCAATCCGCTGTGCGCGCCGGATTACATGGAGCAGGACTTCAACCTGGTCACGCCGAATGAATACCTGGTCAAGGCCGCGCCCCTGCAAGGCGCCAGCTTCAGCATCGAGGCGCTGGCGCCGCCGCGCGAAATCGCCGACATGCTGGCCATCGATACACGCCAGCCCTGCCTGGTGCTGCGCCGCCAGACCCTCTCGCTCGGCCAGGTGGCCACCATCGCCACCATGTGGCACCCCGGCCACCGCTACCAGTTCGCGGGCAGTTTCTCGGCACACTAGCAGTTTGCAACCCCGCCGGGAAAAGTTTGCGCCCGGCGCCGGGTTCGATGCTATAGTTTTTTCTCCGCCGCGCCTTCGAAAGGGATCCCTTGTTGTCTCGCCGTGCATTGCCTGATGCTCTGCCGCCGCGGCTCAGCCGCTGGCTGCTGATACTCGTCTGCGCCGCCAGCTGTTCAGCTGCTGCCGCCGACAAGGTCACGGTGCAGCTCAAGTGGAAGCACCAGTTCCAGTTCGCCGGCTTCTACGCCGCCCAGGACAAGGGCTATTACCGCGACGCCGGTCTCGATGTCACGCTGGTGGAAGCGCAGCCCGGCAAGGATCCGGTGCAGTCGGTGGTGAACGGCCGCGCCCAGTACGGCACCGGCAACAGCAGCCTGCTGCTATCGCGCGCACGCGGCCTGCCGGTGGTGGCGCTGGCCAACGTGTTCCAGAATTCCGCCGCCGCCCTGCTGGTGCACGAAGACGCCGACGGCCGCATCAAGCCCTGGAGCGAGAGCCGCGTCATGCTGGCCCCGAACAATGAAGAGCTGTCGGCCATGCTGCTCAAGCGCGACGGCGTGCGGCCGGACAGCCTGCACCTGCTCAAGCACACCCACAACTACGACGACCTGGTGGAAGGCCGGGTCGACGCCATGTCGATCTACATGACCGACGCGCCGTTCCAGCTGGCGCACCGCGATGTGCGCTACCGCATCCTGACGCCGCGCTCGGTCGGCATCGACTTCTACGGCGACAATCTGTACACCACCGAGCAGGAATTGCGCGAGCATCCGGCGCGCGCCCAGGCCATGCGCGAGGCCACCTTGCGCGGCTGGCGCTACGCCATGGAGCATCCGGGCGAGATCGCGGACCTGATCCGCGCCCGCTACCCGGAAGGCAAGAGCCGTGAAGGCTTGATGTTCGAAGCCCAGGCCATTGCGCCGCTGCTGCACATGCACCTGATTGAGCTGGGCCACATCAACCCGGAGCGCTGGCGCGCCATCGCCACCGCCTACGCCCAGCTGGATATGCTGCCGCCCGATTTTTCGCTGGATGGCTTCCTGTACCGCCCCGCACCGCCGCTGCACTGGGCCGACTATGGCGCCGCCGCGCTGGCCGTGGTGCTGCTGCTGGCGGGACTGGCGGCGGGCCTGCGCATGCGCCGCATGGCGGCCGAGCTGCGTACCCTGCGCCATGCCCAGGCAGCAACGGCGGGCGCCGCCACCACGATGGCGGACGTGTCGGACCGCGCCCTGCTGGACGTGATCCAGTCCATCCTCGACGCCGCCCCGTCCGCGCTGATGATCGCCGATAAGGACGGCCGCGTGCTGCACGCCAATCCGGCCTGCTGCCGCTGCTTTGGCTACGAAGCGGGCGACATGAACGAGCGCTCGATGGAGCAGCTGATCCCGGACGCCATGCGCAGCACCGGCCATGGCCGCGAGCTGTTTGCCCGCGCCCAGCTGCCGGGCCGCGTGCTGAGCGCCCAGCGCGCCGACGGCGTGCGTTTCCCCGCCATGGTGCATATCGCCCCGGCGCATCTGGGCGCGCGCGAGCTGGTGATCCTGTCGCTGCGCGACATGACCCAGCGCCAGCGCGCCGAGGAAGTGCTGCAGGCCAGCTCCGCGCGCTACCGCCTGATCGTGCAGACGGCGGCGGAAGGCATCTGGATGATCGACGCCAACGACCAGACCTGCTTCGTCAATCCCACCATGGCGCGCATGCTGGGCTACGACGTCGAGCATATGCTGGGCCGCAGCCTGGCCAGCTTCATGGACGAGGAAGGCCGCGCCCTGCTGTACGACCACCTGCAGCGCCGTGCCGGCGGCCAGGCCACGCAAGGCGATGTGCGCCTGTTCCGGCGCGACGGCAGCGCCCTGTGGTGCATGATCTCCACCACCCTGGTCAACGCCGACGACGGCAGCTACGCCGGCATGCTGGCCATGATCACCGATATCACCGCCCGCCGCGAGGCGGAAGGCGCGCTGCGCGAAAACAGCGCGCGCCTGGCCTCCATCTTCAACGCCGTCAACAGCGGCCTGGTGATGGTGGATGGCCGCGGCCACGTGGTCGAGCGCAACGCCGCCGCCGCGCGCATGCTGGCCGCCGCCGCCGAGGGCCAGCAGCTATGGTGCGGCGTGCGCGAAGACGGCAGCGTCATCGCCGCCGACAGCCACCCGGTGCGCCTGGCCCTGGTCACCGGCGAGCCGGTGCGCGACGTGGTAATGGGCCTGCAGCAGAGCGACGGTACGCTGGCCTGGATCTCGGTCAACGCCGAACCGATCCACGACGACAAGGACCGCGTGATCCTGGTGGTGGCCAGCCTGGCCGACATCACCAGCTACAAGCGCAGCGAGGCGGCCCTGCGCGAACTGAACGACACCCTGGAAGAGCGCGTGGCCCTGCGCACCGAGCAGCTCGACCAGGCCAAGCAGCTGGCCGAGGAAGCCAACCAGACCAAGGGCCAGTTCCTGGCCAATATGAGCCACGAGATCCGCACCCCGATGAACGGCGTGATCGGCATGGCCTACCTGGCGCTGAAGACGGAGCTGGATCCGCGCCAGCGCGACTACCTGGAAAAGATCCGCTTCGCCGGCGAGCACCTGCTGGGCATCATCGACGACATTCTCGACATCTCCAAGATCGAGGCGGGCAAGCTGGAAGTCGAACACGCCGACTTCTCGCTCGACCATGTGATCCAGACCCTGACCACGGTGGTGGCGCCCAAGGCCGCCAGCCGCGAGCTGGAGCTGGTGTTCGACATCGAGCCGGGCCTGCCGCCGGTGCTGCGCGGCGATCCGCTGCGCCTGGGCCAGGTGCTGATCAACTACACCAACAACGCCATCAAGTTCAGCGAGAAGGGCAAGATCGACATCCGCGTGCGCCGCGTGGTGGGCGACGCCAGCAGCTGCGTGCTGCGCTTTGAAGTGACCGACCGCGGCATCGGCCTGACCGAGGCGGAGATGGGCCGCCTGTTCCAGTCCTTCGAGCAGGCCGATACTTCCACCACGCGCGAGTACGGCGGCACCGGCCTGGGTCTGGCCATCTGCAAACAGCTGGCGCAGCTGATGGGCGGCGAAGTGGGCGTGCACAGCCAGCCGGGACGCGGCAGCACCTTCTGGTTCACCGCGCGCCTGGGCGTATCGCAGTCCGATTCCCAGGCCGAAGCACCGGCCAATGTGCCGGCCCTGATCCACCAGGTCAGCGACGCCACCGCCGAACTGCTGGCTTCCGCGCGCAGCGCCGCCGTCATGGCGTCCCTGCGCGACGCCCGCATCCTGCTGGTGGAAGACAACGCCTTCAACCAGCAGATCGCGCTGGAGATGCTGGAAGACGTGGGCTGCTCCGTATGCCTCGCCGCCAACGGCCTGGAGGCGCTGGAGCTGCTGCGCCAGGCGGAATTCGACTGCGTGCTGATGGACGTGCAGATGCCGCTGATGGACGGCCTGGAAGCGACCCGCCGCATCCGCGCCGACGCCCAGCTGTCCAAGCTGCACGTGCTGGCCATGACCGCCACCGCCACCACCGAAGACCGCGAGCGCTGCCTGGCGGCCGGCATGAACGACTTCATCTCCAAGCCGATCCAGCCGGCCAGCATGTACCAGACCATCGCCAACTGGCTGCC
>Ga0213872_10001176_pt1 | contig 17769 bp, 12 predicted proteins | sample VelepicomBERX_R2_FD_160071 | JGI IMG/M metagenome (GOLD analysis project Ga0213872, IMG submission 160071) | Rhizosphere microbial communities from Vellozia epidendroides in rupestrian grasslands, the National Park of Serra do Cipo, Brazil - RX_R2 | ecosystem: Host-associated > Plants > Roots >...
TAGTCGTTTCGGTACATACACCTTCGCGGGCAACATCTCGGGGACTGGCGCCCTTCAGCAAAACAGTGCCCAGACAACCATCCTGACAGGGACTAACACGTATACAGGAGGGACAACCATCATCGATGGAACGCTGCAGCTGGGTGACGGAGGAACGAGCGGCTCGATCCTGGGTAATGTCATCGACCACGGCGTGTTGGCGATTAATCGCTCCGATACATACACCTTCGCGGGCAACATCTCGGGGAATGGTGCCCTCCAGCAACTCGGTACCGGGACAACGATCCTGACAGGGATTAACACCTACACAGGAGGCACAACCGTCAGCGCTGGAACGCTGCAGCTGGGCGACGGTGGTGCAACCGGCTCGATCCTGGGCAATGTCATCAATAACGTAACGTTGGTCTTCGATCGCAGTAACACTGTCACGTTTGGGGGCGTAATCTCCGGCAGTGGAAATCTGGCCCAGATCGGACCCGGCACGACGATCCTTACGGGCGACAATACCTACAGTGGAGGCACAATGATCAGCGCGGGAGCTCTCCAGGTTGGCAATAGCGGCACCATTGGAAGCATCGCCGGGAATGTGACTGTTAATAACAAGGCGATGCTAGCATTCGACCGGAGTAATCCGGTTACTTTTAGCGGAGTCATCTCCGGCACCGGAAGCGTCCAAGACCTGGGTGGCGGAATATTGACACTGACAGGTAATAACATCTATTCGGGTGGCACTACCATTGCGACCGGCGGGACGCTGCAGGTAGGCGCAAGCGGCACTGTAGGCAGCATTGTCGGGAACGTGACGAATAACGGCATTTTGGCATTTGACCGGAGCGATGCCGTTATTTTTGGAGGAGTCATCTCCGGCGCCGGAATCGTACAGGATCTGGGCGGCGGAACACTGACACTAACAGCTAGCAACACCTATTCGGGTGGCACAGCATCGGACAACGGGACGCTGATCGTGGCGGCAACGAACGCTCTAGGCACAGGACCGGTGAGCGTCAATGGCCCCACGCTACTCCAGGTCAACTCAGGTGTAACCATCGCAAATTCGATAGCAATCAACAACGGCGGTACCCTGGTCAACGGCGGAACCATCCAGGTCTCGGCGGTGGTTGGCGGACCGGCTGCCGCCGTCGCAACCTCGGGCGGCGCGACCATCACAAATCAATCCGGCGGGTTGATCACGACTGGCGGTCTGATCGCGATTCAAACTATGAGCGGGAGTGCTACGATCACAAATTCCGGCGTTATATCAGGTAACGAAGGAATTGCGCTCTCTAATGGCGGAATAATCACAAACAATGCGGGAGGCACGATCAGTGGAACTAACGGTACCGCAATTGCCGGTTCAGGCGGCTCAACCAACTTATCCAGTGCAGGGGTTATCAATGGAAACGTTATCCTCGGGAATGGCGCCAACACGGTCCAACTCTTTTCGGGCAGCCGTATTACTGGAACTTTAAACCTCGGGACCAGCTCTGGCAGCAACCTGATTTTGGATGGCTCTGGCAATCAGACCTACAGTCAGGCGGTGACGGGAGCGACGATCAACGCGGGATCTTTGACGAAACAAGGCTCCGGCAACTGGTTTATCGACGTGGCGATGAACGCCTCGGTTTCGACAAACGTGCTGGCCGGTGTGCTGACGGTTGAGGGGTCTCTCAACTCCCCTTTAATAACCGTTCAGACCGGTGGCATGCTGAAAGGAACGGGCGTTATCTTTGGGAACGTCCTCAACGTGGGAACGCTGGCGCCCGGTAATTCGCCTGGTACTCTGACCATCAACGGTAATTTTATTCAAGGGCCAACCGGCATTTACAACGTACAGATCGCTTCAGCGCAAAACTATTCCAGACTTGTTGTAAGCGGTTCCGCGAACCTGAACGGAACTTTGCGACTGACGCTCGCCAGCGGCTATCAACCGCTCCCAGGACAAAGCTTCACGGTGTTAACGGCTGCAAAAGGGATCAACGGGACTTTTCACGCGATCTCGACCAATACGGCGGTGAATGTCACTTACTCGAATGGAGTGGTCGACGTGAGCGCACCTCCCGCCGCTCCGAAGCCGCAAATCCATCTCTCGGACGGGACGCCGGTAAGCACGACGGCGCTCATCGCCGATTACACGTTCTACGGATTTGGTTCGCTCGCCGAGCGCACCGCCCTCGGATTGGTCGATGAGGAGTCAGCTAAACCCAACGCGATCAGTTTCACGTTCGATTCCGGCGAGTTTGATGTGGAGGGGCACCAAGGCAAGACCTACACGATTCCGATTGCCGGAGGTTTCAGGATTAACGATCGCGCCAGATTTGACTACGAGATCCCTCTACAATACATCACTCTTGAGGGGACCGGTCTTATGCAGGCAGGGCTGACGCTCGATTTGCCTTTTAAGGCGATTCTGCGGTCGGCGAATCAACCGTGGTCGTGGGATGTCACTCCTACTGTGGCATTCGCAAGCTCCGGAAGCAGAGAAATTATCGGTGGCGGCGCGCTGTCGAACCTTCTGGCGTACCGGTGGCGCGGGATCACGATCACTTATGGAAACTACATCAGTTTTTTCGAGGGCGACGTGTTGACGGAGAACGACCCGAAATTTCCCACCGGGGTCAATCAGCAGATTATGAAGAACGGGCTCAGGCTCGACATCCCGGTCGCCGAGAGCTGGCTAATTGACCTCTACGGCATCCAAACGCAATTTTTTCAGTCGGCAACGGTCAGTTCGTATGTCACGCTGGGGGCAGAGTTAGGTCACCATTTTTTCTGGAAGGCGGGAGACCAGAACCTTGATCTCGGTTACCTGAGCTTCGGGTTCTATACCGAGTTCGGGAATCACTATAGTTCGGGGCATTTCCAGCTTGGATCGGCGTGGAGGTTTTGATTCGCGTCCGAAAGCGAGATGCAAACAAAGGGACTATTCTAAAGGTTGGTCATCCCAAACTCGTCCATCTGTGAAACGACTTAGCCTCCCATGGATGTAATGCTAGCTGCGCTAGCAGTTTCTGAATCATTGCGCAAAGAACCCCAATCAGGATCAAGTTTTAGCATGGCAAAGGTTTAGCGCGACTGGCTCTTGAAACTGCTCTGCAGGAGGAAAATACAAAAAAGAATAAAAAATGGCTTGTGCAATGCGCGAACTATTGATATGCGGTTAAATCGCATCACAGGGAGGGGAGTCGTAGAGCACGGAAGGTAACGTAAAGCGATAAACAAATAAAAAACCTTCTGCAGCCGAATCCTCAATAACGAGCCTGCTTGGCAGTATGGAGACTAACTGATGGCTCCTTCAAAGTGATCCAATGCCAAAGCGGGGCATTTATAACGCGAGTTAGGAATCGAACGGATTTCAGGCCTCTTACCCGAATGGGTTATAGCATTTGAGTCAATCCTGATGTTAAAAGCCTAGAGTGGGTATGACGCTGACTAAGCTTGAGGCGGCGCTTGTTTTTCCTAGAGCGTATTGCAGGCATGCTTTGCTTTCCTGAGTAATTGTCCTTATGAGTGATCCAACCGTTGACGTTGCGGGGAAAGATGTCGAAGGACCGGGTGGCGGTCGCGTTGGAAGAGTGGGGATCGCCGTTGTAGCTGCTTATCTGCTCGTGCTTTCGGCGGCTTTGCTCTACTGTCTAATGATACTCTGGCCGCACTCGAATTCTCCGGAGCCGAGCTCGCCGAGCGAAACGAAAGCCATTTTGCATGAAGTTGCCGGTACGTCTCAAGGTGCAGGCACATCTGATCCCGGCCCCATAGCCATCGTTAAAGGGAACGGACTCACTGACGCTTCTGCGGACTTGAAGCAATTGGATACGTCGGAGGTAAGTTTCGTTGGTTGGAAATTCAAGGTGAGGGAGGAAACCCGTCTGCTGCTGTTAGTCGTGTGTGCAGGCGCCTTAGGGAGCCTGGTGCATGGATTACGTTCCATCTACTGGTACATTGGCAATCGGAGCCTCGTTTGGAGTTGGGTACCCAAATATCTGATTCAACCCTTTGGGGCTGCCGTGCTGGCGGTTGTCTTCTATCTCGTGATCCGGGGTGGTTTCTTCTCCGCCGACGCGGGTTCTCAACACACTAGCCCGTTTGGATTCATGGCGCTCAGCGCGATGGTCGGTATGTTTTCCGAGCAGGCAGTTTTAAAATTAAAGGAGATTGCCGAGACGCTCCTAAGTAAACCCCCACCTGGAAAGGACGCTGAACCGGAGAAGCGGCAGAGTTAAGGTTTCGAACTTAACGTGGACGAATATTTGAATAGTAAGGAAATGCCCAGGAGCTTCTTCGCGATTCAAACCGGAGGTCCACGTTCACAAAACGCTCAGAAATGAGACAGTGCGCCGGTGCACAGATCCTAAAGCTTCACCGTCGAGGATTATGGTTCACATCTACACCCGAAACGTGATCGCCGCCGCGCTAACCTGTTCAAAATTACTATAGACGCCCCTCCTGTTTTTGCCGCGACAACCTTCGTATGCTTTCATTGTTTCTGATAGATTTTTGATTGTTAAAGGCCTCGCTTTCGGCCTTTTTTGGTAAAACGGTCGAATCACCTGTTCTTGCACAGAACTTCTATTTTAGTGAAGGTTTGTGGCATGCGCTCAGGCGGCTAAGCCCCGGTGACGAGGAAGCTTGAGGCGATCCAGGCACTCGAGGGCCGACAAAATCAACCTTCGTGCTATTGGCACTTGGCCTCATAATTTTCGGCTGCTCAGCAACAATCGCAAACGATGATGATCTGGAGGCGCTTAAGCAACGAATCGCCGAGCTGTCTAAACAAGGAAAGTATCAGGAGGCGATCCCTCTGGCCGAAAAGCTCGTTGACATAACAAGGCGCTTGCGTGGCCCGGAAGATACCCAGACTGCGACCAGCCTCAATAACCTGGCCGCGCTGTACTATGAGATGGGCGAGTACGCGAAAGCCGAACCACTCTATCGGGAGGCGCTCCGGATCCGGCAGAAGGTCTTAGGCCCTGAACACCCCGACACTGCGACCAGCCTCAACAATCTGGCCTTGCTGTACCATGAGATGGGCGAGTATGCCAAAGCCGAACCGCTTTACCGGGAGGCGCTCCGGATCTGTCAGAAGGCTTTAGGTCCCGAACATCCCGACACGGCGGCCAGAAGATCTCAAACATTCAGGTTTTGTTGTGCTACCCATTCGGGCGAGAAATCAGCGTTGAGGTTGAACTAGCGACGTACTGATGCACCGAGTTGGCTAAGGATCTGCGGCCAGGCGGAGATGAGCGAAGTCAAAACGAATTGCGACTGTAAGAAATAACGTACCAACAGACTGACTTTCCAAGCATCCGCTGCAACGCCTTCTTGTTAATCTCTGGCATTTGGCGTTGTCAGAACTATCCTTGCGGTGTATAGAGGAATTTGCTTTAACCTAAAGATAGGATTGCTTTTATCCGAAGTTTTTCGACACAGCTTAGGACCATGCCAAAATACTGGATGATTAGCCTTCGCGACAGCGGGGGCATAGGGACAAACAGAAACCCCGATGGGCCGACGTACTGGGTCAGTGACAACGATGCAATCGACAATATTACAAATTGGGAGAGGGTTACCTTTGACCGATTCCAATCGGATCTCGTCGCGGCCTCCGGCCAATTTCCCGACCTGCGGCAGGAACAACACGAAGACCAAAAGCACTTCGTGCTTGCCATCCACGGATACAATAACTCGTGGACCGCCTCGATTGGATTTTACAAGAGCCTCTTCAAGGACCTCTTCACCGGCCAAGACGGAATGGGTATTTGCATCTTGCTTTCATGGCCATCCAAGGGTGAGGTGTACGACTACCTTCCGGACCGCCAGGACGTGCGGATCTGCGCCGACGATTTAGCCAATATTCTTAGCGAGTTCTACGACATCCTTGCACGCAATGAAGCCGTAGCGGCAACTGATCCGGCAAAGGCGTGCAAGGCGAAGACTTCGATCATCGCCCACAGTATGGGCAGTTTCCTTGCCCAAGTGGGCCTGTGGCACCTCTGGAAGCGCAAAAACTCGCCGCTCGCAATGAGTTTTGTAAATCAGATGCTGATGGTTGCGGCAGATGTAGATAACGACATTTTTGACAGTGGGGACCAGGTGGGAGACGGCGATGGAGAAGGTATTGCCAATCTATCCTATCGTGTAACTGCCTTTTACTCTGGCCGTGATCCAGTTCTTGGCGTTTCTGCCGGGCTGAAGCATTTCTTCAAAAGAAGATTGGGGCGAAGTGGGTTGGATCGAACAGCTGCATCGGGGCATCCCGCAACACCTGACAATGTTTGGGATACAGACTGCACTCCGTTCTTCACAAATGTTCCCACGGAGGAGGTTCACGGCGGATACTTCGATAGCACAAAGGCTCCAGCGGTGCTCAAGCTCATGCGGCAAGTCCTCCGCGGAGTGGATAGAGGCATTTTGGTTGCGGACGGACTGGCTTCTCAAAATTCCTGGTGGCCGAATAAAGTCGCTTAGTAGACGGTCCTCCCTAAATATTCAGAGTTTCGCGTTCCAGGATAGCCGGCAGCACACGGCTCGACAAAGCGGTCGTCTTTCTGACCTCTTGGCCAAGGGCCAACGCGTTCTGAGGTCGACGGTTCCGACCTGCGCTCCGCCAGCGAAGGGCGATTGCGACGCATCCGCACCAAGAAGAGTGGTAGCCACTAACCAAAAAGGCCAATGTGCGATCCGATAAGGACGAACTCGTACACACGGGCACCGGTCACGAACCGGTTCTAGATCATCAACCCGCAGGCGCTGCAGGCAGGGTGGGCACTCTAAAATTAGACGGCAGAGTTGGATCAGGTTTTCACTAGACCCGTGAGACCTACCACCCAAAGCGTCGTAAAAACCCAGCCAGCAATGATGTGCCACCAGAGATAGGTGCGCAACCAAGCACCCGTCGTCGCTGCCCGGATCTTAAATGTACGAACTAACTTATGAAACCAATACTCTTTCAGGTTTTTCACCAGTAACAGCTGCACCACCGCCTTAAGCATCAACTCCCGCAATCCAGGAACTGCCTTGCCTCGATCGGCATTCGGTAGCCAGTATTGACTTACCTGCAGCTTGACTAGTGGCACAAAGGTCTCCAACGAGTAAACAAATGCACTAAATTGCGGATAAAGATCCTGGCGCCTCTCGGTAGGAGTGACGAGGCCCGTGCGGTAGCCGAGCCAAAAAAGCCACCAACCGAGTAGGATCACTACTAGGCTGATCCAAAAAGCCTTCCACGGCCGATAACCATAGCCAATGACTGGCCCAAAAACGCGATACCAAAAGAATTCTCCAAATCCATTGGTGTGATGGCTAAGTTCATCGTTTTTGGCGATCATGACTTCCACCGCATCCTCTCGATGTCCCATGTTGCGTAGAACCGTAGCTGTTTGCTCATAGGGTTGAGGAAAGAAACCGGGCTGAAGTCGCAGCCAAGCGAGTTGGGCGCTCGCCTTGAGTAGTCCTCGATTGTCGATCACATTGTAAACGAAGTTGTGAAGTTTAAGATGGCCTTTGTCCGGCCAATTCATTTCGTTCTCGCCGTTAAAAAGGGTTCCTGCTTTGGCATCTTGCAAATCTAAAGTGGCTCCTTTGAGTGGCACAGCTGGATTCAATTCCAAGACGCCACCGACGGTGGCAGCTAAAAAGACTAAGTTTCCATTCACAGCGAAATCGATCGCCTCTTTCTTGTGATCCTTCCTCAGCCGAACAAAACCCCGCGCCTGTTCATCTTCTCTGTACGCACGCAGTAAAACGTTGCCTTGAATGCTTGCGGAACTTGCGGTGAGCGCATTGCCCCCAGCATTCTCAAATTGCCCGCCATCACAATCCAGATTCCCGCCGACTATCGCGTTTTTAAGAATGATTTCTCCCACAGAACTGAAACCCCATCGCAACCAGATATCTGCGCCCACCTTCACAGAAAGGGCGTCTATTGCGATGTAGTTAGGATTCGAAAAATGTCCACCATAACAATCCAGGTTCCCTCCAATTGTTGCATTTCGAAAGACCATTTCGCCATTAGCATCAAAGTCATTGAAGGTGTTCCAGGATCTACAGAAACGTGCATTTTCGCCAACTTTCATCGACGGGGCGAAAAGCGCATTGTCAGGTTTGGCCGGGTGGCTTGCGAAACCGTCAAAATGAGCGCCCTCACAGTCTAAGTCTCCGCCGATTACCGCGTCTTCGAGCTGAACTACTCCTTTTGCCTCTACGTTCTCTAAGTATAGGCCGCCAGCTATCTTAGCCTGTTTGAGGTAGAGAGCCTCGGGAAGTTGTTCATCGCGTTCCCCTGCGTCGCCTCCGTCAAAACGCCCTTTGTTACACTGCAAACTCCCGCCGATAGTCGCACTTTGGAGGTGAATCGGTCGCTCTGCTCGAAATCCTTCTGTAAATAGGACATCTCTTTCAACCGTAAGCCCATCTGCATGCAGCCCCTTTATCGCAGTATCCCGAAGCTGGAGACAACGGATGCTCGATTGATCCATAATGATATCTTCTGCAAAAGCACATCCAGTTGCTCGTACGGGAAATGGAATTTTCGCCCACGCCAAATCCAAGCAGCCGTCCACGCGTGCTCCTGCAATCTCAATACCCCTGGAAGTGACCAGCGCTGAAGCTTTGGGATCTTTACAAAGCCAATTCAGCCACTCAGCTCTTAAGATCCTTTTTTTTGCCCACAGCCCGGCATAAACAGGATCTGTCAGGATTCTCTGATCAGAAAGATCAATACCCGCACTCGGATCCGGAGTGAAATCAGCTGGTTCTCCAACTTGAGTCTTGTTAATCAGCTTTTCAAACACAGTTCTTTCTTCAGCGCAGGTAAATTCAGTAAATTTCAGCCGGGCCAATGTGATCAGGTCTTCGTTTGGCATTGTGTGGTCTTCAAAGGGTTCCACAATCGACCCGTCAGCGAGGATCACTGCGTAGACAGTTTGATAGTCGCTTTTGCGATTAAAAGACACCAGCCAAAAGCTAATCGGCGTGACTCGCGAACGCGTGTCCAATAGGTCCAGATCGGCCGATTCGTAAAATCTCGCTGCCCAGTTTCTTGCGATCCCGACAATTTGACCTTGGTTCAAAGCTGCACCGATCAAACTATCCTGAGTTTCAAACCTGTATATGAGCTTGCGACCGTCCTTGAGCTGAAAACTGCTCCGAAGGACTTCAAGCCCATTGACGGAAGTCAGAAACATAAAAAGAAATACAGCCGTAGGGAGTTGGTGCATTCTCTGTTATCCTGTGAACGATGGGCGTAGGGTTTTAAAACATTTTGACCGGATAAGGTCGAGCCAATATCACAAGCTTTTCTCAGATGGCTAGGTTGCGGAATCGCCCCGCGTGTGTTGATATACAGGCAACGCGGGGTTTAGCACCGTGATATTATTCGTTCAATTTTCGACTTTAAAGATGCCGAAAGAAACGGGGCCCATCTGAAAGCGGCCCTCGAGGAGTGTTGCGTCTTGGACAAGCAATGGTTGGGCTTTGATGACGTCCTTTAATGCGACCACACAAGGCCAGTCAGCAGGATTGATGGAAACCAGGATACGCTCTGAACCAGTTTTCCGAAGGTAAACAAATGGATAGGTATCTTTCTCTGCATACAAGGGCTGAAAGTCTGCCGCATTAGCTAGCGCGGGATGTTCTCGACGCAGCTTCAATAAAGCACGGGTGAAATTCAGCAATGATGCTGGATCTTTCTCCTCGGTCGCAACGTCTGGGCGCGACTCGGATGGATCAATCGGAAGGTAAAGCTTCTCGGCTGGTGCAGTCGAAAATCCAGCATTCCTTTCCTTGGACCACTGCATTGGGGTTCGCGAGCCGCAACGGTAGACTTCTCCGAGGCTTCCACGAAGGGTCCCACCCTCTTTGTTAGGGACTTCTGGAAGAAATTTCATTCCGATCTCATCGCCATAGTAAATAAAGGGCACTCCCGGCATTGTGAATAACATCGCAAAAATAGTTCGGACGTCTCGTTCGTCCCGGCCCCAGGTCGGGCGCGGTGTATCGTGATTGCCCGTCGGAATTGAAATGTAACCGCGGGTTTTGGTTATCGTATAATGCCTGAGGTAATCGTCGACGAAAGCTCGGATATCACCACCACCCGCTCGCTCGAAGAAGGCGTGGGGTTCGCGAGCATTGCCAACAAGGCGCGATTCTGGACCGAGGAGTATTCGATATGGTTCACGGAACTGGAGAAGGGAATCAATGTCGAAACCGGCCGGAATGGCCACTGCAGGGTCGCTCCATTCAGAGATTAGTACCGCTTCTGGATACTCTAGATCCAACCAAGCACGATAATAGCGCCAGAGCGCAGTGATGCCGTGATGGTCCGGATCATTGCGAACAAGCGAAGCTGCCAAGTCGACACGGAAGCCATCAGCGCCTAAGTCTAACCAGAACTTCATAACCTTCATGAGTTCGTCCCGAACCGCGATGCAGGCTGGGTCAGCCATCGGAAGTTGCCAAGGTTCCTTTGGGTCGGGTTGGGCATAACCATAATTGAGCGCTGGTTGAAAAGGAAAGAAGTTGGGGAGGTAACGTTCTGATCGATGATGCTCCCCGGGAAATGGTTGCGAGCCCGCCACGTTCTCGGCAGCTGGTGTCCAGATATACCAATTCGAATAGGAATTCGGGTGGTCAAGGGCCGACTGCTGGAACCAATCATTCATGATTGAGGTATGGCCCGCGACTAGATCCAGGCAGACATGCATACCACGTTTGTGGGCTTCGGCGCAGAGATTTTTAAGATCGTTGTTCGTCCCGTATCGCGGAGCGACTTTATAAAAATCAGCCACGTCATAACCCGCGTCTCCAAAAGGCGATACAAAGATGGGATTGATCCAAATCGCGTTGCAGCCCACAGAATTGATATAATCGAGCTTTGCAGTGATCCCAGGCAAATCGCCTATTCCGTCGCCATTCGAGTCGTAGTAGCTTTGGGGATAAACCTGATAGAAGACAGCTGTCTGAAGCCAACTCGGTCCCGGTGGAATTTGGGCGCGGAGCGGTGCAACAGCTTCACTCGCAAACCAAAGAATGATTATCAAGGGGCTACTTCTAATCATAGGCTCGTGCACTATTGGCTATTAAATGCCAGCGGTCGAACCAAAACTGGGCGCAGTGGCTGGTTCGTATAGATCAACGACCTGTTGATCTGTTTTACCCTCCGTTGCAATGAGCGGTCGGTCTTCAGCCCGTTTTGGAACCTTGCGACGGCGGCGCTCACAGCCGGGTATTCAAGCTTACCCCACACTTGCCAAGCGCGCGTAGAGTCATTCCCGCATGCCGCTGCCCAGGTAATACGCTAGACCCACCGCTCCATTGCCTCTTTGGCGGGACACCACTTCACAAGGCGCTTTCCAGACTTTCGCGATCGCCGCGATTATTCTTGACCACTCAAGGCTCGGACGCTCCTTCTCCCGCATCCCTGTCTGTTCCCGCCGATCATCTTTGAGATCTTTGGGCATTGCGGCCAGGAGCTTTTCACTGCATTTAGGTGAATACACCGATTGATTATGAGAGCGCTCTCCTCGGAATCGTGAAGGAGCGCTTAGAACGTTCTTGAAATAGTGGTTCTCGCCATCGGTGCAAGCGGTTGTACCAACCGCTGAAGGAGAGGTTGAGCCATTGGATGGCTCGGCTCAGGTTGGGCTTCACGGTTTCAATTTCCCATTAGCACGAATACGTGAATCCGGAGTGCAAACCGCGCAGGCATACTCTTGAGCAACTCCAGGAAATGCTCGCTTGCGCGATCGTCGGGAAACAGCTGCCGGCCATCGATTCCACGATTGAGTACGTGATACCAAGGATAGGGTTAAAACAGGCGATTTCGGTTAGTTTTCGAAAATCGGGCGTAGGCTCAGGAGCCGGAGCTCGTCCCCTCGGTAGGTATATCCGCGCTTCCGATGCGCAAATGTCGTGGTCCCCGCAATGAGGAACAGTGCGCAATCCTTGTTGCATCATCGTCCGTTGATGTGGAATTAATCGTGGCAGCCGAAACGTGATCGGCGCCGCACTAACCTGTTCAAAATTACTATAGACGCCCCTCCTGTTTTTGCCGCGACAACCATGCGGAGCGCAGCCAGGGTTGGATGAACCGCCCAGCGTCGCTAACTACTAGGTCATCTGACGGTTCGAGTGAAGGCGGCGCCTTGGCAGTGCCGGTCGAAGATTGGAGCTTTGGAAGTTTGGATGGCACCCAGCGTGAAAGCGATGAACTGATCCAGAAGTTCAATGGATGGGGTTGGAAGGCTGCCGAATTCACAAAGAAAGAAGCGACAAAAGCAGCGCTGTTCAAGATCCATTCGCCGTACATTCTGCATCTGGCGACCCATGGATTTTTCGCCAAGGAAGATCCGACTGTAGCTCAAGCTGAATCCCCGTTGAACGAGCGGCACAGCGTTACCAAATCGAAGTTTTTCAAAAACCCAATGCACCGCTGTGGTTTAGCCTTAGCCGGCGCCGAAACCACGATCGAGGCCTGGAAACGCGATGAGGTGCCGCCGGTTGAGAACGACGGAATTTTGACGGCCGAAGACGTAAGCACATTGGATCTGCAAGGAACCTGGTTAGTGACACTTTCGGCCTGCGATACCGGTTCAGGGGAAGCACGAGCAGGAGAAGGAGTCATGGGGTTGCGCAGAGGCTTTATTCAGGCCGGCGCGCAGAACCTATTGATGACGCTGTGGCCGATCGGCGATGAGACTACCGTGCAGATCATGAGCGACTTTTACGATGCTGCACATGAAAGCGGTAACGCTCCCGAAGCCCTAGCCGAGGTGCAACGTAAGTGGCTGATTAAGATACGCGCTGAAAAGGGGATAGCCCAAGCGGTTAATCTAGCCGGGCCTTTCATCATGAGTTCGCAGGGTAGACCCTGATCTTGTTAGTATCTTTCTCTTGGTGCTAGGCGAAAACGCGGTTGGTTCGGAGGAAGCGCCTTACCGGTACCCGGATCGGCCTCCCAATCAACTCTATGCCGCTGCGGTTCGCGGTAAAAACGAACCTACTTGACAATTTCTTGCATGCGTTAAATATCACGTGCGTTTTCACGTGGTGAACCCACCCGGACCAGACGCGCCGTACCCGGTCTTTGCTAAGACGACGCAGCATCTTACTAGTCCTATGAAATCTTGGCTTATTCTCGTCGTTGCCGGCCTTCTTGAGGTCTGCTGGGCTTCAATCCTGAAGTCCACTGCCGGTTTTACCAGACTCGTTCCCACGCTTTTTTTCATCGCGACGCTTGCGGCCAGCATGTTTCTGTTAGCAGTGTCGGTTAAAAGACTGCCGGTTGGAACCGCCTATGCTGTTTGGGTGGGGATTGGGGCTGCAGGGACTGCGCTCGTGGCGACCTTGCTACATGGGGAAACCATGTCTCTCGGTCGCGGCATCTTTTTGGGCCTATTGATTGTCTCTATCGTCGGGTTGAAGCTTACCACGCCTGAGCACTGATCGCTCCGCGAAGAAGCGGCGCGCCCCAGCAACCGCTGCGACATGTCAAGGACCGCCAGAAGCTCAGGTGCTCCTCTCACTTCCGGCTCGCGGCTTAACGTGCGGGTTTTTCCAGAGGTTGACCCAAAGGAACCGGCGTGCCGAAGTTGGGCGTCCCATCGACGTTCCAGGTGAAGCGCTGGATGCGGGGCGAGCGAAAGTTGCCGCAGCCTTCGCTCGGTTCCGGATTGGCGTGGTAGATAATCCAATCTTCTTTACCGTTGGGGGACTTGAAGAAGCCATTATGTCCTGGTCCGAAAGCCCCGGCCGTGGGATCCGTAGAGAGGAACGGGTGGTTGAACTTCGTCCAACTTTTGGCATCAAGCAGGGTCGCGCTAACATTCGCCTGAATGAGGCCTAGCGTGTAAAAGTCCGTCCAGCACCCGGAAGCCGAGAACGCAATGAAAATCTTGTCGCCGTGCAAGAGCACTTCCGGGCCTTCATTGACATTGACGTGCCTGCCGGGCAGGTCACCGTGCTTTTCCCAAGGATAGGTCGGTTTCGAAATCATTGTGCGCGGCGAATCGATGGTCCAGGGATTACTCATGTGAGCAATGAACAGGTCCTGCTCACCGTCCTTATCGCCTTCCCAGCCAGACCACACGAGATAGTGTTCACCATTGAGTTCGAACGTGGTCGGGTCGATAGCCCATTTGTCGCTGGAATCGCTGACCTTGGCCTTGAAAGTCCACGTGCCTTCGATTGGGTCGTCATTGTCGTTCTCGACGGCATAGATACGATGGGAAGCATTGTCGCCGGCATCGGCTGCGAAGTAGATATACCACTTGTTGCCCCAGCGATGGAGCTCGGGCGCCCACAACTCGTTCGACCATGAGTGTCCTGGCTCAGGTGTCCAAACCGCCTTCTTCTCTGCGTTTCTTAGGTCTGTAATATCCGCTGTTTTGCGAAGAGTCAGGTTCGTGCCAGATGAATTCGAATAATAGTAGAACCCCTTCCACCAAACCACCCAAGGGTCAGGACCACTCGGCAGCAGTGGGTTGGTAAAGGTATCGCCCGGGCTGGCGGAGGAACTCGAGGGCGTAGGAGTAACTTGGGCTACGCTGTCTGATGCTGCCCAAAGCAGTCCCGAGGCGGCCAAGGCCGCAATCAATGGCGTTCTCATCAATTTTAAGATACGTTACAGAAGCCCTGCGATCATCCGTCTTACTCAGGAGGGCTCGCTTTTTCGCCGGACGTTTACGCCTGCGAATATTCCGACCGACTCGATTGCATCGATTCGGTGGGATACGTGCTGTGCCATCCGACCCTGGATTGAGAGTGAGGTATATCGTCGGGTTCCGGCCTCTTCACGGACGTAAATTGCTTGGCAGCTGCGGATCGGGGCAGAGAGTCACGCGGGAATCAGGTATGACGAGAGGTGGCGGTCGAGCGCCGCGAGTACCCTCGCGTCAGCGAACGCGGATCGGAAACCGAGTGTGGCCATCAGGGCGGATCAGGACCAGGCCGCCCGCAGGCGGTGAAAATTTTTCCCATGGCGTGCATCCGATTGGACAACCTATTCGTTCGTTTGTTTGAACCTCGGCCGTCGTTCAACGAACGTCGCGCTGACTCGAAGAAGACGAAGTAGAACACGGGGACATGAGAATGACCAGCGCTAATAGAGCTGAGAAATTAGCAGTGCGTAGCGTGAAAAATCGTCGCTACGGATAGCAAGATTGTTCTTTGGTAGGGAGAAGCACATTTTCGCAATGACATGGAATAGGACGCACGTTAACAGCTTTAGAGCCACGTCGTATGCGTCGGTTTGATCGAAGGCACAGCATCTGGGATGTGACGGACGGAGACCCAGAGACGCAGGCTTTTTTTGGTCAAGTTTCCGAACAATGCTCGGAAAGTTCGAAATCATTGCGGAAAAGAACGGCGTTTAGCGATCCAGTTGATCCCGTACGTCAGCGCGGCGTTGAATTGATCCGACAAATCGCTGCTGGTGAAGAGGCTGCGCTGGCGGATCTATATGAGCTTTTCGGCCCGGTGTTGTTCGGCCTTGCGCTTCGAATGATGAAAGACAGGAAGGAGGCAGAAGACGTGCTTCAAGAGGGTTTTCTTTATATCTGGCGCAAGGCTGTCGCCTACAAACCAGAACTGAGCGGTCCTTTCTCATGGACGGTGAGAATCGTGCGCAACAAGGCCATCGACCGCCTTCGGTCACTGCGGCGAGAACAGCGCTTCTTCGAGCGCGCGACAGTCGATTTTGGCCATTTCTCAGACGTCGATGAGCGATCGGCCGAGGAACCCGTATTCGGTGAGCAGCGGGCGATTGTACGGGCCGCACTGGCGCAGATCCCTGCGGAACAAAGGCAAGCGATCGAGCTTGCGTTCTTCGACGGCCTCACCCACGAGGAAATCGCAGCGCAACTTGACACGCCACTTGGTACGATCAAGGCCCGGATCCGGCGCGGTCTGATTCGTCTCCGGAACTCTATTATAGAAGCCCAATGATGGATCGAGTTGAGTTATACGTGGCTGGTTTTGGTGTGAGGCAAATGGCGGACTTGCCGCGCAAAATTCGTTTGACCCTGCAGAGGGCTTCTCTTACAGAAACAGGTTGCCAATGTATCAGCTCTGCTCTTTGTACCAGTCTTTTGGATATCGCAGTCGCTTGTGGCGTTCAAACTGCGGCGCAAACTCAAAGCGGAAAGCTACCAGTGGCAAGAGGCCCAGGGAGGTCCGTGGAAAAGCGTGTGCGGAGTGACGCAGAGGGTGGCGCAGTTTCGGATACCGAATTGTTGCGCCGTGTAGCTACCGGGGACGCCGTTGCGTTTGCCGACTTCTATGATCGATTTTCGACGCTTCTCTTTTCCGTTGCCATGAAAGTGTTGGACGACGTAGAGGAAGCCGAAGAGGTGCTGCAAGAGTCGGCTCGACTCGTCTGGGAACGCGCCCCGCTTTATAGTTCAGCGCTTGGCAAGCCATCGAGTTGGGCTGTTGTCATTGCTCGCAACAAAGCGATAGATCGCCTGCGTGTACTCCGCCGCAAATCCGAGGTCATCGCCAGGATCAGGGAAGAGGATGCTGCGGATTTCCAGATTCGTGGACGCAGGATGCCGAACGACGTGGTTACCAACGAAGCAGGTACGCTGCTACGGGATGCACTTCGATGCTTGCCCGAAGAACAGCGAACGGCGATCGAACTCGCATTTCTTGCCGGTCTATCTCAAGCCGAAGTAGCCGCCCAGCTTGGACAACCGCTTGGCACGATCAAGGCCCGCATTCGCAGAGGCATGCTAAAGCTGCGAGAACTCCTGGAAGAACAACTATGACTAGGAAAAGGCTAGAGGAACTTGCCATCGAGTACGCGCTAGGAGTGCTGAACCCGGCGGAAACAGCCGAACTGCGGCTGCTGATTGCGTCTGACCCTGAGGCGCGGCGGGAAGTGGAGGCATTCATGGATACTGCGGCGGCATTCGCCGCTGCATCGAGCCCGGAGACGAAACCTTCGCCGGACCTTCGCGCGCGGATTCTGGCCAGAATTGCAGCTACTCCCCAGTTACATAGGGAGACGGTTGAAACACCGGTTCCTGAGGGTCACAGTTTCTTGCTGAACAGTCCGGAGGGGTGGGAGGAAACGGGTTATCCCGGTTTTCGCACCAAGCTTCTGTCGAGTGGTCCTGGGCCGGACCACAAAGTAATGCTGGCCGCGCTCGACCCTGATGCAAAAGTGCCGGAGCACGACCACAGCTGCACGGAGCAGATCTATATGCTGTCGGGTCATTTGCAAATCGAGGGTCTAGTTATAGGGCCGGGAGATTTTCTTCGCGCAGAAGCCAGCACGCACCATCACGAGGCGTCTTCGCCGGATGGCTGTGTAGCCCTGCTGATCCTGGCGCCGGCCCTGGCGGCTTAACAGACGGCCAAATTCTCGCCGTGCTTACAGCCCATATCACTCAGTGCGCCGTGACAGGCGCGTCTAAAGAAGCCTACCTACATGCCAGGTTCTGGGATCACGCTAACAGTGTCTGACCTCAGAGTATCTGTATAGATTGTAGGCAAACAGTCTTTATAGGGAATTTAGGTGGCCCGGATATATTTATCATTCTGCTCATCGTGCTCGTCCTGTTCGGGGCAAAGAAGTTGCCTGAACTGGCGCGGAGCCTCGGGCAGAGCATGAACGAGTTCAAGAAAGCTCGCGAGGACATTGATCGGGAGCTCCGCGACGCGGGGGCGCAGCCGTCTGAGCCGCGCCCCTCCAATTCCGCGCGACAAGTCGCACAGGTTCCGAGTGCTCAGCAGGTGCCGCCAGTATTGAGCGCAAAGACCAGCGAAGAGCAA